>JAESGS010000618.1_pt1 | contig 21195 bp, 17 predicted proteins | sample 9269761 | NCBI WGS metagenome assembly JAESGS01 (sample SAMN15741799, study PRJNA653493) | algae metagenome | isolation source: Cyanosarcina radialis HA8281-LM2 and co-occurring heterotrophs from damp... | place: USA: Makauwahi cave, Hawaii | collected 2011-01-06 | reverse complement strand
AACCGGTGCAGGCGCCCGTCCCGGCCCCCGCGCCGGCCGCGGCCGACGAGCCCGCACGCAGCGAACCGAGCTCGGAGATCATCGTTACTGACACCCCCGCCCTGAACGTCGACGGCGTCGGCCTGATCGATGAACGGGGCGGCGGCCTGCCCGAAACGCTGTGGAAAGGCTCGACCCGGCCGGTCGTCGACCGGCTGATCGCCGCCTTGCCGGCGCCAAACCAGTCGCCCGCCGCGCGCGGCTTGGCGGAGCGCGTCCTGCTGACGGCCGGCACCGCCCCGATGCAGTCATCCGGCACCCAGTCCGGCAGCTTCGTCGCGGTCCGCGCGGAGCGCCTGCTGGCGATGGGACGGAGCGCTGCCGCGGCCGGGCTCGCGCGCGCCGTCCCGCAGCGCGAGGAGAACGAGAGACTGTCGCGCGTGCTGCTCGATGCGACGTTGATCGAGTACGACAATGCCGGCGCCTGCCAGATCGTGCGCCGCCGCATCGGCCGCGCCGATACGCCGTACTGGCAGAAGTCGCTCATCTTCTGCCAGGCGCTGGCCGGCGAGCACGAGCGCGCGCAGCTCGGCCTCAGCCTGCTGCGCGAGCAGCGCGACGATGACGACGCCTTCGTCCGGCTCGTCGGCGCGCTGGGCGGCGACCAGCGTCCGCTCACGGGGCTGACCGGCCGGCTTGCACCGCTCCATCTCGCGATGCTGCGCGCGGCGCGGCAGCAGATTCCCGCCAGCGCCGTGGAGAACGCCGAGCCGGCGGCCTTGCGCATGATCGCGCAAAGCCCCAACACCACGATCGATACGCGGCTCGTCGCCGCCGACCGCGCCGAGGCGGCCGGCGCGCTGCCGACCGACTCGCTGATTCAGATTTTCGAAAGCGTGAACATTCCGGTCGACGACGCCAACACGGCGCTGACCCAGGCCGCGTCGGCGCCGCCGCCGCGCGCGCATGCCGCCATCTATCGCGTGGCGAAGGCGCAGACCGTCGGGACGGCACGCGCGGAAGCGCTGGCCCGCGGCTGGAAGCTCGCCCGGTCCCAGGGGTTCCTCCTCGCCGCCGCGCGGACGACGGCGCCCCTGCTGCGCGAGCTGTCGCCGTCGCCCGACCTGGCGTGGTTCGCCGCCGATGCCGGCCGCGTCCTGCTGCTGAACGGGCAGCGCGACGAAGCGCGCCGGTGGTACGAGCTGGCACGCGGCACTGCCGCCACGGGCGGCCGCACCGATCAAAGCGAAGTGCTGCTGTGGCCGCTCCTGCGTATCGCCGGCGTCGACATGGCGGCCCCAGATCCCGCAGCGCTCAGGGCGTGGCGCTCGGCGCAGGAGAAAATCGACGCCGCGCGCATGCCAGCCCGCACCGCCCTCCTGATGGCGCTGCTCGAAGGGCTCGGCGATGCAACCGACGGCTCGCTGTCGGCGCTGCTGCTGTCGGGCGACCTGGCGCCGCAGGCCGCGCCGATGCCGCACCCCGCCCTCTGGCTCGGCCGCGACGGCGCCGCGTCCGCCGGGCGCAGCGGCGAGACCGCGCTATTCGTCCTCGCCTCCCTGCCGCCGGAAGGCTCTGCCGGCGCGGCGCCGCAGACCCTGATCGCGCTGATCCATGCGCTGCGCGCGGTCGGCCTCGAAGCCGATGCGCGGGCACTCGCCCTCGAGGCCGCCATCGCCGCCGGCATCTGAGATGACGCGCGCCGCGCACAGCGGATCGCCCCACGTCGACAGCTTCCTGGAAATGCTGGCCGCGGAGCGCAACGCGGCGGAGAACACGCGCCTCGCCTACGCCAAGGACCTTGCCGATTTCGCCGGCTTCCTCGCGCGCCGCGGCACGGACGTGGCGGAGGCGGACGCAGCACAGGTGCGCGCCTATCTGGCCAGGATGCGGCAGGCCGGCATGAGCCCGCGCACCGCCGCGCGGCGGCTTGCAAGCCTGCGCCAGTTCCACCGCTTCCTTGTCGCCGAGGGCGTTCGCGGCGACGACCCGATGAGCACGATCGACGGGCCGAAGCTCGGTCGGCCGCTGCCGAAGGTCCTGGAACAGGCGGATGTCGAAAAGCTGCTCGAGGCGGCGCGACGGCATGATGGCGCCGAGGGCAAGCGGCTCGTGGCCCTGATCGAGATCCTCTACGCCGCCGGCCTGCGCGTCTCGGAGCTGGTGACCTTGCCGGCCACGGCGATGGCGCGCGACGGCCGGTTCGTGATCGTGCGCGGCAAGGGCAGCAAGGAGCGGCTGGCACCGCTGAGCGAGCCCGCGCGCGAGGCGATCGCCGCCTACAAGGCGGTTCGTCACGTCTTCCTGCCGAAGAACGCGAAAGAGTCGCGTTTCATGTTCCCGTCGCGCGGCGCGTCGGGTCACATCACCACGGCGCGCGTGGCGCAGCTCCTCAAGGCCCTCGCCGCCGAGGCGGGCATCGACCCGCGCAAGATCTCGCCACACGTCCTGCGCCACGCCTTCGCCACGCACCTGATCGACGGCGGCGCCGACCTGCGGGCGGTGCAGCAGATGCTCGGCCACGCGGACATCGCCACCACCCAGATCTATACGCATGTCGCCGGCGAGCGCATGAAGCGCCTCGTCCACAGCCACCATCCGCTGGCCCGCCCGCGCGCCAAATCAGGCTGATCGCGCATCTTGCCAGTCGGGCCGGCCCCGTCTAAACAACGCTGCACTGCAACAAGGAAGGCATCTCATGGCCGCCCGCAAGAAGAAGACCGTCCGCAAGAAAGCCGCCCGCAAAACCGCAAAAACCGCAGCGCGTAAAGCCACTTCGCGCGCCCGGAAGCCGGTCCGCAAGGCAGCCGTCAAGCGGGCCGTCAAGGCGGCCAGGCGCAAGCCGGCCAAGGCCGCAGCGCGGAAGCCCGCCGCGAAGGCACGGTCGGTGTCCGTGGCCCTGCCCGCCGGCGTCCTGATCGACGCGCCGCTCCGGCCCGGATACGAGGAAATCCTGTCGCGCCCCGCGCTCGACTTCATCGTCGGGCTGCAGCGCAAATTCGGCGGCCGGGTCGAGCAGCTTCTGGCCAAACGCCAGGAGATTCAGGCGCGGCTCGATCGCGGCGAGAAGCCGGATTTCCTCGAAGAGACGGCCAAGGTGCGTGCGGGCGACTGGACGGTGGCCCGCGTGCCGTCGGACATCCAGGACCGCCGCATCGAGATCACCGGCCCGGTCGACCGCAAGATGGTGATCAACGCGCTCAACTCCGGCGCCAGCGTGTTCATGGCCGATTTCGAGGACGCCAACACGCCGACCTGGGCCAACCAGATCGAGGGCCAGATCAACCTGCGCGACGCGATCCGGCGCACGATCACCTTCAGCGACCCGAACAGCGGCAAGAACTACAAGCTGAACGACAAGACCGCCGTGCTGTTCGTGCGGCCGCGCGGCTGGCACCTGCCGGAGAAGCACGTGCTGGTCGACGGCACGCCGATGTCGGGCGCGCTGTTCGATTTCGGCCTATATTTCTTCCACAACGCGAAGGCGCTGCTGCAGCGCCGCTCCGGCCCGTATTTCTACCTGCCGAAGATGGAAAGCCATCTCGAGGCGCGGCTGTGGAACGATGTCTTCGTCCACGCGCAGCAGAAGCTCGGCCTCAAGCGCGGCACGATCAAGGCCACCGTGCTGATCGAGACGATCATGGCCGCGTTCGAGATGGACGAGATCCTCTACGAGCTGCGCGAGCATTCGGCCGGCCTCAATGCCGGCCGCTGGGATTACATCTTCAGCTTCATCAAGAAATTCCGGAACGATCCGAAGGCCGTGATGCCCGACCGCGGCCTGGTCACGATGACCACGCATCTGATGCGGTCCTATGCCCTGCTGTTGATCGCGACCTGCCACAAGCGCAATGCGCATGCGATGGGCGGCATGGCGGCGCAGATCCCGATCAAGGACGACCCGGTCGCCAACAAGGCAGCGATGGACAAGGTCTTCGCGGACAAGACGCGCGAGGCAACCGACGGGCACGACGGCACGTGGGTCGCGCATCCGGGACTGGTGAAGATCGCCAAGGACATCTTCGACCAGCACATGCCGGAGGCGAACCAGATCGCGCGCAAGCGCCAGGACGTGCATGTCGACGCCGCCGACCTGCTGCAGGTGCCCGGCGGTACCATCACCGAGGCGGGCCTGCGCCAGAACATCAATGTCGGCATCGGCTATCTCGAGGCCTGGCTGCGCGGGCTCGGCTGCGTGCCGCTCTACCATCTGATGGAAGACGCGGCGACGGCGGAGATCTCGCGCACGCAGGTGTGGCAGTGGCTGAAGCACGGCGCGAAGCTCGATGACGGCCGACTGATCGACCGCGCCCTGGTGCGGCGCCTGATCGGGGAAGAACTCGACAAGACCCGGACCATGGTCGGCGCCGCGCGCTTCGACGGCGGCAGGTACCAGGACGCGGCCAAGCTGTTCCAGGACCTCAGCGAGGCACGCGACTTCACCGACTTCCTCACCTTGCCGGCCTACGACATGGTGGTGGCGGAGGAGCGCAAGGGGGCGGCCTAGGCGGCAAAAGTTGCAATTGGCAGCCGGGCTGGTTTAAACCGGCCCGGAACCTATGCAGGACTGACGTAACGCCGCATGGCGCATTACCTGGATTTTGAGAAGCCGATCGCGGAGCTCGAGGGCAAGATCGAGGAGCTCCGCCATCTGACCAACAACGGCGGCCTAAACATCGCCGACGAGGTGGGCAAGCTGCAGGTCAAGGTCGACCGGCAGCTTCGCACCGCCTACGCGAAGCTGACGCCGTGGCAGAAGGTCCAGGTCGCGCGCCATCCGGAGCGGCCGCATTTCAGCGACTACATCGCGGCGCTGATCGAGGACTTCACGCCGCTCGCGGGTGACCGCCTGTTCGGCGAGGACGCGGCGATCGTCGGCGGCCTCGGCCGCTTCGAGGGACGCTCCTGCGTCATCCTCGGCCACGAGAAAGGCGCCGACACCGACAGCCGCATCAAGCACAATTTCGGCATGGCGAAGCCGGAAGGCTATCGCAAGGCGCAGCGGCTGATGCGACTGGCCGAGCGGTTCAACCTGCCGATCATCGCGCTCGTCGACACGGCAGGCGCCTATCCCGGCGTCGAGGCCGAGGCGCGCGGCCAAGCGGAAGCGATCGCCCGCTCGCTCGAAGTCTGCCTCGACATCCGCGTGCCGTTCGTGGCCGCGGTCATCGGCGAAGGCGGCTCCGGCGGCGCCATCGCCATCGCCGCGGCGAACCGCGTGCTGATGCTCGAACACGCCGTCTATTCGGTGATCTCGCCCGAAGGCTGCGCCTCCATCCTGTGGCGCAGCGCGGAGAACGCTCAGACCGCCGCCGAAGCGCTGCGCCTCACCGCCCAGGACCTGCTGCGCCTGAAGGTGATCGACGCCGTCGTACCCGAGCCGCTCGGCGCCGCACATCGTGAGCCCGCGAAGGCGGTCACCGCGCTCGGCGAAGCCATCGGCGCCAGCCTGCGCGAACTGAACGGCCTCGACGGAAACGCGTTACGCACCCAGCGCCGCGAGAAGTTCATCGAGATGGGCCGCAACGGTCTGGGGTAAGTGAGCCGTTGCTGGGCCCAGTCCATACTAATCGCGCGTGGCGACCTGCGCTTCCCTACACACGAACCAGCGGTCGCCAAGCACGACTTCTATCAAATTCTCCCAATCCTGCTTCGGCTCCCGTCCGGGTAGGCACGTGTAGCGGACACCGCGGGAGTCCAGGAGCGGTCGCACGGCTTCGATGACATCCGCAGGCGCCTCGAACATGAAATAGCTATTGTTCGAAACGATACGCTCGAACTCGTGCACCGAATCGCCTGCTGTGTACACAATCGGTGATTGCGCCGTGTCCATTGACGCGCAGAGGTCATGGAACTGTGCAAACAGGCGAACCGGATCCGGCACGGGCGTCGCCCCATACACTTGCAGCCACGGTCCGAAGTTGCGCAGGTTATGTCCGGATGTCAGGACAAAGAGATCGGATATTTCGACTTTCCGCCAAAGCAGCGGCCATCTGCAGCGCTCAATCCCGATCAGATCGAGGGTCAGCTCCGCGCGATCGGTCGCTGGGGGCAACGGATTGCGCCACCAAGGCCAGGCAGACAGGAAAAGACGCAATTCTCCGTCTGCTATTATTTCGAATCTCTCTAGGAGGATTTCGCAAGCCTCCATGTCGCCTATGTCGTGATCTGCAAGAAATTTTTGTAAGGAGACCATGCACCTGACCCGCAATTAAATTCTACGATAGGTTGTCAGCGTGGGGCCTGGGGTGTCAACATCCGCGTTTCGGATAGCGGGGCGGATCTCTTTAAGACGGCCTTCCAACACTGCTGTAAGGTGCGCCGCGATGAGCCGTCCTCGCGATTCGCAATGACCCGCGCCGAGCGGAAGCACGATCACGCAAGCATCGACAAGCTCGCCGATGCGATCCGCGGCGGCGATCGCCGTGCGCTGGCTCGCGCGATCACGCGCGTCGAATCGACGAAGCCCGAGCACCAGGACGAGGCGCAGGCGCTGCTCGCGGCGCTGCTGCCGGCCACGGGCAAGGCGGTCCGCATCGGCATCTCCGGCCCGCCCGGCGTCGGCAAGTCGACCTTCATCGAGGCGTTCGGCCTTTATCTGATCGACAAGGGCCATCGCGTCGCGGTGCTCGCGGTCGATCCGTCGTCGCCCCGCTCCGGCGGCTCGATCCTCGGCGACAAGACGCGCATGGAGGAGCTGGCCCGCAACTCGGACGCCTTCATTCGTCCGTCGCCCACCGGCGGCACGCTGGGTGGCGTCGCCCGCCGGACACGCGAGGCTGGCCTGGTCTGCGAGGCCGCCGGGTTCGACGTTGTCCTGATCGAAACCGTCGGCGTCGGCCAGTCCGAGACGGCCGTGGCCGACATGGTGGACCTGTTCATGCTGATTCTGCCGCCGGCCGGCGGCGACGAACTGCAGGGCCTCAAGAAGGGCATCGTCGAACTCGCCCACCTGATCCTGGTCAACAAGGCGGATGGCGATCTCGCCGCCGCCGCCGGTCGCGCCGTATCCGAATACCGCGCCGCCCTTCACCTCCTCCGCTCCGCGACGCACGGATGGACCGCGCCCATCCTGAAGGTTTCCGCGGCCGAACGGCGCGGTCTGGACGAGGTCTGGAGCGAGGTCGAGCGGTTCCAGAGCACCATCGGCCCGGCGCGCCTGAAGGCTCACCGCGCCACCCAGGCCAAAGCCTGGATGTGGAACGAAATCGAGGAAGGACTGCTCGCCTCGCTGCGCCACAATCCGGATGTCGCAAAGCGCCTTCCGGACCTGGAAAAGAAGGTTCTTCAGGGGCTTATGACTCCCGCAGCGGCCGCCCGGACGATCCTGGCGGCGTTCCGCGGCGACGACTGACGCCCGCACGTCGGCGCGGCCTTGACGCACCGGGCCTAACCCCGTAAAACCCCCTCCTCCTGCGGGCCGGTGACGGCCCGCGAGCTATTTTCAGACCTGTCCGCGAAGGGTGAAGCCGATGGCGCGCCGCTGCATGGTGACCGGAAAGTCCGTCATGGTTGGCAACAATGTCAGCCACGCCAACAACAAGACAAAGCGCCGGTTCATGCCGAACCTGCAGGTGACGTCGCTGCTGTCGGAGGCGCTGGGCCGCCCCGTGCGCGTGCGCCTGTCGACCAACGGCCTGCGCACGATCGAGCACAATGGCGGCCTCGACGCCTGGCTGCTCGGCACCGCCGCCACCAAGCTCGACCCCGAGATGCGCCGCATCAAGCGGCAGGTCGAACGCGCCAAGGAACGCAAGGCGGCCTGATCTTCTTCAGAAACAACAACTCCTTTCCGATCCCCTCAAGCCCGCCGCAAGGCGGGCTTTTTATTTGCGGTCATGCCCACTCTGGCGCTTGACGATGAGAACAAAACGAGTACATTCATCTCCGAGGCATCCCTGCCGGAGTGGTGCGGCTTAGGCCGCATCCCGGCCGATCCATCGTGAAGGCAGGTGTCATGGAGGATCAGGGGATGCCGCTTCATCCCTTCTCGTGCGATCCGGACAACGCGGCGCCATCCGACGGCCGTCGCGATTTCGACTTCCTCATCGGCCACTGGACTGTCGTCCATCGCCGCCTGCGGCGGCGGCTCGAAGGCGACACGCACTGGGACGCGTTCGGCGGCCGGTGCGAGATGCGCCCGCTCCTCGGCGGGCTCGGCAATATCGACGACAACATCATCGATCTGCCCGGCGGGACGTCTCGCGGCTCGGCGCTGCGGCTGTTCGACCCCGCGCGCGGGCTGTGGTCGATCTGGTGGATGGACAGCCGCACGCCGGGCCTGCAGCCGCCGGTACATGGCCGCTTCGACGGCGGCGTCGGCACCTTTCTCGGCAACGACACGCTGCGCGGCAAGCCCATCCGCGTGCGTTACATCTGGTCGGACATCGCAACGAGCGCGGCGACCTGGACTCAGGCTTTCTCGCCCGATGGCGGCGCCACCTGGGAAACCAACTGGATCATGCAATTCACGCGACCGGCGTGAGCCGTTCTGCCGATACCGGACGCTCGCCGGACAGTTTCCGGACACTCCTGAAATCGCAAATACTTTGTTATATCAGATACTTATATAGAATTTATAAGCTGTCCGGAAGACCGAGCGCCGCCGCATCGCAGCTCAGTCATAGGCCCCCATCACGTGCTGGTCGAAGTCGATCAGCGCGCCGGTCATCATCTCGCTCGCATCGCTCAGCAGATAGAGCGTCGCCGTCGCGACGTCGTGCGCCTTGATGAGGCGCCCGAACGGCTGCATCGGCTCGGCGCGCGCGAGCCAGTCGGCCGGCTTGCCGTCGCGCTTCTGGATCGCGTGCTCGCCCGGCGTCTCGGTCCAGCCGATGTTGAGGCCGTTGACGCGGATGCGGTGGGTGCGCACGGCATGCGCCACGTTCTTCGTCAGGATCGCGAGCGCGCCCTTGGAGCTTGAGTACGCTGTGAGGAACGGCTGGCCGCCATGGCTGGAGCGCGTGATGATGTTGACGATGCTGCCAGGCCGCTTCGCGGCCTGCAGACGCCGCACCGTCTCCTGCATCAGGATGAACGGCGCGCGCGCGTTCACGTCGAACAGACGGTCCCACAGCTCCACGCTGGTGTTCTCGATCGTGCCGCGGTCCGTGAGGCCGGCGGCGTTGACGAGGCCGTCGACCACGCCGAAGCGATCCCACGCCTGAGCGGCGATGCGCCGGCACGCCTCCGCGTCGCCGAGATCGGCGGCAACGAACAGCGTCGGGCATCCTTTGTCTTCAAGATCCTTCGCGACCTTGGCGCCGCGCGCCGCGTCGCGGCCGGTGATGCACAGCCCCTTGGCGCCGCTCGCCGCCGCCTCGCGCGCCACCGCCTCGCCGACGCCCTGCGTACCGCCGGTGACGAGGATGACCTTGCCGTCGACGCGGATCTCGCTCATGCGCGCGGCACCTTCACCGGCCGGCCGGTGCGATGCGATTTCAGCGCGGCCTCGGCCAGCACCAGCGCCTGGCGCCCGTCCTGCGGGCCGACCGGCATGGGCTTTTTGCCGCGGACCGCGGCGATGAAGGCCGCGAGCTCGGCGCGGTAAGCATCGGCATAGCGCTCGAGGAAGAAATACAGCGGCTTGTCGGCACTGACCGATTGCGCATCGGCCTTCTCGACCGTGGTGGCGATGCGGTTGCCGGCCGACAGGCGACCCTTCGATCCGTGCACCTCGATGCGCTGGTCGTAGCCATAGGAGGCGCGGCGGCTGTTGTTGATGTGGCAGAGCCGGCCCGACGCGGTGCGCATGACGATCATGGCGGAGTCGATGTCGCCGACCTTCGCCACCGCCGGATCGACGAGACAGCTTCCGGCCGCATAGACCTCTGCCGGCTCCTCACCCAGCAGCCAGCGCGCCATGTCGAAATCGTGGATCGTCATGTCGCGGAACTGGCCGCCCGACACCTTGAGGTATTCGATCGGCGGCAGGCCGGGATCGCGGCTGGTGATGATGACCTGCTCGACCGATCCGATCTCGCCGGCGCGCAGGCGCTCGTGCAGCGAACGGAAATTCGGGTCGAAACGGCGGTTGAAGCCGACCAGCATGGGCACGCGCGCCTTGGCGACGGCGGCGAGGCACTTGTCGACGCGCTTCAGCGACAGGTCGATCGGCTTCTCGCAGAAGATCGCCTTGCCAGCCTTCGCGGCGGCGATCGCGAGGTCCGCATGCGTGTCGGTCGACGAGGCGATGATCACAGCATCGACCTCGGGATCCGCCAGCGCGATGGCGGTATCGCCGGTCCGTGCGCCATGTCGCTTCGCGAGCGCGCCCGCCGCGCCGGCGTTCACGTCGATAATATATTTGAGCCTGGCATCGCCGCTGGCTGCGATGTTGGCAGCATGAATCGCGCCGATCCGTCCGGCGCCGAACTGAGCGAATGTGAGCATCGTTTCCCGTGACTCGCGCCGATGAAATCCGGCGTCCTTGTGACGGCTGTCATAAATCCGTAATCTCGCCAGCCGCGTCAATCGATTCGTCGCGCAGGCAGCGTGGAATCGGCGCGCGACGCCGACGGGGAGGAAACTTGCAGATGGCGGGGATACGCCTCACCGCCGCCGAAGCGATCGTCCGCTTTCTCACCGCACAGTTGACCGAGCACGACGGCGGCACCGTGCCGCTGTTCGGCGGCGTATTCGCGATCTTCGGCCACGGCAATGTCGCGGGCCTCGGCCCGGCCCTGCACGGCGCACGCGCCAGGCTGCCGACGCTCCGCGCCCATAACGAGCAGGCGATGGCCCATGCCGCGATCGCCTATGCGAAGACCTGGCGCCGGCGGCGGATGATGGCCTGCACGACGTCGATCGGACCGGGCGCCACCAACATGGTGACCGCGGCAGCGGTTGCTCATGTCAACCGGCTGCCCGTCCTGTTCCTGCCCGGCGACGTCTTCGCCGACCGCCGCCCCGACCCGGTTCTGCAGCAGGTCGAGAGCTTCGGCGACCCGACCGTCTCCGCCAACGACTGCTTCCGGCCGGTGTCGCGCTACTGGGACCGCATCCTGCGGCCCGAGCAGCTTCTCGTCAGCCTGCCCGCCGCGCTGCGCGTGCTGACGGATCCCGCCGAATGCGGCCCCGCGACACTGGCGCTGCCGCAGGACGTCCAGACGATGGACTACGAGTTCCCGGCGGCATTCTTCCGGCCGCGCGTGCACCGCCTGCACCGGCCGGGGCCGGACCGGACGCAGCTCGATGCGGCGATCGGCGCGCTGAAGAGCGCGCGACGACCGATGATTATCGCCGGCGGTGGCGTGAAGTATGCCCTGGCCGAGCGCCGCCTGGCCGCGTTCGCCGAGCGCCACGGCGTCCCGGTGGCGGAGACGCAGGCCGGCAAGGGCAGCCTCGCCTGGGATCATCCCGCCAATGTCGGCGCGATCGGCGTCACCGGGTCGAGCGCCGCGAACGCACTCGCGGCACAGGCAGATGTCGTCCTGGCGGTTGGCTCGCGGCTGGCTGACTTCACGTCCGGCTCGCGCGCGCTGTTCGCCAATCCGCGCCTCAACCTGATCCAACTTAATGTCGCAGCCTTCGACGCCGGCAAGCACGGCGCGTCACCGCTGATCGCCGACGCCCGACGCGGCCTCGACGAACTGGGCACAGGGCTTGCGCGATGGAAGGCGCCGCAGTCCTGGACGGCGCGGGCGACACGCCTTGCCGCCGGCTGGAATCGGGCCGTCGATCGCGCGACCCGGCCCGGCAAAGGACTGCCGACGGACGCCCAGGTGGTCGGTGCCGCCAATCGCGCGGCGGGCCCCGACAGCGTCGTGGTGTGCGCGGCGGGCGGGCTGCCCGGCGAGTTGCACAAGCTGTGGCGCGCCGCCGACAGCGTTTCCTACCACCTCGAATACGGCTACTCGTGCATGGGCTACGAGATTGCCGGCGGCCTCGGCGCAAAGCTCGCCGCACCGGAGCGTGAAGTCTACGTGCTGGTCGGCGACGGCAGCTATCTGATGATGAATTCCGAGATCGCGACCGCGGTTGCGATGGGCGCCAAGCTGATCATCGTCGTGCTCGACAATCGCGGTTTCGGCTGCATCAACCGGCTGCAGCGCGCGACCGGCGGCGCCCCCTTCAACAACCTGCTTGGCGACGACGCGCCGGCCATTGATTTCGCCGCGCACGCGCGCAGCCTCGGCGCCAAGGCCGAGAAGGTCGACGGCATCGCGGCCCTCGAAGCGTCGCTTGCCCGGGCGAAGCGCGCGAGCGACACCAGCGTGATCGTCGTCGACACCGATCCCGCGCGCGGGACGCCGGACGGCGGCGCCTGGTGGGACGTCGCCGTGAGCGCAGCACCGCGCACGCAAGCCGCCCGGGCCGCGCGCCGCACATACGATCGCGCGCGCCGCAAGCAGAGACTGGGGGCCTGATCCATGCCGCTCAGGATCGGCATCAATCCGCTGACATGGACGAACGACGACATGCCGGAGTTGGGCGGCGAGACGCCGCTCGAAACCTGCCTCGCGGAGGCGCGGCAGGCCGGCTACGACGGCGTCGAACTCGGCAACAAGTTCCCGCGCGAACCCGGTGCCCTGCGGCCGATCCTCGCGCGCCACGGCCTGGCGCTCGTCTCAGGCTGGTACAGCGGCCGGTTGCTCGAGCGCTCGCCCGCCGACGAGATCAAGGCCGTCGAGGCCCATCTTTCGCTGCTCGGCGCCATGGGCTGCACCACGATGGTCTTCGCGGAGGTGAGCGGCTGCGTGCACGGCGAGCGCAAAACCAGGCTGTCGCGGCGTCCGCGTCTCGACGACAAGGCCTGGCGTCGGCTGGCCGACGGCCTGGGCGTCGTCGCGCGGCACCTGAAGGCGCGCGGCGTACACATGGCCTATCACCATCACATGGGCACGGTGATCGAGACGCAGGACGAGATCGATCGCCTGATGGCGATGACCGGACCGGAGGTCGGCCTGCTGCTCGACACCGGCCACCTCACCTATGCCGGCGGCGATCCGGTCGCCGCCGCGCAGCGGCACGACAGCCGCATCGTGCACGTCCACTGCAAGGACATCCGCCGCGACGTGCTGGCCAAGGCCCGGCAGCAGGATTCGAGCTTCCTCGACACCGTGCTCGCCGGCGTGTTCACCGTTCCGGGCGACGGCTGTGTCGACTACCCGCGCGTCTTCGATGCGCTGGCGTCGGGCGGCTATCGCGGCTGGCTGGTGGTCGAGGCCGAGCAGGATCCCGCCAAGGCGCATCCGCTGACATACGCGCGCATGGGCCACGCCTATCTGCGCGCACTCGCGATCCGGACTTTCGCGGCGAACGTCTAGTTCTCCGGCTCGGCGGCATCCTCGAAGCGCGAACGCACCGCCTTGCGCACGAGATGCGGCACGAGCAGACGCAGTGGCATGCGCCGATAGTGGCCGCGCACGTAGAGCAGCCATCGTGCGAAGCCCGTCATCCCTGTTTCCGCGCTCTTGTGCGGCGGCTGCAGGCCGCGCTCCATGAGCGGCATCAGATAGGCCAGGCCCGGCTGGGCGCGGCGGAAGGCGGCAAGTTTCGTCTGCACCGCTTCGGGGATGGCGGTTCCGAACAGAGCGCGCGTGAAATGCGCCGCGAGATAGAGCGGCGCCGTCAGGCCCGTCTCTTCCGCGCGCTGGACCAGCGTGTCCCAGAAGCCCGGCGTCGCACCGAAATGCGTGAACAGGTCGTGCATGTCGCTCAGGTCGCGCGGCCCGACATCGAACTCGCCGCCGTCGAACAGATGCACGGCGCTGTGCAGCACCATGTCTGCGGGCGCGAGGATGAACATGTTGGACGAACCGGGCAGCTTCCGGGCCGCGTCGAACAGCTTCGCGGCCGACACGGGCGTGCGCGCCGTCTCGGGCACGATGGTGTGGTGCACGTCGATCACGGTCTCGCGCCGGAAATGCGTCAGCGGTGGGATCTGGTGCATCCAGGTGCGGTAGTAGCGCTGGTCGTAGTCGTTGGTGGCGCCGGCGACCCAGCCGTGATTGCGCAGCGTTTCCTCGGCCTCGCCGATCTGCACTTTCGGGACCATCAGGTCGACGTCGCTGAAGATGCGGCCCCGCGCCGCCGGCAGGTCGGCGACGGCGTAGGCCGCACCCTTCAGCAGCACCACCTTCGGGAAGCCGGCGAGCGCGCGTTCCAGACAGCGCACCTCCCACAGCACGTCGCGTCGGTGCTTGTCGGCGAAGATGCGCTCCGACATGAAATGCGCACGCGGCTGCGGATGGACCTTGTCGAGACAGCCGGCCTCCTCGAGCCCGATCGCGATCTTGGCCAGCAGATTGGTGCGGCGCGCCTGGCGCACGAGCGTGTCGAGCACGGGCAGCGACCATCCGGGTACCGTCTCTGGCTGTCGCAGCGACGCGACCAGCAGCGTACGCGCGTCGTTCATGCCGCCGGAACCTCGAGCGCCCGGAATGTCGCGATCGCCTCGTCGAGATTCGAGTAGCGCAGGTGGAAGCAATCGCAGCGCTGCATCACGTCGGCGAGGATGTGGAACCCGCGCCGGCCGTGGACGCTGTAGTTGAATGCGTTCTGGCCGAGCTCGATCATCGTCTCGGCCGCCGATTTCGGCGTCAGCTCGCACGGGGCGCCGCGGGCGTAGCGTGGGACCACCACCCAGGCGGCGCGTGCGGGCTCATCGACGCGCGCGACGCTCTCCGCCGGCGCCTTCATCAGCGCAACCGTGCCCTTGACCGTGTCGTGGGTCGGCTTGCTGAACACGGCGTCGGGGACGTAGTTCTGCATCACCTCGATCGAGGCATTCTTGAGGTTGACCGGCCGGGCGATGGCGTGGATCAGGCCGGTTTCCGGCGCGATCAATGTCATCTCGTCGGTCAGGAGGCGCCAGCCGCGATTGACCAGGGCCGCGCACAGCGTGCTCTTCCCCGCCCCCGGCGGGCCGGGCAGGATCGCCGCGAGGCCGTCGCGCGCCACGGCCGCCGCGTGCACGATCAGGTACTGATGCGCGTGGTTGCTGATCACCGCGTTGAGGCCCCACTCGAACATCGGCAGGGCCTGCTCGATCGGCAGCGGACGGTACGGCTGGGCGCCGTCGAAATCGAAATTGACCTGGCGCCTGATCCAGCGGCGCACGCCGCCCGCGCGCGTCAGCTCGACATGGAAGTCCGCGAAGGGCTGGTCCAGGTATGCGGGATTGTTGTCATAGAGCGCCGCAATGCCCTCGATCGCCCGCTCGATTTCCGTGCGGACATGGACCATGAACGGGCCGGTCTTGATGAAGGCGCCGGATTGGCGAATCCAGCGCGCGAGCTCGGGGCCTGTCGGCATTCCCCGACTTATAGCGAAACGCGCTCGATGATGCCGAGAGTTTCGAGATCGGCGACGGCCTGCTCGACGATCGCCGGGACGTCCGGGCTGCCGCTGGCGCCGAAGGCTCCGGCGACATGCCTGGACAGGGTTTCAAGGTCGCTGGGTCGCGCGGCGAGTTCCAGCAGGATGGCATGGGCGACGGGGGCGACCTTGAAGGTGTCGCCGGTCATGTCGCAGTAGGCGACGGTTTCGCCGCCTACGTCCCGCCAATCCAGGGCAAAGGGGGTCCGCCAGGACTCCGCCACGTCAGACCGAGACGTTCAGGACCTGCGGCCAGTTGATCTTCCAGGACTTGTCGTTGTCGCCATCCTGCGGGCAATCGCCGCCGCGATGGCCGCCCAGCCAGACGATGTCGTCCTCGAGACGCGCCCTGTCGGATGAGTAGCGCGCATTGATCATGGCGGCGAGCTGCGAAACCGAGTAGCCGAAATGAGCCTCGCCGAAAAACGCCGCGTTCAGGAACGCTGCCGCGGCGTGCTTTTGAACCTCGCTACCATAATGCAGCGCCTGCATCAGGCCGCCCGAGTAAGGCCACTTCGGGACGACGCTGTTGTACATCGTCGCGGTCGCGTTGTGGTTCTTGAAGGCTTGGGCCATGTTGCCGGCCTTCGTGTTGTTGAGCCGGTACTTGTCCTTGAACCAGTCCTTCAGGTCGTTATAGGTGACCGAGAACATGTTGGACCACTCGCCGCCGCACGGGCTGGGCAGGCCGGGCTTGTAGAGGCTCGGCCAGTTGCGTGTGGTCTTCCAGCAGCCGGGCGACAGGCCCTTGCAGCTCACGTTCTGCGGCTTGGACAGGTTCACCGAGGCGTTCGCAGAGGCCGTGCAGCCGCGATAGCCGCCACCGCCCGTCGCTAGGACAGGCCGGCTCGAGAGCAGCAGGACCGCCGGGGTTGCGACGACGCCGCCGAAGAGCAGCTTGCGGCGGCTGCTGTCCGGCCCAGCTTCGGCAAGCGCTGCCTTGGCAGCCTTGTCGGCGCAGTCCGGGCAATCAGGGCAGTCGCACGGGGCCTTCCCCTTTATCGCGTCCTTGCCCGCCTCGATCTCGCTCATCGTCGTGTCCTTTCCGGCCTAGCGTACCGCCGATAGTCAGCGCAGATGATTCCGCGCACCGTTCTGGAGGTCCACCCGCCGTCTTTGCAATCGCCCAACTTATACCGCGCCCTGCATTTTCAGTCGATTCGGCGCAGTCGGTGCTGGACAACCCTTACTCGTTAATCGTTTGCAATCCGTGTCTGTTTTGTAGCGGTTCTGCTGCCGGCCCCCCTGCCTTCACCGCGCCGACACGACTGCCCCGCAGCCCCTAACAAGCAATTGGTGTGCCATCGCTTTCCGCCCGGTAGGCTGGGCGGCCATTAACTAGGTGTAGTGCCATAAATCAAGGGCCTGCGAGGCGCTGCCGCTTTTTGGCCATAGTCCCCGGATTTCGCGGGTCGGTCCGCCCGGCCGGAAGCGATCACATAAATACAAACAAAAACAATAAGTTGACTATTAACTATCCGGGATTAAGAGCGACCTTGGCAGTCGACGCCCTTTACAGGCAGTTGAGATTCTTTACAGGCCCACCCCTCACTCGACGGTTACGGATTTGGCGAGGTTTCTGGGCTGGTCGACGTCGGTGCCCTTGAGGATGGCGGTGTGATAGGCGAGGAGCTGGACGGGGACGGCATAGAGGATGGGGGCGACGAAGGGGTGGGTTTTGGGCATCTCGAGGGTGGCGGCGGCCAGGCTCTTGAGCTTGGCGAGGCCGCCGCTGTCGGCGAGCAGGATGACCTTGCCGCCGCGCGCCGCGACCTCCTGGGCGTTGGACGCGGTCTTGTCGAAGGCGCCGTCCGAGGGGGCGACGAAGATGACCGGCACCCGCTCGTCGATCAGCGCGATCGGCCCGTGCTTCATCTCGCCGGCGGGATAGCCCTCGGCATGGATGTAGGAGATCTCCTTGAGCTTCAGCGCCCCTTCCAGCGCCACCGGGAACGAGGCGCCGCGGCCGAGATAGAGCACGTCCCGGGCCTCGGCCAGGGTGTGCGCCATCGCCTTGAGCGCCTCGTCATGCGCCAGCACCTCGGCCAGCCGCGCCGGCGCCTCGGTCAGCGCCACCGCCAGCTCGCCGGCATGTTTGGGGGCGAGCGTGCCGCGGGCTTTGGCCGCCGCCAGCGCCAGGCAGGCCAGCACCGTCAGCTGGGCCGTGAACGCCTTGGTCGAGGCCACGCCGATCTCCGGGCCCGCATGGGTCGGGAACACCACGTCGGCCTCGCGCGCGATCGAGCTCTCCGGCACGTTGACGATCCCCGCCACGTGCTGGCCCTGGCTCTTGGCATGGCGCAGGGCACTCAGCGTGTCGATCGTCTCGCCCGACTGCGAGATGAACAGCGCCGCCCCACCCTTCATGAAGGGCGGGTCGCGGTAGCGGAACTCCGAGGCGATGTCGACCTCGACCGGCAAGCGGGCGAGGCCCTCGAACCAGTACTTCGCCACCATGCCCGCATAGGATGACGTGCCGCAGGCAACGATGGTCAGCTTCGGCAGGGTCTTGAAGTCGAACGGCAGGTCGGGCAGCCCGACCTGCAGGGTCGCCGGGTTCAGATAGGCGCGCAAGGTGTCGCCGACGATCGCCGGCTGCTCGTGGATCTCCTTGTGCATGAAGTGGCGGTGGTTGCCCTTGCCGATCAGCGCCCCGGTCAGCGCCGTCTCGCGCACCGCGCGCTTGGCTTCGTGGCCCTGCTCGTCGAACACCTGGACCCCGGCCGGCGTCACCACCGCCCAGTCGCCGTCCTCGAGATAGCTGATCTTGCGCGTGAACGGCGCCAGCGCCAGCGCATCCGAGCCCACATACATCTCGCCGCTGCCATACCCCACCGCCAGCGGCGAGCCGCGCCGCGCCGCCAGCAGCAGGTCCTCGCGCCCCGCCACCAGCACCGCCAGCGCGAACGCGCCCTCGAAGCGCTTCAGCGCTTCCGCCATCGCCTGCTCCGGCGTCTTGCCCTGGTCCAGCAGCACCGTCAGCAGATGCGCCACCACCTCGGTGTCCGTTTGCGTTGCGAACCGGCAGCCCTGCCCTTCGAGCTCCTGCTTCAGCGCCGCGAAGTTCTCGATGATCCCGTTATGCACCACCGCCACGCGCTTGGTCGCGTGCGGGTGCGCGTTGGTCTCGTTCGGCACGCCGTGCGTGGCCCAGCGCGTGTGCCCGATCCCGGTGCGCCCCGCCAGCGGCTGCTGCCGCAGCAGCCCTTCCAGGTTGACGATCTTCCCTTCCGCGCGCCGCCGCTCGATCGACCCGTTCACCACCGTCGCCACACCGGCCGAATCGTAGCCCCGGTACTCCAGCCGCTTCAGCGCATCGATCAGATGCGGCGCCGCCGCGTCCTTGCCGATGATGCCGATGATCCCGCACATCCTAGCCTCGCTTGCTCTTGAGTTTGGCCGCCGCCCGCGCCGCCCGGAACCGCGCCGCCCAGCCCGCCTTCTGTTCCTGCTTGCCCCGCGCCACCGCCAGCGCATCCGCCGCCACGTCCGCCACGATCACGCTCCCCGCCGCCACGATCGCCCCCGCCCCCACCCGCACCGGCGCCACCAGCGCCGTGTTCGAGCCGATGAACGCCCCCGCCCCGATCTCCGTCTGCGCCTTCACGAAGCCGTCGTAGTTGCAGGTGATCGTCCCCGCCCCGACATTCGCCTTCGCCCCCACATGCGCATCGCCGACATAGCTCAGGTGGTTCACCTTCGCCCCCGCCTCGATCACCGCCTGCTTCACCTCGACGAAGTTGCCGATATGCGCCGCCGGCCCGATCGCCGCCCCCGGCCGCAGCCGCGCATACGGCCCGACCTGCGCCCCGGCCTCGATCTTCGCCCCTTCGAGATGGCAGAACCCCTTGATCACGACGTCGTCGCCGACCGTCACCCCCGGCCCGAACACCACGCACGGCCCCACCGTCACGTCGCGTCCCAGCACCGTGTCGTGGCTGAACCACACGCTCGCCGGATCCGTCAGCGTCGCCCCCGCCAGCATCGCCGCTTTGCGCTGGCGCGCCTGGAACAGCGCCTCCACCTCGGCCAGCTCGACGCGCGAGTTCACCCCCACCACCTCGTCCGCATCCGCCTCGATCGTCCCGCACGACAGTCCGCGTGCCCGCGCCAGCCCCACCAGGTCGGTCAGGTAGTATTCGCCCTTGGCGTTGTTCGGCTGCACCTGCTCCAGCAGCGCCCACAGCACCCGCCCGTCCACCGCCATCACCCCGGCATTGCACAAGGTGATCGCCCGCTCCGCTTCACTCGCATCCTTGGCCTCGACGATCCGCTCCAGCGTCCCGTCCGCCCCCACCACCAGCCGCCCGTACGGCCCCGGATCCGCCGGCCGCATCCCGGCCACCGCCACCGCCCGGCCGCGCAGAACCTCGTCCGCCAGCCGCCGCAGCGTCGCCGTCCCGATCAGCGGCGTGTCGCCATACACCACCACCACCGGACCGGGCCGCCCCGCCAGCGCCTCCCGCGCCATCAGCACCGCGTGCCCCGTCCCCAGCCGCTCCGCCTGCTCCGCCCCCGCCACCGGCACCCCCGGCAGCGCCGCCCGCACCGCCGCCACCACCGCCTCCATCCCGGGCCCGTGCACCACCACCACCCGGCCCGCCCCCAGACCCCCCGCCGCCCGCGCCACATGCCCCACCAGCGGCAGGCCTCCCACCGCGTGCAGCACCTTCGCCACACCAGACGCCATCCGCGTCCCCAACCCCGCCCCCAACACAACTACGGAAACCGATCCCGAATCCGTCATGCCTCGCCCCTCTACCCGCTCACCGTGCAGTTCGTCGTAGCCGCCAGCGGTCAAAAACAGCGCTCCGACTTACGTCAGAACCCCTGAAATATGGCTTAACCAATGCCGCGGTTTTGCTTCGCAGATTCAAATCTCCGACGGCGGTAATCCGCATCGGCGCCGAGCACCCCGGTACCACTGTAACAGGTTCTTTACACACGATTTTTTAACCATACTTGGCGCCCAGAAGCTTGGCCGTTCCGGAAACCGCGCGCAAATCGCGATACAACCGACGCGAGGCAGCCGAAATCCGGACCTTCGAGCGAAAAAGACCGGGCCGCAGCCCTCATGGAAGCTTGGCCGTTCCGCCCCTAAACCCAATTAATGTCACAGAAATTTACACAATCTGTGGTTAACGCCCGTTAACCATACCAAGTCTTTGTTTCTGTTGTGTTTCTAAACTGGCCCGGCCCTTGCACCATTGACGGTCGGGAGCAGTGTTTTTTGAGGTTGGCCATGTCCCGACGTGAAAAACGCAAATTTATCCGTACGATGCTCATGCTGGGCGTATCGGGCTCGGCCTTGGCCTCGCTCGTCGCAACGCTCGTGTATGCGTATGCGCCGCGGGTCAGCAACTGGCAGCTCGACGCCCAGAACGTCGCTGAAACGACACAGCCTTCCTCGCCCTCCGCGAAGAATAGCTGGACGTCCCGGATCGTGCCTCCGCCAGTGAACCAAACCGGCGACGACACGACGGTTCCGACCAGCGCCGAAACCCAGGTCGCAGCCCTTCAGCCGAGCCCTGACACCGTCACGACGAGTGGCCATCAGGGCGGTAGCGGACTGCCCTTCACCGAAGGCGGGATCGGCAACGTCGGCGGCACCTTCATGACCTACGGTGGCGGCGGCACGCCGCCGGCTGGTGGGGGCGGCGGCCCGTCTTGGAACGGGACCTTCAATCCGAACTCATTTGGCGGCGGCGGCTCCGGCTTCGCGTCGTATTCAGGCGGGTCGACTGGCGGTGGTGGCAGCGGCAAACCGAGCGCCCGATCTGCCCCGCCCAGCCCGGAAGATCAGAAAAACACCGGTGGCCCCGGCGATCAGGGTGGTGACGAGGGTGGCGACCAGGGTGGCGACCAGGGCGGTGACCAGGGTGGCGACCAGGGCGG
>JAESGS010000617.1_pt1 | contig 21219 bp, 17 predicted proteins | sample 9269761 | NCBI WGS metagenome assembly JAESGS01 (sample SAMN15741799, study PRJNA653493) | algae metagenome | isolation source: Cyanosarcina radialis HA8281-LM2 and co-occurring heterotrophs from damp... | place: USA: Makauwahi cave, Hawaii | collected 2011-01-06 | reverse complement strand
CGGTCCCTGCGACCCCGGCGGGTCGGCGCAAAGCCTTGACCCGCCCTACAAGAACCGGCCCTCGCATTCCGGGGTTCCCGCCCGGCGCGACTTCTCCGCGCCCGAATCGCAATTCCGGCGTTAACCCCGTCACCGTCCGGACACGTCCTTTCCCTGTCCGCTGAAAGCCGCGTCCGCCGCGTAGTTTCCCAACGGTTCTTCCCATTTTTCCCCGCGAATCGGTCGCGGCGAGTTTGACAGCCCTACCGTCCGACCTATGGTTCCGGCGTGAGCGGATGAGAACGAGGGTGGGTCGCCGTCCTACGTGGGCGCAACCACCGCCGGTCGCATCCCGACACAATTACCGAGGTGTGCCCATGTGGACGAAAGTCGCTCGGCACGTCACCGTGTTCTTGAAGAAGGAGGACGGTCCTACGGCAGTGGAATACGCCGTGATGCTGGCCCTGATTATCGTGGTCTGCATCGCCGCCATCACCGCCTTGGGGTCCAGTGCCTCCGGTGTTTTCGCGAACACCGAATTGAACACCGCCGCCGCCGTGAACGGGGCGTCGTAAGTGACGTGCTTGGTCGTGGCACCGGGCCAGACCCAAACTGTAGGCCAGTCCTGTGACGGCCAGCAGTGGTGCCAAAAACCGCCCGACATTTTTTCCCAAGTTTCTTTCTTTGGAAAGGGTTCTCCGATGAACAGCATCAAGAAGGCTCTCGTTTCGTTCCTCAAGAAGGAAGACGGCCCGACGGCGGTCGAGTACGCCGTCATGTTGGCCCTCATCATCGTCGTCTGCATCGCGGCCATCACCGCGCTCGGCAGCACGGCCTCCCAGACGTTCAGCTACGTGGACGGCCAAATCGCGGCCGGCAACGGCGCGAGCTAAGCTGTTACGACGGGTTAACAAGAACCGGGGCGATTCTTCGCCCCGGTTCTTTTTTTGTTCTAGGTTGCAGGACCGAACCAACCGCCCCTCCCATTCTTCCCCGAGGAACTCCGTCATGGCGAATGAGATCGCCACCGCCCCCGCCGCCACCCCGGTCGCCGACCCGCCGAAGCCGGCGGAAGAAATCGCGTTCGACCGCGAGTTGGCCATGACCCTCGCCCGCGTGCCGCTGACGGCTGTGGCGTGGGTCGTCGCCGCGTACCTGGCGCACCTCGCGTGGGCCGCGGTCGTGCCGGAGACGGCCACCCTGCCGAAGGCCGCCAACCTCGGCGCGCTGGTCGTCATCTGCATCGGCATGGTGTGGGCCGCCTGGATCGACGGGTATGCGTTCAAGGTCCCGAACTGGCTAACGCTGTCGCTGGTCGTCTCCGGCTGGTACCTGGGCCTGTTGCACACGTTCGGCGTGGATTTCGCCGGCAACGGCGGCATCGGCCAGGCGCTGCTCGGCACGCTCGTCGGGTTCGCCGTCCTGTTCCCGGCCCTGTTCATCGGCGGCATGGGCGAGGGGGACGTGAAGATGACCATGGCGTTCGGGTCCTGGATCGGGGCGTTCTTCGGCGGCGCGTACACCCAGCTGACCGGCACGACGATCTCCGCCCTCGCCGTCATCTGGTGGTCGTTCGCCCTCGGCGTGCTCGTCGGCGGCGTGTTCGGGCTGGTCATCATGGCCCTCCGCCGGCAGTTCCACAAGAACATGCAGAACGCCCGCGAGATCGTCACCGACCTGCAGATCATGGTGACGCACGGCCCGAAGAAGGCGGCCGAGCGGGCGAACTCCCGCCGCAAGGACTGGACCCGGCTGCCGTACGGCGTGCCGCTGTGCGTCGGATTCCTCGGCTATCTGTGGTACCGGCTGTTCCTGTCCGTGTAAGGCAAGGCGCGGAAGACGTGATCGCGGCGGGCCGAACGGCCCGCCGCGGTTGTTTTCCGTAGGGCGGGTCAAGGCTTTGCGCCGACCCGCCGTCGGTGCCAGCCACCCCCCGGCGGGTCGGCGCAAAGCCTTGACCCGCCCTACAAGACTGGCAACCCCCGACTTCAACCCATCTCCCACAAATCCTCGTCCCGCCGTCCCCGCCTCATCCCCGCGGCCTTGCCGCCGGCAACTCGGAAAACTTAGCCAAACCCGGCGCTCTCGATACGGCCAGAAAAAGTGAAGCATCCGGCTCAACCCGGTCGAATGAAAAGGGCGTGGGAAACGCTCTGCTACGACTGGGAAACTAGCTAAGGCGCGAAAAAACGATTCAGACCGCTCCCCACTTGCGTCCCCTCAAGTTCGTTCTAGGGTTCACCGCCTGAACTTGGGTCGAGCCGAGGGGTCGCGACGCAGGCACCAACGATACAAGTCGCCACGGGGCGGCAACTTCGACCGGTCAGGAATGATGGGTCGAATGATCGGGTTGGAACAACACGCCGGCCTCCGGGCCGACCTCGCGACGTTAACCCCTCGTGCGTCGCGATCCGGAACGAGGTTCCGCGCCGCCGCCGCGGCCCGCGACCGAACCGACACGAGGGGGACACTGTGAAACAAAAGAATTTGATCCTGATGGTCGTCGCCGTCGGGTGCGGGCTCGGGGCCGCGTTCCTGACCTCCCGGATGAACGCCGGGCCGAAGCAAGAGGCGATCCCGCAGAAGGAAGTCCTGATCGCCATCAAGGACCTGAACCCGCCGACCAAGTTCACCAAGGAGGCCCTCAAGGACCTGGTGAAGTGGAAGCGGATGAACGCGGCCGACGTGCCGGACAACGCGATCGAGACGGAGGAGGAGCTGCTCGACTACTCGCTCACCCGGCCGGTGGCGGCCAACGTCTTCCTGCAGAAGACGGACGTGAGCAAGCACGACCAGCTGCTCCCGCCGACCGGCAAGGCCGGGCTGATGTCGGTCAAGCTGCCGCTCGCCCAGGTCACCCCGTTCGTCAAGCCGACGAGCCGGGTCAACCTGATCGGCACGGTGCAGAACCGGAACACGCAGCAGGTCAAGGGCCGGGTGCTGATCCCGAACATGCACGTCATGGCCGTGGACAGCGAGTACATCCCGACGCCGGGGGCCCCGGCCGGGCGGACGCAGGTGCAGAACGTCACGCTCGCCGTGAACAACGACGAGACGACGCTCATCCGGATGTGCGAGACGGCCGGGGTGACGCTCAGCTTCGTCGTCATCGGCAAGCCGGAGCAAGACGCGAACAAGATGGAAGACTGGGACGTGAACGAGGTGATCGCCTGGATCAACGAGGCGGTCAACGGTACGGCCGAGGACCCGAACAAGCAGCAGCCGCAAGGCACGACCCCGATGGTGACCTACGTTAAGGTCCCGGTCGCCGTCGTGGACCTGCCGGCGGGCACGGAACTGACGGACGAGGTGATTAACACCAAGTTCCGGATGAAGGACGAGGTCGTCGCCCCGGACAACGCCGTCCTCGAGTTGAAGGCCCACATCGGCCACTACTTGAAGAAGGAAGTCGGGGCGAACCAGTTCGTGTCGCGGGCGAACGTGACGAACAAGGCCCCGGACACGCCGAAGGGCAAGCCGACGGACGACGCGGCCACGGCGAAGGAGACGCCGACCACCCCGGACCCGGTCAAGCCCGAGGTCAAGCCGGAGCCGAAGGCGGCCAAGGCGAAGGCGGTGACGGTGGACAAGACGATCACCGGGCCGAGCGGGACGAAGACGTTCCGGTACGAGCAGCAGGCGGACAAGACCTGGAAGCTGACCGGCGAAGTGCAACCGGACGGCTCGGTCACCCCGACCAACGGCGGCGTGGCCCCGACCGCGCCGGAGGAAGACAAGAAGGACGAGGCCCCCGCCCCCGCCCCCGGCGGCAAGCGGGTGAGCTGACGACGACCAACGGCGGGCCGCACGGAGACGCGGCCCGCCGGCCTGAGACGGCCCCGGCCACGACGGCCGGAGCGTTGCCCGCGCCACCAGGCCGGGAGAGTCCGGCCCGGCGCAAGCCTGACCGACTGAAGGCGATCGGGCGGGTTTACCCGCTGACCCTAGCGAGGAGAGGTGAAAGGATGCACCCGTTCAAACTCACCCGCCGGCTGATGCTCGGCGGACTGGCGGTGGTAGCCGGGTTCCACCTGACGTCGGGGACCCCGGCCGTCGGCCAGGCGAAGGCCCCGGTCCCCAAGGACGCGGCGGCCACCGGCAAACCGGCCCAGGTCCGGATCGGCAAGACCGGCGAACTGCTCGTGCCGCTCGGCGGCCTGGTGGTGTTCACGCCGAAGCTCCCGGCCGGCGCGAACGTCTCGAACACGGCCGTGACCAACGACCAGGTGTTGCAGACGCGGCCGGACCCGGACAACCCGAACGCGGTCCAGCTGATCGGCGTGAACGCCGGCGTGACGCGGATCACGTTCACCCTGAACACCGGCGCGAAGATCGAGTACGAGGTCGTCGTCCAGCCGGACTACGAGCTGCTCAAGAAGGTGATCCAGCGGGCCGTCCCGACGGCCAGCGTCGAGGTCCTGCCGGGCGTCGGCAACGGGATCATCCTGACGGGCTACGTGAACAAGCCGTCGGACGCCGACATCGTCGCCCGGATCGCGGCGAACGCGGCCGGCGCGGCCGGCGGGGCCGGCGGCGGGCAGGTGATTAACGCCATCAACGTCGGCGGCCCGCAGCACGTGATGATCGAAGTCGTCGTGGCCCAGGTCAACCGGACCGAGCTGCGGACCCGCGGGGCGGACTTCTTCATCAACGGGAACAGCGCGTCGTTCGGCAGCACGATCAGCAACCTGGTCCAGAGCCAGACGGTCGGGTTCACCGGGATCATGGACGCCACCCTGTCCCCGGACTCCAACCTCCGGTTCGGGGTCGCCTCCGCCCAACTGTTCGTCGCCCTCCGGGCGCTGCGGGCGGAAGGGCTGACGAAGATCCTGTCCGAGCCGAAGGTGACGACGCAGTCCGGCCGGCCGGCCGTCATCCGGTCCGGCGGCCAGCAGGCGGTGCTCAGCGCCACCGGCGGCGGCCTCGGCAGCATCAGCGTCCAGCTCGAGCAGGTGGGCACGGTGCTGGAGGTCCTCCCGATCGTGTACGGCGACGGGAAGATTTACCTGGACGTGGCCCCGTCCATCCGGGCGCGGAACGACGGCCTCGGGATTCAGACGGCCGCCGGGTTCTCCCCCGGCTTCACCGAGCAATCGACCCGCGCCAGCGTGGTGCTGGAGTCGGGCCAGACGTTCGCCATCGGCGGGCTGCTGGAGACGACGGTGCAGGCGACGAACAACAAGGTCCCGTTCATCGGCGACCTCCCGTTCGTCGGGCCGGCGTTCAGCCGGATCAGCCACGACGAGCGGGAGCAGGAGCTGGTCGTGCTCGTGACCCCGCGGCTGGTGGACGCCCTGGACTGCACGCAGATTCCCCGCCGGCTGCCCGGCCGGGAAACCCGCTCGCCGGACGATTATGAACTATTCTTGGAGGGCCTGATCGAAGCCCCGCGGGGCCAACGGCAGGTCTGGAACGGGCGGTGCTACAACGCGGCGTACAAGTGCGACCCGACGTACGGCATCTTCCCGGCCAAGGGGTTCGTGTGCAACGGCGGGGCGGGCGCGGGCGGCGGGGCGTGTAACACCCTGACCGGGACGTGCAGCACCGGCGTGCCGACGGCCCTCCCGCAGATGCCCGCCCCCCGGCCGACCGGCGGGGTGACGCTGGCCCCCGAGGCCCCGGCCGTGGTGAACGTGGCCGGCCAGGCCGAGACGCCGACGGTCGAGGTCCCGCCGATCGTCCCGGAATCGCCGACCCCGCTCCCGCCGATCGAGGAGCTGCCGAAGAAGTAACGACGCCCCAGACGGGCGGCCCCCGGACGCGGTCCGGGGGCCGGCCCCCGCGCCCCGAACCGGGCCGGGGCCGCCGCCCGGACCCCTGTTAACTGCGGTATTGCCGTCATGCAACGAGTTGCCATCGTAGACCCGACCGAGTCGTCCCGCGAGTCCCTCCGCACGCTGCTGCTCGGGGTGGACTTCGTGTGGCTCGAGGCCGAGTGCGCCCGGTACGAGTACTTCTTCGACGTGATCGCCCAGTCGATGCCCGACCTGGCCATCGTGTCGCTCGACGCCGACAAGCAGCGCGCCCTGCAGATGATCGGCCAGCTGTCCGTCGAACACCCCAAGCTCGCCATCCTGACGATCAGCAAGGACCACCAGGCCCTGCTCCTGTCCCTCCAGAAGGGGGCCAAGTACTTCCTGACGGAGCCGGTCGAACTCGAGGACCTGCTGTCCGCCCTCCGGCGGGCGCTCGGCGACCTGAACGGCACGCAGGACACGATGGCGGCCAGCTCCAGCGGGTCGAACCTGATGCCCCGGCAGCAGGTCCCGTCCAGCGTCATCGCCGTCCTCGGCTCCCGCGGCGGCGTCGGCACGACGACGCTCGCCGTCAACCTCGCCTCCACCCTCGCCAGCGACCCGAACAACGTCGTCGCCCTGCTCGACCTCGACCTGGCGCTGGGCGACGCCGACATCGCCGTCGAGGTCCAGGGGATGGAGAACATCTCCATCGCCGACCTCGCCCGGAACATCCAGCGGCTGGACATGAACTTCCTCAAGCGGGCGCTCGTCAAGCACGAGGCCACGGGGCTGTCCATCCTCCGCCACCCGCTCGAAATCCAGGACATGAGCGTCATCCACGAGACGCACGTGGAGCGGATCGTGAACCTGCTGAAGATCAGCTACACGCACCTGGTCCTCGACCTGAGCAAGTCGTTCCTGCCGACCGACCTCATGGCCCTCCGCATGGCCGACCAGATCCTGCTCGTCGCCCAGCTGGAACTCGGCAGCCTGCGGAACGTCGTCCGGCTGAACCACCTGCTGACGAACACCGAGGAGCAGCTCGGCGAGCGGGTCCGGGTCCTCGTCAACCGCGTCGGCGCGGAAGCCGTGGAAGAAGGCATCAGCCTGAAGAAGGCCGAGGAAGTGATCGGCCGGCCGATCTTCTGGCAAATCCCGAACGACGCGAAGTCGGTCATCGCCGCCCGCGTGTCCGGGCAGCCGCTCGTGAAGCACAACCCGAAGAGCAAGGTCCAGCAGAACATCCAGGGCCTCGCGCAGGCGCTGTGCGGCCGGACGGCGTCCGCCGCGACCGCCAGCGGGGCGACGGACAGCAAGAAGGGCTGGTTCTCGTTCGGGAAGAAGTAACCGCCGAATTGTCGCCCGCTTTGGATCGCACACCCTGAGGAACTCCGATGTCACGGCTGCAGCAAGGGATCTCGAAACTCAACAGCCTGAGCGGGCAGAGCAACAGCGGCCTGGCCGGGCTGAGCCGGCTGTCCAGCCCGAGCTTCGGCGGCACGAACGGCAGCAGCGGCGGCAAGAACCTGGAGGAGTTGAAGCGGCAGATCCACTCGAAGCTGGTCGAGCGGCTCGACTTCACCCGCATCAAGGACCTGTCCAGCGACGCCATGCGGAAGGACATCCGCAAGGTCATCGAGCACCTGTGCGACACCGAGAACCCGCTCCTCAACCGGATCGAGCGGGAGAAGCTCATCGAGGAGGTGCTCGACGAGACGCTCGGGTTCGGGCCGCTCGAAATCCTGCTCAAGGACCCGACGATCAGCGACATCCTGGTGAACGGCCCGAAGAAGGTGTACGTCGAGCGGCGGGGGAAGCTGGAAAAGACGGACGTGTTCTTCCGGGACAACGACCACCTGATGCAGATCATCGACCGGATCGTGTCGAAGATCGGCCGGCGGGTCGATGAGACGAACCCGATGGTGGACGCCCGCCTGCCGGACGGGTCGCGGGTGAACGCGGTCATCGCGCCGATCTCGCTGGACGGGGCGAGCCTCAGCATCCGGCGGTTCGGGTCGAACCCGCTGAAGCTCGAGGACTTGCTGAACTACAAGGCGTTCACGCCGGAAATCGCGATGCTCCTGGAGGCGTGCATCAAGGCCCGCCTGAACGTGGTCATCAGCGGCGGGACGGGGTGCGGCAAGACGACGCTGCTCAACACGCTGTCGAGCTTCATCCCGTCGGACGAGCGGGTGATTACGATCGAGGACGCGGCCGAGCTGCAACTGCAACAGGACCACGTGGTCCGGCTGGAGACGCGGCCGCCGAACATCGAAGGGAAGGGGGCCGTCACCACCCGCGACTGCGTGAAGAACGCCCTGCGGATGCGGCCCGAGCGGATCATCATCGGGGAGTGCCGGGGCGGCGAGACGCTCGACATGCTCCAGGCCATGAACACCGGCCACAGCGGGTCGATGACGACGCTCCACGCGAACACCCCGCGGGAGGGGCTGAGCCGGCTCGAGACGATGATCATGATGGGCGGCATCGAGCTGCCGATCAAGGCCATGCGGCAGCAGATTTCCGCCGCCGTGGACCTCATCATCCAGGCGAACCGGCTGCAGGGCGGGCCGCGGAAGATCACGAGCATCACGGAAGTGAACAACATGGAGCAGGACGTGATCATCATGCAGGAGATCTTCCGCTACCGGCAGCTCGGGATCGACCAGAACGGCCGGGCGTTCGGCCAGTTCGAGGCGACCGGGGTGCGGCCGACGTTCGTGCCGCGGCTGGAGCAGAAGGGCGTGAAGCTACCGGCGAACATGTTCGCCGAGCGGGTCTTGCTACGGGACTGAGTGCGAACACACGCCGCGGCCACGGACCGGCCGCGGGACAGACGAGCGGCGACCGATTGGCCCGCTCGCCCAGGGATGGGCAACGGGGTTACCCCCGAGCCGACGGGCGTAGGCAACGCTCTCGAAGGTACATCCCATGAGTCCGCTGGTATTGTCGGTAGTCATTGGCGCGCTGGTGATCGGGGCCGTGATGGCCCTGATGATGGCGTTCGCGGGCAAGGACGAGGGCCGGGCGACCGAGCGGCTCGACATGCTCGTCGGCCGCCGGAACGGGAAGGAGTCGTCCGCCGACTTGATGCTGAAGCAGGCGCTGTTGACCGTGGACCGGAAGTCGGTCCTCGACAAGCTGACGCCGGAGTTCTTCAACGTCACCCGGATGGTCGAGCAGGCGGACGCGAACATCAAGCCGAGCGCCCTGTTCGGGATCGGCATGGGGGTCGGGTTCGTGGCGTTCGTCATGGGCATCTGGATGGTGAACGCCTACGTCGCCCCGGTGATGTTCCTGCTGGCGTTCCCGATCCCGTTCCTGTGGCTGGCGTGGAAGCGGAAGAAGCGGCTGGACAAGTTCGCCAGCCAGCTGCCGGACGCCCTGGAACTGGTCGCCCGGGCGCTGCGGGCCGGGCACTCGCTGGCCGCCGGGATGCACGTGGTCGCGGAGGAAATGCAGGCCCCGATCGCCAAGGAGTTCGGCCGGGTGTACGAGGAGCAGAACCTCGGCATCCAGCTGGAAGAGGCGCTGAAGAACATGACCGACCGGGTCCCGAACCTCGACCTGAAGTTCTTCATCACGAGCGTCGCGATCCAGCGGCAGACCGGTGGCGACTTGGCGGAAATCCTCGACCGGATCGGGTACGTCATCCGGGAGCGGTACAAGATCCTCGGGCAGGTCAAGGCCCTGTCCGCGGAAGGCCGGCTGTCCGGGGTGGTGCTGATCGCCCTCCCGATCGGCCTGTTCTTCCTGATGATGGTCATGAAGCCGGAGTACGAGAAGCTGCTCTGGACGGACCCGATCGGGATCAAGATGTCGATCGGCGCGCTCGTCGCGATGCTGATCGGGGCGTTCGTCATCAAGAAGATCGTGGACATCAAAGTTTAACGCCGGGTTTGTCGGGTTTCGGGGATCGGGTTTCGCAGATCGAACCCGTTGACCTCTGCGAGACCCGAGACCCGATACCCGCTAGACCCGACAACGTGGAGTGACTCCCGTGGAACTGTTGGCCTTCGTAACGGCGAGTGAGGCGTCGCCCGTCATGGTGTTCATCGCCATCATGGTCGGCACGTTCTGGCTGTTGTCCCTCATCTCGCAGCGGAACAGCCAGGCGGAAGAGCGGCTGGAGCGGATCGGCCGGCCGAAGTCGCTCGCCGAACTTGAGATGAACGACAAGGAGTCGAAGAACCGATTTAAGGGGTTGAAGGACCAGCTCTCGAAGTTCGGGGCGGCGATGGAGCCGCAGTCCGACCTCGAGAAGAATTCGCTCAAGGTGACGATGGCGAACGCCGGGTTCCGGCACGAGAGCGCCCCGGCGATCTACCAGGGCCTGCGGGTCGCGTGCCTGCTGCTGTTCTTCGTGCCGTCGGCCCTGTTCTTCTTCATGACGATGGGCTTCGGGCTGAAGGCCCTGCAGTACGTCATCGCGATCACCGGCGTCGGGTTCTACCTGCCGCAGATCGTGCTGGCGTTCCTGAAGAGCACCCGGCAGAAGGAAATCTTCGTCACCCTGCCGGACGCCCTCGACTTGCTCGTCGTGTGCGTCGAGTCCGGCCTCGGGCTGGACGCCGCGATGCGGAAGGTGACGGACGAGATGAAGGGCCACGCGAAGGTGATTACGGAGGAATTCGCGCTGGCGAACCTGCAGCTGCAGATGGGCCGGCCGCGGCGGGAGGTGCTGCACGACCTCGGCGTCCGGACGGGCGTGGACGACGTGCGGGCGCTGGCCGCCATCCTGATCCAGGCCGACCGGTTCGGGTCGAGTATCGCCCAGGCGCTGCGGGTGCAGTCGGATTCGATGCGAACAAAGCGGCGGCAAATTGCCGAAGAGAAGGCAGCGAAGACGGCGGTGAAGCTCATCTTCCCGCTCGTGCTGTTCATCTTCCCGGCGGTGTTCGTGGTGCTGGTCGGCCCGGCGGCCATCCAGATCTACCGCAACCTCATCATGAAGGGGATGGGGAACCCGAACGGGTAAGGTGGGCGGGTCGGATTTTCGTGAACCGCAATCTCCGGGCAGGACGCCCGACGGTTGTTCAAGGAGGAAGGCGATGAAAGCGATCCATCGGATCATGTTCGCCGCGGCCGTCGCCGCCGGCGGGCTGGCCACGGTCGGGTGCGCGGGGGCCGGCAACCGGACCCCGATCGGCGAGCGGTACCGCAACGCCGTCGACCCGTCCTGGCCGGAACGGTACAACCACACGGCGCGGCTCGAAACGCTCGCGCCGTTCCAGGTCCAGGCCCAGAACGGGGCGTACCTGGACCAGACGGTGTGGAACTACCACTTCGAGCCGGCCACGGACAAGCTGTCCGCGTCCGGCACGGAGCGGCTGGACTACCTGGTCCGGAAGCGCGGCTCGCAGGACGGCCGGGTGTACCTGCAGACGGCCCGCGACGTCGGGTTCGACGCGAACGCCCCGGAGAAGTTCGCGGACACCCGCCGCGACCTCGACCAGCGGCGGGCGGCGGCGATCCACAAGTACCTGGCGGCCCAAACGGCCGGGTCGCCGATCACGTTCGAGGTCCAGGTCCACGACCCGGCCGACCCGAGCTTCCCGGCCCAGTACCTGGGCAACGCCGTCCGCGGCCTGTCGGCCCAGTACGGCAGCAGCCTGAGCGGGCAGGGCGGCGGCGGCGGCGGCAGCCCGAGCGGCGGCGGCGGCCAGACGAGCAGCGGGTCCGGCGGTTCCGGGTCCGGCAGCTCCGGCGGCGGCGGTGGCACGAGCGGCGGCGGCGGGAGCGGCTACCGGTAACCCGGCCCGTTTCGCCCGACGCCCAACCGCCAGGCCGGTCGTCCTCCCCCCGCGGGAAGACGCCCGGCCTGGCGGCGTTGTTTCCCACGACGGACGCGAGACTACACCATGAAACGCACCCTGTTGTTGCTGGCCCTGGCCGTCGGCCTCGTGCTGTTCACCGCGCCCCCGGCGGCCGCCGGCGAGCCGCTGTTCGCCGCCAAGTCGGCCGTCCGCAAGTACTGGGACGGGTTCAAGGACTACTGGGGCGGCGCGTTCAAGAGCAAGAGCGCCGTCACGATGATCGTCCTCGGCACCGGGGCGCTCGGCCTGTTCATCATCACCCGCGGGAAGTGGCGGAAGTAACGCCGGCGGCATTCACCCTCGACCCTTCACCTTGAGATTGGACCCATGGCCACCACCCTCCGCCCGCCCGTCGTGGATTGGGAATCGACCAACCCGACGCCCGAAGTCCCGACCGCGCCGGACACCATCAAGGAGTGCGGGCTGACCATGTCGTTCCTCGGCGACATGATCCAGCGGACGATCTACGCGAAGGGGCCGATGGTCGGCCGCGACCTCGCGCAGTTCCTCTGCCTGCCGTTCAAGATCATCCGGGACACGCTCCGGTGGCTGAAGGACGAGAAGATCATCCAGATCGACGGCGGCGACCTCGTCGGGGACGTGAGCTACAAGTTCAGCCTGACGGACTTCGGCCGCGGCCGGGCGCACGAGGCGATGAAGCAGTGCGCCTACGTCGGCCCGGCCCCGGTCCCGATCGAGGACTACGTCGAGCAGTGCTACCGGCAGGCGGTCACCGGCCTCCAGTGCTACCCGGAGTCCCTGCGGGCACCCTTCAGCCACCTCGTGCTGAAGGAGGACATGTTCAACGCCATCGGCCCGGCGATCATCAGCGGCCGGTCGGTGTTCATCTACGGCCCGCCGGGCAACGGGAAGACGGCCATGGCCCGGAGCATCGGCGAGTTCATGAACACCGCCGGCGGGTCGATCTACGTCCCGTACGCGTTCGTCGCGGACAACAACATCGTCACCGTGTACGACCCGTCCTTGCACATGGTCGATGACACGCCGCTGGAGTTCGGCGACGAGTCGGACGCCACCGTCCGCCGGCTGCTCAACACCGGCGCGTCCGACCAGCGGTGGGTCCGCATCCGCCGGCCGGTCATCGTGACCGGCGGCGAACTGAACCTCGAGATGCTCGACCTCCGGTACAACAAGGAGTCGAACTTCTACCAGGCCCCGATCCACTTCAAGGCGAACGGCGGCGTGTTCCTCATCGACGACTTCGGCCGGCAGCTGTGCAGCCCGAAGGAGCTGCTGAACCGGTGGATCCTGCCGCTCGAAGACCGGCACGACTTCCTCACGCTGGCCAGCGGGAAGAAGATCCAGGTCCCGTTCGAGCAGCTCATCATCTTCAGCACGAACCTGGACCCGAAGCAGCTGGTGGACGACGCGTTCCTGCGGCGGATCCGGCACAAGGTCGGGATCAACGCCCCGACCCAGGACGTGTACCAGAAGATCTTCGCGGCCGTGTGCAAGAAGCTGGGGATGAACTACGACCAGCCGGCGATCGAGTACCTGTACGAGCGGTACTACAACAAGGGCCGCGCCCCGCGGGCGAGCGATTGTCGCGATTTGCTGGAAACCGTCCAGTCCATCTGCCGATACAGACGGCAACCCGTGCACTTGACGCGCGACCTGATCGTCGAAGCGGCGAACAGCTTCATCGCGGAATTCCAGTAAGGATTCCCTCAAGTCCGCACCGGGGGCCACCCGGAGTAGAGCCATGGAAGGCCGACGTTGGAAGACGGTGGCGGTCGCGTCCCTGTTGGCGACCGCCGGGTGCAAGGGGTTCGGCTCCAAGCCGTCGCTCACGTCCGGCCAACCGACCCCGGCCGCCGCGGCCGTCGCCGCCGCGCCGAAGTCCGGCAACGCCCTCACCCGCATGTTCGCGCCGAAGTCCGGCACGCCCCCGAAGTTCCAGCCGCCGGAAGCCGTCGCGGAGGCCCCCGCCCGGAAGGGGCCGCTGAAGCCGGAGACGGTCGCGGCGCTGGCGAACGCCCAGGTCGGGGCGGCGTTCGACTTCCAGGAGGAAGGCAAGCCGAACCCGAACCTCGACCGGATGGCGGACGAGGCCCGGATGAAGTTCCAGAAGGCGCTGGAGGCCGACCCGAAGAACCACGACGCCCTCCAGGGGCTGGCCCGGTTGTACACCCGGCTCGGCGACCGGGAGCGGGCGGTGGCCACGTTGCAGACGCTCCTCAAGCACCACCCGCAGGACCACAAGGCGGCCTACGAGCTGGCCCTGACGCACGCCCGGTTCGAGGACTGGGCCGGCGGCGTGGCCGCGTGCCAGAAGGCGATCGCCGGCGACCCGGAGAACCGCCGCTACCAGCGGACGCTCGGCATGTTGGTCGCCCGGACGGGGAACTTCGAGGAGGGGTTCAACACGATGGCGGCCGTGATGCCGGAGGCCGAGGCCCGGTTCACGATGGCGAAGCTGCTGACGGACATGGAGAAGCCCGACCTGGCGCGGCAGCAGCTGGACCTAGCCGCGAAGGCCGACCCGGCGTTCGTCGCCGCCCAGGAGGCGATGGCGGCCGCCGCCGCGGCCGCCGCGGCGAACCCGGTGCAGCCGGTCGAGTACCGGGAAGAGGGGAAGTAACCACCACGCGCGGTCGGGCGGGGTGGCCGGGTTGTGAAGTAACGGGCGAGAGCGCGGCACGCCCCAATCGACTCTTTACCCCGAAGGGGTTACACAGGTCAGCCCAGGGCAACGCCCTGGGCTGACCTGTGTAACCCCTTCGGGGTCAGGACGTGGGCCGAGAGGAACAGGGGCCGCGAGTTAGACGAATCGGGCGGCGGATTACTTCTCCAAGAACTTCGCCAGTTTCGCGTCCACCTCGCGGACGTACTCGAAGTCCTTCTTGTAGTCCACCGCCGCGAACTTCACCCGCTTCTGCGGCCCGAACCGCTCGCCGACGCTGTTCCCGGCGAACGAGAACGTCTCGAACGCCTTCCGCACCGCCGCCTTCAGCCCCGGGTCCAGCTGGTGCGGCACGCCGAAGCACAGCGGCGGGAACGGCTTCGACTTGTAGATCGACCGGACCGCCCCGTCCTTCACCTCCCCGGCCGCGACCATCTGGCCGAGGATGTCGTTCGCCACGCACGCCGCCGCGTGCTTGCCGGCCGCCACGTCCAGGATCGACCGCTTGTGGTCGCCGGTCAGTACGAACGCGTAGTCCCGGTCCGGCAGCAGGTCGAACTCCTGCTTGAGCGTCACCAGCGGGGCCTTCGCCCCGGAGTTCGACGACATCCCGGTGAACGCGACCGTCTTCCCCTTCAGGTCCGCGACCTTTTGAACCGGGCTGCCGGCCGGGACGACGACTTCCATCTCGTAGGCGAAGGTCCCGGCCGCGTCCGCCGGGGCGAACAGCGGGACGAACCCGGCCGCGTTGACCGCCCGCGCCACGGCCCCGGTGCTGAACGCCGTGACGTGCAGCTTTCCGTCCTTCACGGCCGCCCACTGCTGGTCGAGCGTCCGCAGCGCGCCGGGGTCGCCGACCGGCTCCTCGTCCGGCTTCTCGGCCGGGGCCGGCGGCGCGCCGGGGACCCGCTTCAGGTAGCTCACCTTCTTGCCGGTCGTCGCCGCGAGGTGGTCGAGGAACGGCTTCCACGTCTTCTCGGCCTGGTCCGGGTCGTCGAACACGACGACGGTGAACGCCAACTCCGGCGGGTTGACGAACTTCGCCGCGTCCGCCGGCGGGTCGGCCACGAGGTCGCCGTCCGCGTCGGCGTAGGCGGCGTCCAGCTTCGCGAACTGGTCGGCCGACGCGAGGTAGTCCTTGAGGGCCTTGACGGTATCGACCGGCGGGATGTTCTGGTTCTGGTAGTAGACGACCGCGTACACGGCCCCGGCGATCGCGACCAGCGCGGCGGCGATGGCGAGGACGCGGCCCGGCGACGTGCCGCGGGCCGGCGGGTTGGCGGGCGAGGTCGGGGGAACGGCGTCGCTCATGGGTGTCCTGCCGGGCGAAGGGTCGGGGTGGAAATGACTAGTGAAATGATAGCCGGTGTCGGTTCGGCGTAGGGAAGAAGAAAGTCCGGTGAGGAACCGCCTAGCGGTGGCCAACGGGAAGCGACCCGTGGGACGGTGCCGGCTAGTGGCCTGTGGCGAAAGTCATCCGATTAATTTAACCCCGGCCACGCCGGACGAACGGCAGGCCGCGTGGGCCGACGCCCTGTTCGCCGCGGCGCTGTACTATCAACGACAACTGGCCCACCCGGACCCGGCCGTCGCCGAGCGGGCGGTGCGGGCCATCTTCGACCCGGAGAAGACCCGCCTCCGCCACGGCCGCGACCTCGCCGGCACGCCGGCCCCGCCGCCAGCGGTCACACGCTGCCGCCCCTTCCTACCCCGCGGCAACAGGTCAAGGCGTGCGAACAGACGCTCGCGGCCGCCCTCGCCGTCGGGGAGTTCGACGACACCGAAGAATGGGACGAACACGACCTGCCCGCCGACGAGCTGTTCGAGCAGTTCCAGCGGCTGTTCCCGGACGAGTACGCGAAGCGGCTGGCCGAGTGCCGCGAGAACCTCCGGTACGAGGGCCGGGAGCCGACCGACCCGGAGGTGCGGGCCGAGACGCGGCGGGTGCTGATGCAACGGTTCCACGCCGCGCACGGGCCGGGATTGTAGGTGAAGGGCGACCCGGATTCTGCGAAACTATCCCCACCCGACCGGCAACGGAGACTGCGATGCGACTCGTCCTCGGAATAGTGATCGGCCTGGTCGGAACTGCGGCGCGGGCCGACGACGCGAAGAACGACGAGTTCTTCGAGAAGCACGTCCGACCGGTGCTGGCGAACCGCTGCCTGGCGTGCCACGGCGAGAAGGCGAAGGGCGGGCTGCGGCTCGACTCCCGCGCGGCGGTGCTGCTCGGCGGCGACGGCGGGGCCGTCGTCGAGAGCGGCAAGCCGAACAGCAGCCGGCTGATCCTCGCCGTGCGGCACGCCGGCGGGTTGAAGATGCCGGAGAACAACATGCTGCCGGACGCCGAGATCGCGGCGCTGGAGAAGTGGGTCGAACTCGGGCTGCCGTGGCCGAAGGGGGCGACGCTCGCGAAGCCGGACGCGCTCAAGACGCACTGGGCGTTCCAGCCGCTGAAAAAGCACGAACTCCGAAGCACGAAATCTGAAAGTCCGATCGACCACTTCATCAAGCAGAAGTTCGCTGACAACGGGCTGTCACCATCGCCGCGGGCGGACCGGCGGACGCTCGTGCGGCGGCTGTCGTTCGACCTACTCGGGCTGCCGCCGACGCCGGCCGAGGTCGCGGCGTTCGTCGCGGACCCGTCGGCGGACGCGTACGAGAGGCTGATCGACGCCCTGCTCGCGCGGCCGGAGTACGGCGAGCGGTGGGGCCGGCACTGGCTGGACGTGGCCCGGTACGCGGACAACAAGGGGTACGTCTTCTTCGAGCAGCAGGAGTACCCGTGGGCCTGGACGTACCGCGATTACGTCATCGACGCGTTCAACCGGGACCTGCCCTTCGACCGATTCGTGTTGGAGCAGCTCGCCGCCGACCAGTTGAAACTCGACGACCCGAAGCGGCTGGCGGCCCTCGGGTTCCTCACCGTCGGCGGGCACTTCATGAACAACACGCACGACGTGATCGACGACCGGATCGACGTGGTGACCCGCGGCCTGATGGGCGTCACCGTGAGTTGCGCCCGCTGCCATGACCACAAGTTCGACCCGATCCCGGCGGCCGACTATTACTCGCTGTACGGCGTGTTCCGCGGCTCGACGGAGCCGGGCGTGCCGCCGCTCTGGGGGAAGGAGCCGACGGACGAAACGTACAAGACGTTCGCCGCGGAGCTGACGAAGCGGGAGAAGGCGCTCGTCGATTTCGTCACGGCGAAGCACAAGGAGTTAGTGGCCGGCGCACGCACGCGGGCCGGGGAGTACCTGCTGGCCGTGTGGACTGCCCGCAACCAGCCGCCGGCCGACGACTTCATGCTGATCGCGGACAAGGGGGACATCAACCCGGCGATGATTACGCGCTGGCGGACGTACCTCGACGAGGTGCGGAAGAAGCCGGACGGCGTGTGGACGCCGTGGTTCGCCTTCGCGGCGGCCGAGGAGAAAGACTTCGAGCCAGTTACCAAGAAACTGGCTGACAAGAAGCTGAACCCGCGGGTGCGGGCCGCGTTCGCCGTCCCGCCGAGGGCGATGAAGGACGTGGCCGACCGGTACGGCAAGCTGTTCGCCGAGGTCGAGAAGGCGGGCAAGACCGACGACCCGGCGGCGGAAGAGTTGCGCGGCGTGCTGTACGGCCCGCGGTCCCCGGCGGACGCGCCGATGGCGCTCGACTGGGGGTTCCTCTCGCTGTTCCCGGACCGGGCGACGCAGGACGAGTACCAGAAGCTGCTCAAGGCGCTGGAGACGCACGTCGCCACCGGGCCGCCGCGGGCGATGGTGCTTCTCGATTCGCCGCGGCCATTTGAACCGCGCGTCTTCGAGCGCGGCAACCCGAACCGGCTCGGCGAGTACGTGCCGCGGCAGTTCCTCCGACTGGCGAACGCGAACCGCAAGCCGTTCACGACCGGCAGCGGGCGGCTGGAGTTGGCCCGCGAGATCGTCTCGCCGGCCAACCCGCTGACGGCCCGCGTGTTCGTGAACCGCGTCTGGGCGCACCACTTCGGCCGCGGCATCGTCGCCACGCCCGGTGACTTCGGCACCCGCGGCGACCCGCCGACGCACCCCGAACTACTCGACTGGCTGGCCGCCGACTTCATGGCGAACGGCTGGCGGGTGAAGCGACTGCACAAGCTGATGCTGATGACCGAGACGTACCAGCAAACGTCGCTGCCGGAGAATCGGAAGGCCGTGGCGCTCGACCCGGAGAACCGCTGGCTCGGCCGAATGTCGCGGCGGCGGCTCGACTACGAGGCGCTGCACGACGCGATGCTGGCGGTGTCGGACAACCTGCTGCTGAAGTCGAAGGCCGTCCCGCTGTTCGGCGGCACGGGGAAGAAGCGGGCCGTGTACGCACACGTCAACCGGCTGGAGTTCCCGAGCCTGTGGAGCACGTTCGACGTGCCCGCGCCGACGGCCAGCGTCTCGCAGCGGGTGACGACGACGACCGCGCCGCAGGCGCTGTTCCTACTGAATGGCCCGTTCATCCGCGACGCCGCGAAGCGCTTCGCCGGGATGAAACAGCTCCAGAAGCTGGACCCGGCGGCGCGGATCGACGCGATGTTCCGGCACGCCTACGGCCGCGGCCCGGACGCCGAGGAGCGAGAGTTGGCCGCCGCGTTCGTGGCGAAGGGCGACCGGTGGGCGGATTTCGCGCAGTCGTTATTGATGGCGAACGAGTTCGCGTTCGTGGATTGACGGCTTCGGTAACCCGTTTTCATATAGCCGCCGGCTTGCCGGCGGGGTTCTGCGAGGCCCCAAACCCCGCCGGCAAGCCGGCGGCTATATAGTTGGTCCGTGTCACCGCGGAACGGGCGATGGTCACGCCGGCTCTTGCTGCGTCATGCAGTGCAGCGTGCCGAGGCCCCAGACGAGATCGACGCAGTGGATGCCGATCACGTCGCGGTCCGGAAACAGTTCCGCCAGCGTGCCGAGGGCCACGCGGTCCTGCACGTCGTTGAACGTCGGCACGATCACCACGCCGTTCGCGATATAGAAGTTCGCGTAGCTCGCCGGGATTCGCTGGCCGCGGAACACCACCGGCGACGGCATCGGCAACGGCACGACCGTCAGCTTCTTCCCCGCGAGGTCCGTCGCCGCCGTCAGCCGGTCGAAGTTCTCGCGAAGGATCGCGTGGTTCTCGTCCCGCTCGTTCTCCTCCACGACGGTGACGACGGTGTTCGCGCCCGCGAACCGGGCCAGGTCATCGACGTGGCCGTGCGTGTCGTCGCCGACGATGCCCTTGTTCAGCCACAGCACCTTCTTCACGCCGAGGAATTCGGCGAACACCGCCTCGTAGCCGGCGCGGTCGAGCGACGGGTTCCGCTGCTGCACCTCGCTGAGCAGGCATTCTTCCGTCGTCAGCATCAGGCCCGCGCCGTTCACGTCGATGCTGCCGCCTTCGAGGACGACCCGCGTGCCGTTCCACGTCGGTTGAACCGATGGCAGCTTCAACTTCTTCGCGACGACGCCGGGGAGCTTGTCGTCCACCTTCCAGTCGGGGTACTTGGCCCAGGCGTTGAAGTGCCAGTCGAGCGCCACCTTCCGCCCGGCCTCGTCGTAGGCGAAGATCGGCCCGGAGTCGCGGACCCAGCTGCGGTCCGTCGAAATGACGTGGAGGAAGACGTTCTTCACGTCGGCGTGAACCTTCTTCAGCACGGCCTCGACCGCGGCCTTCATCGCGGCGTCGCGGACGATCACGTTCACCGGCTCGTACCGGGCCAGCGTGCGGATGATTTCGCCGTACACCCACGGGATGACGCCGAACTTCCCCGGCCAGTCGGACGTGCGGTGCGGCCAGGCCAGCCACGTCCCGGCGTGCGGCTCCCACTCGGCGGGCATGCGGAACGGCATCGTTTTTCCGCCCTCGGATGGTTGTACGGGTGGCCCAACCCGGATTTTCGGGCTAACATTAAGCTATTCATTACGGCCCGGCGCGGCCGAACACGTCGGCCCCGGCCGAACTTGTGGCGAAACTCTCTCCCCCTCGCCCCATTAATTGGCGCATGATGCCACCGACCACCGAACTCACCACCACCCGCGAGCGGTCCGTCCTGGACGAGTGCCAGGAGGTCATCGGCTACCGCTTCCAACGGATCGACCTGCTGAAGGCCGCGCTGACGCACACGTCCGGCGCGAACACCCGCGCCGGGTCGAACGAGCGGCTCGAATTCCTCGGCGACAGCGTCCTCGGCCTCGTCACCTGCGAGCAACTGTACGCCCGCTTCCCGGACTACCAGGAAGGGGACATGACGAAGGTGAAGTCGGTCGTCGTGAGCCGGAAGACGTGCGCGAAGTTCAGCGAGCAGCTCGGCCTCGGCGCGTTCCTGTTCCTCGGCAAGGGGATGGAGAACCGCGGCGACATCCCGGCGAACCTGTTGGCCGACGTGTTCGAGTCGCTGGTCGCGGCCATCTTCCTGGACGGCGGGTGGGAGGTCGTGAAGGACTTCGTGCTGGAGTTCGTCGAGCCGGAGATCGACGCCGTCGCCGGGGACGCGATCAACAACAACGCGAAGTCGGCCCTGCAGCAGGTGGCGCAGCGGGAACTCGGCGGCACGCCGCGGTACTACCTGCTGGACGAGCAAGGCCCGGACCACGACAAGTGCTTCAAGGTGGGGTGCGAGATCAACACCCACATGTACCCGGCGGCGTGGGGCCGGAACAAGAAGGAGGCGGAGCTGAAGGCCGCCCTGAACGCGCTGGCCGCGATCACCGGCGACCCGCTGCCGTACCCGTCGAACTGAGATGAACTACCCCGTCCTGTGCTACTCCTGTGCGGCCCCGGCCGAGTTCAAGGTCGCGGCCGAATGGAGCGACGGCCTCACCCGCGAATTGAAGACGTACTCGCTGTCCTGCGAGAAGTGCTTGGCCGCGAACTTCGCGAAGGCGAGGCAGAAGCAGAGCCAGTGCCGGCTGCTGCACGGCGAGACGCTGGCCGTGCCGGGCATTTACCAGATGTGCCGCGGGAACCGCGACAAGGAGTTGGTCAGAAAGCCGGAACTGGAAGTGGGACCCCGCGCCGGGGCGGTGGGGGGGGGGGCCCGCCCCCCCCC
>JAESGS010000616.1_pt1 | contig 21224 bp, 20 predicted proteins | sample 9269761 | NCBI WGS metagenome assembly JAESGS01 (sample SAMN15741799, study PRJNA653493) | algae metagenome | isolation source: Cyanosarcina radialis HA8281-LM2 and co-occurring heterotrophs from damp... | place: USA: Makauwahi cave, Hawaii | collected 2011-01-06 | reverse complement strand
CGTCAGGCCGCAGCGATTCGGAGGCACGTCCCGCTCCCGCCGGGACGCTCGCCCGTGCGTCGGCGTGCATTCCCTGCGGTCGTATACTTCCACTACCTCTTCATCCCACCCCCGTCCCGGATTCCCTCGCATGATCCTCCGCGTCCTGCCGTTGCTCCTGCTCGCCGTCCCCGCCCTCGCCGCCGACCCGCCGGCCCGGAAGCCGGTCGTCGTCACCGACGCCGCCCTCAAGCTGCACGCCGAGGCGCTCGTCATCGACGGGCACAACGACCTGCCGTGGGAACTCCGCCGGAAGGACGCCGGCGCGTCGTTCCGCTCGATCGACCTGCTCCGGCCGCAGAAGAACCTGCACACGGACATCCCCCGGCTCCGCAAGGGCGGGATCGGGGCGCAGTTCTGGAGCGCCTACGTCCCGACCGAGACGACCAAGAAGGGCCTCGCCGTCAAGACGACGCTCGAACAGATCGACGCGATCCACCGGATGGTCAAGCAGTACCCGAACGACTTCGAGATGGCGTCCGGCCCGGCCGACATCGAGCGGATCCACAAATCCGGCAGGATCGCGTCCATGATCGGCGTCGAGGGCGGGCACTCGATCGACAACTCGCTCGAAGTCCTCCGCACCTTCTACCGCCTCGGCGTCCGGTACATGACGCTGACGCACGGCGAGTCGCTCGACTGGGCGGACAGCGCCACGGACGCGCCGAAGTGCGGCGGCCTGTCGCCGTTCGGCGAGCAGGTCGTCCGCGAGATGAACGCGCTGGGGATGCTCGTGGACCTGTCGCACGTCTCGCCGGCGTGCATGACGGCGGCGCTCAAGGTGACGGCCGCCCCGGTCATCTTCTCCCACTCGTCGGCCCGCGGCGTCGCCGACCACCCGCGGAACGTCCCGGACGACGTGCTGAGGCTCGTGAAGGCGAACGGCGGCGTCGTGATGGTCAACTTCTACTCCGGGTTCGTCGTCCCGGAGGGGGCGCGGGCGATGCAGAAGATGTTCGAGGTCGGCCGGGAGTTGAAGAAAAAGTTCCCGGACGACGACGCGAAGTACCGCGAGGCGATGCGGGCGTGGGTGGCCGAGAACCCGTTCCCGACCGGCACGGTCCACACCGTCGTCGATCACATCGAGCACATCATCAAGGTCGCCGGGATCGACCACGTCGGGCTGGGGTCGGACTACGACGGCATCCTGCGCCTGCCGACGCAGCTGGAGGACGTGTCCACGTACCCGGTCATCACGCAGGAGATGCTGAACCGCGGGTACAAGCCGGACGACATCAAGAAGCTGCTCGGCGGCAACCTGATGCGCGCCTTCCGGGCCGCGGAAGCGGTCGCGAACAAGAAGTAACCCCGGTTAGCGGGCGACCCACCGGGTCGCCCGCTAACCCGCCGCCCGCCACTCGGCCGCGAGCCGCTCCTGGAACGCCAGCAGGCTGCCCAGGCTCTTGAAGTGGACCCGCTTCACCCGGCCGATCACCCCGTCCAGCCGGGCCATCAGCCGCCCGATCCACTCGCCGGAGATGCTGTCGCCGTAAAGCCGCGGCAGCTCGTCGTTGCCGCGGTCGTGGATCAGCGCGTGCAGCGGCGTCCCGTCCGCCACGTTCGTCATCGCCGGGGCCGGCACGCCCTTCGCGTCCGCCAGGTTCGCCGTCAGGCTCGTGTTGACCTGGTTCAGCTCCTCGCACGCCTGCTGGAACGCGTCCGGCGTGAGCTGGTTGTTCGCCCGCAGTTGGCCCAGCACCGCGTGCAACCGCCCCTGCTCGGCGAACAGCCCGCGGAGCAGCCCCTGCGTCGCCAGGTGGAACCGGTACCGCTTGCGAAGCTCGACCGCCCGCGCCTCGCCGGCCCCGCCGTCCAGGTGCGCGGCCAGCGACCAGTGCGCGTGGTACGCCTCGCGGTCCAGCCCGTCGAGCGCCTCGCGGTCGGCCTCCAGCTCGCCGTCTACCGCCTTCAGCAGCCCCGCCACGTCCCCCTTCGTCCGCTCCTTCTCGCGGAACGTGAACGTCCGCCCCTTGAGCGTGAACTCGCCGGTGTGCAGCCCGTTGAGTAGGTGGAACTCGCCCTGCCGCCGGCGGTACGCGGCCAGCTGCCCCTCCAGCCCGGCCGGCGGCCAGTCGGCGAGCCACGCCGCCACCCGGTCCCGCGGCCACGGCTCAACCGGCAGTCCGCCCGGCTCGCCGGGGTTGATGAGCCGGTCGTCGTACAGCCCGTGGTACTTCGGGTCGTAGGTGCTCTCCGCGTGCTCCGCGTCGATGAACGCCTGCACGTCCGCGGCCGGGGTCGGGTGGTAGGTCTCCTTCCGCCCGAGCGCGTGCTCGTAGAACCGCATCGTCACGACCTGCTTCAGCTTCGCCAACTCGCCGAACAGTAGCCACGGCGAGCGGTCGTCTTGCGGGCTGCGGACGTACACCCGCTTCGCGTTCCGCTCCCGCATGTGGTCCGTCGGGTGCGACCGGTACTTGTCCGGGACGCCGTCGTCGGTCGGCTCGAAGACCTGCACTTGTTCCGTCGGGTCGGCCGGGAGGTCCGGCGGCAGCCCGGCCCGGTCGTCCTTCCGCAGCTTCCGCAGCCGGGCGGCGGCGGCCGCCTGGTGCAGGAACAGGTCGTCGGAGAACAGCCCGTGGTCGGCGGCCGCGTTGAGCGACTCGGCGGCGTCGTTCAGGGCGTCCTGGGCGAACGACAGCCGGGCGAGGCAGTGGATCAGCGCGTCCGACCCGCTGACGCTGACGGCCACGTTGTCCGCGTTGAACTCCATCTGCCGGCCGAGGGACAGGTGCAGCAGGTTCAGGCTTCGGTACGCCGCGGCCAGCGCCTGCCGGACGGCCCACAGGACGGCCTTCAGCCCCCACGCGGGGAACGACAGCCGGATGTCGATGCCGGCCCACTGGTCCACGAACCGGTCGAGGCCGTCGCGGCTGTAGATTACGTCCGACATGGCCTTGTTCGCGACGTACAGGTAGCTGCCGAGGCCGACGCTCCGCTGGGCGAAGTGGCCGAACTCGTGGGCGAGGACGGCCTTGAACTCGACGAGGGTGACGACGTTCACCAGCCCGAGGCCGATGAGCAGGTCCTTCCGCGGCGGCACGACGAGGTTCACCAGCGACGTGTTGTAGATCAGTGCCGCGTTCACGTCCGGGCTGACGAACACCCGGTGCGGGGCTGGCGCGCCGGTGTCCTGGTAGACGCGGCGGATGAACGCGAGCAGCTCCGGGTGGTCGGCCGCCGTCACCTCGACGTGGTTCGACCGCTCGACCCGCTGCCCCTTGAACAGCCCCTTCACGAGGAACAGGACGAGCAGGAACGCGGCCAGCCCGCCGCCGAACTTGAGGATGAGGAACCCGACGGGCGTTCGCCCGCGGCGGTCGTCGGGCGTCGGCAGGTCGAGGATCGCGTACCCGACCCACGCGGCGGCGGCGATGATCGCGAGGTACAGCAGCAGGAACGCGAACAGCCCGGCGATCATGGCGACGACGCCGCGGCGGTACGCGGCGTCGATCCGGGTGATCTCGCGGGGCACGGCCGGCGGGGCCGGCGGGTACAGCGCGTCGGCGGGCATGGCGGGCCTCCGGCGGAAGGACGAGAGCGAACGAAGATACCAAACCCGCCGGGCCGGGCCAAACAAGAATGTGGGTTTCAAGACCTGGGACCGCGGGCGTCCCGCCCGCCCACCTTCCCGCGACGGGGAGCGGCCTCAAGTAGTCGGGACGGTCTTGGTAGGGTGGGCCGAGTCTTCGAGTCCCACCGGTGCGGCCCCCGCGACCGCGGTGGGCCTCGAAGACTCGGCTCCACCCTACAAGAAGCGGGCGGGACGCCCGCGGTCCCAGCGGTGGTCGGCCTACGCGTGCGGGTCCAGCAGCTCGTGGTGGTGGCGGACGATCGCCCCCTCGACGAGGTAGATCACGTCCTCGGAAATGCTCGTCGCGTGGTCGGCGATCCGCTCCAGGTGGCGGACGGCCGAGAACAGCGACAACAGCGGGTCGATCCGGTCCGGCGTCCGCTTCATCGCGGCCACGACCTCGCCGATGATGGCCGCGTTGTCCGCGTCCACGTCGTCGTCCAGCCGGATCACCTGCCCGGCCGTCGCCGCGTCCGAGTTCACGAACGCGTCCAGCGCCTTCCGCACCATCTGGATCGTCCGCTCGGTCATCGGCCCGAGCCGCTCCGGGATGGTCACGAACGGCGGGGCCGCGATCCCCGGCACCCGCTCGGCGATGGCCGTCGCCAGGTCGCCCATCCGCTCCAGGTCGGTCGAGATCAAGAGCACGGAGCTGATTCGCCGCAGGTCCACCGCGACCGGCTGGTGCAGCGCGAGGATCTTCAGGCACTCCTCGAGCACGTCGTTCTCCAACAGGTCGATGAGGTTGTCCCCGTCGATCACCTGGTCGGCCAGTTTCAGGTCGCGATTCTGCAGCGCCTGCCCGGCCTGGAACACGGCCTCCTCCACGAGGCCGGCCATCTTCAACACCAGCTTCTGGAGCTTCTCCAGGTCGCGTTGCATGTGCTTGGACACGTCACCCCCGCCGGCAAGAGCCTTTTCGCCCGGTCATCTTATCACCGCCGCGGCCGGAATCGGCGGGTTGGGGAAGAAGTTCTCGCGAAGGGGTTCTAGGATAACCGAACGCCCTCATTCGGATGCCTTTGGATGCACCCCCCGCCGCGCGTCTCCCGCGACCAGCTCCTCGACGCGATCCGGCGGAGCGGCCTCCTGGGGGCGGACCGGCTGGCCGAACTCGCCGCCGCGGCGGCCGCCGGCGACGGCCCGCACCTCGCGGACGAACTCGTCACGGCCGGGGAGCTGACCCGGTTCCAGGCGGACAAGCTCCTCGCCGGGCAGTGGAGCGGCCTCGTCCTCGGGAAGTACCGCATCCTCGCCCCGCTCGGCCGCGGCGGCATGGGCGTCGTCTACCTGGCCCGCGAGCACGACACCGGGCCGGGCCTCGTCCGGCCGCTCCTCGCGCTGAAAATCCTCGCCCCGAAGAAGGCGATCGAGCCCCGCATCCTCGACCGGTTCCAGCGGGAAATGGCCATCGGCCGGTTCATCCCGAACCACCCGAACGTGGCCCGGATGTACGCCGCCGGGGAGGTCCGCGGGGTGTCGTACATCGCGATGGAGTACGCCCCCGGCCGGACGGTCCGGGAGGTCGTCGCGGCGGACGGCCCGATGCGGCCCGGCGAGGCGGCCCGCGTGTTCGGCGAGATCGCCGACGGGCTGGCGGCCATCCACAACGTCGGCCTCATCCACCGGGACGTGAAGCCGGCGAACGTCATCGTCACCCCGTCCGGTACGGCGAAGCTCATCGACTTCGGGTTCGCGCTGCAGGTCGGCGACGACCTGCCCCGCGACCCGTCCTTGATCGGCGGCCGCGGGTACATCCTCGGGTCGATGGACTACATCGCCCCGGAGCAGGCGACGGACGCGACCGACGTGTCCCCGCGGTCCGACCTGTACGCCCTGGGGGCGTCGTTGTACTTCGCGCTGTCCGGCTGCCCGCCGTTCCCCGGCGGCACGGCGCTGCAGAAGATCCGCTGGCACCGGCACGACTCCCCGCCGCCGATCCGCACGCTCTGCCCCGGCCTGCCGATCGAGATGGCGGCCGTGGTGTCGAAGTTGATGGCGAAGGACCCGCTCGACCGGTTCGCGTCCGCCGTCCACGTGGCGGAGATTCTGAAGCAGTGGGCGACGCCGCCGAACGCGGAGGAGGTCGCGGCGACGGAGGACGCGGAGCACTCGACGGACGAGCTGTGGGTCCCGCCGGACTCGGCCTCGCAGGACGTGACGTTCTTCAAGGAGGCGGCGGGGCCGACGGTGGCGCTGCCGCCGTGGACGCCGTTCGCCGTCGGCGCGGGGTTGGGGGCGATGTTCTTCCTGGGCTTCCTGGTCCGGGTGCTGGTGCGGTAGCCCCGCCTTCCGGTTGCATCCCGACCCGTCGTCCGCTATACCTCCGGCCCCCGCCGGAGGTATTGTCGTGTCCCGAATCGTCCTCGCGCTTCTGACGCTTTCCGCCGCCAGTTTCGCGGCCGAGCCGCCGCAGAACGTCGCCGCCACCGTCAACGGCGAGGTCGTCCGCCTCGACGAGGTGGACGCCGTGTTGAAGCGGCACTCGCCCATCGACGCGCCGCTGACGACGGCCCAGGCGAAGCAGCTGCGGGCCGAAATCCTCGACGACCTCATCGACGAACGGCTGCTCGCCCAGTTCCTCAAGCAGCACGGGCCGAAGGTCCCGCCGGCGGACATCGACAAGTACATGCAGGGGCTGACGGCGGGTTTGAAGAAGCAGAAGAAAACGCTCGCCGACCACTTGAAGGAGACGGGCCAGACGGAGCCGCAGGTCCGCGAGACGTGGACGCGGGTGCTGCAACTGCAACGTATGATCGACCAGCAAGCGACGCCGGACGTGCTGAAGAAATACTTCGAGGCGAACCGCGAGTTCTTCGAGGGCGTGACGGTGCGGGCGTCGCACGTCGTCGTCCGCCTCGGCCCGGCCGCCACGCCGGCGGACCGCGCCGCCGCGACGGAGAAGCTCAAGCAGATTCGCGCGGACATCCTCGCGGGGAAGATCGACTTCCCGACGGCGGCGAAGAAGCATTCCGTCTGCCCGTCGGCGCGGGACGGCGGCGACCTCGGGTTCATCGCCCGCAAGGACACGGTCGTGGACGAGGCGTTCGCCGCGGCCGCGTTTTCCCTCAAGAAGGGCGAGATGAGCGACGTGGTCGAAACGGAGATGGGCCTGCACCTGATCGCGGCGATGGACCGCAAGCCGGGGATGCCGACGGCGTTCGAGAAGGTGGCCGATCAGGTCCGCGATGTGTACACGGACGAGGTGCGGCAGTCCCTCGTCGCGAAGCTGCGGAAGGACGCGACGGTCCAAATCACCCTCCCGTGAGGAGACTGCTTCATATAGCCGCCGGCTTGCCGGCGGGGTTCTGGGTGTCGCAAACCCGCCGGCAAGCCGGCGGCTATATAATCACCGCCATGAAGCTCAAGGCGTTCGACCTGACCGGCAAGGTGGCGCTCGTCACCGGCGGCAACAAGGGCCTCGGCCTGGCGATGGCCCGCGGGCTGGCCGAGGCCGGGGCGGATGTCGTGATCGCGGCGCGGACAGAAGACCAACTCCGGGCGGCGCTCGACGCGATCCTGCAGGGCACGCACCGGTGCGGGGCGTACTTCGTCTGCGACATGGCCGACCGCGAACAGGTCCAGGAGATGGCCGCGGCCGCCCTCGCCAAGATGGGCAAGATCGACATCGTGATTAACAACGCCGGCACGAACCACCCGCAGCCGGTGGACCTGATCGACGACGACGTGTGGGATCGGCTGATCGAGATCAACTTGTCGTCGTGCATGGCCGTCACGCGGGCGCTCGTCCCGCAGATGAAGGAACGGCGGTGGGGCCGCGTCATCCACATCTCGTCCATCTTCGGGCAGGTGTCGAAGGCCGGGCGGAACGCCTACTCGGCGACGAAGGCGGCGCTCATGGGGTTCACCCGCGCGTCGGCCCTGGACCTGGGGCCGTTCGGGATCACGGTCAACTGCCTCGCGCCGGGGCCGTTCCTGACCGACCTGCCGATGTCGATGTTGAGCGAGGCCGAGAAGCAGGCGTTCGCGGACCACACGGCCCTCGGCCGGTGGGCGGACCCGAAGGAGCTGGTCGGCCCGGCCCTGATGCTGGCGAGCGACGCCGGCAGCTACGTGACCGGCACAACGCTATTCGTGGACGGCGGATACACCGCGAAGTGACCGGCGAGCCGAGCGGCGTAAGCCGCCGGGTAAATGCCCCTTACCCGGCGGCTTACGCCGCTCGGCTCGCCGTGTTTCATCGTCGGTGGTTTCTCCACTTTCCGCAAAATGGAACTTGCACGGCGTCACGGCCGTCAATTATGATGTAGGTTGAAATTGTCTTCCCGTCGGTCCCCTGACCGGGCGGGCGATCCGTTTTCTCCCCCGACGGCTCGTAGAATATGGTCACTATGAATCAGGGTGTCGTCGCCGACCAGGGTTCGTCACGGATGTACGCCAGCGGTCCGCCGGAACACGTGCCGAAACAGAGCATCCACGCCCACTGCCAGGACGAGGAAGCGAAGTTCAAGTGGATCGAGAGCGAGAAGGTCGGGTACGACCTCGGCGAGTCGGCGATCCAGAACTGGGTCCGCGACCACTGGACCGGCTACCTGCGGGCGAAGTGGCTCGAACACCTGCAGGGCAAGTGCTTTTGGATCGAACTCGACCGCGGCGACTTCGGCCTCCTCGAACGGCAATTCCAGGACCAGCACGAGCTGCTCACCCCGATCCTCGAACGCCTGAAGTGCGGCCACGAGAACCTGCACATCATCTGCTGGGCGAAAACGACCGGCCAACCGATCGACCCGGTCATCAGCATCCTCGAAGCGCTCGACATCAACAGCCGCCGGCTGGTCCACCGGTTCGACCGGATGTGACCATTCGCGGGAACTCACGCACGCCCCGCCGACACCGGCGGGGCGTTCTCGTTTAATATCAGGGATATATAGCCGCCGGCTTGCCGGCGGGGTTTCGGGTAACCCGCCGGCAAGCCGGCGGCTAAATAGGGTCCGACCAATGCTGAACGCCGCGCTCAAGGACGAAGTCGTCCGCCACCTGCCGCGGGTGAAGACGCCCGCGCAGTACGCCGGCGGGGAGGTCAACAGCGTCCCGAAGGACCACCGGCACGTCCGCGGGAAGCTCTGCCTGGCGTTCCCGGACGCATACACGATCGGCATGAGCCACCACGGGTTGCAGGTGCTCTACACGATCATGAACAACGACCCGCGGTGGGCGTGCGAGCGGGCGTTCGCCCCGTGGCTCGACTTCGAGGGGCTGCTGCGAGGTCGCAAGCTGCCGCTGTACGGGCTGGAGACGTTCACCCCGCTGCACGAGTTCGACGTGATCGGGTTCAGCCTCCAGTACGAGGTGTGCTACTCGAACCTGCTGAACATGCTCGACCTCGGCGGCGTCCCGATGTGGTCGAACGAGCGGCTGGTGTCCGACCCGCTGATCGTCGCCGGCGGGCCGGGGGCGCAGAACCCGGAGCTGCTCGCCCCGTTCGTGGACCTGTTCGTCATCGGCGACGGCGAGCAGTCGCTCCCGTTCCTCATGAGCAAGTGGATCGACCTGAAGGAGAAGGCCCTCCGCGACGGCGACAACACGCACCGCCGGCGGCTGGAGATGCTCGCGGAACTCGTCGGCAGCACGACGTGGGCCTACGCCCCGGCGTTCTACGAATTCGACTACCACGCCGACGGCACGATCGCGTCGGTGAACCGCACGCGGTCGGACGTGCCGACGGAGATCAACCCCTGCACCATCGACTGCGACTTCGACGCGATCCCGCTGCCGACGAAGCCGGTGGTGAGCTTCGTGCAGACGCCGCACGACCGGATCGCCATCGAGATCATGCGGGGCTGCCCGCACCAGTGCCGGTTCTGCCAGAGCACCACGATCAAACGTCCCCTCCGCATGCGGTCGGTGGAAACCATCGTGCAGGCGGCGCTCGACAGCTACCGGAACACCGGCACGAACGAGATCAGCCTGCTGTCGCTCAGCAGCAGCGACTACCCGCACTTCGAGGAGCTGGTCAAGCGGATGCACGAGGTGTTCCTGCCGCTCGGCGTGAACGTCTCGCTGCCGAGCCTTCGCATCAACCACCAACTGCGGACGCTGCCGAACCTGATCCAGGGCGTGCGGAAGGCCGGGCTGACGCTCGCGCCGGAGGTGGCCCGCGACGACATGCGGGAGCAGATCCGCAAGCGGATCAAGAACGAGGACCTGTACGTCGGCTGCCGGGAGGCGTTCAAGAACGGGTGGCAGAAGGTGAAGCTCTACTTCCTCTGCGGGCTGCCCGGCGAGCGGCCGGCGGACCTGGACGGCATCGTCGAGATGGCCGAGACGATCGCGCAAATCAGCAAGGAAGTCACCGGCCGGTACAAGGACGTGACGGCGAGCGTGTCGAACTTCGTGCCGAAGCCGCACACGCCGTACCAGTGGAACGGGATGCAGTCCCGCGAGTACTTCCGCTGGGCCGGCGACTACCTGCACCGGCAGAAGCGGATGAAGACGGTGAAGGTGAAGCAGCACGACATCGAGACGAGCCTGCTGGAAGGAATTCTGACCCGCGGCGACCGCCGCGTCTCGCCGGCCCTCTACGAGGCGTGGAAGCGGGGGGCGCGGATGGACGGGTGGAAGGAGTGCTTCAACCCGGAGTTGTGGTGGGGCGCGTTCCGCGACCTGGGGATCGACGTGGGGTTCTACAGCCACCGTCAGCGGCCGATGGGCGAGCGGCTGCCGTGGGACCACGTCAACGTGAAGAAGGGCCGGGCGTACCTGGAGAAGGAGCAGGAGCGGAGCGTGATCCAGCTCCGTGTGATGGCCGACGCCGTCGGCCAGGAACCGAAGGGCTGCGGGGGATGAGTCTTACATTTTGCATTTTTCATTTCGACTTTTGCATTGGTTCAGTCATGTCCGGACCAATGCAAAAGTCGAAATGAAAAATGCAAAATGAAACGTCACACGACCACCCGCTCGCCCAGCACGTTTCGCACGGCGTCCGCGTCCTTCGCCGACAGCGGGTTCCCGGTCAGCAGCAGCTTCTTCACCGGCCCGTCCCGCAGGTAGCGCGCGAGCGATACGGCCCCCTTGCCGTCGATGCGGTTGCCGCGGAGGTCGAGGTACTCCAGCGTCTCGACGAGCGGCGACTGCCCGAGCCGCACGGCCCCGTCGCCGGTCAGGAAGTTCCGGCCCGCGGTGAGCGTCCGCAACTCCGGCGTGCGGCGGCCGCGGACGAAGTCCCGCCAGCCGGGGTCGCCGAACCGGTTGCGGTCGAGGGCGAGCGCGCGCAGCCGAATCCACACGTCCCCGCGGGCGAACGTCGCGAGGCCGCGGTCGCCCATCGTGCAGCCGGTGAGGTCGAGCCGCTTCAGTGTGGGGCGGAACGTCACGCCGTTTAGCTTGGACAGGGTTAACGCAATCTCATCCCGGTCGGGGCGGTGGGCCGCCGGGTACACCGAGAGGTCACGGATTGCGTCGTCCAACGGGAAGCTCGCGAGGTTCGAGAGGAATGCATCGCCGAACGGAAGCCGCAGGCCGTGCAAGCGCTTTACCATCGGCGACGTGCACAAGTATGGGACGGCCGCCCACGTCGCATGGCCGAAGCTCAACCGCCGGAGCGAGGCCCAATTCGGAACGTCAAAGAGTGTTTTCGCCTCCGTCGCGGTCAACCCGCCGTCCAGCGTAAGGGACTGAACCTGTTTCAGTTCGGCCACGGCCCAGTTGGGAGAAGAAACCGGCGTACTGAATTGCAAACTAAGCCGCGAGATCGGATGTTCCCGAAGAAGCCGGCCGAGCGATTGTCCGTCGCCGAGACTGCGAGCGTTGACCCAGGGTTGCTCGAGAAAGCCGCGTTCAAACCGGGCAGTCATCAGGCCGAAGGGCGGATGACTGCTTCCGAACAGAACATGCAGGCCGTGGCCCCGCGTTTTGCCCGGCTTCCACTCCGCCGGCTGCCCGAAGGCGTCGCACAGGTCCTGTATCCACGCCGGCAGGTTCGCCCGCAGCGTGTCGGCGGTGCGGCGGAAGAGTTGGCGGTACTCGTCCGTGCCCGGCCGCAGCGTCGCCAGCCGGACCTGATCGCGGATGAACCCGGCGCGGGCGGCGTCGCCGTGTTCTTCCAGCCAGTCGGCGAACGCCAGCCGCGGGGTGTCGTCGGCCGGGGCCGCGGCGATGGCGGCGAGGAACGAGTCGCGGTCGGTCATACGCTCATGGTAGCAAAGCCGAACCTTTCCGCCGCCCGTCGCGTCCGATACAGTGGAGGTTCGATTGGTCGGTCGGCCGGACGATCGCCGGCCGCCAGTTGGCAGTTGGTAGTTGGTAGTTGACAGAGAGAACCGAATGCCGGCTTTTCTGTCAACTACCAACTACCAACTGCCAACTGGCGGCGGGAGGAAAGTCCGGGCTTCCCAGGGCACGGTGGTGGGTAACGCCCACCCCCGGCAACGGCTTCCGCGTCCCGGCGCGGGCCGCCAACGGGCGGGACAGTGCAACAGAAAGCAAACCGCCGGCGTAGTTGATAGTTGGCAGTTGATAGTTGGTAGTCGGCGGACTTTGACTACCAACTATCAACTGCCAACTATCAACTACCCGGTAAGGGTGAAACGGTGCGGGGCGAAAGCCCTTAATGTAAGAGCGCACCAGCGGCGGGGTGACCCGTCGGCTCGGCAAACCCCACCGGAAGCAAGGCCAAGCAGGGGGCAGGATCGGCCCGATCCGCTACGACCCTCGGGTAGGCCGCTCGACCCCACGAGTAATCGTGGGGCTAGATAAATGATCGTCGCCGCCGCGAGGCGGGACAAAACCCGGCTTACAGGCCGACCGACCAATCGAGTCCGGGTTCACGGCTGGCCACATCGAGGGCCGTTTCTTGGATGTTGAAACCTTTCTCCAGAAGTTCCAGATTCGCACCCGCCTCGGTAACGAGTTGGAGAAGGCCCACGCAGTCATCCAGTTTGTGGACGGGACGAACATACAAGAAGTCATGAACGCAGTACCCACGGACCTCGCCCGTGTAATCCGCAGGGAAGTTCGTGGCAGACCCCGCACCGATACGGAGTGGCAAGCATACAGAACCATTCGACTCGCCAGCTTTTGTTTTCTTCGGGAATTGACAGAAGAGGAACACCGAGCGATCCACGGCCCGTTCGAGCCTACTCCTGAAGAACTCGAACGTCTCAAATACGAAACCGCGCTGCTCCGCGCGTACTTCGATAAGCGGGGGAGCACGTAGCGCACTGATTCTCACCCCGACCTCCGCTTTCCCCGGCACATCGTTTGCGACCTCGTTCCTCGTCCATCTCCGACGAGGAGCCACCGATGCCGACGACTCGCAAGAAGCCCCTGAAGGACCCGAACGGCGGCCTCACGGCCGCCGGGCGGAAGCACTTCAAGGAGACCGAAGGCGCGAACCTCAAGCCCGGCGTCAAGGGCGCGGCCGACACGCCGGAGAAGATGCGGCGGAAGGGGTCGTTCCTTCGGCGGCACTACGCCAACCTCCGCGGGCCGCTCGTGGACGAGGACGGCCAGCCGACGCGACTCTCGCTGCAGGCCCGTGCGTGGGGCGAACCCGCGCCGAAGACCGCGGCCGCGGCGAAGAAGCTCGCCGACAAGGGAACCCGCCTGCTCGAACGGTACGCCAAGAGCAAGAAGAAATCCTAACGCAGGAGGCCACCATGCCGACCACAACGAAGAAAAAGCCGAAGAAGAAAGCGGCCGCGAAGAAGCAAACCCGGTGTTGGGAAGGCTACGAACCGGTTCCGGGGAAGAAGCCGTTCGCGAAGGGGAGCTGTAAGCCCAAGTCGAAGGACTGATGCCAGCCGTTATAACCGGACCGTCGCCGAAATCCGAACGGCCAGTTGGCGAAGGGAACCTTTGACCGACCGGTCGCGCGTACAGTAGGGTAGAGGGGATTTCTCAGTCCCGGCCGAGTCGCGACCCGCGGCCGGCCCCGACAGGAAGTCGCCACCACTAGCGAGGGCCGCCATGTCCACTCGCCCCCCGTTCCGACGCCCGAACCGGCTCGCCCGGTTCTTCGGCCGCCGCCCCACCTCTCCCGGCGGCCGGCCGATCACGCGGTACAAAGTCATCCTCCATCGGGCCACCGATAAAGACCTGCCGTTCGTCGCCCGGACGCTCCGGGACGTGACCCACTTCGCGGACGCCGAGGCGACGTTCCGCATGTGGGACGCGTACCAGAACGGCCGGACGCTCGTACTCGTCACCCACCTCGAACGCGCCGAGTTGTACGTCGAACAGTTCGGGGCACGCGGGTTGGCCGCGAGCGTCGAGCCGGCGTAGCCGGATTTCCCGCGGTCGGGGGAAACTTCGCACGGGCCACCGCCGATAGAATCGGGGTGCGCCTGCTCGGAGTTTTGGTCATGCCGCGGTTGGTCCTCGGAAGTCGCAACAAGAAGAAGCTCCGCGAGCTGATCGAGCTGCTGTCCGACCTCGTCGAGGTGACCGACCTCACGCCGTTCGCGAACGCCCCGGCCGACATCGACGAGACGGGGACCACGTTTGAAGAGAACGCCCGCATCAAGGCGACGGCACTCGCCCCGCTGCTGAACGAGTGGGTGCTCGGCGAGGACAGCGGCCTCGTCGTGCCGGCGCTCGGCGGCCAGCCGGGCGTCTACTCAGCGCGGTGGGCCGGGCAGCACGGCGACGACGCCGCGAACAACGCGAAACTGCTCTCCGAGATGGCGAGCTTCACCGGCGAGAAGCGGGCCGCGTACTACGTCAGCACGGCCGCCCTCGCCGACCCGACGGGGAACGTGGTGGCCGTCGTCGAAGGCCGCTGCTGGGGCGTGATCGACACGCAGCCGCGGGGCGACGGCGGGTTCGGGTACGACCCGCTGTTCGTGATCCCGGAGTACCACGCGAGCTTCGGCGAACTGTCCGCGACGGTGAAGCATGCGTTGAGTCACCGCGGCCGGGCGGTGGGGAAGCTCCGGCCGGTCATCCGCAAACACCTCCTCGGTTCGCCATGAGTTTGAACGCCCTCGTCTCCGACGTGCTCGCCTTCCGCCAGTACCTGCGGGCCGAGCGGGGCATGGCCGAGAACACCGTCCTCGCCTACGGCCACGACCTCGACCGGTACTCGACGTGGGCCGCCCTCGTCCGGCTCGCGGACTACTCGAACCCGTCGCTCTCGGACCTCACGCGATACCTGGGCTTCCTCCACGACGAGCAGCTCGCCGCCCCGAGCATCGCCCGGCACCTGGTCGCACTGAAGATGTTCTACCGCTTCCTCCGGCTGGAGGAGCGGGCCAACCCGTCGGCCGTGGAACTGCTCGGCTCGCCGAAGCTGTGGGAGCGCGTCCCGCAGGTGCTGTCGCCGGAGAGCGTGGACGAGTTGCTGAAGGCCCCGCAACTCGGCGACCGGTTCTACCTCCGCGACCGGGCCATGCTGGAGACGCTGTACGCGACCGGCTGCCGGGCGTCGGAGGTCGTCGGCCTGCGGCTGAACGACCTGTACCTGGACGCCGCGTTCTGCAAGTGCTTCGGCAAGGGGAGCAAGCAGCGGGTCGTGCCGCTCGGGAAGCCGGCGATCGCCGCGCTGCGGGCGTACCTCGGCGAGGGCCGCACGAGCTTGCCGGGAAGCGACGGGGCGGAGTTCGTGTTCGTCAGCCGGTCCGGGAAGGCGCTGACGCGGGTGGACCTGTGGATGCTGGTGAAGAAGTATTGCAAGCGGGCCGGGCTGCCGGTGACGGTCAGCCCGCACACGCTGCGGCACAGCTTCGCGACGCACCTGCTCGCCGGCGGCGCGGACCTGCGGACGGTGCAGGAACTATTGGGACACGCCTCGATCCAGACGACGCAGCACTACACGCACGTGGACCGCAAGCGGCTGAAGGAGTTGCACAAGAAGTTCCACCCGCGGGGGTGAAAAAAAGAAAGCCCGCGGACGAACGTCCGCGGGCTTCGGGTTCCCGTTCGACCACTCAATTCCCGAACGACGCCAGGTTGATCCGCAGCGGCTCGGTGTACTCGCGGGTGATGCGGACCTTCTTCCGCCGCAGCTCCTCCATCTTGTCCAGGAACTCGAGGATGAGCTTCTCCGTGCCGAGTTGGTCGTCCTTGCCGAGCAGGCTCACGCCGGTCAGGTTCGTCCCCTTCCGGTCGCGGATGTACGTCGAGTCGAGCTTCTCCAGCCGCCCCCGCCCGCCGGCCACCATGACCTGGTCGTTGAAGTATTTCGACGCGCTCTTCCCGGCCTCGTCCTTCTCCCCGTGGACGAACAGCATCGGCGTCTCCTTCCGCATGTCCCCGTTCGGGTCCCGGCCGTGGCGGGCCACCCAGTTCTCGACGGCGCTGGACCCGAACCCGGCCATCCGCTTCGGCGACAGCCAGACGGCCCCGCCGTAGTCCCGGCCGGCCGGCGACCCGCCGGCCGCGATGCTCAGGTTCGCGCTGACGAAGAACTTCTGTTGGTTGAACGCCAACGTCGGCTTCTTCTGCTCGCGGTGCCACTCGGTCGCCAGGAACAGCATGCCCAGCGTGGTTGCGTCGCCGGCCCCGATCAGGTAGACGGAACTGGTGTTCACCTGCCCGTCGTCGTTCAGCTTGTCCAGGTGGTTGCGGGCGGCCGCGATGTCGTACACCAGTTGCGGGTAGTAGTCCCGCTTCTTTTCAAAGTCCTTCACGTCGATCGTGTCCTTAGCGGGCGTCCTGTTCGCCCCCGGCAACTTCTGATTCAACGGCTCCCGCCAGAACTTCTCCGGGATCAGGTCCTTACTCTTGCCGTGCCCGCGGAAGTCGAACCGGAGGGTGTGGTAGCCGTTCTTCGCGAGCGTCTTCGCCAGCCCCTCCCAGTCCCCCTTCGTCGGGTCGGTGAACGGCTCGTGCAGGATGATGACGCACGACCCGTTCTTGGAGTTCTGGGCCTTGTACAGGATGCCGCGGAGCTTCACCCCGTCGGCGGTCTCGATCAGCTCGTCGCTCGGCTCGTTCTGCGGCCGGGCTTCCGGGGCGGTCTGAACGAAGAACGCCCCGGCGAGTGCGGTGAAGGCGAGCGGAAGGAAGAGGCGGCGGCGCATGTGCGAGTCTCCCGAACGGGGAGGGTGGTGGAAGGCGTGGGGATGCAATGAGATAACGCTACTGGATCATAAGCCGTTGGCGCGGCGAAGACAAGCGACCGTTACCGCGGCGGGCGAGCGGGCTGGCAACCTGTGCCGGTCATAGTAGTAGGCACACTCCGTGTGCCGTCTGCTGTCGGCCGCGGCGACCCGTGCATTGTCCCGGCGGCGCTTGGCAGACGGCACACGGAGTGTGCCTACTACTCTGGCGAACCCCGCGCGCCGTGCCTATGTTACGGAAGCGCCTCCATCCCCCGCGAGCGACCCGACCGCCGATGACACCCGCCGACGCTCCCCGCCCGCCCCGGAAGGCGATGTTCATCGCCGCCCTCGTCGTCGCCATCGACCTGCTCGGGTTCGGCATCGTCCTGCCGCTCCTGCCGCGGCTCGCCAGTGAGTACCTGACGGACGAACACCTCGCGCCAATCACGGACCAAACCAAGGCCGCCCGCGGCGCGATCATCGGGATTCTCTTCGCAGTCTTCTCGCTGATGCAGTTCGTGTTCTCGCCGGTGTGGGGCCGCGTGTCGGACCGGATCGGCCGCCGCCCCGTGCTGCTCGTCGGCCTCGTCGGGTCGGTCGTCTTCTACGGGCTGTTCGCCTACGCATCTTCGCTGCCGGCCGCCGACTGGCAACTCGCCATCGGCCTGATGCTGTTGTCCCGGATCGGGGCCGGCATCGCCGGCGCGAGCGTCGGCACGGCCGCGGCCGTCATCGCCGACTGCACGACGCCGGACAAGCGGGCGAAGGGCATGGCCCTCATCGGCGCGGCGTTCGGCATCGGGTTCACGTTCGGCCCGCTCATCGCCTACCTCGGCCTGACGATCTTCGAGAACCAGAAGTGGGGCGTCGGCGTCATCGCGTCGGGGCTGTCCCTGGTCGCGACGTTGATGGCCGTCGCGCTGCTGCCGGAAACGCGGACGCCGGGGAAGACGAACGAGCCGCGGCAGTTCTTCAGCATGGGTCGGACGCTGGAGGTCGTGATGATGCCGACGGTCGGGCCGCTCGTGCTGATCTACTTCCTGGCGATCTTCGGGTTCGCGAACTTCGAGGCGACGCTCGCCCTGCTGACGACGACGGCGTTCGGGTACGACGACAAGCAGAACTTCCTCGTCTTCGCGGCGGTCGGGTTCGTGCTGATGGTCGCGCAGGGCGGCCTCTACCGCCCGCTCGTCGGGCGGTGGAAGGAAGCCCGGATGATGACCGTCGGCCTCGGCATGATGTTCCTCGGCCTCGGCACGCTCGGCGTCGTCGCGTGGGCCACGTCGATGCTGACGAAGACGAACGCGCAGGGCCTCGTGCCGCTGTTCTACTTCGCGCTGGCCGTGTCCGTCACCGGGTTCGCGTTCGTGAACCCGTCCGTCTCCGCGCTCGTGTCGAAGCGGGCCGACCCGAACCGCCAAGGCGAAATCCTCGGCGTGAACCAGTCGGCCGCGTCGCTCGGCCGCATCCTGGGGCCGTTCATCGGCGTGTTCGTGTTCGAGTTGCACCCGTCCCGGACGCTGCCGTATGTTGTGGCCGTGGTCGCGCTCGTCGGCGTGCTGGCGCTGCTGCCGACCGTGATTAAGAATGAAGAGAAGACTGCAGTTGAGAAAGCCTAGACTTCCGAAGTCCGGCTTCGACTTCGGAAGTCGATCCGGCACAGGGGCGTTCCTCACCCCCGTTGGCGCTGGCTTCGTTCGACTTCCGAAGTCGAAGCCGGACTTCGGAAGTCGGGGCCAACGTCCCCCGCGGTGAAAAAGGATTTGCAATGCCGCGACGGATCGCGATCCTGAAGCCGAGCGCCCTCGGCGACATTGTCCACGCCCTGCCGGTATTGACCGCGCTCCGTGAACGGTTCCCGGCGGCGCACCTCACGTGGGTCGTCAACCGCGGGTTCGAGCCGATGCTGATCGGCCACCCGCACCTCGACGCGACGCTCCCGTTCGACCGCGCCGCGTTCCGCAACCTCGGGTCCGCCCTACCGTACTCATTCGGCCTCCTGAACCGCCTGCGGCGCGAGCGATTCGATCTCGTTGTCGATCTGCAAGGGCTGCTGCGGACGGGGCTGATGTGCGCCGCCACCGGGTCGCCGCGGCGGGTCGGGTTCGCGAACGCGCGGGAAGGGGCCACGCGGTTCTACACGCATCTCGTCGAAGTGCCGGACGCGGACCGGATTCACGCCGTGGACCGGTACTGGCGGGTGGCGGAGAGCCTCGGCTGCCGAACCGCGAAGCGGTTCGTCGTCCCACTTCGAGAGGATGAAGTCGAAGCTGTGAATCGCGAACTCGTGCCATTCCCGCGGCCGTGGCTGGCGGTCGCGGCCGGGGCGAAGTGGGTGACGAAGCGGTGGCCGCCCGCCCACTTCGCGACGCTCCTGACGAAGGCGCAGCGCGCCTTCGGCGGCACGGCCCTGCTCGTCGGCTCCGCGGACGACACCGCGTTGTCCGCGGCGATTGCGAACCAGCTCCCCGGCCCGGTCCGCGACTTCACGGGGAAGACGAGCCTGCCGAAGCTGGCCGCGCTGCTGAACGCGGCGGACGTGATGGTCGCGAATGACACCGGCCCGCTGCACCTGGCCGCGGCGCTGGGCCGGCCGTGCGTCGCCCCGTACACTTGCACGCAGGTGCGGCTCCACGGCCCGTACCGAGTACCGAGTACCGAGTACCGAGTACCGAGTACCGGCGTCGAAACGGCCGTCGCGTGTGCGGGCAGCTACCTGAAGCAATGCCCGAATGACACGATCTGTTTCGCCGACCTGACGCCGGAGAAGGTGTGGCCGCCGCTGGCCGAGGTGCTCTCGACATGGCAACGCCGGACGTTCCGTTCCGCCTAGTCCTCGCCAGTGGGTCGCTCGGCCGCCGCGAGCTGCTGAAGTTCCACGGCTACGCCTTCGACGTGCTGCCCGCGAACATCGACGAGCCGACGGAGGCCCGCCTCGGCGACGTGCGGCACTACGTCGGCGAACTCGCGTGGCTCAAGGCCGCGGCCGTCGCGCCCCGCGTTGAGGACGGCGTCGTGATCGCGGCCGACACCGTCGGCTGGCTCGACGGCAAGGTCGTCGGCAAGCCGGAGGACGAGGCCGACGCCCGCCGCATCCTGAACTGGCTCTCCGGCCGCGTCCACGAACTCTGGACCGGCGTGTGCCTGTGGCTGCGGCCCGGCGACTTCCAGATCGTCTGGCAGGAGCGGAGCCTCGTCGAGATGAAGCCGCTGTCCGCCGCCGAGATCGACGGATACCTGAAGACGCGGAAGTGGGAAGGCTGCTCCGGGGCGTATGCCATCCAGATGCCGACCGACCCGTACCTCAAGGTGATCGACGGCAGCGCCAGCAACGTCATCGGGCTGCCGATGGAGTCGCTGGCGAAGGCACTGGCGTGGGCCGAGACGATGCGCCCCGCGGCGGCGAACTAATAATACTGAATCATGCTCACCGGCCCGACCATCATCTTCACGCTGAAGCTCCTCGTCGCCGCGGTGACGGTGCTGTTCGTGTCCTCGCTGCTCGCGCTGTCCACGAAGCGGTACAAGCTGCACGGGCGGATCAACATCGTCTTCTTCGCGCTGACGATCGTGACCGTCCTCGGGTTCGAGTTGCTGCTCCGCCTCGGCACGGACGTGACCTCGCAGTTCTCGGAGGAGGCGAAGCAGGCCCTGCGGGTCCACTTGATGTTCTCCGTGCCGTCCGCGCTGTTGCTACCGCTGATGCTTTTCACCGGCGTGAAGCGGCGGCGCGAGTTGCACGTCCCGCTCGGGTTGTTGTTCGCCGTGCTGTGGACCGGCACGTTCGTCACCGGGTTCTTCCTGCCGCACGAGTGAGGGCGACCGTCATGGCCGACACGCCGACCGCCCAGCCGTGGGCCCTCGACGGCGACCTCGATTCGCTCGTCGTCACGGACGCGCCGCCCGAACCGCCCGCGGCGAAGCCGGACCGAGTACCGAGTCCCGAGTCCCGAGTCCCGAGTACCCACAGCCCGCCGCCGGCGGAGAAGATCGCGGAGGCGATGCTGTTCGCCGGCGGGTCGCCGCTGACGGCCGAGAAGTTCGCCGCCGTCGTCCGCGTGCCGGCCGAGTTGCTGCACCAGGTCGTCGCGGAGTTGAACAAGAAGTACCGCAACCAGAACCGCCCCTATGCCGTGCAGCCGCGCGACGGCGGGTACGTGCTGGCCGTGAAGCCGAGCTACCGCGGGATGCGGGAGAAGCTGTTCGGGGGCCCCCGCGAGGCCCGGCTGACGCAACAAGCGCTGGACGTGCTGTCCGTGATCGCGTACCGTCAGCCCATCGACAAGGAGGAGATCGACGCCATCCGCGGCCTCGACTCCGGGTCGGTGGTGCGGCAGCTCGCCCGTCTCGGCCTGGTGGCCGTCGTGCTGCGGGGCGACGCCGACCACGCGGACGTGCGGTACGGCACGACGAACCGGTTCCTGGAAATCTTCGGCCTCGGCTCGCTCGACGACCTCCCCCGGCTCGGCGACGCGCAACAACTCTAGAGGCTGTTTCACAACTGGTCTTGCACTAACTCCCGCCCTTGCGGCATGATGCGGCCCCGACACGGAGGTCGATCATGCCGGATGCCCGCCGCGAGGCCGAACTCCTCGACGCCCTGTGGCGTC
>JAESGS010000611.1_pt1 | contig 21391 bp, 19 predicted proteins | sample 9269761 | NCBI WGS metagenome assembly JAESGS01 (sample SAMN15741799, study PRJNA653493) | algae metagenome | isolation source: Cyanosarcina radialis HA8281-LM2 and co-occurring heterotrophs from damp... | place: USA: Makauwahi cave, Hawaii | collected 2011-01-06 | reverse complement strand
ATCGGCACGGACGCGGCCCGATTTGTCGAGTTCGTCGCTTGCAAGCCGGAGCGTGTCGACGAAGAGAGCGAAGGCCGAAAGCGTGAACGACCGGGCGAGCACGAAGCCGATCTTGAGACGGTTGGTTCCCGGTGCGGGGGATTTCATGGTCGTCATCGCACGCCTACCTTGCTGCCGGTATTCTGGCTGGTTTGACCTTGTGGAGAGGCACCCTTTGAAATTTCATCCTGTCATCCCTCAAACGCGTGCCCGCAGCAACTTTCTCATCCCTCGCGTCCAGCGCGCAATTCCTGCAAACGGATCACCGAGTTGATCCCGAGCCAGGCAAATGGCTCGGGAGGGAGCCGGGTTGGGGCCCGGTGGTCCATGTATTCTTCGAGCTCGCGTGATCCCGCCCCTGTCGCAAGATCAGCGGCCATCATGCCTGCAAGGGTGCTCTTGACGGTACCAAGCCCATTTTCGCAGCAGGCCGAAAAGAGCCCATCGTCGATCTCGCCAAACGCCGGCACATGGTTGAGGCTGAGGCAAAGACGGCCTGCCCAACTGTGTTCGAACGGTACCTCCTTGAGGCCAGGAAACCTCGCATCCAGCGAGCGTCGGTGCGCTTGCGCCATTTTCGAGATACGGTTTTGCGACAGGGCCACGGTGGTATCGTAGGTGTATTTGGTGCGGATAACGATGCGCGACTGGCCGCCGGACGTGATTTTGCGCACAGTGGCTCCCATCGCATCTGCAGGGAGCAAAGCCCAACGATCCCGACCGGAAGCTTTATGCCCGATATCGTTAGCCGGAAATGGCGCGGTCATCGAGGCGTAGGCGAAGATGTGTACCAGTCGCCTGCCGAAATGCCCGAAATCTTCCACATGGCCGTTGACCCCCAGAATGACCTTGGGGGCGCTGACCGAGCCGCGTGCCGCCACCGCCGTCCAGATTCCGTTGTCGCGCCTAAGAGATGTCACGGGAGACCGCTCGAAGAAATCGACATGGTGCGAAAGGCCGGCAGCGAACTGGCGCACGTAGTCCGCCGGCTGGATCAGGACGGCACCGGGTGTATAGAGGCCACCGAGGTAGTAGTTCGACCCGGTAATCTCGCGCATGTCGGAAGCGTCGAGGTAGGCGTGCTTTTCCCCCGCCTGGCCGAGCGACTGGCCGAAACTCCTATTGAGCTTCATGCCGCGCGCCGTCGCGGCCGCATTGATCTTGCCGGCGGGATCGAACGTCTCGTGGGACATTCCGTAGGCTTCCGCCGCTCGCTTGGCAAATTCGATGGCGTAACGGTTCTGGGCCATTTCTCGGCGCGTGATGTCAGCGGCCCCGCTCGAATATTCGCTCGATGACAGGTTGTGCGGAACGTCGATCATGTAGCCAGAGTTCCGGCCCGACGTACCCTTGCCAACCTCACTCGCCTCGAGAATGACGATCTTGTCGTCGGGATGCATTTCCAGCAGGCGGCGCGCCGCCGACAGCCCGGCAAAGCCGGCGCCGATGACGAGCCAGTCCGCGCTCACGTTGCCGTCGAGAGTTCGGACCGGAAACGAACGTTGACTGATTGCTTCCCAGCCGGAGATGCCGTTTTCGACAGGCAAACGTTTGACGGCGTGCGTAATCATCGGATCGTCTCGTTCATCAGGCGCAATTTGCCCGCTTCGAAGTCAACGGTGCGCCATTGAAGGCCCACTGCGCTAATCTCGTGCTTGGCTGCGATCATCCGCTCATGCATGGCTGGTTCCCGAGGTGATCTGGGCGACGGTATGCTTCAACGTGGCGATAATCGTCTCGAGCGCTTGTTTTTCTTCGGCGCCGAGCGGGCCGAGCGGCGCTCTGACCGGCCCAGCCGGCAGGCCGGCCAGTTCGCAGCCGTGCTTGATCGACTGGACGAATTTCCCGCATTCAAGAAAATCCATGAGCGGCAGCATCGCCGTCATGATCGCTCGCCCCTTGTCGAAGTTCTTCTCGACGACGCAAGCCTCATAGAGGGCGACATGTTCCTTCGGCAGAAAGTTGGAGCCGGCACAGACCCAGCTCCTGGCGCCCCAGGCGAAGAACTCGAGTGCCTGATCGTCCCAGCCGCAGGAAAGCGCGATTTGAGGATATTTCCGGGCCAACAGGTGAAGATTGGCCATGTCGCCGGAACTTTCCTTGATGGCCACGACGTTTCTGGATGCGCTCACGCGCGAGAAATACGCATCCCCCATCATCACGCCCATGCGGGCCGGATAGTTATAGAGCATGATCGGGAGGTTGACTGCCTGGTCCACCGTCAAGGCGTGGATCGCGTTCTCCTCCTCCGTCGGCAATGCGTAAGGCGGTGATGATACGAGAATGGCGTCGGCGCCGATCTCTTTGGCTGCCTTGGCGAACGCCACGGAATCTTCCGTTCTCGTGGCCCCCGTCCCAACGATGAGCGGGAGCCTTGAGCCGATCACATGCTTGGCGAGAGCGGCGAGGTCGAAACGTTCCTGGGCGCTCTGGGCATAGTATTCGCCGGTCGACCCGCCGATTATAATGCCGTGAACCCGAGCCTCGATGAGGGATTCGAGCACAGCTGCAAAACCCTTTCGGTCGATTTGCCCGTCTTGTCCAACCGGCGTGATGGCGGGTGTGTAAATACCTTCGAACTTCATGACGTATCTCCGTCTATAGGGCTGGCGTTTGGACGCGCGGCTTCTGCCGCGGGCAAGGCCTGGCCCGGTTTCCCTTGTTTTCGATGAGGTGGGGTCCCGCCGCTCAGTGCGGTGTCACGACCGCCGCGGCCAGCCGTTTCAGGTCGACGACACCGACAGGCATCCCGGCAGCATCGACGACCACCAGATCCTTGGTATCCTTGTGTGCCAGGATCTTGAGGGCGGCTTCAATTGTGCTTCCCGTGCAAAGCGTCGCGCCATTGACGGCGTGATCTGCATCGACCGGCGCCATGACGGCTTCGACGTGAACGACCCGGCCACGGTTCACCTCCTTGACGAAGTTGGCGATGTATTCGTCAGCGGGTCTAAGAACGATATCCTGACTGGTGCCCTGCTGGATGACCTCGCCGTCACGCAGCACGGCGATCTGATCGCCCAATCGCAGTGCTTCGTCGAGGTCATGGGTTATGAAGACGATAGTCTTCTTGATCTCCTTTTGCAGATCGAGAAGAACCGTCTGCATGTCCATGCGGATCAACGGGTCGAGGGCCGAATAGGCCTCGTCCATCAGCAGGACCGGCGCATCGTTGGCAAGAGCACGCGCGAGGCCAACACGCTGCTGCATGCCGCCGGAGAGCTGATTGGGATATTTGCTTTCAAAGCCCTTGAGCCCCACACGCTCGATCCATCGCATGGCGATGTCGACACCTTTCGCCCGCTCGAGGCCCTGAACCTCAAGGCCATAGAGCGTATTGTCGAGAACGTTGCGATGGGGGAGCAGCGCAAACTTCTGGAACACCATAGCTGTCTGGTGCCGTCGGAACTCGCGCAGTTCGGCTTCGTTCATCTTGACGACGTCGGCGCCGTCCACGAGCACTTCGCCGGCCGTCGGATCGATCAAGCGGTTGATGTGCCGGATGAGTGTCGATTTACCCGAACCCGACAGGCCCATAATCACCTGGACGCAGCCGGAGGGGATTTCGATGTTGATATCGCGAAGCCCAAGGACATGTCCGTGGCGCTCGTTGAGTTCTGTCTTCGTCAGACCTCTTTTCACCGCATCGACATGGGTCGCGGCGTTCGGGCCGAAGATCTTGTAGAGGTGGCGGATCTTGATGCCGCCGAACTTGGTGTCAGCCATGGACGATCTCCCGATGCTTCTGCAGTCTCTCGCCATAGGCCTGACTGACCCGATCGAAAATGATGGCAATGCCGACGATCGCAAGGCCGTTGAAGATGCCGAGCGTGAAGTACTGGTTGGCAATCGCCTTCAGCACCGGCTGGCCGAGGCCCTGAACACCGATCATCGAGGCGATGACCACCATGGCGAGCGCCATCATGATCGTCTGGTTTATGCCTGCCATGATTGTCGGTAAGGCCAGCGGCAGTTGCACGTTCTTGAGCTTCTGCCACGCCGATGACCCAAAGGCGTCGGCCGCCTCCAGCACGTCCTTGTCGACAAGGCGAATGCCGAGATTGGTGAGCCGGATCATTGGCGGGATCGCGTAAATGACGACGGCGATCAGCCCCGGCACCTTGCCGATGCCAAGCAGCATGACGACCGGGATCAAATAGACGAAACTCGGCATGGTCTGCATCACGTCGAGGATCGGATTGACGATGTTCTGGAACCGATCCGAACGGGACATGACGATGCCGATCGGAATGCCGATGGCGATCGACAGGACGGTACAGACGAAGATCATCGAGACCGTCTTCATCGTGTCATCCCACATGTCGAAGTAGCCGATCAAAAGCAGGGTCACGAGGCAACCAAGCACGACCTTGAGGTTTCGGCTTGCCCCCCAGGCGATTGCCAGGATGATGATGATGATAATCGGCCAGGGCGTCAGCGTCATAAAGCGTTCCGCGGCGATCAGAAAGCTTTGGAGAGGCGAAAAGAAGCCCTCTATGGCATCGCCATAGGCGCGCGTGAACGCGCGAAAACCTTCGTCGATCGCTTTCTTCAACGCGCGAAGAGCGTCATCGTCCATATGCGGAAATTTGTAGAGCCATTCCATGGCGCTCTCCTCCTCCAACAGCCAATCCCGTCTTTCAGATGACTGCGGGCGGCGCGCCCAAAGGCGCCGCCCGCAGACTGACTAGAGGGCCGATTTGATCTTTTCGGCCGCTTCCGGGGAGACCCACTTCGACCAGATGGCTTCGTTCTCTTCGAGGAAGTGCTTGGCGCCTTCCTCACCGCTTGCCTGATTGTCCGTCATCCAGGCCATCAGCTTGTTGACGGTTTCGTTGCTCCAGGATCGCTTCTGCAGGTAGTCCATGACCTCAGGGCCAACTTTTTCAGAGAACGGCTTGGCAACCAGTGTGACGATGGTATCGATGGGCCAGGCATTCGGTTTCGGGTCCGGGCATTCCGCCACGGTGTTGCACCGCTTCCATTCGGCGGCGTCGTGCGGCACGCCATAATCGAGTTTCACCATGTCGTACTTGCCAAGCAGCGCGGTCGGTGCCCAGTAGTATCCGACCCAGCCTTCCTTGCGCTCGTAGGCCTTCGCGATCGAACCATCGAGCCCGGCCGCCGAGCCGGTGTCGACCAGCTGCCAACCGGCCTTCTGCGCTTCAAACCCCTTGTAGAATTGAGCCGTCACCACGGTGCCGCCCCAGCCCTGCGGACCGTTGAAGATCGCGCCCTTGCTTGCGTCTTCGGGATCGGGAAAGAGATCCGGATGTTTCAAGAGATCGGGAATGGTCTTGATGTCCGGATGGGCGTCGGCGAAGTACTTCGGTATCCACCAACCCTGGACGCCGCCATCGGGTAAGGGCGATCCGACCTTGATGATCCGACCTTCATCCGTGCCCCTCTTCACGACATCGGGAAGCAGGTCAATCCAGGCTTCAGGAGCGATGTCTGGCTGCCCTTTTTCGGCCATGGAGGTGATCGTTGGCACGGTGTCACCGATGGTGATCTCGGCACTGCAACCATACCCCTCATTGAGGATGAATTTATCGAGGTTCGACAATACCTCGGCGCTCTGCCAGTTCATGCTGGCGATGGTTACGCTTCCGCACTCGGCGGCATGCGACGCTGACGCTCCCCCTAGCAGGCCGAACATCAAGCAGGTCGATGCAAGCAGCTTTTTCATCTCTTCCGTTCCCTTTGTTGGCGGCGTGTTTCCTCAAAGCCGGAGGGCCGCGACCACCGACTTTCGTTATCCTAGGGCCGACTGAAACCCTCAGCCGGCGGCGAAGGCCGCTCTATTCACCGCCGGCGCGCCACTCTCGAAATGCGAGATTGGCTTTGGCCCCGATCGTTCGGAAAGGCTGACGCGGCAGCGCTTTTGGCGCGTCAAAGCGCGCGAAGATTTCGGCCAGACGTGATTTGACGCCAAGCAGCAATTCCGCTGCGGCAATGCCGTTCGCCGTGGCCTTCGTTGCGCCGACGCCATTGCATCCGCACGCCGCAAACATACCGGGTTCGATCTCGCCGAAAGCGGGTACCGAATTCCATGTCAGCGCCATTGCTCCACCCCATCGAAACTCCATCGGGATGTCTGTCAAAGAGGGAAATCGCGCATGGTACTTCTCATCATGCTTGGCGCCCGCGCGCTTCAGAGTTCCTGCGCTCGCTTCAATGTTGTGGTGATAGGTGTAGCGGGAGCGAACGAGGATACGGTCGCCACCCTGGCCCTGAACGCGCCGGACAGTTGTGCCCATCGGAAGTGCCGGCGTCGCTGCCCATTTGCGCTGACCCTGCAACCGGCCTGGGTCGAACTCCCGCGTCATCGAAGCAAAGGTGAACACGTGGAGAAGCTGGCTCTTGAAGAAGCCAAAGCTCGCCGCATGGCCATTGTTCGCAAGGATAATCCGGCCTGTACTGACCGATCCTTGAGGTGTCTTGACGTGCCACCCGTTGCCGGTGTTTTCCAAGAGTATGGCGGGGGTATTTTCATAGATCCTTGCGGGGTCGCGCAGGCTGTCTGCGACGCCGCGGATATAGGCCGCCGGCTGCACCATGATTGTTCCGGGGGTAAAGAGCGCTGACGTATAGGTGTTCGTGCCCGTCACTTCGGCGATTTCGCGCGCATTGAGCAGCTGATACTTTTCGTCGAGTTTCACGAGCCCCTTGGCATAGTCGACCAGATGCTGGTCTCCCTCATCGCTAATGGCGACGCTGTAGCGTCCACACCGATCGAAGATTTCGGCCCCCCAGCCTTGTTCCTGTGCAACTGCATCGGCAAGAGCGATGGCGGTCCGGCTGATTTCGATGGCCTCGCGACTTTTGGTAGCCGAATCCCCGCCGTAATCTTCAGAAGAGACCTCATGCGGCAAGTCGATGATGAAGCCTGAATTCCGACCTGCCGCGGCCTCTCCGATGGTGCCGGCCTCAAGGACGGCGACATGGAGTGTCGGATCGAGTTCCATGATCCTGCGGGCTGCGGAAAGACCCGCGAACCCGCCGCCAATGATGACGACGTCGGCAGTGGTGTGTCCCTCGAGCCGAGGTTTTGCCTGACGGGCAGGAAGCATCGCCACCCATCCGGAGACGCCCGTGTTTTTCGGAACTCTCGTTGCTGCAAATACCTTCTTCGAGGGCGCGTTCACAGCTTCAAGCCTCTTGCTCTATCAGGTTTCTGAGTGTTGCACGGATCGTTGCGATGCGATCTGTCGAGAGCGGACGGAGCGGCTTGCGCGGCGCGCCGGCGCCAAAGCCGGTGAGTTCTGCGGCGGCATAGACCGATTGCACATAGTCGCCTTCCCAGATCAGCGACATCGCCGGTTCGAGCAGGGACCAGATCTCGCGCGCCTTGACCCATTCGCCGGCGGTTGCGGCGGCGACCAAGGCGAGCGTGGTGCGCGGCGCAAAATTGGCACCACCCCAGATGAGGCCGCTCGCTCCTGACCAGAGCGCGAAGGGAACCAGGTGGTCGGCGCCGTTCATGACGGGAAGACCGGTACGAATGAGCGATGCCTGCTTGCCCAGATCGCCGCTTGAGTCCTTTACGGCGCAGAAATTCGGGATCGCGCAGAGCTCTTTCAAAAGCTTCGGCGTCACGGTCACGCCGACGGCGTGCGGAACATTGTAGCCGATGACCGGAAGGCCGGCTGCAGCAACTTCAGTGTAGAATTCGATGATGCCTTCATCGTCTGTCGGGCCTTCGAAGAAAGGCGGCAGCACCATGACGCCGTCAGCGCCGCAGTCTGCGGCAAATTTCGTCCGCTCCACCACGTCGGCCGTCAACAGTGCGGAGGTTTGGGCGATCACCTTTGCTCGGCCATTGATGATCCTTGAGCCGCGCCGCACGAGCTCCTTCGATTCTTCTTTCGTCAAATACACATGCATGCCGGTGCCGGAGCTCAACACGAAGCCTGGCACGCCGAGCGCCAGATAGCGCTCGATATTCTGCTCGAGCCGCGTGTAGTCGATGCGGCCCTCGGCATCGAATGGCGTTGCGATTGCGAGGTTCAGTCCGGGAAACGGGAAGTTGGTCATGGTTACAGATCCGCGGTTTCGTCGTCGTTGAGGTCGAGCCAGATGGTCTTGAGCTGGGTGTATTGGTCGTGGGCGTGAACGGAATTGTCGCGCCCGCCAAAGCCCGATTGCTTGTAGCCTCCGAACGGAGTGGTGATATCGCCCTCACCGAAGGAATTGACGGTAACCGTGCCTGCTCGAAGAGCGCGGGCGGCGCGCATGGCCCGTTTGCCGTTGCCGGTGAAGACGGAAGCGGTCAGGCCGTATTCCGTCTCGTTGGCGATCGCGACCGCCTCTTTCAGGCTGTCGACCGTGATGACCGTCAGGATCGGTCCGAAGATTTCTTCCTTAGCATGCCGGGCGGCGTTGCTTTCGACCTCGACGATGGTCGGGTGAACGAAGCGGTCCTTGCTGGTTTCGCCTCCGTGAAGAACCTTCACCCCGTCGCCGAGGTAGCTTGCAACTTTCCGGTAGTGCGCCTCGGAGACGAGGGGGCCGACGCGATTGTCGGGATCCAGCGGGTCGCCCACGTGCCAGTTCTTCACCTCGGAGACGATTTTGTCGAGCAACTTCCCCTTGATGGCGGAGTGCACGATCAGGCGAGAAATGGCCGAGCAATTCTCGCCCATGTTCCAGTAGGCACCGTTGACAATATGCGCGGCGACCGCGTCCAGATCATCGGCATCGTCCATGACGATCGAGGGGTTCTTGCCGCCCATCTCGAGGACGACTTCCTTGAGGTTGGACTCGGAAGAATATTTGAGGAAACGGCGCCCGGTCTCGGTCGAGCCCGTGAATGAAACAGCGTCGACATCCATGTGCCGGCCGATCGGCTCGCCGACCTGCGAACCCGAGCCGGTCACGATGTTTAAAATGCCGGCTGGGATGCCGGCCTCGAGCGCCAGTTCAGCCACCCGTAGCGCCGTCAGCGACGTTTCTGCCGCCGGCTTGACGACCAGGCTGCAGCCGGCGGCAAGCGCCGGGCCGATCTTCCAGGCGAGCATGAGGAGCGGGAAGTTCCACGGCAGTACCAACCCGACAACACCCACGGGCTCGCGAACGACAAGCGCAATGTGGTCGTTCGAGGCCGGCGAAACCTGATCGTAGATCTTGTCGATTGCTTCGGCATGCCAACGCAGGCAGTTGACTGTCTCGGGCACGTCGACCGTCTGGCAGTCGAGGATCGTCTTGCCGCTGTCCAGGCTCTCCATGACGGAGAGCTCGACGAGGTTGTCTTCGATAAGCTGGGCAAGGCGAAGAAGCGTCTGCTTGCGGACGGCGGGGTGCTGCTTCGCCCAGCGGCCGTCGGCGAACGACTGCCGTGCACTCGCGACGGCTGCGTCGACGTCCTCGGGGCCGCAGGCGGGCAAGTCCGCGAGCTTCTCTCCTGTCGCGGGATTGGTCGTCGCAAACGTGCGTCCCGATCTCGCGTCGACAGAACGACCATCGATGATGGCCTTTGCGGGCAGGGATAGTTGCGACGCGATTTGCTCGTACTGCGCCCTGGTCAGAAGTTCCGTCATTCGTCTGCTCCCATCAATCCGAAAATCATCCGCATGCCCGACTTGGCTCGACGCTCCCATCGAGCGGCTCGCTCAGTAGTCATAATACAATAGATAGACATTTGATCTACTGTCAATAGACATGTGAAATGTGAGGGCAAGCCAGTGCTGCGGCTCATGTCGTGGAACGAGTGTTGGTAACCGAGCATTCAACAGAGAATAGACTTCAGGTGCAGACCGGCGGGCCTTGCGCATCTACCGAAGAGCGGGCAAAAGGAGCCGCGTGGTCACAGGGCAGAGTCGACAAAAAATCGAAAATCGTTGACCGTTCTATCTTTTGTAGACAGAATGTGCCCAAAAGGAGTTTGTCATGGCGCACAATCAAAGCTCACCTGAAGCAGGCGTTGGCCCGGATCGAAAGGCTGCGCTGAACCACACCTTGCGCCACCGTATCCTCACAATGCAGATCGCGCCGGGATCGGTTCTGGACGAAGTCGCCCTAAGCGAGGAATTTGGACTGTCCCGCCCTCCGGTGCGCGAAGCGATGCGGCAGCTTGCGGGCGAAGGGTTCATCGAGCTTGAGGCGAACCGGCCGGCCCGCGTGACCTCGATGAGCTACCAATCGCTTCGGGATTTCTTTTTGATCGCGCCGATGATCTATGTCGCGGCCACGCGGCTCGCCGCCGAACATGCGTCGAAGTCAGATATCGCGGGCCTGCGCGAGATACAGGACAGCTTTCGCGACGCGGTCCACAGCAATGATGTCGACGGGCGCGTCTTCTACAATGATAAATTTCACCTTCGGGTCGGCGAGATCGCGAACAATGCGTACATTCTTCCGAGCCTTCGCCGGCTGCTGATCGATCATGCGCGTATCGGCAAGATTTTCTACAGACCGAGCAACGCGCGCATGTTGGAGGAGTTGCACGAGGCGTCGCGCCAGCACGACGAAATCATCGATGCAATAGCGAACCACGATCCTGACCGGGCGGAAGCGTTGATCCGCGCGCACCTCGATCTATCGCGCAAGAACATGGCGATGTACGCCGCCCCGGAAGGGATGGCGATTACTCTCGGTGTGTAACGTATCCGGGGGCTCCGGGTGTTCTTACGTTAGCCCTCCGGACGATTGACGCTCATTCGACGCGAAACGATCTATGGCGTCGAAGACGGCGCGGGACATGCGCAATGGTTGCTCCGTTGAGCCAGGTGACCTGCCGCTGACACCCGGGACGTGAACGTTGAGCTCCTCCAGTCGCTGGATCTGGTCATGAGCGCGGGCGATGTGGTCGCTCCCTTCCGAGCCTGGCATCATTGCAATCACGGTCAGCCCGACAGCGGGAGAGGTTTCGCCCGTTCTGAAGCTTGGCGTGTCCAGAGACCAGGAACCGCCGGAAAGGCCGGCCGACAGCATTTCGACGAGGAGCGCGACGTTCGCACCCTTGCGGCCACCGAAGGGTAGCAGCGCGCCTAAGAGCGCCTTATTGGCGTCCCGTGTATCGGCGCCTGCTGTGTCGACCGCCCATCCTTCCGGGATTTCTCGCCCCTCGGCGGCGGCAGCGACGATGTTGACGTAGGCAGTCGCGCTTGACGATTGGTCGATGATGAGTGGCGGCTGGCTGGTGCCGAGCGGAAATCCGAAGGCGATGGGGTTGGTGCTGTAGACGGCCGGCCCTCCTGCCTTTGCAACGACCATGGCATTGGCGTTGGTCGCTGCAAGTCCGCTCAGGCCTTCCAACGCAAGCCGGCGCACGTAGTAGCCGAGCTCGCCCGTTGTATAGCTGTTCTTCTGGGTGAAGAGCGCAATCCCGAAGTGGCGGGCGGCATCCACGAAGTCGCGGAAGGCAAGGTCGAATCCGAGTTGCGCGATGCCTCGGTCGGCATCACAGGCGAGATGAGCAGGGAAGGGGCGAGTGGCGACCGGGGAGGGATCGCAATTGATGCGCCCCTCGCGAAAGCTGTTCAGATAATCGACCAGGTGCGGAAAGCCGACAGCACCGGGGCCGAAGCGGGCGGCCGACACTGTTGCGTCCACGAGCGATCGGGCGCTCGCCTGATTGGCGCCGGCACCAAGGCAGGCTGTCAGCGCCAGCTCTTCTGCTTCCCTGTGGCTGAGTTCGACTTCATCCATCTCAGATCTCCAGTCCCGCCTTGCGTCCCTCGTAGAATGCATAGGGTGCTTGGCGCGGCGCGGCGCAGTCACCGATCTGGCGCGCAACGATATCGCGTTCGGCAAGGTCGGGCATCAGCCAGTCGGCCGGAGAATTCGTGGTAGCCGTGACAAGGGCGTCTGCCTCGACGAAGCGGCACTCCCCCGTCGTGTGATCGACGATCGTAGCGCCACTGCCATGCCACTCGGTGATACTCGCCTCGACGATCCATTCGACGCCGAGTTTCCGGAGCGTCTGTCGCATGGGAACGTCGGCCGCGGTTCTCTGCAGCTCCTTGCCGACAAACGGATCGGGCGTCAGGATCGTCACCTGGTGGCCCTCTTCAGCAAGCTTCCAGGCCGTTCCGCAGCCGCGCCAGCCTCCGCCTTCATCCAACAGCAGCACGCGTTTGCCTGGTCTCGCCTGCCGCGCCATGACCGCTTCGACCGTGAAGACATTGCCCTTCACAAGACCCGGCATCGTCTCGACCGTCGGAAGCGCCTTCTGGAAGCCTGTCTCCGGGGAAAAGGAGCCGGTAGCGACGATGACGTGCTCGAACGTGGAAGGGTCGATATCCGCGGCTTCCACATAGGTGTTCAGGCGAACCTCTACGCCAAGTTTGTCGAGTTGCCGCTCATACCAGGCTATCAGATCGAGAATCTGGGCCCTTCGAGGCTGCATGCCTGCCAGCAGGAAATTGCCGCCGAGACGGTTCGACGCTTCGGCAAGCACGACCTTGTGGCCACGCTCGGCGGCCACCCGTGCGGCCTCCAGTCCGGCTGGGCCGCCGCCAATGACCAGCACGCGCTTGGGATCACCGGTCCTGAAAAAGCGATCGCCGTTCCATTCGACCTCACGGCCGACAGATGGGTTGATTAGACAGCTTATCCAATAATCGCGCGATCGGCGTCCCCAGCACATCTGATTGCACGAAATGCAGCCGCGGATGTCATCGGGGCGATCGTCACCAGCCTTGGCCGCCAGATGGGGATCGGCGATCTGACCGCGCACGATCGAAACGAGGTCGGCGGCTCCTTCGCCGAGCACCGTTTCGGCATTTTCCGGGGTGCGGATGTGACTTTCGGCGATCACCAGGGCATTCTTGACGACACCTTTCAAGACCGATGCCAGATCGGCTCCAAGTTTCTCAGGATAGAGAAACGTCGGCATCAGCTTGTAGAAATCGAGGTATCCGCCCGAGCCGCAGGTGACATAGTCGATGAGGCCGAGCTCGTCGTGCAGGCGGATGATTTCGGCAAGCTCGTCGCGCTGCAGTGCGACCTTCACGTCCGGTTCGTCGCTGACGGCAAGGCCGACGATGAAGTCGGGGCCGCAGACCGTTCTGATCCGTGTCAGGATTTCTCGCGACATCCGCGTGCGATTTTCGAGCGAGCCGCCCCATTGGTCGTCGCGCCGATTGCACCAGGGGGTCCAGAACTGGTCCACCATGCCAAGATAGGCCGCCCAGACTTCGACGCCGTCGAAGCCGGCGTCCCGACATCGCCGTGCCGCCTCGACGAATCCGTCGATCGTCTCCAGGATTTCAGCCTCGGTCATCGGATGCGAGCCGTCGCTGTCGTGATAGCTAGGCCCGCCCGAAGGCGACCAGTGCGGATGAAAGGAGTTGTCGGAATCGCCGTGCGCTCCGACGTGATAAAGCTGCTGGATCGCTATGGACCCATGTTCCTTGATCGCTTCGACGACCTTCCTGAAATGGGGGATGACGCTGTCATCGGAGTGGCGAAAATTGCCACGGGTCAAAACGGCTGCGGCATGGACGGGCATGGGCTCGACGACAATCATTGCCGCCCCGCCGATCGCCCGTTCCCGGTAATAGGCGGCGTGTCGTTCGGTCGGCAGCCCCTCGACCGCCATGTTCGCGGTGTGGGCGCCGAACACGATCCTGTTTTTCAGCGTGTGCGACCGCAATTTGAGAGGGGAAAACAGCCGAGGAAATTTCTTGGACATGGCGCAACTCCTGGCGGGGAGGGGATCGGGACTGGAATGGAATGTGGGGGTAACCACCCATGGCGCTTTCCCGGGCGGAGGATCGGCCGCCCGGAGGAATTGCATTCGCCGGCCGATCCGCGCTTACGCCGCGTTGGCCGCGATCGCCGTTGCGTGATCGTTCGTCTCGTGCGCATTGACCATGGCGCCCGCGAGCTGGCGGAAGGTGACAGTGCCGAGAGGCCTTCCGGACGGATCGACGACCGTGATATCACCTTCGGGTGCAGAGGCGAGCGTACGGACCGCTTCTTCGATTGTGAGATCGGCGGCAATCCGTTGCCCGCTTTCGGCTGCAACTGTGCCAAGCGGTGCCATGATCGCTTCCACATGGACAACGCGACCCCTGTTCACCTCCTTGACGAAATTGGCGACATAGTTGTCGGCAGGCCTCAGCACGATATCCTGGCTCGTGCCCTGCTGAATGACCTCGCCGTCGCGCAATATGGCGATCTGGTCACCGAGCCTCAGCGCTTCGTCGAGATCGTGGGTGATGAAGACGATCGTCTTCCTGATCTCTTTCTGAAGGTCCAAAAGCACCGTCTGCATGTCCGTGCGGATCAGCGGATCGAGCGCCGAATAGGCCTCATCCATCAAAAGTACCGGTGCGTCATTGGCAAGCGCCCGGGCAAGTCCGACGCGCTGCTGCATGCCGCCGGAGAGCTGATTGGGATACTTGTGCTCGAAGCCCTTGAGCCCAACCCGTTCCAGCCAGCGCATGGCGGTATCGATGCTTTGCGTGCGCGCTATGCCTTGGATTTCAAGGCCGAAGATCGTGTTGTCGAGCACGCTTCGATGCGGAAGCAGCGCGAACTTCTGGAACACCATGGCGGTCTGGTGGCGGCGGAACTCGCGCAGTTCCGCCTCTGGCATCTTCACCACGTCGACGCCGTCGACGAGAACTTCGCCGGCAGTCGGATCGATCAGCCGGTTGATGTGCCGGATGAGTGTCGATTTACCCGAGCCGGAAAGCCCCATGATCACCTGGATCGAGCCCGACGGCATCTCGATGTTGATGTCGCGAAGGCCGAGCACGTGCCCGTGACGCTCGTTCAGTTCGGTCTTGGTCAGGCCGTTCCTGACCGCCTCGACATGAGCCCCGGCATTCGGTCCGAAGATCTTATAGAGATGGCGGATCGCGATGCCGCCGAAAGCGTGCTCAGCCATGGACCACCTCCCGGTGCTTCTGCAATCGTTCGCCATAGGCCTGGCTGACCCGGTCGAACATGATGGCGATGCCGACGATCGCAAGACCGTTGAAGATGCCGAGCGTGAAGTACTGGTTGGCGATCGCCTTCAGCACCGGCTGGCCGAGACCCTGAACACCGATCATCGAGGCGATGACGACCATGGCCAGCGCCATCATGATGGTCTGGTTGATGCCGGCCATGATGGTCGGAAGTGCCAGCGGAAGCTGCACCTTGAACAACTTCTGCCGGTTGTCGGCGCCAAAAGCGTCGGCCGCTTCGAGTACATCCTTGTCGACCAGGCGAATGCCGAGATTGGTGAGGCGGATCATCGGCGGGATGGCGTAGATGACGACGGCGATCAGGCCCGGCACCTTGCCAATGCCGAGCAGCATGACGACGGGAATGAGGTAGACGAAGCTCGGCATGGTCTGCATGACGTCGAGCACCGGGTTGACGACCCGTTGGACCCTGTCGGAGCGAGACATGAGAATGCCGATCGGCAGGCCGATCGCGATCGACAGGATCGTGCAGACGAAGATCATCGAGATCGTCCGCATCGTATCGTCCCACATGTCAAAGTAGCCGATCAGCAACAGCGTGACGAGACAGCCGGCGGCGATGCGAATGCTTCTGGTCGCTGCCCAGGCAATGGCGAGGATGAGGAGCGTGATGATCGGCCAGGGCGTCTTGGTCATGAACCGTTCAGAAGCGATCAGAAAATGCTGGAGCGGCGCGAAGAAGCCCTCGATCAGGTCACCGTAGTTTCGGGTAAAGCCGCGAAACGTTTCGTCGATGACTTTCTTGAGGTTTCGAAGCGCGTTGTCGTCCATGCTTGGAAATTGATAAAACCAGTCCATTCGGTTCCCCTTCTCGAAAGAGCCGATGCGTTCTTCTTGTTATGTCGGCAGGAACGGTGCGGTCTGCGAAGCAAACCGCACCGGGCTTGTGGCAGTGCCGGTTACAGCGCGGCCTCGATCTTCGTGGCGGCCTCGGGCGAAACCCACTTTTTCCAGATGTCCGGATTTTCTTCGAGGAAGTGCTTTGCCCCCTCTTCACCGCTCGCCTGGTTGTCGGTCATCCAGGCCATAAGCTTTGCGATGGTCTCGTTGCTCCAGGAGCGCTTGTTGAGATACTCCATGACCTCGGGGCCAGCTTTTTCGGAAAAGGGCTTGGCGACAAGTGTCACGATCGTATCGACCGGCCAGGCGCTCGGCTTCGGGTCGGTGCATTCGGCAACCGTGATGCAGCGCTTCCATTCAGCTGCGTCATAGGGCACGCCCGCTTCGAGCTGTACCATCTCGTATTTGCCGAGGAGGGCAGTCGGCGCCCAGTAGTAGCCGACCCAGCCTTCCTTGCGCTCATAGGCCTTCGCGATCGAACCATCGAGGCCTGCTGCCGAGCCGGTATCGACCAGGGTCCAACCGGCCTTCTCGGCCTCGAAGGCCTTGTAGAGCTGCGCCGTCACGACGGTGCCGCCCCAGCCTTGTGGGCCGTTGAAGATCGCACCCTTGCTCGGGTCTTCGGGATCCTTGATGAGGTCGGGATGTTTCAGAAGGTCGGGAATGCTCTTGATGTCTGGATGGGCATCGGCGAAATACTTCGGGATCCACCAGCCCTGGACGCCGCCATCGGGCAGCGGAGACCCGACCTTTACGATACGGCCTTCTTCGGTTCCCTTCTTGACCACGTCGGGAAGCAGATCGATCCAGGCTTCGGGTGCGATATCCGGCTCGCCTTTTTCTGCCATGGAGGTGATCGTCGGGACAGTGTCGCCGATGGTGATTTCGGCGCTGCAGCCGTAACCCTCATTGAGGATGATCTTGTCGAGATTGGAAATGACCTCGGCACTTTGCCAGTTCATGCTGGCGATGGTGACGCTGCCACAGTCCGCCGCATTGGCAAGCGACGAACCGGCGACGGTTCCAAGGAACAGGCATGTCGATGCTAGCAAGCTTTTCATTATCGTTCCCTCTTTTGGCGGCTTTTCTTCTGAGGCGGAGCGCCGCGGACCCCGTCCCTGCGGCGCTAGGAGGCTTCTCCCATGCGAACCGATTTCCTGAACGCCGCCGACAGTCCGCGCGAAACGGCGGCATCAAAGCCGGCCGTGCGCATTTCCTCGATCGCGGCCGCAGTGGTGCCGCGGTAGTCGAGGAAGGTCTGAACAATTTCGGTCGGACAGTCGTCACGCTGTTCCAGCATCCGGCCGGCGCCCACGACGAGGGCGTTGACGGCGCGCTTGGCGGTCTCGGGCTCCAGTCCGTGCGAGATGGCATCTGCCATCATCGCGGCAGCGAGCAGCGCCGGAAAGGCTGGACCCGATCCGGTGAGGCCGGTCAGATAGTCAATCTCGGCCTCCGAGCGCATTTCATCCTGAAAACCGCAGGCATCGAAGATTGCTCGTACGATCGTCCGATCGTTGTCTTGCATACCGGCGCTGGCGATCCATGGGGTATAGGACTTGCGAACTTCGGCCGCTGCGTTGGGCAAGGTGCGGACCACGCGGTCTGTGCGGTGGTGCTCGCTCAGAGCCTTCAGGCGGATGCCCGCCATGACGGAGATGAGAAGTTTGCCCTCGGCAACGACGTTCAGGCTGGGCCAGTCGGCCGGACGGACGGAGAGAACAATAACGTCCGAACGGTCGGCAAGTTCCTGATTGTCCGATGTCCAGAAGGAGCGGTTGAAACGGTCGGGGCGCTCGCTGCGATAGGAGAGTGACAGGTTCTGAGGCTTGACGACGTCGGCGTCGAGAATGGCGTCGACGATTGCTCCGCCCAGCCATCCCGCACCACCAATTACGCCAACCCTCAAAGGCCCGCCCGTTTCCATGCTTTTCTCACTCTGGTTTGTAGCCATGCCGGGCGAAGAAGCGATCGAGCTCCCTCTGCTGTGGTGTTTGTCCTGTGTAAATCGCGATGTATTCCGGAATGCGCTTCATGCGGAGCGCGAGATCCTCCTTGGACTGCATCGAGATGTATCCGATCTGGACCAGATAGGTCGTTCGTGCGCGAACGTCCGCCGGTCCCGCGTCATATCCGAACCGCATGAACATGCGGCCCAGCGCCTCCATTCTCGCCTGATCGGCCTCATGTACTTCGGCCAGTATCTCGGGCGATTGCAGCGCCCAGCTGCGAACGGCGAACTCGAACTGGGAGTCAAACAGGTCTTTGTTCACCCAGCAGTCGAAGACGTTCAGCATCGCCTCGGCCAAGGACTCCGCATAGGCTTCGGATTGCTTGACCAGATTACCGGTATTCTTCTCCCTCCAGCGCGCGACGAGGGCACTCAGCAGTTCCTCCCGGTCCTTGAAGAACCAATAGAAGCTGGTCCGGGAAAGATTGAGCCGTTTGGCCAACGGCAGGATCTTCACCGAGTCCACGCCCGACTCGAGCAGAGAGTCATAGGCAGCTTCGAGCCACCCCTCCTGAGAACCGCGCCAGCCAGTGTCAGTCATCGCCTGTTCCATGATTGCCTCCTAACAAATACAAACGGCCGTTTCAAGCAAAATGTACACGTGTGTCGAATATATGAACTCTGGTGTTTTTGATCATTGACACTTATGTACATTTCCGCGTACCGTTGCGATAAATTCCCATAAACCGGAGCCCGTCGCATGTCGAACGATCCCCTGCTTCAGCCGTTTCAGTTGAAGCATTTGACCCTGCGCAACCGCATCATTGTCACGTCTCACGAGCCTGCTTATCCCGAAGACGGCATGCCGAAGGACCGTTACCGCGCCTATACGGTTGAGCGGGCAAGGGGCGGCGTGGCGCTGACGATGACCGCTGGCTCGGCGGCGGTCTCCAAGGACAGCCCTCCGGTCTTCAACAACCTGCTCGCCTACAAGGACGAGATCGTGCCGTGGATCCGGCAAATGACCGACGCGGTCCATGAAGAGGGAGCTGCGATCATGATCCAGCTCACGCACCTCGGCAGGCGTACCCGCTGGGACAAGGGCGATTGGCTCCCGGTCGTTGCACCCTCACATCATCGCGAGGCAGCGCACCGAGCCTTTCCGAAGAAGCTTGAAGACTGGGACATCGAGCGCATTATCAAGGACTTTGCGGACGCCGCCGAACGGATGAAGGCGGGCGGTATGGATGGTGTCGAGCTGGAAGCCTACGGGCATCTTATTGACCAGTTCACTTCGCCGCTCACCAACGAACTCGACGGTCCCTACGGCGGTTCGCTCGATAACCGTTTGCGCTTTTGTTTCGACGTCTTCAAAGCCATGCGCGAAAGGGTCGGCAACGACTTTATCCTTGGCGTTCGCTATACGGCAGATGAATGTCTTCCCGGCGGGACCGGAAAGGCCGAAGGCCTGGAGATCTCCCGTCGTCTCAAGGAAAGCGGCCTCATCGATTACCTGAATGTCATCCGCGGTCATATCGATACGGATCCGGGCCTGACGGATGTCATCCCGATTCAGGGGATGGCGAGCGCGCCGCATCTGGATTTTGCCGGCGATGTGCGTGCGGCAACCAAGTTCCCGACCTTCCATGCCGCCAAGATCCAGGACGTGGCGACGGCTCGTCACGCAATCGCTGCCGGCAAGGTCGACATGATCGGTATGACCCGCGCCCATATGACCGACCCGCATATCGTGCGGAAGATCATGGAAAAGCGCGAGGATGATATCCGCCCTTGCGTCGGCGCCAACTACTGTCTCGACCGCATCTATCAAGGTGGCATGGCCTTTTGCATTCACAATGCGGCAACCGGTCGCGAAGAAACGATGCCACATCGGATCCCGAAGGCAGCCGTTCGCAAGAAGGTCCTCATCGTCGGTGCCGGGCCGGCCGGCCTTGAAGCTGCTCGCGTCTCAGCGGAACGGGGTCATGAGGTCGTTGTTTTGGAGGCAGCGAACAATCCGGGCGGTCAGATTCGCCTGACGGCCCAGAGCGAGCGCCGGCGGGAAATGATCAGCATTATCGACTGGCGCATGAGCCAGTGCGAGAAGCTCGGCGTCACCTTCCGGTTCAATACCTGGGCCGAGGCTGACACCGTACTCACTGAAAAGCCCGATGTCGTCATCATCGCGACCGGCGGATTGCCGCACACAGAGGTGCTGTCGAAGGGCAACGAACTCGTCGTTTCCTCCTGGGACATCATCTCCGGTGATGTGAAGCCTGGAACCAACGTGCTCGTCTTCGACGACGCCGGCGACCATGCGGGCCTCCAGGCTGCCGAGTTCCTCGCCAAGACCGGTGCCAAGGTGGAAATCATGACACCGGACCGCTCCTTTGCGCCCGAAGTCATGGCGATGAACCTCGTTCCTTACATGCGCTCGCTGCAGAAACTCGACGTCACGTTCACCGTCACGTACCGGCTGGAGTCGGTTGAAAAGAGTGGCAACCAGATCATCGCCCATGTCGGCAGTGACTATGGCGGCGTTGCCAAGCAGCAGACCTTCGACCAGATCGTCGTCAACCACGGCACCATCCCGCTGGACGACCTCTATTTCGAATTGAAGCCTGGCTCGCGGAACCTTGGAGAAGTCTCCTACGAAGAGCTTATTGCCGGCACGCCGCAGTCCGTCGAACGCAATCCGGAGGGCGCCTATCAACTTTTCCGGATCGGCGATGCGGTTGCGGCCCGCAACACACATGCGGCAATCTACGATGCGCTGCGCCTTGCCAAGGATCTCTGATGACGGCGCGGTCCGACGCTCTGCAGGCTGTTCTGGACGCGGCTTTCGTCGCATTCGACGAATGCGCGCAGAACCCGAGGGCACGTCAGTCGATCACGCAGATCGCCGCCTTGCTCGAAACGCCGCAGCCGCAGCGCCCGGACCGCGGCAAACGTCTTCCCGCCTGCGAGCCTTGGCTCGACGAAGTGCTGTCGAGAAGGATAGGGCGAGCGTCGCTCGACATGCTGATCGAACGGTTCCGGGCGATAGAGCCGTTGCTCGAATGGAAGTGGCGCTCGGTCTATGACGAGACGGCGAGTGAGAATTTCCTGACCGGCCATGGCAATGCGATGATCGTCGGTCCCGGCGGCCTGGAGGATCGAAGAGACCTGTGGTTCGGCGCGACGCTGATGGCGCCGAACGTGCGCTACCCCGATCACGACCATGCCCCCGAAGAAACCTACCTCGTCCTGTCGGAAGGGGAGTTTCAGCATGGCTCCTCCGACTGGTTCTCACCCGGGATCGGAGGTTCCTTTTACAATCCGCCTGGCGTCAAACACGCCATGCGGTCGGGTGAAAAACCGCTGTTTGCATTCTGGGCGTTGTTGCCTGATCGACCGAGACACTGACGAAAGGGCGTTCGGCCGATACCGAGCGCGGGAGAAAGGTTTGCCATGAAAATACTTGTGACGGTGAAGCGGGTCGTTGACTACAACGTCAAGATCCGCGTGAAGGCAGACGGTTCGGGCGTCGAGCTTGCGAACGTGAAGATGTCGATGAACCCGTTCGACGAAATCTCGGTCGAAGAAGCGCTGCGGCTGAAGGAAGCCGGCAAGGCGGAGGAAGTTGTCGTCGTTTCCGTCG
>JAESGS010000609.1_pt1 | contig 21423 bp, 17 predicted proteins | sample 9269761 | NCBI WGS metagenome assembly JAESGS01 (sample SAMN15741799, study PRJNA653493) | algae metagenome | isolation source: Cyanosarcina radialis HA8281-LM2 and co-occurring heterotrophs from damp... | place: USA: Makauwahi cave, Hawaii | collected 2011-01-06 | reverse complement strand
GCGCCGCTCTGGTCCGGAAAGCACTTCTATCTTCGGATTGTGACTGGTCATAATGGGCACATTACCTCTCTCACTTAACAAGTGGGAGATCCTGGCCGGGGATTTAGGGGGCTATTTCAGACGGGCTCAAGTCCGGCTATCATGCGCAAGACGGTCGACGTGCCCGAACCTTTTGGCCCGAGCAATGCGCAAATTTCACCGCTTTCGACCGACAGGTTTAGGTCGTCAACAACAGCGACATTCGAAACCCGTCTCGTGACGCCATGAAGAACAATGCGCCCGTCGATCGACAAGCGCGACTGCCGCCAGGTCCTCTTGTTCCGTTGCAGCCTCTCTTCGGCCCGAAGCTTGGCGCTGGAAAGGTAGTCCGCAAGATTGGAGCCTTCCGGAACGATCGTCTCGGCCATGGCAGTGCAGGCCATGCAGTTTTCAATGTGCGCAATCCTGTCGGTCGCCAAAATACCTTCCTGAAGCAATAGCTGGATCTCGGTAGATTTCAGACAGTCCGGGTCAGCGGCCGCCATGTCGGTCGCTTGCTGCAGGTACTGCGCGAGAAACGACTCTAGATCGACACCGAGCGCCCGGGCAAATTCTTGCGCGGCTAGAAAAAACTCGGATTGCGGATCATCATTTGAATTGGCCGCCATCTCGCCACGCTTCCTTTTTCATCATGCTCATGATCGCGCGCTGCATTGCGATGCGGGGAAGCAAGGCTCCGGCTTTGCGCCTGTCTTGCGGATGGTCGTAGGCTTCGCAAACGAGCTCGCGCATCATTCGCGTAAAGAACGGCATGGAGATCTCCCGTTGGCGTGCTCGCGTTGAGATCTTGTATTTGTCGAGATGAACCTCGAGCATTTCCTTCAGCTGCATTCCAGACGTCATCAGTTTCCCGTGTTGGTATTCTATCGGGAGGTTCAAGATCGCGGCATCGCGGTCATTTTTTGCGTTGATTCCGTAGGTCTGCTCATGTTCGCGGGCCGCTCGGCAGGCTGTTGTAAATGCAACGTAACGCTCGGGGCTGATGCCAAAAAGATAGGGAATGATCAGGACATGAACATTCTCAGGATCTACAAAGTAGTCAGAATGCAACCCACCAGCGAAGGCGATGTTGTGAACGCCCACCCTGTCCTGTTGGTTTCTTGTCTCGCATATGGGGCAGTCTGAAAGCGGGACGACAACATTGTGAACGACGTCGGCAGGGCCGTCAAAACCGACACGCCCAGCATCGCCGACCAGATCGCAGAAGACCCGGCCGACAACCGGCATCTTACTGGCTCGGTTCGCGGCCCTCGCCCACGGGACTGCTTCGTCCTTCCCGCCGTGTATGTTCGTGAGATGAAGACCATGCCCACGAAGGCTTGGCGCTCCCCAATCAAAGTCGCGCCGCACTGCGCTTCCAAGATACATCATCCGATCGAACTTCTTCGCTGGGAAACGTTGGAGGAGCGACGTCACGAGTACGGTGCCAAAACTGTGGGCAATGATGTACGAGCTGGTGGACTTTCGTCCCTCCCGTACAATCATCGCATTCACGCGTTCGACGGTGTGCTGCAGACCTCTCCCGAGCGCCAAGCGCACAGGGCCCTGCATTTGCAGGTAGCCATCATATCCATCGTATTTCAGTGCCACATAGCTTGAAACATGCGGTTCGAAAACGGGGGCTAGCAGATCCTGCCAGGGCCCCGCATTGATGCCGTGGATCGTGAACAAAGTGACTGACACCGACGTGCGCCCACTCCATAACATTAATACTTACTTAAATAAGATTATATCGTGGGTTGCGCGAGTCAAGGTGGTCAAGGGATGTGGCTAAACTGGACGGAATCTCGAGGAATCCATGGCTTCGGAACGTGCCCCTTCTCGATCAAATGAAATTGGCTTATTCAAATAGACAGCGGCATGTGCGGTTCGATTCCGTTCAAAGCGAGGGATCACCCGTCGCGGTCGCACCGCGCTAGAAATCGACGGTGCGCGCGACGAGGATATTCTTATAGGCAGCCGCGCGATCGGCGGCGGGTGGGTAGATCCAGACCGTGTTTATCTCCTTCTTGAACTCTACGGCCTGCAGGACGGCGATCTCCAATTTCGCGTGCGGCAAGGTGTCCCCAGGGCTCTGATAGGTCGCGAACTGGCAAGCGTAAGCGTTGATCAGCTCAACCTAGGTCGGATGTTCGCAGCCTGGCCGATGATACCGGCGATCTATCGGATCGCATCTTGCATTTCGCGCCGTCGCAACGGTTTGGGTAATCGTTCGACGCCGCGATCTCTTCTGGCATCCTTGGCGGCCATAGAGGGGGTCAACAGACCTTGCGGGTCGACGTCTTCCCGGCGCGTGCTCCTGATGTAGTGTGCTAAGCGGGAGGTGGTCTCATAGGAGGCATGATTTCGATAAGGGCCAAATTTGAAGTATTGTCTGCTGCGCGGAGTCGTCGGACGGAAACCGATAGTCCGGGGGGTATCGGACTCCAGTCGAACGGCGGCAGCTGACGATCCTGGTGGGCGATATGGTCGGCTCGACCGAGTATGCCTCCAGGCTCGACCCTGAGGACTTCAGCCAGCTCACACAGACATTCCTTTCGCGTTGCAGCGGGCTTGCAAGGTCGCACGGGGGGTTCGTTGCCAACTATGTCGGTGACGCGCTGCAGGTCCTGTTCGGCTTCCCTGCGGCGGAGGAGAACGATGCCGAGCGCGCGATACAGTTGGCGCTCGACATCGTGACAACCGTGCCACAGATGGAGACGCCGGACGGTTCGCGACTGAGCGTGAGGATAGGGGTTGCAAGCGGTCTGGTCGTCGTCGGCGATATTGAGGGTGCGCCTGCCGGGATTTCAACGGTGGCGTTCGGGCATGTCCCGAATCTCGCGCACCGCCTTCAGGCGATTGCCGAACCGAACGGCATCTATGTCGATGAGAACACCTACCAAACAACGGCTGGCGCCGTGGAGTACGCCGATGTGGGCGGGAAAACCCTGAAGGGCTTTAGTGGTCCCATTCACATCCGGCGCGCCCTCAAGCCGATTGCGAGGCAATATCGCTTTGCGGGGGGACTCCGAGCGACGCCGCTGGTGGGGAGAAAGAGTGAGTTGCAGGCAGTCGGGACCCTTTGGGACGCCGTGCGAGCTCACGGCAACGGGCGGATCGCATTTATAAGCGGAGAGCCGGGGATCGGTAAATCGCGCCTGCTCTATGAGGTTGGCAGAAGCTTTCCCGGATCGAAGGCGCTCGTTGCGCAGTGCGGCCCTGCCTTCACCAACAGCGCGCTCTTTCCGTTCTTGAGACTGCTGAAGCAGGAGGTTGGCATTACAGAGGACACGCCGATGCCATCTGAGAGGCTGCGGTCCGCTCTGTCGGCTAGTACCGTCCCCTTGTCGATCTCGTACCCGATCTTCACACGGCTTCTGGCGGTTGAACCGGATTACGAGCCGTCTAGGCTTGCCGCGTCCGAACAGGAGACCGCGATCAGCCAAGTGTTTTTGGACTGGCTTCGGCAATTGGCGAGCGCCGGCCCCTTGATGCTCTTTGTGGAAGATGAACAATGGATCGATCCTTCCTCCGGCAAGTTCCTCCAGACGCTCGCCTATGGCGTTGAGCAGTTTCCGGTGCTCCTGCTGGTGACCTCGCGCGAAAGCCGGACGAGGGCCGAGTTCGACAAAGTAGTCACTGTGCACCTTGCTCTAGAGCGGTTCTCCCGGGAGGAGGCTGGCGAGTTCGTCCAGCATGTCGTGGAAGGGGACCATCTGTCTTCCGGCGTCATCTCGACGCTTCTCAGCAAAGCCGAAGGGGTTCCCCTCTATCTGGAGGAACTCGCCCGGTCGGCCCTTATGCTTGCTGCCCATTCGTCCGAACCGTCCGAGACGAAGGCGGAGAGCGACGTAGCCGTCCCCATCTCGCTCCAGTCCGCGCTCATGTCTCGTCTGGATAAGCTCGGCGCGGTCAAGGCAGTCGCGCAGACTGCGGCTGTGATCGGCCGGGAATTCGACCTGAAGACGCTCGCTCATGTCGTCGGTCTCTCGAGCGAGGTGTTGCGGCCGCAGATTGAACGCCTTGTCGCGGTAGGGCTCGTCGCACCGCAGCCCTTCGGCAACTGGCCCCGTTACTCCTTCTCTCACAGCTTGTTACAGGAGGCCGCCCAGGGGGCCTTGCTCCGGGATCGGCGGCGGGAGCTTCATGCCCTTGTCGCCAAGGCGATCGAGGTAGTCCAACCGAGGACGGTCGTGGAACATCCCGAGATCCTCGCCCAGCATTACCATGCGGCAACGCAGTTTGAGCGCGCTGCCGAATACTGGCTTAGGGCGGGCAGGAAGCTTGGGGCGACGTGGGCGAAGGTCGAGGCTGCGAACATGTTCTCGAAGGGGATCGAATGTGTCGGCAAAATGCCGCCGTCGAAGGTACGCGACTGCAAGGAACTGACCCTCGAACTCGAACGGGGCGACGTCCTCTACGCTGCATACGGATACATGACCGGGGACGGCAGCGACGCGTACCGAAACGTTATGCGACTGAGCGAGGCTACAGGGGATCCGGAGGCGGCTATCCGGGCACTGGATGGCCTGTTTGGAACTTCGTTCAACTCCGCCCGGTTCTCGGACGCGGAATGGGCGAGCAACCAGCTCAAGGAGATTGGCCGTAGGGATACCAATATCAAGGGCCTTGTACTCGGGCTGCAGTTCGGGGGAATGTGCGCTTTCGCACGCGGCAGGTTTCCACAGGCGCGAGAGGTGTTGCTGGAGGCTCTCGAGTACCGCGAACATGCCCATGAGGTCGGAAGTGACTTTCCAAGCATGTCGATGCTCTATCTCTCGTGGACGCTGCAAATACTTGGGGAGGCCGACGCGGCCATGGAATTGTTCCAAGCGGCTGAAATAGAGACCCGCGGACAAGCCGACTACCGGCTCGCTGCCTATCTGGGAAACGGTTGCATACTGATGTCTCTTCGCCAGGACGTTGCGACGCTCGCGCGCCTGGTGGACGAACTCGTGCCACTCGCGACACGCAACGGGTTCCAGCTTTGGCTCAACTTCGCTTCGTTTTTTTCCGGGTGGGTCAAGGCCGCATGCAGCCAGGACGCTTCCGGACTCGCACAGATGAAGCACATCTGCGACAACATGGGTGATCAGGAGGTCGATAAGACATGCTATCTGGGCGTACTTACAGATAGCTACCTTCGAATGGGACGGATCGGCGAGGCAGCGGCCGCGCTTGACCAGGGATTGGATCTCGCAGGACGTACCGGCGAGCACTACTACATGTCTGAGCTGCTTCGTTTAAGAGGAGAATTGCTGAGGCAAACGGGTCGGACCGCGGACGCCAAGAGATCGTTTGAGGAGGCGATTTCTTTCGCAAGCGATCAGGGGGCCAAGGCATGGGAGGCGAGAGCCAAGCAGTCACTTGATTTGCTTTCGTCTGACCCGCCAAGATAGAAGATGCAGAATTGGGGTACGGTGTGCCCGTACCGCCGCTGACTGACAACTTGCCAATTGGCAGCGCCTCGTGGGTCCTGGCGACGATGATGTGGCGGCGCGCTGCGCAATCTTTCCGTCGGGTGTGAGCGGTGCCATATCCCCACTCGACGCGCCCTTGGGCGAATGCGTTGGTTGGCTCGTCATGGGGCACGACGACCATTTGGTCTGGCGGGTTCCTACTGCACCACCCGATTGTTTCTTTCTAGTGGCTGGTGCCGCGCGCGCAGAGGCCGCAGTTGAAAAGTCGGCGCTCAAGGCGCGCGCCCCCGTCGATCTTGACGAGTGCGTGGGTTTTTGTCTTGTGGTTGCGCACCAGACGGCGCTCCGGGTCGACGACCGTGCCGTAGTCGATCTGGCCACTCATGAAGAGGTCGTCGACGAAGGCCTTCGCCGCCGCAGTTCCGCTCTGTGGTGCGATTGGCTCGGCATTGAAGCCGGCGGACGTCACGCCAAATTCGCGCGGCTCGGCCGCGGCCTCCACGAAGAGCACGCCGTCGATGCCATACTGGGATGCCGGTAGTCCGACCATCGGTAGGGGCACTCGCTCGGCCACAGCCGATTTCGCCGGGGCGGTGAGCAACTTGACCTTAGCGATCATTGGCAGCGAGGACGCGGATTGCAGGGAAAGGATGCTTCTTCCCACGAACACGCCCCTGGCGATCGACGAATAGGTCGGGTCTGCCTGAGCCGCGATCACCATATTTGCAGCGACTTGAGCGTAGCAGTTGGTGACAACTGGTGACGACCACTTCAAACCTTGAACGAGAAATCCGGCGAGGTCGTCGGCAACGGCAAGAAACTCTGTCTCGGTTGGTGCCCCCGGATTGGCCGCCTTCGCAGCGAGCGAGACCCCGAGAATCTCGAAGAAGGCGCCCGTGAATATACGCGAGAAGGAGTGCGGCTTCGACGAAAGCTGCGACAGGGGCGCTGCACTCGGGAGCGTCATAGGGTCCTGATAATTGAACGAGTTGACCGCACTGCGCAGGCAGTCCGCCTCAGCCAGGCCTGGATCCTGCGCGCGGAGAGCGCTTCCGAGCTGCTCCGCGAGCCTTGAGAGACGCGACGTCGTGTACAGGTTTCCGCCACTGACGGCGAGGACAGCGGTCCGCAGCGATGGAATCTGGATGGCCGACATCAAGGCGCTGATGTCGCCGAAGGACTCATGAAAGGCCGCGATCTCCGTGCTGGCGACGCCCCATAGCTCGGGCGACGCGTCAAGCACAGCGTGGCCCACCTCGTGACAGCTTACGTCGGGGCTTTCGCAGGTGAAGACCGTTCCAGTCACACCCTGACCGTGGAAGAAGTTCAACGCAGTCCGATTGTAGTTGGCGTCTAGCTCGAATCCATTGTCGAGCACGACGTTGAGGCTCGGTCCCCCTTGCCATTGCGTCAGCGGCACCCGTTGCGCCCAATAATCGGCGCCTCGCCTCAACGCGGCCGCGGTCGCCCAGTAACGGAACTCGTACGTTCCGTGTGCGTATACGGCAGGCGGCGGCCCCCCCGTTGGGAACGAGAACGCAAGGGGAAGCTTGGAAAGATCCGGTATTGGTACCGTCAGACCTACAGCCGTTTCAGGATCGTCCTCCCACGAGCCCACCGTTCCGGCGGGCGCGGGGGAAGATACATTCGTCTTTTTGGTCTTGGTTTTCGCGGTGGCGGTTGCCGGCGTCGTCGGAGCTCTTTTGGATTTCCTGAGCGCTTGAGACATGCGGATGCCCTTTCCCAAACGTTGCACGTGATTGAACGATAACTAGTTCGGCGAAGTAGAAGCGGTGTGAGGCACCTCGTGCGCCTTCACAGCAGCGCGCACCAAAGCGTCGTGTGCCTTGAAGGTCAGGCACTCTCTTGCTGATCCATTGATCCAAGCCCTCCAATCGCTAATTTGGACGACAACGGTTGCGCTGTCCGGGTAGACATGGACGAACTGGCCGTCCCGACCGATCGCAGTGAAGTCCGAGTGTCCGCGTCGTCGCCACCAGAAGTACCGGTACTCCAGAGGGCACCCGATGTTCTGATAGCGGTTCTCGGGGTCGATCGAGTCGTCGTCGACTGTGTTTGTTCTGGTTGCTATATCGAACCATGCCTCCGGAACAATTTGACTACGGCCCACTCTTCCTTTGTTCAGAACGAACACGCCAAATCGTGCAAGATCGCCGGCTTCGGCTTTGAAGCAGCATGGTCCGATCGCAGTTCCGTCCCCGTCAACGCCCCACGACGCGTCGCCTTGTGCGCCAATGGCGGACCAGATGCCTTTCGCGAGGAAATCAGTGAGGGAGGATGGGCCCACCATGCGCTCCGCAACGAGGGCGACGACCGCCGCATCCAGGGCCGAGTAGTTGAAGCTCTCGTCGCCGTCCTCATTTCGCGCTCGATAGCGCCTCGCGAAGTCCCGAACGTTCATCTTGAGGTTTCGCACATCTAGACTGAACTGGTTCGCATCGGAGAACAGCCCGTGCCAGCCCAACTCATTCCAACGGACTCCGGAGCGCATGCGTAAAACGTCTTGCAATGGCACGTTTGCGTACGCGCTTGGGCGAGGAACGTCCATTCGCTCCACGAACCTACCTACAGGCATCTTCAAGATCCGCCTGAAATCGTCGCGCGTTCTTGCCCCGTAGCGAGTGGCGATCGCATGTCCGATCAAGGTTGAGGTAATCGACTTTGTCACCGAAGCGATGCCGTAGCGTCGGGTCGGCTCATTGATCGCTCCCCTTTCGGGGCAGAAGCCATCGTCGCGATTGAAGTATTCCAGGAGGAGGCTGCCTTTCTGCACCACTAGCAGAGCGCACACGCGTGCGTACTGCACAAACGTGTTTAGATCACATCGTTTAGATGGCGTGACGTCGCACTCGAATGAGACCTCTTTGATTTCCGCTCCGCGCGCAAAGGAGGAAGCTGACATTGGACGATGTATTTTGTCGTTCTCAGTGGCTGCTGCAGATCGAGTGCCGCTTACAAGGATAGCGCATAGGAGTAAGGCCACTGACAGCGCAAGCGAACATGCGCGGCGCGAAGTAAGTCCTCTCATTTGGCCGACACCCTCACCGAATCGACCTCGAGTACGTCCGTGCTGGGCATGTAGTCCCGGTAGTGTCCGATCTTGAATTTCGTCTTGATCTTCGTGCCCGGCTTCGGCACGTAGCCAATCTTCCCGGATACCCGCACGATGAACCGACCGTCCTGATAGACTTCAATGAAGTCGCGCTTCTCTCTTCCTGCTTTGATGAGATAGCGCATCTCCGTCCACCCAGATGAAGGCGCGTCCAGCCACGGGTTCTTTCCATAGCGGGCGACGAGCGCACTGGTACACGCATGACCCTCATTCTTCTTAGGGTAGGTCACCTTGCATTTGGAGAGTGCTCCTTTCTCCCATTTGAAAGTTTGATTGGGAGCCTTGGCGGATGCGATCAGACACCTGCAGTTTTCATCCTGAACAGTGAGATAGAGCACGCCGCCGTCATAACGCTGGGCGAGAAACGGACTGGGGCTCCAGCCGACGCCATATGATGGGAGCGGCTCCTGTTTCCACTGAGCCGTAATCCAGCGCGTCCTGATGGTGGTATCGGGCTTCGAAATGCGGAAAGTAATCACATACTCATGTGCGTCCGCACTGTCATGTTCCAGATTTTTTACGAGACGCAATTCCTGGCGTTGAATGGCCGGGGTGCCGGATTTGAGTATGGTGTAATCCGATAACCCCTCGATGAAGGACGGCCCGAGGTCATCCGGGAAATCTTCGTCGTGTTGCAAGGTTGACCCGCTCATTGCGGTCTCGGCGCCACTGGTTGCAGCATTACACTTAATTTGCTCGCTTTTTTCGCATTCATTGTCCGCTATCGACGGATCAACCGTAATCTGTGCGTGCTTGTCGCCAACCTCTTGGGGGTCAGAACCGAAGGTCACCGGCCGGTTTTGGTCAATCTGGCAAGCACACCAACTCTTACCGAGATTGCCAGCGGCAAAGTCTTCCGACAAATCGGTTGCGTATGAAACCGAAAACGTGGCTCCGAATAACGCTGATAAAACAATCAACCGCATCTGTGTCCCCAATGCCAGTTGAAATTTTCCATGAGCATGCGTTAAAACACGCAACTTGTCGAGGCGGGAATGCGCCGCATGCAACTACATTTCCTGCTGTTCCGCACTGAGGAGATGCTAGAGCAGATCCATCTTTCGAGCTTTGCGGCACGGAAAGAGATCGTCAGCAATGGCGCACTAGCGGACAAGCAAAAGACCAGCGCGACGCGCTTTTCGGCCCACGAGTAAGAGCTTGGGAAAATGAGCGAAAGCACAATGGCCGCACGAAGGCAGTGCATGGGAGACAGCCCGCAATGCGGGCTGTTGCGAACATTCCAAACCGCCTTGTAACAAACGCGGTCGCCGCTCTTTGCGATATCGTCAGAAACGGTCGGGAAGTGACCGCTATAGTCGGGCAACTCGCGATCGTGGAAGGTGTTGCGCCGGATCTCACGATAGATCGTCCTTCGATGACGACCAAGTTCGAGCGCCATTTCTTTGATCAGCGGGACCTGCCAAAATCTTCGAGGGGAAACCATTGAAATCATTGGCATGTCTCACTTCAAATTAGAATGTACCTTTTGGACCACGAAGATGGTGTAACGGGCTGACCCGGCCCGCCAGGTTTGATGGGTTGGTGGCCGTCCCCCAGAATGATGGTGTCGCGGAGTCAGGAGTGGCCTGCTCCATAGCATTACGGAGAAACGACCATGAAGCAGTATGCGGGCATCGACGTATCCTTGGAATACTCGAGTGTGTGCGTGGTGGATGCGGATGGCCGCATCGTCCGGGAAGCAAAGAAATCCTCAGCGAACCCGGTGCGCTGATCGCCTGGTTTGGCGGCCACGACGCGATGGAGCGCATTGGTCTGGAGGCCGGCCCGTTGTCGCAGTGGCTGTATGCCGGCATGGTGAAAGCCGGTCTTCAAAGTCCGTACAGCATTCCCATCAATTACCGGACGGTTTTTCCGTCCGGACGATGCCTGGGTCAGCAACCTTGGCGGAAGCTCCTCTGTGGTCCACGAGGGGTGCCGTCAAGAGGAGGCTGACCATGCAACCCATAAGACAGATGCTGCGGCTCTCTGTGGGCGGGGCGGGACAACGTACGAGAGATTGCGGTGATGCTCAGGATTGCCCGAAGCACGGTGCAAGACAATCTCGATCGGGCTAAGGCCGCCGGGTGAGCTGGCCGTTGCCAGCAGAACTGACCGACGATGCTCCGGAGCATCGGCTTTTCGCCCGCGCCGGCGTCAAACAGGGCCAACGGCGACGTCACGAACCGAACTGGGCGGAGCTTGCCATCGAGTTGAAGAAGCCCGGCGTGACACTGCTGATCCTGTGGGAGGACTATCGCGACGGTTGGAGTGCGATCCGATTGCTAAGCTTATCTCACCAAGTTGTATTATAGCGAATACTAATATCAGAGGATGGTGGAGCACTCGGGAAAGTACTATTTATAGTTGGGGTGGGGCATTCATCGAAACGGCGGAGGAGTTGACATGAAACCTGTCAGGCAAACTTTATGGGCCAGTGTTTTTCTCGCTACCTCGTCAATCTCAGCAAACGCAGAGTGCGATCCCCGCACTTTTCTCGTGCAGGATATCGCGAGCATTCAGCGAAGCGGTGAGACGGAGTTGGCGTTTGTACTCACTTCGACAGAAGAAGAGTTCGACAATGCTAAGAGGAATGCTTCGGCGAGTGGAGGCTACGGCCTCATAACTGGGTCTGCAAATTGGTCCGAGGCGAAAGAAAAAGCACGCAGAATCGCCGAATCGACGAAATTCGATTACAGAAACTCGTATGCTGAGAGCTATTTTTCCCAGACGATTTCTCCAGCCGCTATGAATGCTTACGTGACGTGTCTCAATGCAATGCGAGAAACGCCAGGTCTTTCCCTATGGCTCACGGAGCGACAAGGGGACTTCTTAACTTTCAAGGCATTTTGGGTCGGCCGTGACACGTCTTTGCCTAATGCAAGCTATGATGAGGACCCTGTCATAGCCGGCGGGACCATCGTTGTTAAACCAAACGCATGGCGCAAGGCCGTTGATGAAAACATAGTTGTCAAGGCGAATGGCAATGATGACATCCTATTGTCGTTGAAAGTCGGAGGCGAAGGAGCTTCACTTGTCATTGTCAAGGAACCACCTCCGGTGGTTTGGGCGCGCGAGCCAGTCATCTCTGACACCAAGATGTCGGTGGTAAGTACCTACTCCAATCCGTGTTACTCAGGCCAACAGAAGACCTGCATTTTCACCAAGCATCCCGGTGGGACATTTGTCGGTGGGTCCGCGGCAATCACAGACCGCACGACCTCTGACCCGAGCAAGTACGGTGAAAAGTTTGACTACGTGAACTCGACGCAGGTTTGTGGAACCATCACCCAAAGTACTAACGCGTGCGAACTTCGGCAGTCCGCAAAAGGGACGCTGATGGCGCTGGAAACCTATCCGGTTGCCGCGCAATAATCGCAGATAGCACGGCCACCTCTCTAAGAAAGGGGTGGCTGTGGTCCTGTGGCCTTCAATCGTTCACTCCTACCTGCTTTAGATAGGCTAGATCGTGGGAGAGCTAGAGGGCTCGCACCAAAACGCAAACGTCACCCTTGTTGCGTCCGTATTCCGATCGCGCAGCGCTGTACTAGTGAAGGATTTTCTGCTGGCCTTCGATCTTCCGGTCTTGCGGTCCTGGCCCAGTTCATTGCTGACCTCTTGGCCGTCGCGCAGTGAGGTTGCGCCTTCCAGCGCCGACGCATGCACAAAGACGCCCGGTTCACCGTTGTCCGGCGTGATAAAAAGCAAAACCCTTGTCCTGGTTGAAAAACTTAACAGTACCGGTGTCCATGATCATCCACATCAGCTGAGTGGTTGCGTTTCGCGGTTCGACCCACGCCGGTCCTGACAACAATCGCGCATGGCGCGCGCTGCGGTTTGCAGACCTGTCACCTATCGCGATGTCGGCCGAAGCTATCCTGGCCCGCGCGACCGCGACTCTTCCTTTGTAGTAGCCGAATGTCTGGCTCGGCCCCCCGGCCAGCCGCTTCGGTACGCTCGGTAGATTGCTTGGCTGGTGAGAGAGACCCGGGCTTTCTCGAACCGGGCTTTTCGGAATAGAATCGCTGGCGGAACTCGAGGGGAAGTCCATGCTGGCTGAGTACGACGATCTGGATAGTTTCGGATTGGCGGAACTGGTGAAGGCCGGGGGCGTGTCAGCTCTTGAGCTGGTAGAGACAGCAATCGCAAGGATCGAGACTCGCAACCCGGCTCTAAACGCCGTTGTTCTCACCATGTTCGATTGGGCCCGGAGCGCGGCGTCCGATGTCGATATCAGTGCGCCTTTGGCGGGCGTTCCATTTCTGATGAAAGACCTGCTGTCAGCGGTTGAGGGTGTGCCCACATCTCATGGCAACCGCCATTGGGCGAAAATTGCTGCCGGCGGCGATTCCGAAGTCGTGAAGCGCTGGAAGAAGGTGGGGTTGATCATCCTCGGAAAGACCAACACCCCTGAGTTCGGGCTCACCCCCTATACAGAATCCGAAACTTTTGGGCCGGCTCGGAACCCATGGGACCTCGAGCGCACACCGGGCGGCTCCAGCGGCGGCTCAGGAGCGGCGGTCGCAGCTCGCATCGTGCCGCTCGCCTCTGGCGGCGACGGTGGCGGCTCGATCAGGATCCCGGCATCGGCCTGTGGGGTGTTCGGGATGAAGCCAACGCGCGGCCGCACCCCGTCTGGCCCCTATATCGGAGAGCCTTGGGCGGGTTTTGCCGTCGAGCATGTACTGACTCGGTCTGTGCGCGACTCGGCCGCTCTGCTCGACTATGTCCAGGGGGCCGACGTGGGTGCGCCTCACTATCTCCCCCCTTACTCGGGCTCATTCCTCGACGCCGTCCGAGGACCAGATCGAAAACTACGGATCGCGGTTTCCTCAGCGCCGATGCTCGGTGGCAAAGTCGAACCGGAGGTCCTTGCCGCATTCGCTGACGCGACAAAGCTGCTCTCCGAGCTTGGTCACGAGATCGTCGAGGCAGCGCCCCAAGTCGACGCGGAGGCATTCTCGCTGTCTTTTCTCACCGTGCTCGCCGCGGAACTGCGTGTGGACATGGAAGACGCGGCTGATGCGGCCGGTGTTCCGATCAGGGTCGAGGACTTCGACGCTTCCACGATTGGCATGGGCCTGCTTGGACAGGCTTTCTCCGCAGGCGATCTTGCAAAGGCCCTGCGCTACCTCAAGCTGGCAGCGCGCGGCGTCAGTTCCTTCTTCGAGACCCATGATGCGCTCATGACGCCAGTGCTTTCGCGCTTACCCCCGCCGATCGGGGCGCTCCAACCTTCCCATTGGGAGAAGACGATCATCCGTGCGATCGGCCGCGCCAAGGCCGGTTGGTTGCTTCGAAAGCTTGGGATTGCCGAACGACTTGCCGCAGACACGTTCGCCTTTATGCCTTGGACGCCGGTGTTCAACGTGACCGGACAGCCTGCAATGTCGGTACCGCTTTTCTGGGCGGACGGCGGTTTGCCGATCGGTATGCATTTCGTCGGCCGCTTCGGCGATGAGGCAACATTGTTCCAACTCGCTGGCCAACTTGAACGGGCGCGACCATGGTCTGACCGAAAGCCGCCTCTTTGCAGGTGAAGGAGGACACGACCGCTCGACGGAGATCGGAGGCGTGTAAAATCGCACGATGCATCGTCTGGAGCACCTCTGCTAGCAGCAAGCGCGGCCAAGAGGTTAGATATTGTTTCCAAGGAATTTCTCTGTTGCCCAAAACAGTTGAACGCCCTCTTGAAGCGACACGCGGCGCGGTAGCGCACAGAGCGACTATGCGAGGCGTTGCAATCAATCGAATTCGATGACGAAACTGTGGGTGGAATCCGTCGACGGCATATCCGCCCAGGTCTCCAGCCGAACCGACTTCATGTCGTGCTTTCCTTCAATACCCACGAAGTACATACCGACGTCATCGCCTGGATTGTCTTCGTACGGTGAACCTTCCAGCCACTTTGTGAATGTCAGTGGCTCACCGGTGACCCAACGCCAGCCGCCCCTGGGTTCACGAGCGCCTTCATCTTGGACCAATCCGATCCAGGGGCCAAACTTGTGAGAATACCCGTCGTTGAAGTTGATGAAGAAAAAGCGATCTTCCTTGCTGATGAGCGAAGCTATGAAATCATTCTCCTCCTTCGAGCCGATTGTGGCGAGGTGACCACCACAGCGCTTGGCAGCCATATTCGCGGAGTTCCATGTTCCCCATTGCGCCTGTATCACCAAGTACATGTGGCCCCTGAACGAGCCGTAGACCTTCTCCTGCCACGGGTCGCAGTCAATGGCCTTCCAGACGCGCTGATCGGTTTCGAGGCCGACAAAATCCTTCGGTAGATACCGCCGGGCTTTGGGCGAAGAATAAAGACCGTCGGCAGCAATGACCACATTGATTCCAAGCGCCTTGGCGGTCGATTCACCAAAATAGCCCGTTTCCGTAAGTCCAGCGGATTTCTGGTAGTCGGTTATGGCCCTTCGGGTCTGCGCACCGAACACTCCGTCGGCGCTTCCCGTGTCATAGCCCTTCGCGGCAAGCGCCAGCTGGATCTCGGTTCGCTTGGCTTTGTCAGGGACAAGTTCGTTCTCGCGTTCCTGCGGCGTTGAGGAGGACTGAGAAGAAGCCGCGTCTGGTTGCATCACTGCCAGCATTTGCCGGGCGACATCGGCGCTTTCGCCATCGCGATGCTTTGCGAGAAAGAACGTCCATATACGCGCAGTGTTGACCCGCAGCGCCTTCTGAAAGTCTGCCTCGGCCGCGACAGTTTTCGGATCCGTCGCCGGGGCGGCAACGGGTGCCTTCTCCGATTGTTGCAAGGCGGGCCCGAAGTAGAATTCGAGAGAGAGCGAAGACAGGATCTGCGGCGATTGCTTGCCGGCGGTTGCCTCTCTCACGTCGCGGATGACCCGCTTGAACGCTGTCCCAATCTCAAGGCCTGGGCTCGCCAGGTGGCTGACGAGCGCCGCAGTGAATGGTGAATTATCGCCGCGTCCGTCAGATGCGACTTGCCCGGGTGCCGCTGCAAAGGCGACCATGGTGCCGGCACTTTCCGTCTCAATCGGCGCCAGTCCCCGCGTCGCAAGGCTTCGGGTTGCACCTTCGATTTCTTCGTTGAGCCGGTTGGCAAGCGGATTGTTGCGGCAGGCGTCCAGAAAGACGAGCGCGATCTTTGCCTTCGTCTCGATCGCGCGCACCACATCGGCAAGTGCGAGGGTCTCGGCATGAACATCGAATTCGTTGGCAAGCTTGGCGTTGGTGGCGACCAGGTAGTTTTCGCCGCGAAGCTGCATGCCGTGTCCGGCATAGTAAAAAAGTGCTACGTCGTTGGCAGCTATTCTGCGCGAAAAGCGCGAGACCGCTTCGGCCAACTGGCTGCGGTTCGCGTCGATAACGATGTCAGCATCAAATCCTTGGGTGGAGAGGAACGCTCCGAACGCGCGCGCGTCGCGCGACGCGTTTGGAAGCGAACCGGCGGCTTCGTATGTCGAGTTTCCAATGACGAGCGCCAGGCGTCGACCGCTTTCGGCTGCAAACGCATCAGTGGACGCGATCAGAGTGAGTGCGAGCAAGGACAACCATGAAAACCACATTCGCATCGTGCTCGCCTCTCCCTAAGGCCGTCACAGAACCGAACGTTTGATATCGCGTGCATATTCCCCGCAACCGGCGGACTGGGGTATTCGCTTTGAATTGGCTGCTACCCGATATTGTATATTAGCAATTGATGTTGTTTGGGCAAGCACCCGCATGCCGCTCGCCAAGAGGATCGCATTGAGGACGTATCAAGCCTCATTCAACTAAGTTGCAGACAATATTCTTGTGAAAAACCGTTCCTTGGGGCACAATTTATAAACGCAACTGAAACGGCGGCGCTCCCTGAATTCCGGCCATCAAGCGCCGCGAAATAGTTCGCGCGGGAGAGGCTGCGTCATGGGCCAGGGGTTCTTCCTTCTGTTTGCTGCGGGGGCCGTGGTTACCGCCCTTACAGTCGTCCTGGCACGGAACCCTGTTCATAGCGCATTGGCGCTGATGGCGTGCTTCCTGCAAATCTCGGCAATCTTTGTCCTGCTTGAAGCGCCGCTGCTCGCAGTGGTGCAGATCTTCGTCTATGTCGGCGCCATCATGGTCCTCTTTCTCTTCGTGATCATGATGATCGACGTGCGCGAAGCGGTGTTACAACGGTTCGTGCCTGGGCGAAATCTGCCCGCACTGACCCTCCTCATCTTGCTTGGTGTCGAGATGCTTGCGCTTGTGCTCTGGAGCGGCCGCTTTTCGGCGGTTGAGCCCGTCGCGTCGGGCGGCGGTGACCAGGTGAGGCAGCTGAGCACGGTCCTTTTCGCCGATTATCTCCTGCCGTTCGAAGTCGCTTCGATCATTCTTCTGGCGGCACTCGTTGGTGCCATCGTGCTCGCCCGGAAGGAGACCGGGTGATGGTTCCGCTCTGGTGGTACATTTGCCTCGCCGTGATCCTCTTCGTGATCGGAGCCGCGGGTGTGCTGCTGAGGCGCAACATCCTGGTCGTGCTGATGTCGCTGGAGCTTATGCTCAACTCGGTCAACATCAATTTCATCGCCTTTGGACGGTACTACGGTGACTTTCGCGGGCAGATATTCGCGATCTTCGTCATCGCCATCACCGCGGCGGAAGTTGCCGTCGCCCTCGGCATTCTGGTCGCCCTCGTGAGGAACAAGTCCACCCTCAAGATCGACGACGTGACGACGATGAAAGGATAGCGGCTTGGATCCGGTGCTTTCAATCCGGCCGCTACTTGCCGTCGCCGTCGCAGGGCTGGCGGCGCTGGCAGTTCTCCTTTTGAACAAGCACGACAAAATCCGGGACGCCGTCTCGCCGCTTGCCGCGGTCGTCATGTTCGCGATCGTCATCTCGATGGCACCCACGGTGCTTTCGGGTGGTACTCTTAGTCTTAGCCTGTTCGAGATCCTGCCGGGCATCGCCTTCGCTTTCCGTGTCGATGCGCTCGGCATGGTGTTTGCAACCGTGTCGTCGCTCCTTTGGATTGTCGCAGCGGTCTATTCCATCGGCTACATGCGGCACCTGAACGAGCACGCGCAGACCCGCTTCTTCGCCTGCTTTGCCACCAGTCTCGCCGCTGCCGTCGGGGGTGCTTTTGCGGCCAATTTGTTCACGCTGGTGATCTTCTACGAGGTTTTGAGCCTCGTGACCTATCCGCTCGTCTACCACCACGAGGACGAAGAAGCCTGGGCAGGCAGCCGAAAGTATCTCGTCTACCTGATGGGCGCATCGAAGAGCGTACTTCTTGCCGCGCTGGCGCTGACCTACCAGATTGCCGGATCGCTCGACTTTGTGCCCGGGGGCCTGCTGGCGAAAGTGGATGCCTCGGCGCCGCTGCTGACGGTTGTCTATTTCTGCTACCTTTTCGGGTTCGCCAAGGCCGCCGTGATGCCGATGCACGCCTGGCTGCCCGCCGCAATGGTTGCACCGACGCCGGTGAGCGCGCTCTTGCATGCCGTGGCCGTGGTCAAGATGGGCGTGTTTTGCGTGTTGCGGTTGGTGTTCGATGTCTTCGGCGTGGATCTGGTCGCAAGGCTGGGGCTCGGCATTGCAACGGCCTATCTCGTCTCCTTCACCATCCTTATGGCGTCGATCTATGCTCTCACCCGGGACGACCTGAAGGCGCGGCTTGCCTATTCGACGGTGAGCCAGCTCTCTTACGTGGTGCTGGGTGCTGTGCTTTTGTCTCCGGTCGCGATGATCGGCGGCATCATTCATATCGCCGTGCACGCCTTCTCCAAGATCACGCTCTTCTTTTGCGCCGGATCGATCTACTGCGCCTCGGGGAAACGAAACATCAGCGATATGGCCGGCATCGGCCGCCGGCTGCCCTGGACGATGGGTGCATTTTTCGTCGCGTCGCTGAGCATGATCGGCGTGCCGCCAACTGCGGGCTTCGTCAGCAAGTGGTATCTGGCGCTCGGCTCGGTCGAAGCAGGCGAGATGGCTTTCCTCGTCGTCCTCCTGGCAAGCTCGGTGCTCAACGCCGCCTACTTCCTGCCGGTGAGCTATATCGCCTTTTTCGGAAGAGAGGCGCCGCAAGGGGCAGAACCTGTCCGTGAAATCCCGCTGGTAACGATCCCGCTGGTGGCGACCGCTGCCCTGTCGGTGCTGATGGGCATCTTTCCCGGCTATTTCATCGCCTTGGCGGAAGGAGTGGTCAGATGATCAGGCACATCGTCAATTTCTTTGGCGACGAGCGCTATGCGCGGCCTCGCCGCCGGTTGTTCTATCTCGTGCTCGTTCTGATCGTCGTCGCCGATTTCCTCGTTCCGCGCGAACACGCCGAATATCTGTGGGACCGCTTGCCCGGCTGGTCGGCGGTTTATGGTTTCGGCTCCTGCGTCCTCATCATTTTCGTTTCGAAGTTCCTCGGCCACCAAGTCGGCCTCATGCGGCGCGAGGACTACTATGATTGACTTCGTCCATCCCGCCCTCCTGTTCATTCTCGGCGCCGTGCCGATCCCCTTCCTGAAGGGACCGGTCCGCAAGGTCTTTCTGGTGCTCGTTCCTGCTCTCGCCATCGTCGCGGTGTTGACGATGGAGCCAGGCAGTTATGGCGCGGCGCGCGTCTTCGGGCAGGAAATCCTGTTTGCAAAGGTCGACAAGCTCAGCATCGTCTTTGCCACCGTCTTCACCATCATGGCGCTGATCGGCATGGTCTACGCGCTGCATCTGCCGCGGGCAGGTCAGCATGTGGCGGCCTTCGTCTATGTCGGCAGTGCGCTCGGTGTGGTGTTTGCCGGTGACTATCTGACCCTCTACCTCTTCTGGGAGGGCATGGCGTTTGCCTCGGCCTATCTGGTCTTCGCGCAAGGGGGGGAACGCTCGATCCGTGCGGCCTTCCGCTATCTGATGGTGCACGTCACGGGCGGCGTCGCTCTGCTTGGTGGCATCGTGCTCCACGGGTTCGCCGCCGGTTCGTTGCTCTTCGGCCCGATCGCCGGAGGCGGCGCCGCGGGAGCATCCGATATTGGCGGCTATCTGATCCTCGCGGGCTTTTTGCTGAATGCTGCGGTGCCGCCGCTGAACGCCTGGCTGACGGACGCCTATCCCGAAGCGACCGTCACAGGGGCGGTGTTCATGAGCGCCTTCACCACCAAGACGGCCGTCTACGTGCTGGCGCGCGCATTCCCGGGGACCGAGCTTCTCGTCTGGCTCGGTGCTGCGATGGCACTCTACGGCGTCATCTACGCGGTGCTTGAGAACGACTGTCGGCGGCTGCTTGCCTATCACATCGTCAGCCAGGTGGGTTACATGGTGGCGGGCATCGGGATCGGCACTGAAATGGCTTTAAACGGAGCCACCAGCCACGCCTTCGCACACATCCTTTATAAGGCGCTTCTCTTCATGGGGGCAGGGGCGGTGATTGAGGTCACCGGACGGCGGAAACTGACCGAGCTCGGCGGGCTCTACAAGTCCATGCCTTTGACGGTCGCGCTCTATATGGTTGGCGCCTTCGCGATCTCAGCCTTTCCGTTCTTCTCGGGTTTCGTCACCAAGTCGATGGTGATCGCCGCTGCCGGTCAGGATCACCGGGCACTCGTGGTTCTGGTACTCACGATGGCGTCGTCAGGCACATTCCTGCACACGGGCCTCAAGCTGCCCTACTACATGTTTTTCGGGTCCGATCGTAAGCTTGAGGCGCGAGAGCCGCCCAGTAACATGCTGGTTGCCATGGGTATGGCGGCACTGCTCTGCATCGCGATTGGTGTCTTCCCGGGACCGCTCTATGCGCTCCTTCCCTATCCGGTCGCCTTCGAGCCCTATACGGGCGCGCATGTCACTGAGAGCCTTGGTCTGCTGATGTTTACCGCACTCGGCTTCGTGCTGTTCCTCAAAGCGCTCGATCCGGAAAATACCATCAGCATCGACACGGACTGGTTCTACCGGAAGGGTGCACGAGCCTTCCTGTGGCTCGCCGAGAAACCGCTGGCGCGATACGAAAAGGCAGTGAGCAATGTGTCCGACGCCCTGGTCCTGCCGCTCCTGCACGGGACGGCGCGCGCCGGACTGCGGGTGGATCTTAGCGGCGTCGATGCCGCGGTGAACGGGCTTGCCCGCGCCATCCTTGTTGGCGGCGGCGCGTTGCGGCGGTTGCAGACCGGCATCGTCACTCACTACGCGCTGGCGATGATCGCCGGCGTGATCGCAGCGATCACCATATTTGCCGTCGTGTGGCAGTAGGGGGTGTGATGGCGTTCCCGCTGCTCAGCCTGATCGTCTTCGTACCGGCCGCAGGGGCAGCGGTCGTGATGCTTCTGCGCAGCGACGAGGCGGTGCGTTGGGCAGCGCTCGGCTTCACTTTGCTCGACGTGGCGCTCGCCATTGCGATGCTTTCCGGTTTCAATACCGGGAGCTCAGAGATGCAGTTTGTCGAGAAGTACCCGTGGGTGCCGGCGCTCGGCATAACCTTCGCGCTCGGCGTCGACGGCATCAGCGCGCTCTTCGTCTTCCTGACTGCGCTTTTGGGCTGGGTCTCCGTGCTCGCCTCATGGATCGCCATCGACCGCAAAGTGAAGCAGTTCATGGTCTGCCTGCTCGCCATGCAGACCCTGATGTTGGGTGTATTCACGGCGCTCGACCTGTTTCTCTTCTATGTCTGCTGGGAGGCGATGCTGATCCCGATGTACCTGATCATCGGGGTCTGGGGCGGCGATGGCCGGGTCTATGCGGCGTTCAAGTTCTTCCTCTACACCCTGGCGGGCAGCCTCCTGTTCCTGATCGGCGTCATCGTTCTTTACTTCGAGGGGGGCAAGACGTTCGACATCCTCGCCTTGATGGCACTCGACCTGCCGTTCGACATTCAATCCTGGCTGTTTTTTGCGTTTCTCGTCGCATTCGCGGTCAAGGTGCCGATGGTCCCGCTCCATA
>JAESGS010000608.1_pt1 | contig 21504 bp, 20 predicted proteins | sample 9269761 | NCBI WGS metagenome assembly JAESGS01 (sample SAMN15741799, study PRJNA653493) | algae metagenome | isolation source: Cyanosarcina radialis HA8281-LM2 and co-occurring heterotrophs from damp... | place: USA: Makauwahi cave, Hawaii | collected 2011-01-06 | reverse complement strand
GACAAGATCGAGAAGGCCAAGGCGCTGGGCGCCGATCACGTCATCAACTACCGCACCGACCGCTTCGAAGGCGTGGTGCGCAAGCTCACCAAGAAGAAGGGCGTCGACGTCGTGTTCGAACACGTCGGCAAGGACACCTGGGCGGGCTCGATGCTCTGCATGAAGCGCGGCGGCCGTCTCGTTACCTGCGGCTCTACCTCGGGCGTGTCCACCGACATGAACCTGATGATGCTCTTCCAGCAGCAGCTGAAGCTGCTCGGATCCTTCGGCTGCCGCATGGAAAACATGGCGAACGCCATGCAGAAGATGGCCCGCGGCCTGGTGCACCCGGTCATCGATACCGAAATCGGCCTCGACGAGATCGACCGCGCGCTGGAGCGCATGGAATCGCGCCAGATCTTCGGCAAGATCATCCTGAAGATGGATTGATCCGACGTGCGCATGTTGATCACACGGCTGGTGCTGGCGGCGGATCGTTTCCGCCAGTGGCTGATTGCGCAGTTCGTGTTTCTGCTTTTGACGATCCTGAAGATGTTTCCCGCCGACGGCGCGATCAGCTTCATGGATCGCGCCCTGCGCTTCATCGGTCCGAAGACCAGCCGTCAGAAGCTGACGCTGACCAACCTGCGCAACGCATTCCCGGAAAAGAGCGAAGCGGAGATCAACGAGATCGCGCTCGAAAGCTGGGGAAACATGGGCCGCATGGCGGCCGAATACGTGTTTCTCGACCGTTTGTTCGACTTCGACCCGGAGCGCACGACGCCGGGCCGGGTCGAGGTCTCGGGCATTCCCTTGTTCCTCGAGCTTCGCGACAATCCGCGCCCCTTCATCGTCTTTACCGCGCACAGCGGCAATTTCGAGATGCTGCCGGTTGCCGGCTCCGCCTTCGGGCTCGACGTGACGGTGCTCTTCCGACCGCCGAACAACCCTTACGTGGCCGAGAAGGTCTTCAACTTCCGCGCCGAACGCATGGGCAAGCTCGTGCCGTCGCATGCGGGCTCGTCCTTTGCGCTCGCCCGCCAGCTGGAGCGCGGCCAGGGCGTCGGCGTTCTCGTCGACCAGAAGTTCCGCAAGGGGCTGAAGACCAAGTTCTTCGGCCAGGACGTGCAGACCAACCCGCTGCTCGCCAAGCTCGTCCGGCAGTTCAACTGCGAGGTCTATCCGGCCCGCTGCATCCGCTTGCCGGGCGGCCGTTTCCGCCTGGAGATCGAACCGGCGATCGCCATCCCCCGCAAGGCCGACGGTAGCGTCGACGTGACCGCCACGGCGCAGGTTCTGAACGACAAGGTGGAAAGCTGGGTAAGGGAGTATCCTGGCCAATGGCTCTGGTACCATGACCGCTGGCACATCAAGCGCTACCTGAAAGACTGATTCTCCTTTGCACGCGACCCGAGCCTGATTGCGTCTTGCGCAAGCAGGCTTGATCTTCCTGCAAGCCCGGCACCCCGTGTGTCGGGTTTTGCGTTTTGCCAAGTACGCGGGGGCATCGGCGCCGATCTTTCCTCGAAAACGTGCGTAAACGTTAAGTTTTTCTTTCTGCTGTTGAACGCTATCGCAATGAGTGTAAACTTATGCCTGTCGCGTGAGAAAATGCCTGCAAGCGCTTTGGATGACCTGAGCGGTGCGGTTTTACGCGGGAGTGGTGGGGGAAACGTCAAGAACCAGATCAGTGTCCTGAGCATCTGCGCCTGTTTTGTAAGTGCATCGAAGCGGTTTTGCCGTGGGGGAATTGGGGTTTCGAATTGAACGCACTGATTGAGCTGTTCTGGTTCAAGTATTCGCAGTTGCAGTATGCCGTACGTACGGCAGACGAGCATTTGATCAGCATTCTGGATCGCGAATTGGATCCGATCTTGAGATCCGTCTACGACGAGAAGGCGGTGAGCGTCGAAGATGCCCGGCTTCAGTTCCAGTTCCTGATCGACATTTTGCGCGTCGAAGCCGACGACATTTCCTGCGTGCTGCGCCATTCTCAGTTGCTGCAATCGCTGATCAATCGCTACTTCGCGGCGACCGGTGCGGAGAACCTCGCCGACCTGCAACTGGAGCGCCTGCCGGCGCAGCCGAACAAGGGCAGGGCGGACGAAGGGTTGCTCAACGAGGCGATCCTCGACAGCTTCCCGGACCGGCTTGCGGTGATCACGCCCGACTACCGCTACCTTTACACCAATCCGCGCAATGCCGAGCATCTGGAAAGCCGCCCGATGGACCTGATCGGTCGGCATATCGTCGAGTTCATCGGCATCCAGCGTTTCGAGCTCCGGGTGAAATCCTATCTCGACCGGTGTTTCGCCGGCGAGGTGGTGGACTACACCTTCGCCAAGACGGTCGACGCGCGCACGGTTGTCGTGCGCTGCCGGCTGACGCCGTGCATGTCGAGCACCGGCAAGCTCATCGGCGCCATTCTGGTGATCCAGGAACATGCCGACCGCCGCCGCGCGATCGCGGCCTGAGACGCCGGATCCGGCGATATCAATCGAAAATGCATGAGGGGATGCGCGGCCGGATAACGGCCGCCTGGCGTGTCCACCTTGCCGCGCGCTGCCCCGAAGGCCGTTTTACCCGACCGGCGCGGTGATGCTGCGCAGACATTCCTGTTCGAAACCGACGTGCCGCCTGAGGCTCGTGAAGAAGCCGCGCAGCATGTAGCCGGCGGTCTCGGCATTGACAGTCTGGTCGGCAGCGCCGAGGCGCTCCAGCATTTCAGTCAGTTCCTCGGCGAAGCACTCGTCCTCGCAGTGCTCGTATTTCAGTCGCTCCAGCGTTGCGCCGAGCGTCGGATCGCCGCGGTAGGTGCGCTCGATCCAGGGGAAGACGAGGTTTTCTTCGCCGGAATGCATCTCGCGGATCAGCGGCTCCAGCACCTTTGCGGCATAGACGCATTTCTGCCGGTCGATTTCCGCAGGCAGGCTGTCGGCAATTTCCTCCAGGCAATTGCAGAGCGCAAGCTGCTCCTCGTGGGCGCGGGCAAGCCAGGCAAACGGCTCGGCCACGGGCTCCCGCCGAGGGGCCGGCTCCAGCCGGCTGCGGATTCGTCCGTCTTCAAAAGTCTTTTTCATCGGCTTCAGACGCCAGCTCCCACGGCGCTCCCTATTGTTTGCCGAGGATGATCCAAACGAGGTGACAAAGCCTTGATCTGAATCAAGGCCGGGCTGCCCCGATTCTGACACTTTCGGGCAAGCTGCGGTGACACCCCTCGTTTCGGGGTGTTGTCGCGTGCGTTCGGACCAAGTTGGGGACCCAACCATGAAATACACATTCGAGATGATCCTGCTCGGGGTCGGTGCATTCCTGGCGCTTGTCGGCGCCGGGTTTGCCCAGGACCGGCACTTCGAAGCCCATATGTGGGTGCTGTTCTTCACGCTTCTTGCCGGCACCATCCTGCTGATGCGCCGCATCGAGTTCAGCCCGGCTTCCGCGGGCAGGGCGTCACCGCCGCCACCCCAGTCGGAATACTTTGACGAGGTGGTCAAGTACGGCGTGATCGCCACCGTCTTTTGGGGCGTCGTCGGCTTTCTCGTCGGTGTCGTGGTTGCACTCCAGCTTGCCTTCCCGGACCTCAACATCGAGCCCTGGTTCAACTTCGGCCGCATGCGGCCGCTGCACACCTCGGCGGTCATCTTCGCCTTCGGCGGCAACGCGCTGATCGCAACGTCCTTCTACATCGTCCAGCGCACCAGCCGCGCCCGCCTCTTCGGCGGCAATCTCGGCTGGTTCGTGTTCTGGGGCTACCAGCTCTTCATCATCATGGCCGCCACCGGCTATCTGCTGGGCATCACCCAGTCGAAGGAATATGCAGAGCCGGAATGGTATGTGGACCTGTGGCTGACGATCGTCTGGGTCGCCTATCTCGCCGTCTTCCTCGGCACGCTTCTGACCCGCAAGGAGCCGCATATCTATGTGGCCAACTGGTTCTACCTCGCCTTCATCGTCACGATCGCGATGCTGCACATCGTCAACAACCTGGCGGTTCCGGTCTCCTTCCTCGGCTCCAAGAGCTACTCGGCATTTGCCGGGGTGCAGGACGCGCTGACGCAATGGTGGTACGGGCATAATGCCGTGGGCTTCTTCCTGACGGCCGGCTTCCTCGGCATGATGTATTACTTCATCCCGAAGCAGGCGAACCGCCCCGTTTATTCCTACCGCCTGTCGATCATCCACTTCTGGTCGCTGATCTTCATGTACATCTGGGCAGGCCCGCACCACCTGCACTACACCGCGCTGCCCGACTGGGCGCAGACGCTCGGCATGGTGTTCTCGGTCATGCTCTGGATGCCTTCCTGGGGCGGCATGATCAACGGCCTGATGACGCTGTCTGGCGCCTGGGACAAGATCCGTACCGATCCGATCATCCGCATGATGGTCATGGCCGTTGCCTTCTACGGCATGGCGACCTTCGAAGGTCCGATGATGTCGATCAAGACGGTCAACTCGCTCAGCCACTACACCGACTGGACCATCGGCCACGTGCATTCCGGCGCGCTCGGCTGGAACGGCCTCATCACCTTCGGCGCGATCTACTATCTCGTTCCGAAGCTGTGGAACCGCGAGCGCCTCTACAGCGTGCGCATGGTCAACTGGCACTTCTGGCTCGCCACGCTCGGCATCGTCGTCTACGCGGCGGTCATGTGGGTTGCCGGCATCCAGCAGGGCCTGATGTGGCGCGAGTACGACGACCAGGGCTTCCTCGTCTATTCCTTCGCGGAATCGGTCGCGGCCATGGTTCCCTACTACGTGCTGCGTGCCCTCGGCGGCGCACTCTTCCTCGCCGGAGCTCTGCTCATGGCCTTCAACGTAACCATGACCATCCTCGGCCGCGTGCGCGATGAAGCTCCGATTTTCGGTGCGACGCCCGCGCTCAAGGCTGCGGAATAGGAGGGCATAGAGAATGTCCATTCTCGACAAACACGCGACGCTCGAACGCAACGCGACCCTGCTGCTCGTCGGCTCGCTGCTCGTCGTCTCCGTCGGCGGCATCGTGGAAATCGCGCCGCTGTTCTATCTCGAAAACACGATCGAGAAGGTGGAGGGCATGCGTCCCTATTCGCCGCTGGAGCTTGCCGGCCGCGACATCTATGTGCGTGAAGGCTGCTATGTCTGTCACAGCCAGATGATCCGCCCGTTCCGCGACGAAGTGGAGCGTTACGGTCACTACTCGCTGGCGGCGGAGTCCATGTACGACCATCCGTTCCAGTGGGGCTCCAAGCGCACTGGGCCGGATCTCGCCCGTGTCGGCGACCGCTACTCCAACGAGTGGCACGTGCAGCACATGATCGAGCCGCGCTCGGTGGTGCCGGAATCGGTCATGCCGAGCTACGCCTTCCTCAAGGCGACGCCGCTCGACGTGAACAACATCGCCGCGAACCTCAAGGCCAACAAGGCGGTCGGCGTACCCTACACGGACGAAATGATCGACAACGCGCTTGCCGACATCAAGGCGCAGGCAGATCCGAACGCCGACACGTCCGGCGTCGAGGGCCGCTATCCGAAGGCCAAGCTTGGCGACTTCGACGGCGATCCGCAGAAGCTGACAGAGATGGACGCGCTCGTCGCCTATCTGCAGATGCTCGGCACGCTGGTCGACTTCTCCACCTACGACGACACCACCGGCTATCGTTAAGGAGACCGCACTATGGAAACCTACACGGCCATGCGCCAGTTCGCCGATAGCTGGGCGCTCCTTGCCATGACGCTCTTCTTCCTCGGCGTCGTTGCCTTCATCTTCCGGCCCGGCGCCAAGAAGGCCGCCGATGATGCCGCAGCCATCCCCCTGAAGGAGGATTAATAGAATGGCGGACAAACACGTCGACGAAATCAGCGGCGTCGAGACCACCGGCCACGAATGGGACGGTATCCGCGAGCTCAACAACCCGATGCCGCGCTGGTGGGTCTATACCTTCTACGCGACCATCGTCTGGGCGGTGGGCTACATGATCGTCTATCCGGCCGTGCCGCTCCTGACTGACGCCACCAAGGGCGTGCTCGGCTATTCGAGCCGCGCCGAGGTGAGCGCGGAGCTTGCCAGCGCCAAGGCGGCGCAGGCCGGCAACCTCGAGAAGATTGCCTCGAGCTCGCTCGCCGACATCATGGCCGATCCGCAGCTGCAGCACTTCGCCGTTTCCGGCGGCGCGTCGGCCTTCAAGGTCAACTGCGCCCAGTGCCACGGCTCGGGTGCGGCCGGTTCTGCCGGCTTCCCGAACCTCAACGACGACGACTGGCTCTGGGGCGGCAAGCCCGAAGAGATCTACCAGACGATCGCCCACGGCATCCGCTACAACGGCGACGACGACACCCGCGTCTCGGAAATGCCGTCCTTCGCGGAAATCCTGCAGCCGGAAGAGATCAAGCAGACGGCGGCCTATGTCGTCAGCCTCACGGGCACGCCCTCGGATGCAGCCATGGTAGAGCCGGGCAAGGCGCTGTTTGAGACCAACTGCGCCTCGTGCCACGGCGCCGACGCCAAGGGCAACCGCGAGTTCGGCGCGCCCAACCTTGCCGATGCGCTGTGGCTGAACGGCTCGAGCGAACAGGCGATCGTCGCCCAGATGAAGGCACCCAAGCACGGCGTCATGCCCGCCTGGCTGCCGCGCCTCGGCGACACCACCGTCAAGCAGCTCGCCATCTTCGTGCATTCGCTGGGTGGTGGCGAGTAAGAGGAACGAGGGGCTTGCGGACCTGCCACACATCCGTAGGTGATGGTGGCGCCCCTCATTCGCCTGCCGGCACCTTCTCCCCGCCAGGCGGGGAGAAGGGCGCAGGCCGCGCTAGCCTCGTCAGGTTATGGCGATGGAGCCGCCCATCACGTTCTTGAGTGGGCTGCCGCTCAGTCTTTTCAGGCCGGATGCCGTGCGGGTGGCCCCAGCGTTTCTCTCCCCGCCTGGCGGGGAGAGATGTCCGGCGGGACAGTGAGGGGCAGCTCTGATCCAGACAATCAAGAAGGCCGCGTCGCAGGATGCGGCCTTTGTCGTTGGCGGATCGCGCGCCGCCGGCCAGCGACCCTAAAGCGGGGAGTTCCGTCGAGGGACCGCCGGCGCTCCATCACGATTTCGCAGCCTTGCCGGCGGCAGGCTTCCGCAATGTCACGGCTGCCAGCGTCGCCATGAGAGCGATGGCGAGGGCGCAAATGGCGGCGGCTGCGTTGAAGCCGGTCATGAAGGCGGCCTTGGCTTGCTCCAGCATGCCCGCCGGTAGCTCGGTCGCGACGGATACGGCGCCGGCGAGGCTGTCCGACAGCCTGTGGCCGATCTCGCCGGAGATCAGCGTCTGGCCGGCCATTTCGGTGCGGTAGACGGCGGTGGTCAGGCTGCCGAGCGTAGCGATGCCGACGGCAAGGCCGAGTTCCTGCACCACTTCGGAGAGGGCCGAGGCTGACCCGGCCTTTTCGGCGGGAGCTGCGCTGACGACGAGATCGGTGCCAAGCGCGGCAATGGTGCCGAGGCCGAGATAGACGAGCGCGAATGCCGCCGTCACCAGCCCGACGCCGGACGGCGCGGCATCGAGTTGGGTAAGCAGCAGGTAGCCGACCACGGAAAGCGCCAGCGCCGCTGCGATCACGGGGCCGGGGCCGAAGCGCCTGGCGACGAGCGGTGCGGTGATGCCGGCCAAAAGCATGGCAAGCGCCGAGGGGCCCATTCTGAGGCCCGCCGAAAGCGGCGACAGGCCGACGACGAGTTGCAGGTACTGGGTGACGAGCAGCATCGTGCCGCCGACCGCGGTCAGGCCGATCAGGAGGATCAGCAGCGCTGTGCGGAAAGCGCGGTCGGAGAAGAGTTCGAGGTCGATCAGCGGGCTTCGCAGCCGGCGTTGTCGCCGGATGAAGAGCAGCGTCGCGACAAGACCGACGGTTAGGCCGAGGATAGCGCCGGGGCCAACGCCATCCTTGGCAATCTGCTTGATGCCGTAGACGATGGGCAGCAGCCCCGCAAGCGACAGCGCGACGCTCGTTATGTCCAGCCGGTCCGATTGCGGGGCACGGTATTCCGGCAGCAGAAACGGCGCGACGATCAGCAGCAGACCGACGATCGGAAGTGCGACGAGGAAGGCAGCGCCCCACCAGTAACGTTCGAGCAGGATGCCGCCGACGATCGGCCCCGCGGCCATGCCGAGCGCGAACATGGTGGCCCAGACGCCGATCGCAAGCGCGCGCTGGTGCGGGTTCAGGAACATGTTGCTGATCAGCGCCAAGGTCGGTGGCATCAGCGTTGCGCCGGCAACACCGAGTGCCGCGCGTGCAGCGATCAGCATGGTGGCGCTGGTGGAATAGGCTGAAAGGATCGAGGCAACACCAAAGGCGGCAGCACCCAGCATCAGCAGCTTGCGGCGGCCGATGCGGTCGCCGAGCGTTCCCATGGTGATCAGGAAGCCGGCGATCATGAAGCCATAGGCATCGACGATCCAGAGCGCCTGGGTGCTGGTGGGCTTCAGATCCGCCGCGAGCGCCGGCAATGCGAGATGCAGCAGCGTGAGGTCGAGCCCGAGCAGGATGGTGGGGAGCGCGAGCAGGGCGAGCCCGGCCCATTCTCGCAGGCCCGCGCGCGTTTCACCGGGATCGGCATGGTCGGAGAGGTGGGATGGTCGGTCGCTGAGAATTGTCAAAAGTGATCTCCGTCTTGCTTGGGCTGGTTGCGGAAACCACATCTTCAGGGCACAATCATCCTGTTACAATTTAAGTATTTATCCTATTACTGAGAGCAATAGTGTGACCGAACGAAGTCTTGAGCGAAGCAAGAACGAGCTGTCGGAGTTTTTGACGCGACACAGGGCGAAGCTGACGCCGGCCGATGCCGGCCTTGCCTTCACCGGGCGGCGGCGCACCCCCGGCCTCAGGCGCGAGGAGGTGGCAGCGCTCGCCGGTGTCGGGCTCACCTGGTACACCTGGTTCGAGCAAGGGCGCGACATCAAGGTGTCGGAGGCGTTCCTGCTGAACGTGGCGCGGGCGCTGAAGCTCGACGACGCCGAATGCAGCCACCTGTTCCTTCTTGCCCACAAGCGGCCACCGCCGCCGGAGGCGCATCATCGCGTCACTGTTTCGCCGCTGATCCAGACGTTGCTGGATGAGCTCATGGTCCGGCCGGCCTATGTGGTCAACCTGCGCTGGGATGTCGTTGCCTGGAATGCGGCGGCAGACGTCCTCTTCGGCTTTGCCGCCCGGCAGCCGGAGCTTGGCAATATCCTGCAAATGGTGTTTGCCGATCCCGAGATACGCCAGCGCATGCCCGCCTGGCGTGAAGACGCGCCGAAGCTGCTTGCCCAGTTCCGATACGATTTTGCAGTGGCCCCGGATGATCCGTCGATGCTGGCTCAGGTCGAAAGCCTGAGGGATCTGTCGGCCGATTTCAGGCGCTGGTGGGCAGCGCCCGGCGGTGACGAGGCCCGACGCGGGATCGGGTCCCTGATCGATGCTGGGGGCGGGCGCCAGAGTTTCCGCCACGAGACGTTGGTGGTGGACGAGCACCGGCATCTGCGGATGGTGGTCTATTTCGCCGAACGGGAGCTTGCCTGACGGCGGCGCGAAGCCGCAGGCCCCCGGGCTTTCCTATTCGAGGGCTGCGGCGATGGTGGCGCCGACCACGACGCTCGATAGCGCTGTGCCGAGAAGCAGCGAGGTGTTTACCGGCTTTCTCACGACCGTGCCGAAGTTGAAGAGGTTCATCGGCAGGAGGTGAAAACCGCCGCTTTCCGGCTTGCTCGACGGCGCTTCCATGAAGCACTCGTCGTCGAACCAGATCCAGTCGTCGCGCCAGGTCCAGCAGCCGTGCTGGCGATAGATGTTAGCCACCTGCTCGGCGAAGCCCTTGTCGGCGGGCAGACGGATGTAGTCTTGCGGCCTGCGGCTGAAGTACTGCATGGCGAGCGGCATGGAGCGTTCGGTGCAATAGTTCGACATCCAGAGCTTGAAGCCGATCTCGTCGCGCAGCCTATCGAGCACCCGGAAGACCTGGACGTGGTCCTCATGGCCGTATTCGCCCCAGGGATTGTGGGTGAAGACATTCATGTCGGACTTCAAGAGCGGCAGCAGCGTGCGATAGAGCGTTTCGTAATTGTCCCGGTAAGCCTGGGCGATCGGCCGGGTGGAATGGCGGAAACTGCCGGGCATGATCTGCGACAGCGATTTCTTGACGATGCGCTTGGCTTCGCGGCGCGTGCCTTCCGTGCCGAACTCCATTCCGAAGGGACCGGGCTTCGGGTTCGTCCAGTCGGCGCAATCGAAGGAGCCGGTTTCTTCCATTTCCAGAAAGCGCACGTTGCCGCGCGGGTAGGCCTTGATGGCAGCGGCGCGTGCGTCGCCCATCTGCGGCTCCGACCAGATGTCGCGATAAAGGATGATCACCTCATCGACCTCCCGGAGGATCGAGGTGAACCACAGTAACTCGTCATCGGGATGGGCGCCGATGATGACGGAGTTCTTCAGAAAATCATGCGTGTCGGCCATGCTCTTGCGCGCCCTCGTGTTCGTCGCGCGCAATTCTGACGTGCAGAGATTAAACCGGCGTAAAGCGGGAGCGCGTGTCCACAGGGAAGCGATGCGGTTGTAGCGCCACCACCCTCCTGGCCTGACCCCCCCGGCAGTTTACTGCGTCGACCAGACCGCCAGTTCGTAACCATCCGGGTCGGCGAAATGGAAGCGCCTTCCGCCGGGGAAGCTGAAGATCGGCTTGACGATCCTGCCGCCGGCCTTTTCGACGCGGGCGAGCATATCCTCGAGCTTGTCGGCATAGAGGATGATCAGCGGTCCGCCGCTGCCGACGGGGCCGGTGGTTGTAAAGCCGCCGGTCAGTCGGCCGTCCTGGAATTCGCAATATTCCGGGCCGTAGTCGGTGAAGGTCCAGCCGAAGGCGCTGCCGTAGAAGGCCTTGGTGGCAGCGATGTCGGAGACGTTGAACTCGACATAGTCGATGCGGCTGTCGTTGCCCTTGTTGCCCATTTTATCTGTCTTCTCCGGATTCCATGATCGATTTCAAGGTAGCGAGATCCTTCGCCACCCAGCCGGCATCGCCGGCAAATTGTTCCGCGCTCATGCCTGGCTGCCGCAGCAGCGTGAACATCACCTCGGCGCCGTCGCCGTTCGGCACGACGCGGAGTGCATTGTGGACCTCTGTGCCGTCTTCCAGCGTGACGAGATGATCGGTGACGCCGAAGGCATTGTCAGGCGCAAAGCGCACGCGGGCATTGCCGAGCGGACCCGACGCCCGCCAGTGATCACCCTCGCGGGTCAGGCCCGATGACAGGCCGGACGCCCAGCGCGGCATGTTCTCGGGACTTGCCATGAAGGCATAGACCTCGCGCCAGTCGCGGTCGATGGTGGTGTGAACGATCTTTGCTTCAAGTGTTGCCATGCTTTGTTCTCCTGCATGACGGAGTAGCACGGGTCGCCCGACCGGTCTTGAACGAAACGGCCAGTCAGGCCGCCTGCCGGTCACCGAGGAGCTGGCGACGGATTTCGGCCGGGGAAAGCGAGGTCAGCTCCCTGGTCTCGCGCGACAGATGCGCCTGGTCGGCATAGCCGGCATCGAGCGCGATGAGGCCAAGGGCCGCGGAGGGTTCCTGTTGGCATGCCTCGATAAAGCGCTGTAGGCGCAGGATGCGGTCGAGCGTCTTGGCGCCGTAGCCGAAATGCTCGTGGCAGCGGCGCCTCAGCGTCCTTTCGCTGGTGCCGGTGGCGACAGCGAGGGCGCGGATGGGGTTGTCGGAAGAATCGTGGCTCTGCTGCAGATGGGCGAGGGCGGCGGCGATATCGCCTGATGGCGGCGAGACGGCCGGCAGGCGCTCAAGCACCGCTTCCGCGAGCATCTCGGCACGGCGGACCGCATCGAGCGCGTCCTGCATCCGGGTTTCGAGTTCGCGCGCGGCTGGACCCCAGAAGGCGTCGAGCGGAACGACCTCGCCGACGATCTGCGAAAGCGATGTGCGCAGGAAGGATGCCGCGATGCCCGGGCGAAAGCGCAGGCCGATGATGTCCGCGCCGGGCGCGAAGACGGGGAAGGCGGCCACCCGGTCGGGCCCGGCAACCGCCAGGCCGTGCTCGGACCAGAGGATATCGACGCAGCCGTCGGGCACGACCGCGATGGGTGCGGCCGTCCCCTCCGGCAATTGGTGGCGCCAGAGGCATTCGACATGGCGGTCGAGTGCGCCGGGCGCGGCATGCTCTCGATAGATACCGCGCCGCTTGGCCAGTGTCGGCTCTGCCGGAGCCGGCTCCGTCCGTCTCAGCGGCCCGTGGGCGCCGTCCATGCCTTGTCCTCCACACGTCCGACCGTGCCGATCGCCTCCTCGCGCGACCAGATTTCGCCGTCGATCTGACCCTGCAGCTCCGGATAGTCGGCCGCATGGAACACCGGGTCGAGACCCTGCCGGCGCTGGGCGAAATAGTCCTTCGTCAGTTTGGCAATGGTACCGGAGAGGAGCACGATGGCAATGAGGTTGATCGTCGCCATCAGGCCCATCGAGGCATCTGCCGCGTCGAAAACGGTGGTGATGCTTTCGGACGCGCCCCAGACGACCATGACGAGCACGGCGCAGCGCATGACGAGAACGCCGGCGCGATTGGCGCCGCCGAGATAGGTGAGCGCATTCTCCGCATAGGAATAGTTGCCGATGATCGAGGTGAAGGCGAAGAAGAAGATCGCGATGGCAATGAAGTAGCTGCCGGCCCAGCCGATATGCACGTTCATCGCCGCCTGCGTCAGCTGCGTGCCGGTAACGCCGGAGCCCGGTTCCAAGGTGCCGGACAGCAGGATCATGACCGAGGTCGCGGTGCAGATCAGGATGGTATCGATGAAGACGCCGAGCGACTGCACGAAGCCCTGCGACGCCGGGTGATGCGGTACGGGCGTGGCGACGGCGGCGATGTTCGGGGCCGAGCCCATGCCGGCCTCGTTGGAGAAGAGGCCACGCTTGACGCCGTTCATCATCGCAGCCGTGACGCCGCCGGCGACACCGCCGGCTGCTTCCTGCAGGCCAAAGGCGCTGGAGATGATGGTCCACAGCACGCTCGGCACGATCGACGCGTTGACGACGAGCACGTAGATCGCGGTCAAGAGATAGGCGATCGCCATGAAGGGCACGACGATTTCGGCGACGCGGGCGATCTGGCGGATGCCGCCGAAGATGACGATGCCGGAGATGGTCGCAACCGCGACGCCGACGGCGATCTTCGGCACGCCAAAGGCGCCCTGGACGGCGTCGGCGATGGAATTGGCCTGAACGGCATTGAAGACGAGGCCGAAGGAGAGAATCAGGCAGACGGAGAAGATCGTCGCCGCCCAGGGCGCGTTGAGGCCGCGGGCGATGTAGAAGGCGGGACCGCCGCGATATTGACCGTTTTCGTTGCGCACCTTGTAGAGCTGCGCCAGCGCGCTTTCCGCATAGGCCGTCGCCATGCCGACGAGCGCTACCATCCACATCCAGAAGGTGGCACCGGGACCACCGAGATAGAGCGCCACGGCAACGCCGGCGAGGTTGCCCGTGCCGACGCGTGAGGCGAGGCTGACCGTCAGCGCCTGGAACGGGCTGATACCGGCCGCATCCTTCGAGCCGCCACTGCTCAAGACCCGGAACATCTCGCCGAAATGCACGATCTGCGGAAAGCCGAGGTGCAGCGTGAAATAGATGCCGACGGCGAGCAGGCCGTAGATCAGCACGTAGCCCCAAAAGATCGTGTTCAGAAAGCCGATGATCGTGTCCATGCGGTTCCTCATAGGTATTGCAAGGTGTGGTGATGTGGCGAACCGCGGTGCGGATCGGATGGGAAAGGCCGTTTACTACTTTTGAGCCTGGCATCTCTTTCGAGCGCCTGGACCTTTCGCCGCATGCTGGCGCTTTAGCCCGCAAACTTGACACAGATCAACGTTTTCGGCCGCCAAATCAGGCAAAACGTGGTGCAATACATGACATATCCGGGGATTTCCCACAAATGAGCCCACAATCCGCCGCAAATCCTGCCTCCGTCGAACGTCACGAGGCCGAACCGGTCAATGCGGCGCATGTGCGCAAGCCGCTCTACGAAAAGCGCAAGAAGATCTTCCCCAAGCGCGCCGAGGGCAGTTTCCGCCGCTTCAAGTGGCTGGTGATGCTGGTCACGCTCGGCATCTATTATCTGACGCCCTGGATCCGCTGGGATCGCGGTGAGCATGCACCGGATCAGGCAGTGCTCGTCGATATCGCCGCCCGGCGCTTCTATTTCTTCTTCATCGAGATCTGGCCGCAGGAGTTCTTCTTCGTCGCAGGCCTGCTCGTGATGGCCGGCTTCGGCCTGTTCCTGGTGACTTCTGCCGTCGGCCGCGCCTGGTGCGGCTATACCTGTCCGCAGACGGTATGGGTCGATCTCTTCCTGGTGGTCGAACGCTACATCGAAGGCGACCGCAATGCCCGCATGAAGCTCGATGCCGGTCCCTGGACGTTCGACAAGGTCGTCAAGCGGGTGTCGAAGCACTCGATCTGGATCATGATCGGCATCGCCACGGGCGGCGCCTGGATCTTCTATTTCGCCGATGCGCCGACGCTTCTGAAAAGCTTCGTTTCGCTGGAAGCGCCCATGGTCGCCTACATGACCGTCGCTATCCTCACGGCCACGACCTATGTCTTCGGCGGACTGATGCGCGAGCAGGTCTGCACCTATATGTGCCCGTGGCCGCGCATCCAGGCGGCGATGCTCGACGAAAACTCGCTGGTCGTGACCTATAACGACTGGCGCGGCGAGCCGCGCTCGCGCCACCAGAAAAAGGCCGTCGCGGCCGGGGAGGCCGTCGGCGATTGCGTCGATTGCAACGCCTGCGTCGTCGTCTGTCCGATGGGTATCGACATTCGCGACGGCCAGCAACTCGAATGCATCACCTGCGCGCTCTGCATCGATGCCTGCGACGGTGTCATGGACAAGCTCGGCCGCGAGCGCGGGCTGATTTCCTATGCGACGCTCAACGACTATGCCGCCAACATGGCGCTTGCCACCGATGGCGGTACGGCGGCGATCGATCCCGGCCGGGTGCGCAACGCCGAAGGTGCATTTTCGGACAAGGTTCGCCACTTCAACTGGAAGATCGTCTTCCGGCCCCGCGTGCTCGTCTATCTCGGCGTCTGGACGCTGGTCGGTATCGGTCTCATCTATGCGCTGCTTGCGCGCGACCGGCTGGAACTCAACGTGCTGCACGACCGCAACCCGCAATTCGTCGTCGAATCCGATGGTTCGGTGCGCAACGGCTACATGGTCAAGCTCTTGAACATGATCCCGGAACAACGCACGATCACGCTCGCAATCGACGGGATGCCCTCTGCGACCATGCGCATCGCTGGCCAGTCACCGGGCGACGGCCGGACCTTTGCTCTCGGCGTCGATCCGGACAAGGTGACGGCGGTCAAGGTGTTCGTGACGCTGCCGAAGGACAAGCTCGGCGAAGCGGACGACGGTTTCAGCCTGATCGTCGAGGATCCGTCGAGCCATGAGCGCGACGTCTACAAGGCCAACTTCAACAGCCCGGGAGCCGCAAAATGACGATAAACCAGGCAGGGGCAAAACAGGCAAAGGCACCGCGGCCCTTCACCGGCTGGCACATGCTCGGCGTCATGGTGCTGTTCTTCGGCACCATCATCACCGTCAATCTGATCATGGCCTGGAACGCCAGCCACAGCTGGAGCGGGCTGGTGGTGCAGAACACCTATGTCGCGAGCCAGCAGTTCAACGGCAAGGTGAAGGAAGCGAAGGCCTTTGTCGCCGATGGCCTCGAGGGCAAGCTCGGCGTCGAGAACGAGGCGCTACGCTACACGCTGACGCGCCGGGGCAATCCCGAGATGACTGCCGACAAGGTGGTGGCGGTGCTGAAGCGCCCGGTCGAGGAGCATGAGGATGTCACGGTCGAGATGGCGCATCAGGGCGAGGGCGTCTTCGTTGCCGCAACCGCGCTGAAGCGCGGCCAGTGGATCGCCGACATCACCGCGACCTCCGGCGAGACTGTCGTTTATCGCCAGGCCATTCGCTTCATGGTGCCGGGAGCCGCGAAATGAGCTGTTGCGCCCCCGGAACCGAAATGGCTCTGGAGATCGACAGGGCCGGGCAGGGACTGCCGACAACCGAAGAGCTCTGGCTGACGAGCCGTTCGCTCGGCGGCGGCCTGCGCCAGACGGATTTGAGCGTGCCCGGCGTGCATTGCGGCGCCTGCATCACAACGCTCGAGGGCGCCTTGAAGACACGGCCGGAGGTTGACCGGGCGCGTGTGAACCTTTCGTCCCGGCGCGTGTCGATCGTCTGGAAGGAAGAGGTAAATGGCACCCGCACCGATCCGCGGGAACTGGCGCGGGCCATCCGTTCGCGCGGCTACGAGACCCATCTCTTTGCCCCCGGCGAGGAAGACGGCGATCAGACGCTGAAGAAGCTGGTGCGCGCCGTTGCCGTCGCGGGGTTTGCCTCGGCCAACATCATGCTGCTCTCGGTCTCCGTCTGGTCGGGCGCGGAGGCTGCGACCCGCGATCTCTTTCACTGGATCTCGGCACTGATTGCCGCGCCGACGCTGATCTATGCCGGACGCTTCTTCTATGCGTCCGCCTGGAACGCGTTGAAGCACGGCCGCACCAACATGGACGTGCCGATCGCGCTGGCGATCACGCTCTCCTATTCGATCTCACTCTACGAGACGATCACCCACGGCACCCACGCCTGGTTCGACGGCACGGTGATGCTGCTCTTCTTCCTGCTGATCGGCCGCACGCTCGACCATATGATGCGCGGCCGCGCCCGCTCGGCAATCAGCAGCCTGGCGAGGCTTTCGCCGCGCGGCGCCATGGTGCTCGATGCTGACGGCGGACGCGAATATCGCCCCGTCGACGAGATCAAGCCCGGCGAGAAACTGGCGATCGCTGCCGGTGAGCGCATCCCCGTCGATGGCCGCATCCTCAAGGGCGCCAGCGACCTCGACCGTTCGATCGTCAATGGCGAGAGCGCGCCGGCGCCGGTCAAGGTCGGCGACACGGTGGAGGCCGGCACGCTCAATCTGACTGGACCGCTGACGATCGAGGCGACGGCAGCGGCACGCGACTCGCTGCTTGCCGAGATCATGGGGCTGATGGAGGCCGCCGAAGGGGGCAGGGCGCGCTATCGCCGCATCGCCGACCGCGCGGCGCAATATTATTCGCCGGCGGTGCATCTGCTGGCGCTCGTGAGCTTCATCGGCTGGATGTTCGTCAATGGCGATTTCCACCATGCGATGCTGGTCGCCGTCGCGGTACTGATCATCACGTGCCCCTGTGCGCTTGGGCTTGCCGTGCCTGTCGTGCAGGTCATCGCCGCCGGACGGCTCTTCCTGAACGGTGTCATGGTCAAGGACGGCTCGGCGATGGAGCGGCTTGCCGAAATCGATACGGTGCTGCTCGACAAGACCGGAACGCTGACGGTCGGCGAGCCGCGTCTCGTCAACGGTCAGGAGATTCAGCCTTCGATCCTGGCGACGGCGGCGGGGCTCGCCGTTCATTCGCGCCATCCGCTGGCGATGGCCATTCATGATGCGGCGGCGATCGCGCGGGTCGTCAACGGCGACATCCGCGAGATTCCCGGTGCCGGCATCGAGGCGCAGACGCAAGCCGGTCTCTACCGGCTTGGCAGCCGCGCCTTTGCCTGCGGCGATGCCGGGGAGGCGACCGGCCAGTCGGAAGTGATCCTCTCGCTCGATGGCCGCGAACTCGCCTGCTTCCGCTTCGAGGACCGATTGCGGCCCTTCGCCCGCGAAAGCATCGAGGAACTTGGGCACCTCGGCCTTTCGACCGGCATTCTCTCGGGCGACCGGGGGCCTGTCGTTGCAGCGCTCGCCCGCCGGATCGGCATCGAGCGCTACAAGGCGGAATTGACGCCGCGCGGCAAGGTCGATGAATGTGCGGCCGCCGCAGAGGGCGGTCACCGGGTGCTGATGGTCGGCGACGGCATCAACGACGCGCCGGCACTCAGGGCAGCTCACGTCTCGATGGCGCCGGCAACGGCCGCCGACGTTGGCCGCCAGGCAGCAGACTTCGTCTTCCTGCACCAGGGGCTGAACGGCGTGCCGATGGCGATCGATACGTCGCGCCGGGCCGGGCGGCTGATCCGCCAGAACTTTGCTTTGGCGATCGGCTACAACGTCATCGCCGTGCCGATCGCGATCCTCGGCTATGCCACACCACTGATCGCGGCGGTTGCCATGTCGACCTCGTCGGTGATCGTCGTTGCCAATGCCTTGCGCCTGCGCGCGGCGACCGGCAATGTCGTGGAGGCAGCCGAACAGAAGGCAGCCGTCACGCTGCGGCCGGTCGGGAGCGCCTCATGAACACGCTGATCTATCTCATTCCCATCGCGCTGTTTCTCGGTGGGATTGGCCTCGTCGCCTTCCTTTGGGCGCTGAAGAGCGGCCAGTACGAAGACCTTGAAGGGGCCTCCTGGCGGGTGCTCGACGATGGCGACGGCAAGCCTGAAAAGAAGTGATTTCGTCAGTAATCACTTGTCCTTAATCGATTTGAATGCCAAAACAACCTCCGCCGTCGCTTCTTGCGCCCGGGCCTTCGACAGAGCCCCGCGCGAGGGGGCGAAGTTCAATTCGAAGGGCCGGCACAGACGCGTTTATCCCGATCGCGCCCGGCACTTCTGTCCAATGGAGGCAATCACGTGTCACAGGCGGAAATCGGCCTAATCGGTCTCGGCGTCATGGGCTCGAACCTGGCGCTCAACATCGCTGAAAAAGGCAACAAGATCGCGGTCTTCAACCGCACCGTCGAGGCCACGCACAAATTCTACGCGGAAGCCGGCGAACTCCAGGGGCAGATCGTGCCCTGCGACACCATTGAAGAGTTTGTCGCCGCCATCCGCCCGCCGCGTCCGATCATCATCATGATCAAGGCCGGTGAGCCGGTCGACCAGCAGATGGAAATCCTGAAGCCCTATCTCGCCAAGGGCGACATCATGATCGATGCCGGCAACGCCAACTTCCGCGACACGATGCGTCGCTTCGAGGCGCTGAAGGACAGTGGCCTCACCTTCATCGGCATGGGCGTTTCCGGCGGTGAGGAAGGTGCGCGCCACGGTCCGTCGATCATGGTCGGCGGCAAGGAAGAATCCTGGAAGCGCGTCGAGACCGTGCTGACCTCGATCGCCGCCAAGTATGACAACGTGCCCTGCGTTGCCTGGCTCGGCGAAAACGGCGCCGGCCACTTCGTCAAGACCATCCACAACGGCATCGAATATGCCGACATGCAGATGATCGCCGAAATCTACGGCATCCTGCGCGACGGCCTGAAGATGTCGGCGAGCGAGATCGGCGAAGTCTTCGGCACCTGGAACAAGGGCCGCCTCAACTCCTACCTGATCGAGATCACCGAGAAGGTGCTGAAGGCCGCCGATCCTTTGACCGGCAAGCCGATCGTCGACCTGATCCTCGACAAGGCCGGCCAGAAGGGCACCGGCAAGTGGTCGGTGATCGAGGCGCAGAACATGGGCGTGCCGGCAACCGGCATCGAGGCGGCGGTTGCCGCCCGCAGCATTTCCTCGATGAAGGACGAGCGCGAAGCGGCCGAGAAGATCCTCGGCCTTCCTGCGGTCGGCGAGTTCAAGGTTGCCGACAAGGCAGCCTTCATCAAGGATCTCGAAAGCGCGCTGCTTGCCGCCAAGATCGGCGCCTATGCGCAAGGCTTTGCCGTGATGTCGGCGGCTTCCAAGGAGTTCAGCTGGAACCTGCCGATGCCGACGATTGCCAAGATCTGGCGCGCCGGCTGCATCATCCGTTCGCAGTTCCTCGACGAGATCACCACCGCCTTCACCAAGGCGCCTGATGCCGCCAACCTGATCGTCACGCCCGCCTTTGCCGCCATGGTCAAGGACACCGACGGAGCATTGCGCCGCGTTGTCTCGGCCGCCGTCCTCGGCGGTCTGCCGGTTCCGGCACTCGCTTCTGCACTCGGCTATTTCGACAGCTACCGCCGCGCCCGCGGCACGGCCAACGTCATCCAGGCGCAGCGCGACTTCTTCGGCGCCCATGGCTTCGACCGCGTCGACGGCGCCGACAGCCACCACGGCCCGTGGGGCAGCGGCCTCAACGCCTGAGCGTTCGAGTAAACAGATGAACGCGGGGCGGCCTTCGGGTCGCCCCGTTTTCGTTTGGGAATCGTGCCGCCTGGACTGGATGCTAGCCTGTCATCGAGACAGGTGCCGATCGTTCCGCGGTTCCCCCGCCGCCTGATGCGCTGGGATTGGAACAGGACTTGATCGGCAGGACGGCGAAAAGCGAGGCAATCATCAGCACAACGATGATCAGCACCAGCCTGTCGGTGAAGGCAGCGCGGAAAATCTGAAAGACGTAATGTTTGGTCTTCATCGTGCCCACGCGCTTTCTTCGCCATCCCTTCGGGAGGGCCTTCGTGCATCGTGGACGTCATGCGTCCGTTCCTGTGAATGTACGTCAGACGGGAAACGGCCGAAAGTGCCGATTGTTGCCGGCCTGGGCTTGTGCACCGCGTGACGCCAGTTGTCCCAAAGACCCCTGGCGGGCGCGGCTAGCGCCGAGAAGCGCGGCGATCGTCGCGGGTTCGGCTGCGTTCGCCCGGGTGCTGCGAACCGCGCATCGTTTCGCGCTCATCCGTTCGACGCGGAAATGGCGTAACCGTGTTTGGCGGTGACGAGCGGCGGCGCCGTTGCCGCAGCCTACCCAGCCTCTTTGGCGGATCGACAAAGATCACCAGCAGAAAGCCGATGGCCATGAGCAGGTAGGCCGGAATGCCGGTCGTTGTGCTGCCGACGAAAGCGCAAAGCATGGCGAGCGCCAGATAGATGCCGATGGTCAAGGGATTGGACAGGAAGCCCCACGCGCGGTCGGTCAGCCTGTCTTTCCATGCAATTCTCGATGTCATGCCGAACATCACCTGTCTCAAGTGATTGGCAGCTTTTTGTTTGCTGCGATGGCGCCCCAGCCCGTGCAATATGTGACCGGTGCATGGCGCGGCAATGACACTCAGACCTTTGGCAGCGAGAGTCGGACCAAAGTCCCATCGATTTCACGGCGCGATAAGTTAGGATCGGTGGGCGTTGCCACGGCAGCGCCACAAGAACCTAGTTTTTTCAGTACCGATTTAGAGCAGGGTCGCGTTATGCGTTCGGGCTCTGCTTGCAGGTCCTCGGTCCCGCCGAGGAAGGCGGTGACTGCGAAATGCTGGGCGCCGGCGCGCGACGCCCAGCTTGCTTTGCCTCAGCTGCGAAGACCCGGCGCTTCCTGGCCGGTCCGCTCGACATATTCCGTGTAACCGCCGCCATACTGGTGGATGCCCTCGGGCGTCAGCTCCAGCACGCGGTTGGAAAGGGCTGCGAGGAAGTGGCGGTCGTGCGAAACGAACAGCATGGTGCCTTCGTAGTCCGCGAGCGCCTTGATCAGCATTTCCTTGGTGTCGAGGTCGAGGTGGTTGGTCGGTTCGTCGAGAACAAGCAGGTTCGGCGGATCGAAGAGCATGATCGCCATGACGAGGCGCGCCTTCTCGCCGCCCGAAAGCACCCGGCACTTCTTCTCGACA
>JAESGS010000606.1_pt1 | contig 21634 bp, 14 predicted proteins | sample 9269761 | NCBI WGS metagenome assembly JAESGS01 (sample SAMN15741799, study PRJNA653493) | algae metagenome | isolation source: Cyanosarcina radialis HA8281-LM2 and co-occurring heterotrophs from damp... | place: USA: Makauwahi cave, Hawaii | collected 2011-01-06 | reverse complement strand
CGAGAATCTGTTCCTTGGTCAGCGCATCCTCGATGCGCATCGCGAGGATCGCTTCGCGAATCTTCCGCGTGTAGCTGACCTCGTTGGTGAGCAGCAGATTCTTTGCCACCTGCTGCGTGATCGTCGAGGCCCCGATCGGACGGCCGCTGTTGCTGAGGTTGGTGATGATCGCGCTGACGATGCCCGGATAGTCGATGCCGCCGTGGCTGAAGAAGGTGCGATCCTCCGCCGCGAGATAGGCGCGGACGAGCAATTGCGGATATTCGCTATATTCGAGCTGGACGCGCCGTTCGCGGGCGTAGCTGTGGACGGGCTTCCCCTCACCATCGCGGACCATCGTCGGCAACGGCGGTTCATAGTCGCGCAGCTGGTCGACCGACGGCAGGTCGCGCGCGAAAATCACCCAGATCAGCGCGAGGAAGAGGAAACCGGCGAGCGCAAGATAACCGAGCCAGCGGAACCAGCGCCGGGTCCACATCTCGCGGAACCATGCGATGACGGCATTGCTGTCGCGGCGCAGGCGCAAGCGGAAATTGGGCGGACTGTCAGCGGCCATATGTCCCCGCCTCTAAAGCCTGTGTCGACGAAAGGGAAGCGTGCTTGCGGCGAGGTGCGCGACTAGGTGGCTGTCGTCAGGTCGAGCAGCGCCGAGCGCAGCATCGCGGCGACTTCGGCGAACACCGCGTCCGCCGAAACGCGGTCTTCTTCGTACAGCATTTCGTCCGCCGCAAAGCCGAGCTCGACCGCCAGCCGCAATCGCGACCAGAGGATTTTTCGGTCGACGCCGGGAAGATGCGGCGCGCAGGTATCGGCGAGCCGGTCGGTCACATGGCGATGTGATTCGAGCCGGACATGGACGAGTTGCGGCGAGGCATGCAGCGCGCGCAATATCCACACCGCCCCCGGTTCGGCGCGCGTCACGGCGGCATTTTCGGCCAGGAGCTCACCGATATGGTCGGCCATGCCCGTGATGCCGGCAGGCGCATGGCGTGCGATCCAGCGTTCGAGCACGGCGTTCTGGCGCTCCATCAGCCGCCGCCCGAGCGCCTCGATCACCGCATATTTGTCGTCGAAATAGCGATAGAGCGCGGGCGGGGTCAGCCCGGCGCGCGCGGCGATCATATTGGTCGAAATCCGCTCGATCCCGACCTCGGCGAGCAAGTCGCCCGCGACGTCGAGCAAGCGTTCGCGGGTCTGCCGCGCGCGGTCCTGCTTGGGCGGGAGGCGCGCGGCGAGGGTCAACGCGCGCGGCCTCGCGCGCTCACCGGCCAGATATCGACCAGCGTATCGCCCGCGACGACATGGTAGAAATCATAGAGATTCACCGTCGGGTCGCAGTGCGGCACGGTCAGGCTGACCGGGTCGCCGGCCTGAAGTTGCGTGCCGATTTCAGGCGCGATCAGCGCGGCATGCTCGTCGCCCATGAAGGCGAAGAAGGCGGTTTCGGGGCCCCCGCGCTGGACCACCGCAACGCCGCCGTCGGTCGACAGCGACTTGTAACCCGCGTCGATCGTGACGAGGCCGCTGTGGTTGGCGCAGACGACGCGCGCGTCGACGGCGAGCGAAACCTCGAACGGCGGCTCGGCGCCGTCGGCGATGTCGCAATCGAGATATTGCTTGTCCATGAAGACATAGCTGCCCGCCTGCAATTCGTTGAAGACGCCTAGCTCGAGATCGATGCGATGCGTGCCGGTGCCCGATCCGGTGACGATTGCGGGCGTGAAGCCCGCTTCGGTCAAGGCGGCGATGACCTCCTGCAAATAGGCGGTGCGCTCGACGATCGCGGCGCGGCGCTCAGCATAGCTTTCGATATGCTGCTGCGACCCGCAGTAGAATTGTACGCCACGATATTGAAGGTTCGGCGATGCGGCGATGACCTTCGCGAGCGCAACCGCCGCTTCGGCCGACGCGACGCCGGTGCGCGCAATTCCGGGGTCGATGTCGATGATCACATCGAGCTTCGTTTCGGTCGCCGCGAGCGCCGCGTCGATGCGTGCGGCCACGTCCGGATGATCGACAACCGCCATCAGGCCGTCGGCGGTTGCTGCAAGCGCCGCCAATCGCTCGATCGCCTTGGGTGCCGCGACGGGCGAGGTGATCAGGATACCGGAAACGCCGCCTTCGGCCAGCACCTCGGCCTCGCCGATCTTCGCGCAGCAGACGCCGACCGCCCCCGCCTTCTTCTGGCGCAGCGCGATATCGACGCTCTTGTGCGTCTTGGCATGCGGGCGCAGCGCTACGCCATGATTGGCGGCAAGCGCCGCCATCCGCTGGATGTTCCGGTCGAGCGCGTCGACGTCGAGGACGAGCACGGGCGTGTTGAGGTCCGCGCGCGAACCCTGCTGGCCGATCAGATGGTCGTGCAATTCACGGTCGGTCGTCATGCGAACAATGTCTCCAGATGCGGATTGAGGAATTTGCCGGTCGGGTCGGCGGCGCGGCGCACCGCTGTATAGCGTGCCGCCATCGGGTAAAGTGCCGCGACGTCGGCGCGGCTCAGCGTGTGGCGCTTCGCCCAATGCGGCCTTCCGCCCGCACCGCGAAAGATCGCCTCGGCATCGGCAAAGAGGCCGGCCCAAGGCATTTTCGCATATTGGTGCATCGAAATCGCGGCGACCGGCCCCGCGTTCATCGGGCTCATCCAGATATCGTCGGCGGCGACGGTGCGATATTCGAAGGGGAAGGTGACGGGCAGCCTTTTCTTGCGGATCCAGCCGACGACCTCGTCGAGCGCGTCGAGCCCCACGGCGCGCGGCATTTCATATTCCATCTCCTCGAACCGGAGCGTGCGGTCCGACGGGAAGATGGCGTGCGCGGGGCCGCGGCGGCGGCCCGAGATGCCGCTTTTCATCATCAGGCGCTGAAGAAAGGGGGTCAGGAACGGCAGCCGCGCCGAGATGTCGAGGATGCGGCGAAAGGTCGCCTCCTCCATGTCGGTTGTGCTCGGCGGCGGGTCGCACGGGTCGCAGGGATCGAGCGTTTTCAGGATCACCTGGTCGCTGTGCGGGAAGAACCAGAATTCGATATGGCGGTGCTGCTGCGCAAGCTCGTCATAGCTTTCGCGGATTTCGGCCCAGCGGCGCTTTTCGATCCGTTCTGCGAGGTGGAAGGCGGGGACAACCGCGACCTCGATCTCGGTCGCGACGCCGAACAGCCCGAGCGACAGGCGCTGCGCCTGATAAAGGTCGGCATTGGTCTCGGCATCGCACCAATGCACCTCGCCATCGGCGCCGACGAGGCGGAAACCGCGCGCGAAGGTCGCCAGTGACCCGAGGTCGACCCCGGTGCCATGCGTGCCCGTCGCCATCGCGCCCGCAAGCGACTGCGGATTGACGTCGCCCTGATTGGCGAGCGCCAGCCCTTCTTGCCACAAAGCCGCGGTCAACCGCCGAATGCTCCAGCCTGCGGGGATATGCGCGGTGCGGCGATCGGCAGCAACGCGGATGTCGCCCGCCATATCGTCGAGGCTGACGATGAGCTCGCCCGATTCGCAAAGCGGCATGAAGCTGTGCCCGGCGCCGGTGGCGCGCAATTTGCGCGCGCTGCGGACGAGCATGGCGAGTTCGTCCTCGCTTTGCGGGCGGGCGATCGACGCCGCTGCGGTGACGCTACCCGACCAGTTGCTCCACGCCATGACCTTCTCCCGTTCGCGGAACGCCAAAGCTGTCCGCTGGACAAAAGCTAGTCAAGACTATATTATGAACTCAGCGCGTGGCGATCCGCCGCGCGAAATGGATTTGCACCGCGTCGCGAACCCCGCGCGCGACCTTTTTCTGGCCGGCCGGCGAAGCGAGAAATTCGCTGTCCTCCTTGTTCGAGATGAAGCCCGTTTCGAACAGGACCGACGGCGTGTCGGGCGCCTTCAGCACCACGAACGACGCGAAACGGTGCGCCTCGGTGCGGAATTTGACCGCCTCTCCCGCCTCGCGCTGGAGAAGCCGGGCGAAATCCGAGGCAGTGTTCATCGTCTCGCGCTGGGTGAGATCGAGCAGGATCGACGAAACGTCGCCGCTGTGTGCGCCGAGGTTCACGCCGTTGATGATATTGGCCTTATTCTCGCGCGCGGCGAGCCGCGCGGCCTCGCGGTCCGACGCGACCTCCGACAATGTGTAGATCGAGGCGCCGCTCGCCTGCTGATTCTCCGCCGCATCGGCGTGCACCGAGATGAACAGGTCGGCTTTCAGCCGCCGCGCGATACCATAGCGCTCCTCGAGCACCAGATAACGGTCGTCGCCGCGCGTCAGCGCGACACGCACCCGGCCCGAAGCGAGCAGGTCGTCGCGGATCGCGCGGGCAAGCGCGAGGGTGATATCCTTTTCGCGCTTGCCGCTGTGCGGACTGGTCGCGCCGGGGTCGTGCCCGCCATGACCGGCATCGATTACCACGAGCGGCAGGCGGCTATCGTCGGGGCCTTCGATCCGCGGCAGCGCGACCGCGGGTCTGGGTTTGCCGATCGGGACGGTCACGCTGTAGCGTTTTCCGGGGCGCTTGGCGCGGAATGCCGACGACGAGGGCCATTGCGCGCGCGGACCGCGCGATGCGCGGTCGAGCGCGCTCGCCGAGGCTGTGACCGACGGCTTATCCAGCGCCGATGCCGGGGTCGCAATCATGCCAAGCAGGGCGAGCAGCAGGCTCATCGCGCGGCTATGCCGCCCGGGACAAGCAATGGTCCAGCGCTTATTCGAAACATGACGCCCCCAGCCGCAGAACATGGTCAAACGACCTTTAGCCAGCCCGTGTAAAAGGCCGGTTAACCACTGAATAACCATATCCGGCACGTTTTGCATATTTGCAACAGGTCGGCGCCATCCCATCTTTGCGCCGTGGTTGTGGTTGCCGTCGGCCCGGTCCGATGCTAGCACGCCCTCACTGACGGTGTCGTTCCCGGTGCCGTCCGGCCTTTTGAGGGGAAGGCCTGCTCCGCAAATATGCGGATCATGGCCGCCTTGGCGCCGGACTTACGGGGAAGGGCGACCTGCCGCCAGTCCACCCGGTTGACCGGACAGTCGGGGCGTTCGTTAAGCGCCCGCCCTGCCCGCCCGCTCATCCCGTAACAGGTTGATGCCGCATGAGGCTTGCCATGCCCTCTTCATTCCGCGACGCGGGCGCTTTCGCCCCGGCCGTCGCCGGATGTGAAGACCGCATGCGCGTCCAGGACCGGACGCAGGCTCCTTTCGGCAATAACGTCTTTTTTCTTTTCACCCGTATCCGCCGCGGCCCGTCCTCGGGCAGGTTCGCGGGATTTTTTGATGGCGCGCTGAAGCGCGCTTGGAGTGTTACCAATGACCACGCGCATGTTGATCGACGCGCGGCACCGGGAAGAAACCCGGGTCGCCGTCACCAAGGGAAACCGAATCGAGGAGTTTGATTTCGAGTCCGCTGAGCACAAGCAGCTCAAGGGCAATATCTATCTGGCCAAGGTTACCCGCGTCGAACCGTCGCTGCAGGCGGCGTTCATCGAATATGGCGGCAATCGCCACGGCTTCCTCGCTTTCAGCGAAATCCATCCCGACTATTACCAGATTCCGAAGGAAGACCGCGACGCGCTGTTGCGCGAAGAGGCCGAGCATGCCGCCGCCGCCGCGCAGCGCGCCGAGGAAGACCTCGACGAGCTGGAAGGCGATGTCGCCGACGTCGAATATCACGACGAGGACGAGAATGGCGACAGCCGCGCGGATCGCGACGACCGCGATGATGACCGCGACGATCATGACGAGCATGAGGATCGCGACGACAATGGCGACGCCGACAATGGCGAAACCGAGGAAGGCGCCGAAGGCTCCGAAGAAGGCCCAGAAGGAAATGGGGACGGCCGCGGTGACCGCCGTGGGCGCGGCCGTGGACGGGGCAATGGCCGCAAGGGCGGCCGCGGACGCAGCCGCCGGAATGACGACGAAGACGGCGAAAACCGCATGTCGCTGCGCCGCCGCTACAAGATCCAGGACGTCATCCGTCGCCGTCAGGTGATGCTGGTCCAGGTCGTCAAGGAAGAACGCGGCAACAAGGGCGCCGCGCTCACCACCTATTTGTCGCTCGCCGGCCGTTATTGCGTGCTGATGCCGAACACGATGCATGGTGGCGGGATCAGCCGCAAGATTTCGAACGGCGCCGATCGCCGCAAGCTGAAGGCGATGATCGACGAACTCGCGCTGCCGCCGACGATGGGCTGCATCGTCCGCACCGCGGGGATGAGCCGCACCAAGGTCGAGATCAAGCGCGACTTCGACTATCTCGCGCGCCTGTGGGACGAGATCCGCGAAAATACGCTGGGCAGCTCGGCGCCGGCGCTGATCCATTCGGACAGCGACCTCGTCAAGCGCGCGATCCGCGATATTTATCATAAAGACATTGAGGAAGTGCTCGTCGAGGGCGACGAGGGCTATAAGGCCGCGAAGCAGTTCATGAAGCTGCTGATGCCGAGCCATGCGCGGCGCGTGAAGCAATATGCCGACCCCGTGTCGCTCTATCAGCGTTATGGCGTCGAGGACCAGCTTGCGGGGATGCTCAATCCTGTCGTCCAGCTGAAATCGGGCGGTTATCTGGTGATCAACCCGACCGAGGCCTTGGTGTCGATCGACATCAACTCGGGCCGCTCGACGCGCGAGCATAATATCGAGCAGACCGCGCTCAGCACCAACCTCGAGGCCGCGGCCGAAATCGCGCGCCAGCTCCGCCTGCGCGACATGGCGGGTCTTGTCGTGATCGACTTCATCGACATGGATCATGGCTCGAACGTCCGTAAGGTCGAACGCGCGATGAAGGATGCGCTGAAGAACGACCGCGCGCGCATCCAGGTCGGCCGCATCTCGGGCTTTGGCCTGATGGAGATGAGCCGCCAGCGCCTGCGCACCGGCGTGCTCGAAGCCTCGACGCGTCCGTGCCCGCATTGCGAAGGCACCGGCCTCGTCCGCACCGCCAGCTCGGCGGGCCTCAGCGCGCTGCGCCTGATCGAAGAGGAAGCCGCACGCGGCAAGGGCAACAAGATCACCCTGCGCGCGAGCCAGGAAGCGACCTTCTACCTCCTCAACGAAAAGCGCCGCGAACTGCGCGAGATCGAGGAACTTTACGGCGTCACCGTCGAAATCCTGCCCGACGGCGAGACCGAGGGTGCGCGCATGGCGGTCGAGGTCAGCGGTCCGCCGCCGATCGCGCGCCGCAGCTTCGCCCCGATCGCACCGATCGAGGACGATGACGACGATTATCCCGAGGAAGAGGAAGAAGAAGCCGAAGAAGAGGCCGCTGAAGAGCGTCCCGCGCGTTCGCAGGGCCGCCAAGACGGCGGACGCGAGCGCGAGGAAGGCGATGGCGATGGCGAGGGCCGCAAGCGCCGCCGCCGCCGCCGCCGTGGCCGCCGCGGCCGCCGCGACGACGAGGGCAATGAAATCGGCGAAGCGACCGAAGGTGGCGAGGATCGCGGTGGCGATGCCGCCGACGCCGAAGATGGCGAAGCTACGACGGTCGAAGCCGTCGAGGCTGCGCCCGAGGCGGACACGGAGGATGCCGAAGCCAAGCCGCGCCGCCGTCGTGGTGGACGTGGTCGCAAGAAGGCCGATGCGATCGATGGCGCCGAAGACGCCGTTGAAGCGGAAGCGGCTCCGGTAGAGGTAGTCGAAGCCGCCGAGACGGTCGCCGAGGAAGCCCCCGCCGCCGAGGAAAAGCCCAAGCGCAAGCGCGCCCCGCGCAAGACCAAGGCTGCGGCAGAAGCCGAAGCGGTTGCCGCTGAACCGGTGGTCGAAGCCGTCGAGGCAGCGCCCGTCGCCGAGGCCGAACCCGAAGCCGCGCCCGCAAAGCCCGCGCCGAAAAAGCGCGCGAGCCGCGCCAAGAAGGCGGTCGCCGCTGAAGCCGCGCCCGAAGCCACGCGCGAGGCCGAGCCGGTCGCCGCGGATGGCGACCAGGATGGCGAAGGCTCCGATGGCGAACCGCGCCGCGGCTGGTGGCAGCGCACATTTGGCAACTGATCGCGGCCGATTGATCGCATAAGCACGCTTCACACCTTGCGTCCGCGCGACCCGAACCCCAATAAGCCCACATGGCTTCACTCGGGGTTCAGGCGCGCGGCGCAAGAGAGGCGGGGATGACTGCTTTCCCACCGCAGCCCGCATTCGGGGCGCAAAGACTGCGCCCCCTGTTTCGTATCGCGCTGACATTGCTCGCAATGTTCGCCATCGCGGTGCGGCCTTCGATGGCGCAGTCGATCCTGCGTGACGCCGAAACCGAAGCGTTGTTCCAGGACATGATGGACCCGCTGCTCGTCGCCGCGGGGCTGAAGCCGGGTCAGGTCCGCGTCCATCTGCTCGGCGACCGCAGCATCAACGCCTTTGTCGCGGGCAGTCAGGATATCTATGTCTTCAGCGGGCTGGTCGAGGCGGCCGACAGCGCCGAAGAGGTGCAGGGCGTGCTCGCGCACGAGCTCGGCCATGTGATGGGCGGCCACGCGATCCGCGTCAACGAAGGCGCCAAGACCGCCACAGGCATATCGCTGCTCAGCCTGCTGCTCGGCGCCGCGGCGATCGCGGCAGGCGGCGGCGAAGCCGGCATGGGCATCATGATGGCGGGCCAGCAGGCCGCGCTCGGCAAGTTCCTGGCGTTCAGCCGCGTCCAGGAATCGACCGCCGACGCCGCGGGCGCGCAATATCTGTCGAAAGCCGGGATCAGCGGTCGCGGCAGCCTCGCCTTCTTCAAGAAATTGCAGAACCTCGAATTCCGTTACGGGGTCAAGCAGGACGACGATCAGGCCTATGGCCGAACCCACCCGATGTCGGGCGATCGCATCCAGACGCTGCGCGAAGTCTATGTGATCGATCCCGCATGGGAAAAGCCCGCCGACCCGAAGATCGAGGCGCGTTTCCAGCGGATCAAGGCGAAGCTGTCGGGCTATATGGCCGAGCCCGAGCGCACGCTGCGCAAATTCCCCGAAAGCAACACGACGATTCCGGCGCGCTATGCCCGCGCCTATGCTTGGCACAAGAGCGCCTATCCCCAAAAGGCGCTGGCCGAGGTCGAGGGCCTGCTCGCGACCAACCCGAGCGATCCCTATTTCCTTGAGCTCGAGGGCCAGGTACTGCTCGAATCGGGGCGGCCGAAGGAAGCGATTCCGGCGCTGCGCAAGGCGGTGACCAATTCGCGCGCACAGCCGCTGATCAGCGCGACGCTGGGCCATGCGCTGATCGCGACCGAAGACCCGGCGAACTATGCCGAAGCCGAAGAGGTGCTGAAGACCGCGGTCGCGCTCGACAACCAGAATCCGTTCGCCTGGTATCAGCTCGGAATCGTCTATGCGAACAAGGGCGATCAGGCGCGCGCTGCGCTCGCCTCGGCCGAACGTTATCAGTTGGAGGGTGGACAGTCGGGGCTCGCGCTGCGTAATGCCGATATGGCGATGCAGGGCTTGCCCCAGGGCTCGCCCGACTGGATCCGTGCACAGGATATTTCGCTGGTGGCTCGCGCCGAGGTGGAACGCGAGCGCAAACGGCGTTAGTTTCGGGTGAAGACAGGGGCGACGCGTCGCATTTCCGTGATGCTCGAGGGCGATAAGTGACCGACAAGAAAGACGATTATTACCAGCCGTGGCTACGCGACCCCGCGCCGACGCCGACGGGCGGCGCGCCCGCGCATGACGAAGGATTGGCCAAGCCGAAGGACGAGCCGCCCGTCGGCATCGACCTCGAGCGATACAGCGCGCCCGAAAAGCCGCGCGATCCGCTGGTAAAACCCGAAGCGATCAAGGCGGGCGCCACAAATCTGTGGGACCGCATCCGCGACGGCGCCGAGGCCTTTGCCGACTGGACGATCCGCGTCGGCGATCGCGCCGACATCCCCGCGCGCGTCGAAGCGATGGAAATCCCGCGCCGCGCGCGCGAATTGGCCGCGAAGACCGGTGCTGTCACTGCGCGCGCCGCACGCGCGGCAGGACGCGGGTCAGCGCAAGCCGGCCGCGCCGCCGCTAAGGCGAGCGGCGAGGCGTGGGACAAGATGGCGCTTGGCGACAAGGTCGCCAAGCTGTCGAGCGAAGCCGGACGCGGGCTCGGCGAGGTCGCGGGCAAGACCAAGGCGGGTGTCGTCGACATCGCCAAGGCGAGCGGCGAAAGCCTTCGCGACGGCATCGGCGATGCCGCAAGCAAGCTGCGCCCCGCCCCGCGCGAGGAACTGGCACCGCCGCCCTCGGGCCTCGAACAATTGCTCGCGCGCGAGGAAGCCGCCGCCGCACAGGCGAGCGCACCTGCCGCGCCCGACCTGCCGCTGTTCGCCGGTGACACGATGATTCCGGCGGTAGCGAAACCCGCGCCGACGGCCACGCCGCATGCGATGGACGGCGACGATCGCTCTCCTATCGCCCAGCCGGCGAAAAAAGCCGCAACGACCAAAGCGATGTCGGCGCAGCGCCTGCCGCAAATCAAGGGGACCGGGATGGATGGCGTTTCGACACGCACATGGGGCTTGGCGCTCGGCGGCATCCTGCTGCTCGCTATCGTTTTCTGGCTTGGCGGCCGCCTCGGCGGCGGGATGAGCAAGAGCGAGGTCGAGACCATCGTCGCCGACTATATCAAGGCGAACCCCCAGATCATTCCCGAGGCGCTCGAGGCGCAGCGCAATGGCGAAATCGCCAAGGCGATCGACGCGATCCGCCCCGCGCTCGAAAAACCCTATGCCGGCGCATGGGCGGGCAATGCCGACGGCGATGTGACGTTGGTCGTGTTCACCGACTATGCCTGCGGCTTCTGCCGCGCGAGCGTGCCCGATGTCGACCGGCTGATCCGCGAAGACAAGCGACTGAAGGTCGTGTTCCGCGAACTGCCGATCATCGCCCCGCAGAGCCGCGACGCCGCAATCATGGCGCTCGCCGCCGCGCGGCAGGGCAAATATGACGCCTTCCACCACGCGATGTTCGCGAGCGGATCGCTCGACAAGGCGGCGATCGCCGCCGCGGCCGCCAAGGTCGGCGTCGTCACCGACGGCACCGCCGATGCGACCGCAAACGAGGCACTGTTCCAGCGCGAACTCGACAGCAACCTCGCGATCGCGACCCAGCTGCAGCTCAACGCGACCCCGACATGGATCGTCGGCAACCAGCTGTTCCAGGGCCAGATTGGTTATGATGGATTGAAGCAGGCCGTCGCGAAAGCGCGCGCGGCGAAAAGCTGAAGGCAGCTAGGTTGGCGACCGTCACGCTCGATCAGGCGCTCGCCAACGCCCGCCAGCTATTGAACGGGCAGCCCGGCGCGGCGCTCGCGCAGGCACAGGCCATCATCGACGAAGTACCGACATCGGCCGCCGCGCACCGCCTCGCCGCGCATGCCCTTCGCGCGCTGAACCGCGAGGCGGAAGCGCAGGCGGCGTCGCTCGCCGCGGTCGGCGCGACGATCCATGACGAAGCGATGGTCGATGCCGCGCTCGCGCTCGCCGAGGACCGGCTGCCCGACGCCGAGGGCGCGCTGCGTCAGCGGCTGCGCGAGGATGCGACCGACGTCGCGGCGATCCGCATGCTTGCCGAGGTCGCCGGGCGGATCGGACGCTATGAGGATGCCGAAAAATTGCTGTCGCGCGCGTTGCAGCTCGCGCCGGGTTTCGGCGCCGCGCGCGCCAATCTCGCGACCGTCTATTACAAGCAGAACCGCTTTGCCGACGCGGCCGAGACGCTCGACGCCGTGCTCGGCGACGATCCCGACAATCCGGCGCATGCGAACCTGCGCGCCGCCGCGCTCGGCCGCATCGGCGGTTATGACGAGGCGCTCGCGCTCTATGCAGAACTGACGCGCCGCTTTCCCGAACATGCCAAGCTCTGGATGAGCTATGGCCATATGCTCAAGACCGTCGGGCGGCAGGACGACAGCATTGCCGCCTATCGCCGCGCACTCGCCGCCGATCCGGGGCTCGGCGAAATCTGGTGGAGCCTCGCGAACCTCAAGACGATCCGTTTCGATGCGGACGATCGCGCCGCGATGGAAGCGGCGCTGGTTGCGGCCGAGCCCGATGCCGAAGCGCGCGCCGACGACCGGCTCCACCTGCATTTCGCGCTCGGCAAGGCGTATGACGATGTCGCCGAGCATGAACCCGCGTTCCGCCATTATGCCGCGGGCAATGCGATCCGGTCGCGCCAACTCGGCTATCGCGCCGCCGAAACCAGCGCCGCCGTCGATGCGATCATCGCCGCCTGCACCCCCGAATTCTTCGCCGCGCGCGCCGGCGCGGGCGACCCGGCACCCGATCCGATCTTCATCCTCGGCATGCCGCGCGCCGGATCGACGCTGATCGAGCAAATCCTTAGCTGCCATTCGGCGATCGAGGGCACGATGGAACTGCCCGACATCCCCGCGCTCGCGCTCGGCCTCGGCCGCGAGATGCATGACGACGGGCGGCGCTGGATCGAGGCGCTGGTCGAGACGCCGCACGAAAGGCTGGCCGACCTTGGCGCCGAGTTTCTCCAACGCACCGCGGTGCAGCGCAAGACCGGCAAACCCTTCTATATCGACAAGCTGCCGAACAACTGGCTCTACACCGCCTTCATCCGCCTGATCCTGCCGAACGCCAAGATCATCGACGCGCGGCGCCATCCGCTCGATTGCTGTTTTTCGAACTTCCGCCAGCATTATGCGAAGGGGCAGGCGTTCAGCTACGGCCTCGCCGATGTCGGCGGCTATTACCGCGATTATGTGCGGATGATGGCGCATATCGATCGCGTGCAACCAGGCCGCTTCCACCGCGTGATCCACGAGGCATTACTCGATGATGCGGAGGCCGAAGTGCGCGCGATGCTCGCCTTTCTTGGCCAGCCCTTCGAGGACGCTTGTCTGGCGTTCCACACCAGTGCGCGCGCCGTGCGCACTGCTTCGAGCGAACAGGTGCGAAAGCCGATCAACCGCGACGGCGTCGACCAGTGGCAACCCTATGAAATATGGCTTGATCCGCTCAAACAGGCGCTCGGCCCGGTCCTTGGCGCCTATCCTGCCGATCCCGCCGATTTTCGCTGAGCGCCGCCGCGACAAAACGTTGCCTTTAGGCAACAGCATGCGACATTTTCGACCAACAACCGCTGCACTGCACAACAATGCTTGCGCTTGCGCCGCGCCGCGTCATTCTCACGTCATATGACTGTCATCTGAGGGGGATTCCATGCGGAAACTATCGGCAGTGCTTACCAAGAGTGGCGCGTTCCTGCTCGGCAGCACGATCCTGTGCACGTCGGGAACCGCGCTGGCCCAGCAAAACAACACCGACGACGACCGCGACATCGTCGTCACCGCGTCGAAGCGCGAAGAAAATCTGCAGGATGTGCCGCTGGCAATCACCGCGATCGGGAACGAGCGGCTCCAGGAATTGCAGGTCAAGGAATTCCAGGACGTCGTCAAATTCCTGCCGTCGGTGACGATCCAGACGCTCGCGCCGGGGTTCAGCCAGGTTTATTTCCGCGGCGTCGCGTCGGGCGAAAACGCCAACCACTCGACCTCGCTGCCGACGGTCGGCACGTACCTCGACGAAATGCCGATCACGACCATCCAGGGCGCGCTCGACATCCACGCCTATGACTTCGCGCGCGTCGAGGCGCTCGCGGGACCGCAGGGCACGCTCTATGGCGCAAGCTCGATGGCGGGTACGATCAAGCTCGTCACCAACCGGCCCGACACCAGCGGCACCTATGGCTCGGTCGGGCTCGAACTCAACAGCGTGACGCGCGGCGGCATCGGCGGCGTTGCCGAGGGTTTCGTCAATGCGCGGCTTAGCGACCGCGCGGCGCTCCGCATTGTCGGCTGGTACCGCCACGACGCGGGCTATATCGACAATATCGCGGGCACCCGCGTCTATCCGATCAGCCAGAACACCGACACCGACGGCGATGGCGAGAATGACACGGTCATCAACCTGCCCGGCGACGACATCACGCAGAACAACGCCGATCTGGTCGAGAAGGATTACAACACCGTCGACACCTATGGCGGCCGCCTCGCGCTCGGCATCGAGCTCGACGATGACTGGACGATCCGCCCGACCTTGATGGGCCAGATCCAGAAAGCGAACGGCAGCTTTGCGCAGGAACGCTCGTCCGCGGTGACGCGCAGCCTGCAGACGGTGCAGTATAACCCCGAACGCAGCGACGATAAATGGATCCAGGCGGCGCTGACGATCGAAGGCAAGATCGGCAATTGGGATCTGACGGTCACCGGCGGGCACCTCCGCCGCAAGACGCTGACCGACAGCGACTATTCGGACTACGCCTATTTCTACGACGCGCTCTTCGGCTCGGCGGTCTATCTTTACGACAATGCCGGCGACCAGATCAGCCCGAACCAGTATATCAAGGGCATCGATCGCTATCGCCGCAATTTCGGCGAAATCCGCGTCGCGTCGCCCGCCGACGCGCGGATCCGCTTCATCGGCGGACTGTTCTACCAACGCCAGTCACACAATATCGAACAACATTATATTATCGACAATCTGTCCGACGATCTGGAGGTGCCGACCACCGTCGACAATATCTGGCTTACCAAGCAGCAACGCGTCGACCGCGACTATGCCGCCTTCGGCGAACTCAGCTTCGACATCACCGACAAGCTGACGCTGACCGGTGGCGGCCGCCTCTACAAGTTCGATAACAGCCTTGTCGGCTTCTTCGGCTACAACAACCCCGGTTTCAGCAGCAATCCGGTTTATGCGTGCCAGGGACCGGCGGTCGTCGACGGCTCGCCGTGCACCAACCTCGACAAACGGACGAAGAAGACCGACTTCATCCACAAGCTGAACCTGACCTACAAGTTCACCGACGATGTGATGATGTATGCGACCTGGTCGCGCGGCTTCCGTCCAGGCGGCATCAACCGGCGTGGTTCGCTACCACCCTACGGCTCGGACACGCTCGATAACTACGAGCTCGGGTGGAAGACCAGCTTTGGCCCGGTTCGCTTCAACGGCGCGGTCTATCAGGAGGATTGGAAGAATATCCAGCTGTCCTTCCTCGGCGCCAACGGCCTCAGCGAAGTGCGCAATGCCGGTATCGCGCGCATCCGCGGGATCGAGGCCGACGTCAGCTATCGTTCGGGCGGCTTCTCGCTCGGCATGGGCGGCAGCTATAACGATGCGACGATTCGCCGCGATTTCTGCGCCATTGCGAACGCCGACTTCGACTGCACGACGCCGGGCAACGATCTGCTCGCCCCGTCGGGTTCACGCCTGCCGGTCACCGCGAAGTTCAAGGGCAATGCCGTCGCGCGCTATGAATTCCCGATCGGCGGGATGGACGGGCACGTCCAGTTCGCGGTCAATCATATCGGCAAAAGGCGGTCCGACCTGCGCACGCTCGAAAATGACATCGTCGGCGATTTCAAGGCCTATACGACCGCCGACATCAGCGTCGGCGTGAAGGGCGACGCGTGGAGCGCAGAGCTGTTCGCGACCAACCTGTTCGACAGCCGCGGCGTGATCAACAGTGCGGTCCAGTGCGGCGAGACGGTCTGCGGCGACGCCGACGGCGTGACGCCGGGCGGCGGCGTCTTTTACGACAATGTCATCCGGCCGCGCTTGATCGGGATCAAGGTCAGCAAGGATTTCTGATCGGGTGACCGATTTGCAACCACACAACGAAAGGCCGGGCCAAAAGCTCGGCCTTTTGATGTGCATCGCGCTCGGCATGGGCAATATGATCGGGTCGGGCGTGTTCCTGCTCCCGCGCGATCTTGCGCCGCTCGGCTGGAATGCCGTCATCGGTTGGGGCGTATCGATCGCGGGCACCTTGTGCCTTGCGGTGGTTTTTGCGCGGCTGGCCAAGCGGCTGCCCGAAGGATGCGCCGCCTTCACCTATGCCGCCTCCGCGTTCGGTCCGGGCACGGGCTTTATCGTCGCGTGGAGTTACTGGATCAGCTGCTGGACCGTCGTCGCGACGCTCGCGGTGGCGGCGATCAGCAACATGTCGATCCTGATGCCATGGCTCGGCGACGCTGGCGCCCTGCCCGCGTGGATCGCGATCGGCTGCATCTGGTTCTTCACGCTCGTCAACCTCGCCGGCGTGCGCCGCGCGGGCGGCGCGCAATTGCTGACGCTCGGGCTCAAGCTGATCCCCGTGATCGGCGCGGTGCTCGTCGGCGTCTGGGCACTCGGCACCGGCGCGGCACCGCCGCCGACGATGGCGGGCACCGAACCGATCAGCCTGTCGGGCGTCAGTTCGGCGGCGACGCTGACCCTGTTCGCGCTGCTCGGCTTCGAAAGCGCCTGCGTCGTCAGCGACCGCGTCAAGGACCCCGAACGCACGATCCCGCGCGCGACGGTCATCGCCGCCGCCGCGACCGGGCTGCTCTATCTCCTGTCGTGCACGACGGTAACGCTGATGGTCCCCGTCGATATACTGCACCAGTCGAACGCCGCCTATGCGACCTTCTTTTCGCGGCTGGTCAGCTCCGAGGCTGGGCAGGTCGTCGCGCTGTTCGCCGCGATCGCCGCGCTCGGCGCGCTCAACGGCTTCGTGCTGCTGCAGGGCGACATTCCGCGCGACCTCGCGCACCGGCGCCTGCTCCCGCAGGCGTTCGCACGCGATAACAAGTTCGCTTCGCCTTGGATCACCCAGCTCGTGTCGAGCGGGCTGGCGAGCGTCATCGTCTACGCCAATTATTCGCGCGGGCTCGCCGACCTGTTCGCCTTCATGGTCAAGGTCACGACCTCGACCGCGATCATCCTCTATATCGTCGGCGCGGCGGCTGCCTTCTGGCTCGAACGCCGGGGCGCGATCAAGATGTCGACGGGCTTTGCCGCCGCGACGATCGTCGGCTTCCTCTACAGCGCCTGGGCCTTTTACGGCGCCGGACTCGAGGCAAGCCTGTGGAGCCTCGTGATGACCGCCGCAGGCTTGCCGATCTATTTCCTCATGCGGCGGTCAGCGCCCCCCTCAACGCCATTTGGGGGCGAAGAGGCCGCGGTCGCGTAGGATCACCTGCGCCGCATTATGCCCCGGCGCGCCGGTGACACCGCCGCCGGGATGCGTGCCCGCGCCGCACATATAGAGACCCTTGAGCGGCCCGCGATAGGCGCCGTTGCCGAGCACCGGGCGCGCCGACCATAGCTGGTCGAGGCTCATATTGCCGTGCATGATGTCGCCGCCGACGAGGCCGAACTTGCGTTCGAGCCCCTTGGGGCTGAGGATCTGGCGCCCGACGATCGAGGCGCGGAAGCCGGGGGCGTAGGCCTCGACGGTGTCGATGATCGTGTCGGCCGCCTTGCCTTCCTCGGCATCCCAGTCGCGGGCGCTTCCATCGGGGTTGGCCGGAAGCTCGGGCGCGAACTGCTGACAGAACAGGCTCGCGACATGTTGGCCCGGAGGCGCGAGACTGTCGTCGACGGTCGAGGGAATCAGCATCTCGACGATCGGCTTTTTCGACCAGCCATGTTCCTTCGCGTCGAGAAACGCCTTGTCCATATAGTCGAGCGTCGGGGCGATGATGATGCCCGACTGGTGATGCTCGCCCGGCTCAGGAAGGCAGGTGAAGCGCGGCAACTCGCTGAGCGCGACATTCATGCGAAAGGTGCCGCTGCCCGCCTTGAAGGCCTTGATGCGGCGGCGGAATTCGGGGGCGATATCGCCTTCGCCCATCATCCGTTCGTAGAGCAGCTTGGGTCCGACATTGGCGACCACGCGCGCCGCCGCGATCTCCTCGCCGCCGACCAGCTTGACCCCGACCGCCTTGCCGCCATCGACGAGAACCTTGTCGACCGGGCTTTCGAGGCTGATCTCGACCCCAAGCTGGGTGCAGACTTTCGCCATCATCTGCGTGATCGCGCCCATGCCGCCAACGCTGTGACCCCACGCGCCCTTCTTGCCATTCACCTCGCCGAAGACGTGGTGGAGGAGGACATAGGCGCTGCCCGGCGTATCCGGGCTGGCGTAGTTTCCGACCACGGCGTCGAAGCCAAAGGCGGCCTTGACCGCTTCGCTTTCGAACCAGCTGTCGAGAAAGGTGCGCGCCGACTTGGTGAAGAGTTCGAGCACGTCGCGTTGCTGCGACAAGCTGAGTTTGGTGAGCCCGCGCCCCTGCCGCGCCGCGTCGATCAGCGTCTTGAAGCCGTCGCCGACGTTGGGCGGCGATTTCAATGCGAGGTCGCGCAGCACATCGGCGACGCCCTCGAGCATGTCATAATATTCGGGAAGGCGCGCCGCATCGTGCGCCGAGAAGCGCGCAAATTCCTTTTGCGTCCGTTCGAGCCCGCCGCCGAGCTTGAGGTAGCCGCCATCCTCCTGCGGCAGGAAATTGCTGATCGGCCGTTCGATGACGCGATAGCCATGATCGGCGAGCTTCATATCGGCGATGACCTTCGGCTGGAGCAGGCTGACCGTGTAGCTCGCGACCGAATTGCGGAACCCCGGCGCGAATTCTTCGGTCACCGCGGCGCCGCCGACGACGTCGCGCGCTTCGACGATGCGAACCTTGAGCCCCGCCTTGGCGAGATAGAAGGCGCAGACGAGGCCGTTGTGGCCGGCGCCGATAATCAGGGCGTCATAGGCTTTGGTCATTGAAACTCTTTCGCAAGCGGGGATTGAACATGTTGGCGGCCGAAGCCGAGGCCGAGAATGCGGCCGGGGATCCGGCGCAGCAGCGGAACGCGGTCGAGCAGGCGCACCGCGAAGGGCACGCGCGTGATCTCGCCGCGCAGCATCGGTTCGATGACGCGCCGGTGTGCGAAACGCTGGATCGCCTGCATGCGCGTCGTGGGTTTCCAGCGGCGGTCTTGCACCTTGGCGAGCAGCGGATCGGGGTCGGCGCCTGCCGCGAGAGGGGCGGCGAGGATGTTCGCGGCAGCGACGGCATCCTGTACCGCAAGGTTGATCCCGACCCCGCCGACGGGCGACATCGCGTGCGCCGCGTCGCCGATCGCGAGCAGGCCTGGGCGCGACCAGCGGGTGAGCCGGTCGAGCGCGACCGAGAGCAATTTCACATCGTCGAAGCTCCGGATCGAATCGATCCCCGCAGCGAGACCCGGCGCGATCTCGACGACCTTGTCGCGGAAGGCCGCGATGCCCTCCGCCTCGATCGGAGCGAAACCACCCTTCTCGATGATCTGCGCGCATTGCCAATAATCGCCGCGCGGGATGGCGACGACCATGCCACCCTTGTCGATCGTGCCAAGCGCGACCTCGGACATATCCATGCCCGCGGGCACAGGGATGCGAAACCACAGCACATCCATCGGCGCGCCGAGATCTTCGAGCGGCAGCTCGGCGGCATCGCGCAGCACCGAACGGCGCCCGTCAGCGGCAACGACCAGCCGCGCGGGCAGCGTCTCGCCGCTTGCCAGCGTCACACCGCTGGCACGTCCTGCGGCGTCAAAGGTCAGCCCGGTCGCCTCGGTCGCCATGCGGAGGTCGAAGGTCGGATATTTGCGGCCGTGTCCCGCGATGAAGTCGAGCAGATCCCATTGCGGCATCATCGCGACGAAGCGCGCCGCGACGGGCAGATGTTTCATCGTCGCGATCGTATATTGTTCGCCCAGCAGGTTGAGCGTCATCGTGTCGATCGCGGCGTGCGGCTCTTTCAGCAATTCTTCGAGCAAGCCGATCTCGTTGAACAGTTCGAGCGTCGAGGGATGCACCGTGTCGCCGCGGAAATCGCGGAGGAAATCGGCGTGCTTTTCGAGGATCGTGACACGAATGCCGGCGCGCGCAAAGAGCAGGCCCGCGACCATGCCGGCGGGGCCGCCGCCGACGATCACCACGGGCGCGCTTTCGTTCAAGCGCGGCTCCACCCCGCCTTCGGCGCCCGCTCCAGCCGCGCCTCGGGGATCAGGTCGCGCATCCGCGAACAGAAATGCTTGAGGCAGACTTCCTTGTCGCTGAGCGGCCCCATGGTGAAGCTTTTCGACTGCATCCCCTGCTGGACGCGCGTGATCAGTTCGGTGTCCTCGGCATTGACCTGCCGGTTGATGCGCCAGTTGAGGTAGCGCGCGGCCTTCATTTCGCGGCGCTCATCGGGCAGCACGTAGCTGATTTCGCGGATCAGGCATGTCGTGGGCCCGGTCGGCAGCCACTGCATGAAATCGACCTGGTCGGGATAAATGTCGAACGCGACGTTCGGCCACAGCTTGAAATAGAGCCAGTGGCGCTGATTGGTTTCGGGCAGGTGCGGCACCGGCGGCAGCAGCCGCTGATACATGCGCTCGGACCAGTTGACCGACGGCCGGTCGATCAGGTCGCCCCACATACGGTCAACATTGTCCTCGGCCTCGACGCCATAGCTTTTGCCGAACAGGCGCGTGAGGCCGGGGTGCGCGACGGGGATGTGGAGGCCGTCCGAATAATTGTCGCCGACATTCTTCCAATTGACCTCGCGCGGGCGGAGCGTGACGCGGCCGAGCGCGCCGAGTTCCTCGAAGCGGTACGGCGCGACCTGCGCTTCATACGGCGCCATCATGCTCGCAACCGACGGGCCGCCGTCATCCTCGAGCCGCACGAACCAGAAACCGCGCCATTGTTCGAGCCCGACGGGAACGAGCCCCGTCTTGCCCTTGTCGAGCGTCGGATAGCTCGCGCTGTCGGGCACGCCGGTCAGCCGGCCGTCGAGTTCATAGGTCCAGGCGTGATAGGGGCAGACGAGCTTCTTTGCACAGCCCACCGCACCGTCGACGAGCCGCGAGCCGCGGTGGCGGCAGACATTGGTGAAGGCACGCACATTGCGGTCGGTGCCGCGCACCAGAATCACGCTCTCGCCGCAATAGTCGATACTGTGCCAGTCGCCGACGTTCGGGATGTCGCTGTCGTGGCACACGACCTGCCAGCTCGGGCGGAAGATCCGTTCCATTTCAGCGGCGTAGAAATCGGGATCGCTGTACGTCCATGCGGGCAGCGACCAGCCATCAAGAGGATCGAAATTCGAATCGCGAACGGGTGCAGTTGCCATGGCCTCTTCCTTGTTATACGAATGTATAACAAGATGACCGCCGCTCGCCAAGCCTTTACGCGCGAAAGCGCCGACGCCCGCCGGGCAGACCTGATCGAGGCGACCGCGGCGGTGCTTGCCGAGCAGGGATTGGCAGGAACGAACGTCCGCGCGATCTGTGCGAAGGCGGGGGTGTCGCCGGGGCTGCTGCGCCATTATTTTGCCGGCATCGATGATCTGGTCGCCGCAACATATGAAGCGACGAGCGACCGTATGGACGCGATTTTCGCGGCCGCGGTCGACGGTGCCGGCCCCGATCCGCGCGCCCGGCTGACCGCCTACCTCACCGCAAGCTTCCGGCCGCCGGTGACCGATCCCGAACTGCTCGGCGCATGGACCGCCTTCTGGGCGCTCGCCCGCAGCGATACCCGGATGGCGGAGATCCATGCGGAAAGTTACGCGGGCTATCGCGCGCGGCTGGGCGAACTGCTGACCGCATGCGGCGCTGCCGATGCCGGACGATTGGCAATCATGCTGACCGCGATGGTCGACGGCCTGTGGCTCGAACTGTCGCTCGACGCCGAAAGCTTCGGCGCCGAGGCGGCAGTCCAGATGATCGAGCGCGCGGTCGCCGCGCTCGTCTGACGCTTATTTGGACAAATCGCGCAGCAGGCTGTCCCAATGTGCGAGCGCCGGCGCGATCGCATCGACGGGCACGCGCTCGTTCAGGCCGTGCGCGTAGCTGTCGCTCGCTTTCGAGAAGAGGCCCGCGACGCCGTAGCTCGGCA
>JAESGS010000605.1_pt1 | contig 21665 bp, 18 predicted proteins | sample 9269761 | NCBI WGS metagenome assembly JAESGS01 (sample SAMN15741799, study PRJNA653493) | algae metagenome | isolation source: Cyanosarcina radialis HA8281-LM2 and co-occurring heterotrophs from damp... | place: USA: Makauwahi cave, Hawaii | collected 2011-01-06 | reverse complement strand
CGCCAACGCCGCAAGCGCAGTCCACGCCGCCGGCGCCGCAAGCGCAGTCGCCTGCCGCCCGGCCGCCGGCACCTCCCGCGGCGAGCGAGCCGCCGCCTCCGGCGCGCGCGGCGGCGCCACCACCGCCGCCTCCTCCGCCGCCTCCGCTCTCCGCCGAGTTCCGGGACGTGCAGGCGCTGGTCGCCGCAATGAAGCCCAACGAGTTCCGCGCGATCAGCAGGAACACGATGAAAGACGTGGCGCCGTCACAGGACAAGACGACCTGGGCGGTGCAAGGTCCATTGTCGGTGCTGGCGAACTGGGGCGGTGCCGCCTTCGATACCAAGCGCAACATCCTGCTGGTGACCGGCGGCGGCCACAACGACTACGGCGGCAACGAGGTCTATCATTTCCGGCTCGACACGCTGCGCTGGGAGCGCGCGACCGAGCCAAGCCCGATGAAGGCGCGCGGCAACGGAGAGTTCGAAGTCGCCGACGGAAGCCAGGCGCCGATCTCGTTCCATTCCTACGACGGTCTTGTCTACGTGCCGCCGATCGACCGCATGTTCGCGCTGCCGCAGGCGAGCTACCAGAGCGGCAACACGTACGACAACTCGGCGTATTTCTACGATCCGGGCTCGAAGAAATGGGTGCGCGAGGCCAAGCCCGGGTTCCGCGTCGGACCGGATGCTGGCTGCGACTACTGGCCGAAGGGCGACGAAGTCGTGTGCAGTACGCCCAACGGCCTCGCTTCCTACAGTCTGGCCGCGAAGGCGTGGAAGGTGGTCGGCAACGGCGACAACCAGGATTTCGCCCGCACCGCGATCGTCGATCCCGCACGGAATCTCTTCGTGCAGGTCTGGAACCGGCAACGGCCGATGGCGGTCTATGATCTGTCGTCGCCGAGCCCACGTCGGAATGCCGCGCCGATCGCAGGCAACGCGGAATTCGGCAGCTACATTTCGGCGGGGATCGCCTACCACACGCCGACGGGGCGCTATGTGATCTGGTCGGGCGGGCCCGAGGTGTGGGCGGTCGAGCCCGGGCCGGTGCGATGGACGTCGACGAAATACAGCGCCGCCAACGGTCCGGCATACCGGCCCGGTTACATCGGCGTCTATGGGAAGTGGCAATACGTTCCGGCGCTGGACGTGTTCATCGGCGTGCGCTGGTGGGATGAAGCGGTCTTCGTCTACAAGCTGCCGAAACCAGGCGAAGTGGCCGGCGACAGCCGGGACACGACATCGATCAGGCCGCCCTCGGCGATCGTTGCCGGACTACGCGACGGCCAGACCATCGATCTGCCCAAAGGCCGGTTTCGCGACGCGATCGTGATCACCGCCAGCAACGTGACCATTCGCGGTTATGACACGGTGCTGTTCGATGCGTCCGCCCAAGGCAAGGCGGCCGTCATCAACGAAGGCCGCGACAACCGCATCGAGGGGCTGACGGTCGAGAATGCGCGCGGGTCGGGGAACACCGGGTGCGTCTTCCACGAAGGCACGAACCTGACGATGTTCCGCGTCACGCTGCGCGGCTGCGAGATGAACGTGCGCACGGCCAATGGAGACGCACGCGGGTTCTTCCACTTCGATCAGTCGGTCAGCGAGGACTCCGTCGGTTCGTCGCAGCTCGGACACAATTTCTACATCAACCAGATTCCCGAGCTGCGCATCACCAATTCCCGTCTGATCGGTTGCGGCGCCGCCGGCCATGTCCTGAAAAGCAGGGCGAAGAAGAACATCGTCGAGAATACCGTTCTGGCCCAGCTCGACCGCCGTTGCTCGCGGGTCGTCGACTTCTCCCAGGGCGGTGAGAACGTCATCCGGCGCAGCTTCCTGGAGCATGGCACGGGGGCGGACAATTCCGACCTCATCGGCAATGCGCGCGAAGCCGGCCCCACCTTCCCCGAATGGGAGGGGGAGCTGCTGCTGGAGGACAACGTCATCGTTTCCGACTGGTCGGGACAGACGCCGGGGCCGGGTGGTGCCCACATCGCGATCGTGTCCCTCGGCGGCCGCAGCAAGGTCCGCTTCAGCCGCAACAAATTCGTCATGCCGGGGCCGCCATGGCGCTACGGCTATCGCTGGCCGGAGGCGCCTGCGGAAAGGTTTGTGGACGCCGGCGGCAATGCCTGGCTGGTCGGTCGCGCCGCCGCGGGACTGCAGCCTTTCCCGTCGCTTCCGACGCTGAAGTAAGCGCTACGAACCCGCCGGCAGCGGCTTGCCGGCCACGGCGGACATGAAATCTTCGAGCGCCCGGAACTGGTCGCCGCGCGAGAGGCCGTTGCGTGCCGCATTCGCCAGCGGCGCGACCTCGCCGTGAAGCTGCTTCTGCTCGAGCCAGGATTCGAGCTGCGCTGCGATCGCTGCGGGATCTTCGCTGACCAGGCCGAGCGCACGCTTGCGCATGAGGTCCGGGACATCGCCCTCGCCGTAGCCAAGGCAGAGGATCGGCCGCCGCGCGCCCACATATTCGAAAAGCTTGCCGGGCACGATGCCGCGCTCCGACGGATCGTTCCAGCGCAGCATCAGCAGCACATCAGCGGCACGCTGCAGCGCTATGACGCGGTCATACGTCACCGCCGCATGCGCTTCGACCTGGCTTCCGATGCCGGCTTTCTCCGCCAATGACGAAACGGTTGCCGGATCGGCGCCGTACAGTTTGATGCGGATGCGGCGCGCCTTTTCGCCGAGCCGGGCGACCGCTTCGAACAGCGGCGTCGGATCGCGCCGTCCGGGATACAGCGTGCCGGTATAGACGATCGACAGGGCGTCGCGACTACCGTCCGCGGGGAGCGCGTCGGCCGGATAATCGTCCGGGTCGAAGCCGTTGAGCACGGTGATGGTCGGTTTGCGGAAGCGGCTCTGCAGCAGATCGCGCCAGGTGTCGGAGACGGTGACGAGGCCGCCGACATCGCGCAGGACGCGGCGCTCCTGCATCCGTTCCAGCGGGCGGCGCCAGGCCGGTTCGTCATAGTAGGGATGGTCGACCCAGAGATCGCGGAACTCCGCGATCCACGGAATTCGGAATTTGCGGGCGAGGCGGCGCGCGACCAGAAGACCGGTCAGCGGCGGCACAGTCGCGTAGATCAGATCGGCGCGCCACTCCTTCAGCATCGCCTTGCCGTCGGCGACGGCATAGGGCAGCCAGCCGATCTGCGGATCGGGCCAGTTGGTGACGTCCTGATAGACCTCCACCAGCCGGTGCAGCACTTCTCCGAGTGGCGATCTTTGTGCCTTTTGCGGGCCAGACGCCTTCGCGTCCGCGCCGTTTCCGGCCGGTGTTCCGTCCGCCGCCTTCCCCTTGTTGCGCAGCCCGGCAAGGAGCTTCGGCAGGCCGTTGACGTCGAAGCGCTTGGCATAGCGCACCCGGTCTGCCGGAATCTCCAGCCGCAGGAGCGGGGGATAGGGCAGATCGCGGGCGGCCAGCACACGCACGTCATGTCCGCGGGCAAGCAGGTACTTGGCGAGCTTGCCTGCGCGCACGCCCGACATCGGTGCGAACGGCGCGAAATAGCCCGAGACGATGAGAATGCGCATGGAGTTGTCAGCCCGCCGCGCACGACCTTGCGGTCATGCGCGGCGGCATGGGGTTACTGCTTTCCGGTCGGATATTCGACGATGAACGAGACGTAGATCTTCTTGCCGCCTTTCGCGACCCAGCGGAAGCCCTGACCGGCGGCCGTGTATGCAACTGGCATCCAGTCCGTTTCGCCGCCGCCCTTCACGCAGCCGGCGATGCCGGACTGGTCCCATTGCGCGTGCCAGGCCTGGAATTGTCCGCGCTGCAGCGATTCGCCGTTGACCCAGCGCAGCTCGCGCGACTTGCACAGATAGCGCAGGCCGATCCATGTCTCTTCGTTCGGCCGAAGATTCTGCATCAGGAACATGTGGGTGTCCTGGCTGCGGACGATTGCCAGCCGCCCCGGCGTTCCCTGGAAGGCGCGCCCCGAAGCCGCTTGGACAGCCTTGTCGAAAGGAAGCGACGGGATGGCCATCCCGGGCGCCATCGCGTGCGACACCTTGACGAGTTCGAAATAGCTTTTCGACGCAGGATCATAGACCGGCTTTCCGAAAACCGGTTGAGCCTGCGCGCCGGATCCGAGGCACAGGAGAAAAGCGGCGACAAGAAAAGTTAACGCTCTCATCGGACTAGCTCCAGTTGTTGGCATCCTGAGGTGGTTCCTATTTTATGCGAAATCAGCCCTGCCGGTCATGTGCGGCGAGCGTGGGTCTATCTTCGGTAGCCTTACCGGGCGTGGCGGTCTCGAGCCAGGCGACCGTCCATGCGGCGACCTGGTCGCGCCACGCACGGCGCGCGAAGGTGTGGTCGGCCTCGGCAAGGTCCCGGCGCACCACACGGGGCGATGCAAGCAGCTCGCGCCAGCGTGGCGAGGCGTTGACGGCCTCGTCGAACTCCCGCGCGGTGAAATCATTGCCGCTCATGATGAGCAGCACGTCGCCGTCGAATCGGGCGAGGCCCTCGGCCATGCGATCGGGCAGGGCGCGGCTTGTGTCCCCCGCCAGTCGATCGCCAACAGCCGCGGCGGACGCTGCGCCGTTCGCCTTCCGGCTGGCGTCGCGCACCATGCCGCCGAACGACCGTAGCGATGCGCCGAGCGCGAGATGCCCGGAAAACAGCTTCCGCCAGAATGACGGATCGAGGAGCCGGGCGGTATAATAGTGCTTCAGATATGTCTTCGCGTTGCCGCCGATCGTCCGGACCCAGGGATTGACCAGCACCAGCCCGCGGATACGCGGTTCGCGATGCGCGAGGAAGAGCGCTGCCGAAGCCGCGTCGCAAAGGCCCCAGATGATGATCTCCTCGACGCCGGGGCAGCGGGCGCAGAACGCGTCGACTGCCGCGGCGATGTCGTCGCCGATATGCTCGAAGCCGTTGAACGCGCCGTCGCTGTCGCCCATGCCGCGATAGTCGAAGCGCATGGCGGGGATGCCGGCGGCGGCCAGCGCGCGCGCAAGCAGGACGAACTGGCGATGGCTGCCGACGCGGTATTGCGGACCACCGACCACGATCAACACACCCCGGCGCGCGCGACGCTCGGGCTGGTGCAGGATGCCGAGCAGCGTGTCGTCTCCGCACCTGAATGCGAATGGCGTTTCGCGCGCGCTCATGCGGCCTGTCCCAGCACTTCGCCGGTCAGCGGCAGCAGGGCGGGCGCAAGTGCCGTTTCCTGCAATGTCCAGAACGGTTCCCCGACGACCCGGTGTTGCTTGAACGCAACCCCGGCCGCGCGCCAGCGCTCGGCGACCGCCTCGTTGGCCGGCGGTGGCGGCTGGTCCGCCTGCGCCGCCACCTCGATCCAGTCGATCGGTGCACGGCAGGCTGGCCCGAGGCCCGCGAGCGTGAGGGCGTCGATCGCGGCGACGAGGTCGTGGTGCAGGTCGTAGCCGGCGACCTCGATCGTCCGGTTGACGGACAGCGCTTTGCGCATGTCCGCCGTGCTTTCGTTGGCGCGCTTGGCGCCGGTCAGATCGGCGGCCAGACGAAGACGCAGGAACTGGGTGATCATCTGATCGCCGCGCAGGACCGGCTGCCACAAGACCACGCGGCTGACGGCTGCCTCGCGCGCGACGTCGAGCGCCAGCAGCGCGCCGAGGCGAAGGCCGAGCAGGGCGATGGTTTCGTAGCCCCGGCCGCGCATCCATGCGACCGCCCGCGCGACATCCTCGCGCCAAACCTCCCAGCGCGCGTCGGCGAAATCGCCGCTGCTGTCGCCGGTTCCGTACGGGTCGAGCAACAGGACGCCGTGGCCGCTCGCGGACAGGGACCCGGCCTGCAAGGCCGCCATCCGCCGCGCGCGATTCATCTCCTCGGCGAAGGGTGGAAGATAGATGACGCCGCGCGTTGGCATGCGTTGGGACGGATGGTGGACCGCCAGAATCGGGCCGGCGCCGCCTTCCAGCATCACCGGCTCGAACGGTGCCGGACGCGCGGCCGCCGTCATGTCGACGCTGCGGTCTTCCGGGCAGTGCAGTAGACGCCGAAGGCGAGGCGATGCGCGCTCGGCTTCCTGATCAGCACGGCATCCAGAAATTTGAACGGCCAGAACAGGACCGAGGCGGCGGCGAACACGCCGTTCGACAGCACTTTGTGGACGATCGTCCTGCCCTCGAACCACATCGCCAGCCAATACGTGAATACCGTCAGGAGCGTGACCGTCGGACCGATATGCGTGCCGCTATCGACGATCTCGAAGCCCTGCTGCTTCAGCAGCAAGGCCAGCCCCGGCTGCGTCAGGCGCCGGCAGTCGATCGGATCGTCATGGTATTGCTGCAGGAACGGGATCTCGATGTAGGCGAGGCCGCCGGGCTTCAGGATCCGGCGCATCTCGCCGATCAGCTTGCGGTCGTCTTCCACATGCTCGAGCAGACCGGTGGCGATGACGAGGTCGACCGTGCCGTCCTGGAACGGCGTCGCCGTGACGTCGGAGACGTAATCGGTGCCCGGGAACTTGACGAAGTCGACCGTCTTTACGTGCGGCGCGATCTTGCGGCCGCCGGCGCCGAGATCGACGATGAGCGCGCTCGACGAGAATTGTGCGACGACCTTCTCCGCCTGCGGCTGCGGTTGCCAGGTCAGCGTCGGAATGAACCGGTTCGCCTTGCCGAACGGCATAGCTGGAAATCCGCTTCAGTTGCGAGGGGGCCCGAGACTGCCGTGTCAGGCCGCCAGCTTGGCTTGAACGTAGTCGCAGAGGCTGCCGACCGTGGAGAAGGTGTCGGCGCTGATATCGTCATCCTCGACGTTGAAACCGAAGCGCTCTTCGATCGCGGTGAGGACGGTCAGCACGGCCATGGAATCCAGCTCCGGCACGCTGCCCAGCAGGCGCGTATCGGCGGTGAAGCCCTTTGCGCGGTCGCCGAGCTGCAGGGAGTCGCGCAGTATGTTCTTGACCTCGTCGATCGTCGCCATGGCTTGTCCGCCCCCGAAGTGATGCGTGTCCGGCCGGATTACTAACGCGAAGCCCTTAAAGATTAACCAACGCTGAGCCATCGCCGACCGCGCCTTGTCTTAGGCGATCCGGCGGGCGGATTTCAACCTGCGTGGCGTGCCACGGCCTGCCATGTGTTTGACATTATGGCTTAATAAACGCATCTGCCTGAAATTGACGTGACCCCGCCTGCGGTTCGTGGCCATAGTCGGGGCGAAATCGCACCCTCTACCGGCGGGCGAATGAGAATTTTTCATAAGCTGCGGTCGGTTTTTGACGAGTTCGGCGCGCTGGGGCCCCTTTATCTGCTGACCCGCGTGCTCGAGGGCACCCCCTTCGGGGTCCATGCCTACCGCCTGGTCGCCCAGCCCGTGCCGGAGGGGCCGCTGCTGCCGCCCGGCCGCGGGCGCAAGATCGAGGTGCGGCTGCTGGAGCGCGGCGATCCGGCCTTCGCCGGGCTGCCCCTGACACAGGATGTGCTCGCCTACCGCTTCGGCCAGGACGCCATTTGCCTCGGGGCGTTCAAGGACGGTGCCGTGATCGGCTGCCTGTGGCTGTGCCTGGGACCCTATCTCGAGGACGAGGTGCGCTGCCGCTTCGTGCCGCTGCCGCCGGGGGCAACATCCTGGGATTTCGATGTTTACCTGCGCCCCGAGCACCGCATCGGTTTCGGCTTTGCGCGGCTGTGGGACGAGGCCAACAGCCTGCTGCGGCGGCGGGGGGTGGGGTGGTCGATCAGCCGCATCTCCGTCTTGAACGTGAAGTCGCTCGCGGCCCACGACCGGCTCGGCATCCGGACCCTGGCGACGGCGGTCTATCTGCGGGCCGGGCGGCTGCAGGCGATGCTCGCCTCGGCGGCGCCCTACATCAACCTGTCCTGGTCGGTCGCGTCCGCGCCGACCCTGAACCTGCGCGCGCCAGCGGCGGTCCACGCCCCGGCGGCCGTACGGGCCGATGCATGACGGCAGGGCGGGTCTATCCCCATGACTTTCACTAGAAATTTACCATAAACCTACAATAGTCTCCGCGCCCGCTCCCTGGGGGTTCCATGTCAGAACTGCTTTCCGAACTGATCTTCAACAGCGCGACCCGCGCGCCCAATGCCCCGGCGCTTAGCTATGCCGGCGAGACGCTGACCTACCAGGCGCTGGCGGACCGGGTCCGCTCCACCGCACGCGGTCTGCTCGCAGCCGGGATCGGCCGCAGCGAGCGCGTCGGCATCTATCTCGAGAAGCGCATCGAAACGGTCATTGCCATGTTCGCCGCGGCCGCGGCGGGGGCGGTGTTCGTGCCGATCAACCCGCTGCTGCGCGCGCGCCAGGTCGGGCACATCATGCGCGACTGCAACGTGCGGATCTTCGTGACCTCGGCGGACCGCCTCAACGGGCTCGAGCTGAACTTCAAGGAATTCCCGGACGTCCGCTCGGTCGTCCTGATCGACAAGGCGACCGATGGCTGGAAGGCGCCGAGCGCCCCGGCCATGACCTGGTCGGCGTTGATGGCGCAGGGCGAGTCGAGCACGGCGCAGCCGCACCGCATCATCGACATTGACATGGTGTCGATCCTCTACACCTCGGGCAGCACCGGTCTGCCCAAGGGCGTGGTCCTGTCCCACCGCAACATGGTCGCGGGCGCCAAGAGCGTCAGCCAGTACCTGAGGAACACGCCGGACGACCGTATCCTCTCCGTGCTGCCGCTCAGCTTCGATGCCGGCTTCAGCCAGCTCAGCACCGCCTTCAACGTCGGCGCCTGCGCCGTGCTGATGAATTATCTGCTGCCGCAGGACGTCATCAAGGCGGTGGTCAAGGAGCGCATCACCGGGCTGGCCTGCGTGCCGCCGCTGTGGATCCAGCTCGCGCAGCTCGACCTGTCCGGTGCCGCGAAGACGTTGCGCTATTGCACGAACACGGGCGGCCGCATGCCGCGCGCCACGCTCGACAAGCTGCGCGCCGGGCTGCCGTCGACCCAGATCTTCCTGATGTACGGTCTGACCGAGGCGTTCCGCTCCACCTATCTCGATCCGAGCGAGCTCGACCGTCGTCCGGATTCGATCGGCAAGGCGATCCCGAACGCTGAGATCCTGGTCGTGCGGCCCAACGGCGAGGTCTGCGCACCCAACGAGCCGGGCGAGCTGGTCCATCGCGGCGCGCTGGTCGCGCTCGGCTACTGGAACGATCCGGAGAAAACCGCCGAGCGCTTCAAGCCGGCGCCGGGTCAGCTCTCCGGCCTCGTGATTCCGGAGCTTGCCGTGTGGTCCGGCGACACCGTGCGCCGCGACGAGGACGGATTCCTCTATTTCGTTTCGCGCCGCGACGAGATGATCAAGACGTCCGGCTATCGCGTCAGCCCGACCGAAGTGGAAGAGGCGATCTACGCCACCGGCCTGGTTGGCGAGGTCGTCGCCTTCGGTGCCGCGCATCCGGTCCTGGGCGAAGCGATCGTGGTGATCGCGACGCCGCCGAGCTCCGGCGCGCTCGACACGGATGCCGTGATCCGCGAGATGAAGGCGAAGGTTCCGCCCTATATGGTGCCGCACAAGATCGTCGAGCGTGCCAATCTGCCGCGCAATCCCAACGGCAAGATGGACCGCAAGCAGCTTTCCACCGAGGTCGGCAACATGTTCTCCGGAGCGGCATCGTGAATGCGCCTTCAGGCAAGACGCATCCGCCGCATTACTTCGCGGTCGCCGATGGCTGTCTGCAGGTCGGCGGCGTTCCCGTCACGCGCCTCGCCGATCGCATCGGCAGCACGCCGTTCTTCGTCTATGACCGCCGCCTGATCACCGAGCGCGTCGCGGCGCTCCGGTCGGCACTGCCGAAGACCGTGCATCTGAACTACGCCATCAAGGCCAATCCGATGCCGGCGGTCGTGCAGCATCTCGCCGGCCTGGTCGACGGTTTCGATGTCGCCTCGGCGGGAGAGATGCAGACGGCGCTGGACACGACCATGCCGGCGACCCGCATCAGCTTCGCGGGCCCCGGCAAGACGCGCGCGGAGATCGCGCAGGCCGTCGCCGCCGGCATCATGCTGTCGATCGAATCCGAAACCGAACTCGCGGCGGCCGCGGAGTTCGCGGCGGCGCAGAAGACCCGCGCGCGCATCGAAATACGCGTCAATCCCGATTTCGAGCTGAAATCGTCCGGCATGAAGATGGGCGGCGGGCCCAAGCAGTTCGGCATCGATGCCGAGCGTGTGCCGCAGATCCTGTCGCGCCTCGACCGGCGCATCTTCGAGTTCGAAGGCTTCCACATCTTCAGCGGCTCGCAGAACCTGCGCGCCGATGCGCTGCTGGAAGCGCAGAAGAAGACGGTCGACCTGGCGATCCGGCTCGCCGATGCCGCGCCCGACACGGTGCGCGTCGTCAACATCGGCGGCGGCTTCGGCATTCCCTATTTCCCGGGCGAGATGCCGCTCGATCTCGCCGCGGTCGGCCGCGGCCTTGCCGATGTGCTGCCCGCGCTGGTGAAGCGCGTGCCGGAGGCGCGCATCGTCGTCGAGCTTGGCCGCTACATCGTCGGCGAGGCCGGCGTCTACATCACGCGCGTGATCGACCGCAAGGAATCGCGCGGACAGATCTTCCTCGTGACCGATGGCGGGCTGCACCATCAGCTCGCGGCATCCGGGAATTTTGGCCAGATCATCCGCAAGAACTATCCGGTCGCCATCGCCAACAAGATGGACCGCGGGCCGAGCGAGCAGGCCAACGTCGTCGGCTGCCTGTGCACGCCGCTCGACCTGCTGGCGGACAAGATGGAGCTGCCGCGCGGCGAGATCGGCGACCTGGTCGCGGTGTTCCAGTCGGGCGCCTACGGCCTGACCGCCAGCCCGACCCGGTTTCTGGGCCATCCGGCACCGGCCGAAGTCCTCGTCTAGGCGCGCGCCGCCGCGCGCCCACGTCATCACGGGAGCTGCCACGTGTTCACCGGGATTTGCGGTTGGTTCGGCCGCGCGTCGCACGATCCGGCGACGACCCTGCGCTCGATGGCCGGGGATGCGCCGGATGGCGCGTCCTATACCGATGCCGTCTCGGGCCTTTTCGTCGATGTCGCCTATGAAGGCGGCGGCGTGTTCAGCGATGGCCGCATCCGGTCAGCGCTGGCCGGCGAGCCGACCTGGTCCGATCCGGCTTTGGCGTCGATTGCCGCGCGCAGCGGCCACGCCGTGGCGCTGGCCGAGGCATTTCGCAGGCACCGCCTGGAGCTGTTCCGGTTTCTGCACGGTCCTTTCGCCCTGGTCGTCTATGACGAGGGCGAGGACGAATCGCTGCTCGCTATCGATCGCTTCGGCGTTCATGCGCTGAGCTATGCGTCGGCGCCGGGGGCGCAGGTGTTCGGCACGACCACGGACAGCGTGCGCCGCCATCCCGCTGTCACCAGCACGATCGATCCGCAGGCGATCTTCAACTACATCAACTTCGCGGTCGTGCCCGCGCCCGGCACGATCTATCGCGAGCAGAAGAAGCTGCTGCCGGCGCAGTACCTGCATCGCATCAAGGGCACGTCCCGCACCGGCTTCTACTGGCAGATGCCGTACGGCACCCATCCGGACCGAGATACGAAGTCACTGGGCGCGGAGATGTGCCGGCTGATCGAGCAGGCGGTGCGGCGTAGCGTGGATGGCGCCGATCTGTCGCAGGTCGGCGCGTTCCTGAGCGGCGGTCTGGACAGCTCGACGATCGCTGGCATGCTGGCCGGGCTCGTCAAGGGTCCGGCGCGCACCTTCACCATGTGCTTTGGCGCCGAGGCGTATGACGAGGTCTTCTACTCGCGCATTGCGGCAAAGCATTTCGGCTTCGACGCGCGCGAGCACAACGTCTCGCCCGATGAAGCGGCGGGCGTATTCGACACGCTGGCCCGGGCCTATGACGAGCCGTTCGGCAATTCCTCGGCGATCCCGACCTTCTGCTGCGCCCGGGTCGCACGGGAGAATGGAATCTCCATACTGCTGGCGGGTGACGGCGGCGACGAGCTGTTCGCGGGCAATGCCCGCTACCGGTCCCAACTCATGCTGGACCGGTACTTCGAGATTCCCGCCGCGCTCCGCAAGGGCCTGATCGAGCCGATCGCCGGGGCGCTGCCGGATGCGCTGCTGATCGGCCCGGTGCGCAAGGCGCGCAACTACGTGCGCCTGGTCACCACGCCAATGCCGGACCGCATGCTGTCCTACGAGCACATCGACGCGGCCGAGCTCCAGGCCGTGTTCCAGCCGTCGTTCCTGCGCGCGGTCGATCCCGAACAACCGATGGCGATCGCCCGCGACGCCTACGGGCGCGCGCGGTCGGACGACGTGCTGCAGCAGATGATGCATCTCGACCTGGGGCTGACACTCGCGGACAACGACCTGCGCAAGGTGCGGCGGATGTGCCGGGTCGCGGGTGTCAAGGTGCGCTTCCCGTTCCTCGACGAGGAGCTGGCTGCGTTCTCGGCGCTGCTGCCGGCGTCCGTGCTCATGGAGGGGATGCGTCTGCGCGGCTTCTACAAGCAGGCCATGCAGGGCTTCCTGCCGCCGGAGATCCTCGACAAGAAGAAGCACGGCTTCGGCATGCCGTACGACCTGTGGATCCGCAGCAATCCGCGCGTCCGCGAGGCGGTCGCGCGGTGCGTCGGCGACTTCAGGCAGCGGGACTACTGCAACCCGGCCTACATCGACGCGTTGCTGGCGCGTCACGACAGCGAAGACCCGCGCTATGCCGGCCGCCTTTGGGATATCATGACGCTCGAGATGTGGCTGCGCGAGCGCGGCCTTTCCTGAGGGGGGATCTCGTGGCCAACCTGCTGCATCGCGCGGTGTGCCTGGGGCTTATGGCGGCGTGGGCCGGAGCGCTGCCGGCGCTGGCGCAAGGCAAAGTGGACGGCTCGACGCCCGGCATGGTCCAGCCCGAGCCTTCGACGCCGACCTCGCTCGGCGTTCGCTGGCCGGTGATCGGCGACAGGAACCTCAACGCCGGCATCGCGGTCGCCTACCGGAAGGCGGGGACCGATGCATGGGTCGAGGGCTATCCGCTGTTCCGGACCTTCAACGACCGTATCTCCGCCGACAACATTGTGCCGGACGGACATCTGTTCGCGGGCAGCATCGTCGATCTGACCCCCGATACCGAGTACGAGGTCCGGCTTTCGCTCAGCGATCCCGACGGCGGCTCCAAGGCGCAAACCCTGCGCCTGCGCACCACCGCGGTGCCGCGCCTGGCAGCGACCATGCAGCGCCGCTATGTGACGCCGCTCGGGCCGGGCCAATCGGCCGGCGGCAGCGGCACCCAGAACGATCCGTTCCGCGGCTTGCGGGCCGCGCTGCTGCGCGCCCAGCCGGGCGACATGCTGACGCTCGCGTCCGGGACCTACGCCGACGGGCCGTTCATGGCGGCGGCCTCGGGCACGCGCGACAGGCCGATCGTTATCCAGGGGCCGGCGGACGGCGGTGCGGTGCTCGACGGACGCGGCGGCGAGGTGCTGCTCGACCTCAGCGGTCGCGAGCACATCTGGGTTGATCGCCTCGGCCTGCGCGGCGCCGGCGAGCTGATCCGCGCCAACCGCGCCAGCCATGTCGCCGTGACCCGCAGCCGGTTCGACATGGTCCGTCTCGGCTTCAATGCGCGCAACGCGATCTACCGCGAATCGGTCGGGTTCTACATCGCCGACAACACCTTCATCGGCACGACGACGTGGCCGCGTTCGAAGGGGATCGAGCAGATCTATGCCGTGACGGTGACGGGCTCCGGCCACGCCGTCTCCTATAATCTGATGCGCAACGTCGGCGACGCCGTCCACAACGGCGATGTCGGCCGCCTGTCGGCCAGCGACATCAACAACAACGACATCGACGTCTGCACGGATGACGGCATCGAAGCCGACTATGCCGACACCAACGTCCGCATCTATCGCAACCGCATCACGAACTGCTTCTCGGGCATCAGCACGCAGCCCTCGCATGGCGGGCCCGTGTACATCTTCCGCAACCTGATGCTCAACATGCAGTACACGCCGGTCAAGCTGCACAACGACACCGCCGGCGCGCTTATCTTCCACAACACCAGCCTGAAGAGCGGCATTCCGTTCAACATCTCGATCCAGGGCGAGACGGTCCGCGACGTCATCACGCGCAACAATCTCTTCGTCGGCACCGGCAGCCCGGCGCTCAACAGCACGGGCCGGATGAGCCGGACGGACTTCGACGGCGACGGCTACGAATGGCCGCCGCGCGGCAGCTTCGCGCGCTGGAACGGCAAGGACTACCCCTCGACGACCGCCGCAAGGCAGGGGGGCGAGGTCTATGCGGGGCGCGGTGCCTTCACGATGGGCCCGCACCGCACCTTCGCGACCCTCGCGGCGCCGCAGGCGCATGAGCGGCAGATCGACCCCGCTACCCACGATCCGCGCCTGGGGCCGGCGTCACGGGCGATCGACCGCGGCGTGCGGCTGCCCAATTTCAACGACCGGTTCGCCGGCGCGGCGCCTGATCTCGGCTGCTGCGAGCTCGGCGAAGAGCTGCCGCGGTTCGGGCCGCGGCCCGAAGAGCTGCAGCGATGATCAGCCGCCGCGTGGCGCTGTCGGGGATGGCCTCGGCCTTCGTCGTCGGCGCCTCGCAGGCGGGCGGGGCGGCGGTGACCGATCAACTGCCGCGGGGGCAGTGGGCCCGCATCCACGAGCAGTCCGATGGCGACGAAGTGCGCTTCAAGCGCCAGGTGCATGGCGGTGCCGCCTTCGATGCGCGGCGCGGACGGATCGTGCTGTTCGGCAGCGACGAGCATGGCGAGGACTGGACCAACGCGCCGCTGTTCTTCGATGTCGCACGGCGGCGCTGGACGCGACCCTATCCCGATGATGATCCGGCAACCTACGGCGTCGACCGGTACGGCAACGCCGTTGCCGGCGTCAATGGCGACCATCCCTGGGCGATGCACACCTATGGCGCGGTGGCCTGTCACGAGGCGGACGACGCGGTCGTCGTCAGCACCTATCCCGAGCACATGAAGCCGGGCCGCTTCACCGATGCGCTGGCGCATGTCTGGCCCAGCGTGCGCCGCCATCCGACCTGGATGCTGGACCTCGCCACCGACACGTGGCGCCCGCTCGCGGTGCCGCCGGTGCATTTCTTCGCCTGCGCGACAGCCTACGATGCGCATCGGCGCGTGGTGAGGGGCTACAAGGCCGACGGCGTGTTCGAGCTGCGGCCGCGGCCCGTCGGCTGGACCAAGGTCGCCGAGCCCGGTCTGCTCGGCTATCACAACAGCGTCGCCTTCGATTCGCGCCACCGCGCGCTGGTCGTGTTCGGCAGCCACCAGGGCGCCAACGACATCGTCGTCTATGATCCCGCGGCAAGGCGCCATGAGCGGATGCCGACGCCCGGCCTGCGGCCGCCGAAGGCGCAGTACCGGCCGATGGCGTTCCATGCCGGCATCGGCCAGACCGTCGTCCTGTTCGACAGCAAGGGTGACGGCGATCCGGCGCTGAGCGGCGCCGGCTGGGCGGAGACCTGGCTCTACGACCTCGGCCGCGATGCGTGGACGCAGCACGCGGCGCGCATCCCGTTCCGTCTCGGCATGAACTACAACATGGTCTACGCCGCAGGCGGCGAGGGCCTGCTGCTGCTCGTCGCCGACGAGCCGGGCCGCCCGACCAGCGTGTGGGCGCTGCGCCTGTGATCGACATCAAGCATTTCATCCTGCCGCCGCTGGGCCTGTTCATCCTGATCGCGGTCGGCTGGCTGCTGGCCCGGCGTTGGCGGCGGTTCGGCGGCACCATCGCGGTCCTGTCGTTTCTGATCCTGGTCACGTTGAGCCTGCCGTTCACTGCCGGATGGCTGATGTATCCGCTGCAGACCTATCCGGCGCTCGATCCGGCGGGCCCGCTGCCGGAGGCGGATGCCATCGTGATCCTCAGCGGCGACATGCAGCCGCTGGCGCCCGAGTACGGCGTCGACATCGTCGGTCCGTACACGCTGGAGCGCGTGCGCTATGGCGCGTACCTGCAGCGGCGCACGGGCAAGCCGGTGCTGGTCAGCGGCGGGCAGGTCCTGCCGCGGACGACACCGATCGCCGTCCAGATGCAGGCCACGCTCACGCAGGAATTCAACGTCCCGGTCCGCTGGGTCGAGGTGAAATCGCTGAACACGCATGAGAACGCCGCCTTTTCGCGCGAACTCCTTCAGCGCGACGGTGTCTCCCGCGTGCTGCTGGTGACGCATGCCTGGCACATGCGGCGCTCGATGGCCGCGTTCCGCGCCGTGGGTCTGGAGCCGATCGCGGCGCCGACGCGCTTCATCCGGCCGCCGACGCCGATCGGACTGGATTTCGTGCCGAACGCATCGTCGCTGCGGGCCAGCTACTACGCCCTGCACGAGTGGCTCGGGCTGCTGTGGTACTACCTCGCCGGCTACACCAAGGCGTTCTCCTGATGTCGCGGACTCCTGCGCATGAATGACGCAATGCAGATGAGCAATGTTGCACCGGAGACGGCGTCTGCGCGCAAGCTGCGCATCCTGACCTTCTCGACGCTGTATCCGAACCCGGGGCAGCCGTCGCACGGCGTGTTCGTGGAAAACCGCATCCGCCATCTTGCCGCCAGCGGCGCGGTCGAGATCGAGGTCGTGGCGCCGGTTCCTGTCTTCCCGCTGGTGCGGCGCTTCATGGCGGAGTACGCGGAGGCGGAGAAGGCGCCCGCGCGCGAAACGCGTCATGGGCTGACCGTGCGCCATCCGCGCTACCCATTGGTGCCGAAGGTCAGCATGCTCGCGGCGCCGCTCAGCCTCTACCAGGCGGCGCGGCAGTCGATAGAGGAGGTGCGTCGCGGCGGCTTCGACTTCGATCTGATCGACGCGCATTATTTCTATCCGGACGGCATCGCAGCGATAATGCTGGGGCGCCATTTCGGCCGGCCGGTGACGATCACGGCGCGCGGCACGGACATCAACCTGATCCCCGAATATTACTGGCCGCGGCGCATGATCCGGTGGGCGGCGCGCGAGTCGGCCGGCATGATCACGGTGTGCGCGGCGCTCAAGGACGGGCTGGTCGAACTCGGCGCGCAGGCGGACAAGGTCCGCGTGCTGCGCAATGGCGTCGACCTCCAGACCTTCCGCCCGGTCGATCGCGTCGCGGCCCGATCGAAACTGGGCCTGACGGCGCCAACCCTGCTGTCGGTCGGGCACCTGATTCCGCGCAAGGGCCACGATCTGGTCATCGGCGCGCTCAAGCACCTTCCGGGCTGCGGCCTGCTGATCGCGGGCCTCGGCCCGGAGGAGCAGCGCCTCAGGGCCCTCGCGCGCAGTTCGGGCGTCGAGGACCGCGTGCGCTTCCTCGGCCGCGTCGCGCATGGCGACCTGCGCGAGGTCTACAGCGCCGCCGACCTGCTGATCCTCGCCTCCAGCCGGGAAGGCTGGGCCAATGTGCTGCTGGAGGCGATGGCCTGCGGTACGCGCGTGGCGGCCTCGGATGTGTGGGGCACGCCGGAAGTCGTCGCCGAGCCCGCCGCCGGCGGCCTGTTCAAGGACCGCACCCCCGAGGCCATCGCCGCGACGGTGCAGGCGGTCATGGCGCAGCCGATCGACCGCGCCGCGACCCGGCGCTACGCGGAGGGCTTCAGTTGGGACCAGACCACCCAGGGGCAGATCGACCTGTTCCGCTCGATCGTCGCATCAAGCCAGCGTTAACGGCCCCCGTGCTAGCCAAGCCATCCTGAGAATCCCCTGCCGACATGGCACACAGCATCCTCCACGTCCTCGACCACTCGCTGCCGCTGCACAGCGGGTACACGTTCCGCACGCTCGCCATCCTCACGGAGCAGCGCGCCCGCGGCTGGCAGACGCATCACATCACGAGTGCCAAGCAGGGCAAGGTTCCCGGGCCCAGGGAGGAAGTCGAAGGCTGGCTGTTCCACCGCTCGCCGTACCGTCCCTCCGCGGGCACCAAGCCGGTCCTGAGCGAGCTGGTCCTTCTCCGCGACCTGCATGCGCGGCTGGACGAAGTGGCACAGGAGCTGCGACCCGACATCATCCATGCGCACTCCCCGGTGCTGAACGCGTTGCCGGCGCTGCTGGTCGGCCGCCGCTACCGCATCCCCGTGGTGTACGAGGTGCGCGCGTTCTGGGAGGACGCGGCCGTCAGCCTGGGGCAGAGCACGCAGGGCGGACTGCGCTATCGCGCGACGCGCGCGCTCGAGACCTTCGCGCTGCGGCGCGCGGATGCGGTCACGACGATCTGCGAAGGTCTGCGCGGCGACATCGTCAAGCGCGGCATCGACAGCGACAAGGTCACGGTCATCCCCAATGCCGTCGATCTCAAGGAGTTCTCGGCGCCGAAGCCGCCTGATCCGACGCTGCTCGCGCGCTACGGCCTTGAAGGCAAGGTGGTGATCGGCTTCTTCGGGTCGTTCTACCATTACGAAGGTCTGCATCTCCTGCTCGAGGCGATGCCGGCGCTGGTCGCGGGTGCGCCCGATCTGCGCGTGCTGCTCGCCGGCGGCGGACCGCAGGACGAGGCGCTGCGCCGCCGCGCCGCGGAGCTCAAACTCGACGGCAAGGTCATCTTCGCCGGCCGCGTTCCGCATGCCGAGATCACGAAGTACTACGATCTCGTCGACGTGATGATCTATCCGCGCATCTCGATCCCGCTGACGGAGCTGGTGACGCCGTTAAAGCCGCTCGAGGCGATGGCGATGGAGAAGATCGTCGTCGCCTCGGATGTCGGCGGCCATCGCGAGCTGATCCGCGACGGCGACACCGGCTACCTGTTCACGCCCGACGCGCCCGACAGGCTGGCAACCCGGCTGCTCGATACGCTGCAACGGCGCGGCGACTGGCCGGCGATGCGTGCGCGTGGGCGACGCTTCGTCGAGACGGAGCGCAACTGGCCCAACAGCGTGGCGCGATACGAGAAAGTGTACGGCCGCCTCGTCGGCCGCTAGCGCGCCTTCACGCGTCTGCGGAGACGCGACGGCGCCTTGCCGTAGGTTTCGAGGAAGACCGCATTGAAGCGCCGTACGCTGGCGAAACCGGCCGCGAAGGCGATCTCGGTGACCGGCAGTTCCGTCGTATCGAGCAGCCGCTTTGCCCGCTGAACCCGGCACGTCTTGGCAATGGCAAGCGGCGAGCTGCCGGCGTGCTTGTCGAACAGGCGCGCCAGATGACGGCCGCCGATCCCGAGCCGGGCGGCAAGGTCGACGACGGAGCGATCGTCCAGAAAGCCGGCCATGATCAGCCTGACGGCCTTGGTGACGATGGCGCCAGAGCCGCGCCATGCGGGCGAGAATGGCGCTGTTTCGGGCCGGCAACGCAGGCACGGGCGGAAGCCGGCCTGTTCTGCCGCAGCAGCCGTGGGAAAGAACGAGACATTGCGCGACTGTGCCGGCTTCACCGGACATACGGGCCGACAGTAGATTCCGGTCGTCCTCACGCCGGTGAAGAAGCGCCCGTCATAGCGTCGGTCGCGCCGGACCCGGGCACGATCGCAGATATCGAAATCCAGCATCTTTGCCGGGAGTTTAGTCATGCCGGGTGCAAAGGTCAGCCGCACCCGGACGACCAGGTCCGATTTCGGCCAGCGCCGGTCAGCGCCAGAACGTACGCTGCTGGCAATGGACGAGCCCCTCGACAATCCGACGTGGCATGCACTCGCCGAACTATCCGGCGATCTTGTCATCCGGTCGACAAATGTGGCGCGCTTTGTGCCGGAAGCGGCGCCGTTCTTCGGCATGGAACGGGACACGCCGCAAGCCTACGCCGAAGCCCGGCGGCTGCTGGGCGCGTCTCCGGACGCGCGTTTCTTTCTGGCGACCGATAGAGCGCCGCCCGACGGCTGGCGTGAGACGTTCAAGAAGCCGATCGCGCAGATGGTCTTGCCGCCGGACACGGCTCTACCGGCGTCGTCGGCCGGCATGCATGAACTCGGGCCCGGCGATGTGCCGGCGATGCTCGATCTCGCCGCGCAGGGCAAGCCCGGGCCATTTGGTCCGCGCACGCGCGAGCTGGGAACCTATCTCGGTATACGCGAAGACAACCGGCTCGTGGCCATGGCGGGAGAGCGCTTGCGCTTCGCCGGCCACGCTGAGATCAGCGCCGTTACGACGCATCCGGACTATCGCGGGCGCGGCCATGGTCGCGCGCTGACGGTCGCGCTGGCGCGTCGCATCCGCGACGGGGGCCGCGTCCCATTCCTGCACGTCTATCCGGACAATCCGGCAGCGGAGCTCTACAGGTCGATCGGTTTCGTCGATCGGGTGAAGCTGCTGGTTGTCTGGCTCGCTCCGACCTGAGGCGCTAACTGAACGCCGCCGCGAACGCCTTCTCGCCGCGCGGCGTGAAGGCGACGATCCGGCCGGGTTCCTTCTTCGCCCAGCCCATCGCGCACAGGCGCGTCAGCAGTGCGGCGCCGAGCGCGCCGCCGAGATGGTGGCGTCGCTCGCTCCAGTCGAGACAGGCGAGGCAGAGCGGCCGCCGGCCGCGCTCGAGCAGATCGAGCTCGATGCCGAAGTCCTGAAAGAACCGCCGCCCGCGCGCGGTCAGCGTCATGTCGTCCGACTCGCCCGCGAGCAGACCCCTGGCGCGCAGATGCGCGAGAACCGCAACGCCGCGCTCGCCGGCGAGGTGGTCGTAGCAGACGCGGGCCTTGCGCAGCGCCGGATCCTTCGGCCCCGGACGCACGCGCACCGCGCCGGTCCGCGAGGCGAGGCCCATCAGCGTTTCCAGCGCGTGCGCGACATCGTTGCCCGAAAGCCGGAAGTAGCGGTGCCGTCCCTGCTTCTCGACGACCAGCAGCCGCGCGGCCTCGAGCTTGCCGAGATGACCGCTCGCCGTCTGCAAGGTGACTCCGGCCTGTTCCGCGAGCTCGCTGGCGGTGAGGGCGCGCCCGTCCATCAGCGCGGTCAGCATGTTGGCGCGGGCGGGGTCGCCGATGAGCGAGGCGATCGGCGCGATGGTGGGGCCGTCTTTCATAGTTCGATCATCGCCGAAGCATTGTCGCCGTGCAAGACGCTACATTGCGCCTGACATCATCCGGGAGCTGCCAATGGCAACGCTCGATCCTATTGCCGCGGTCACGCATGCCGATCCGTACGCCACGTACCGGACTCTGCTCGCGGAGCGGCCGCTCTACCGCGACGACGCGCTCGGTCTTTGGGTTGCGTCCAGCGCCGCGGCCGTGACCGCCGCCCTGGAGAGCGCGGCGTGCCGCGTGCGGCCGATCGCCGAGCCCGTGCCGCACGCGTTGAACGGCTCGCCGGCCGGGGAGATCTTCGGCGGCCTCGTGCGCATGAACGACGGCGCGCGCCACGCGGCGATGAAGGCGGCGGTGATGCACGCGTTGGCCGCGGTCGATCCCGAGGATGTTGCCCATGCGGCGCGCGACTTGCTCGTCCGCACAATGGCCGAGCGCGGCGATGCGCTGTGCAACGGCGCGCTGGACGAGATCATTTTCGAGTTGCCCATTGCCGTCGTCGCCTCGCTTCTGGGCGTGCCGCCCGCGGCGACGTCGGAGGCCACCGCCCTGATCGGTGATTTCGTGCGCTGTGCCGCGCCGGGCGCTTCGGCGGAGCAGGTTGCGCGCGGCAAAGGCGCCGCAGCGGACCTCCTGAAGTTGGTCCGGGCGCTGCCGCGAGGGGCAGGCCTTGTCCAGCGTCTGCGCGACGGCATGGGGACCGATGCCGAGGGCCTGGTCGTCGCCAATGCCATCGGATTCCTGTTCCAGACGTACGATGCGACCGCAGGCCTGGTCGGCAATGCACTGCTGGCGGCGGCGACA
>JAESGS010000604.1_pt1 | contig 21683 bp, 10 predicted proteins | sample 9269761 | NCBI WGS metagenome assembly JAESGS01 (sample SAMN15741799, study PRJNA653493) | algae metagenome | isolation source: Cyanosarcina radialis HA8281-LM2 and co-occurring heterotrophs from damp... | place: USA: Makauwahi cave, Hawaii | collected 2011-01-06 | reverse complement strand
CGGTGATCCCCCAACAGGAATGCCCTGAAATTAGGGGGTGATTTCTTAGCAAATTGCTAAGAGATGAAGCGGGTCAGAGGGCCTGTAGACGGCCGCCAGCGATTTTTCGTTTCGCTTAAGTGTCTGCGCTAAAACGAATTTTTCACGCTACGCCTCGTCAATTCGGCATAAGCCGATGATCCAGTTCCTAAGCCTGATCTAATCGACATGGTTACCATCTCGTGAAATCGTGCCTGCATGGGCCCAAACCTGTGTCAGTCTGAGGCGCCGGGTGCTGAAGCAGCCTCATTCTGGCCTTGCGGCGCGTCGTTGCCGTGCTTTTCCAGATTTACCAATCGGCACCAGTGCCCCAGATCGCCACAAGCGCTGCTGGTGCGAGTGGAAGCTCCGTCGTTACTCTTCTCTGAATGCGCGTGTGATCTGGTCGGTGAATGGTTTTGCGAGGAACGAGATGACAGTCCTTTCCTCGGTCTCGATATAGACTTCGACGGGCATGCCTGGTGTGAGCTTGGTTGCGAGGTCGCCGAGGTCGTTCGGGGAGAAGGTGACGCTGGTTTTGTAGAAGGGCAGGTTCGTTGCCTTGTCGACGATGGTTGCGCCGGGGATAATATCGACGGCGCCGACGATTTCCGGCGTGGTCTGCCGGTTGAAGGCGGTGAAGCGCATGCGTGCGGTCTGGCCGACGAAGACACGGTCGATGTCGGTTGGGGCGACCTTGACATGGACGTTGAGCTCGCTGTTGGCAGGTACGATGGCCATGATCACCTGGCCCGGTGCGACGACGCCGCCGACGGTATGTGCCTGCAGGTCGTAGATCGTGCCGCTTTCCGGCGCGTTGACGACCGTGCGATCGAGCCGGTGCGTAAGCTGCAGCGCGCGCTGCTCGAGTTCGGTGAGCCTTGCCTCGACCGAGACGATCTCCTTTTGCAGCTCCGTGCGGCTGGTCTGGTCGACCGACATCAGTCGGACCTTGAGCTCGCTGATCTGGCCTTCGGCTTCGGCGACACGGGCGAGAAGATCACCGATCGTGCCCTCGATGCGCACCATCTGACGGCGAAGGCCGCGCAGTTCGGCGGCCTTGGCGAGCCCCTTCTGGACCAGCCCCTCCTGCATGGCGAGCTCTTCTGCAAGCAGCTCGTTTTCTGCAAGATTGGCCTTTTCCTGCTCTCTCAGGCCGTCGATCTGGTTGCGAAGCTGCGAGATCTGCATTTCGATCTGCTGCTTTTGATTGGCCCGCATGACGCGGTTTTCGTCGAAGAGCTTGGCTTCCTCGCGCATGACCTCGGGAGAAAGCTCCAGCCCCTCGAAGGAAAGCACGTCGAGACCGTCGCGTTCGGCCACAAGCCGGGCCATCATCGCCTTCAGCTGTGCGACCTGTGATGTGACGATGCCGAACTCGATGCGCAGCTGCGTGTCGTCGAGGCGCAGGACGACATCGCCCTTGTCGACCAGAGAGCCGATCTTCACGGGTATCTCGACAATCGTACCACCATCGACATGCTGGACCTGCTTGGTCTCGCCGATGACGACGAGTTCGCCCTGCGAGATAACGGCGCCGGCAAGCTTCGCCTGGGCCGCCCATCCGCCGATCCCGACCGTCAGGGCAAGACCGAGCATGGTCGCTGTAAGCATGCGTCCCTTCAGCCCCTTGCCGGAGAGCGAGACTTGGCTGTTCTTGTCATCAAGGCGCTGTGTCATGGTGTGTCCCCTTACGCAGTTTACAGTTTCGGCCCGAAGCGGTGCCGATCACGCGGTTCAGATCAGGCCACGAGCCCTTCGGTCTGGCCGGGAAGATGGAAGGCCGTCAGGATCAAGTCGTCTTCGTCGAGGTCGTGCGCACTGATGATGACGATCTCGTAATCCTGATCGCCGTCGATGTCCGTCACGAGCTGCAGCACCTGATGGCCCGCATCGTCGTCGTCGATCATCTTCTTGTAGAGTTTGACCAAGGTCTTGTGGTCGTGGCGGTCGAGCTCGAGCGTGCTCTCGCCATCGTCGAAGTAGAGGCGGCCGAGCTCCCGCTCGAGCTTCGACAGGTCGACCTTGTCGCCGACATCGAAGTCGCGGATTTCGTCATGGCCGGCCCCATAATTGCCGATCGAGGCGACCGAGCCGAAGACGAAGCTGTCCTGACCGCCGCGGCCATAGAGAATGTTGACGGCCGAACTGGCGGTGATCGTGTCGTCACCCTCGCCACCAACGGCATTCTCAATCGAGGTCAGGCGGTCGTTGCCGATCTCCTCGCCTGTGGCGGTGCCCGCCTCGAGATCGATCTCGACCGCCATGGTCGCGGACGAAGCATCATAGGTATCCTGGCCCTCGCCACCATGGATGACGTCGTCGCCATCATCGGTGCCGGGTGTCGACGCATCCATCGGCATCTGCGTCAGACTGCGCGCCTCCAGCACCGGCTGGACGCCCGCAACGAAGACATCGTCACCCTCATCGCCGACCATGACGTCATCGCCTGCACCGCCGGCAAGCGTGTCGTGACCGTTGCCGCCGTCCAGCACGTCGTTACCCGCGTCTCCCGACAGGACATCGTCTCCCGCTTCGCCGAAGAGCCGGTCGTCGCCGTCACCACCGGACAGAATATCCTGCCCGTCGCCCCCCATCAGTGTGTCGCGTCCGGCCTCGCCGAACAGCATGTCGTTGCCGGCATCGCCGAACAGGACATCGTCGCCATCGCCGCCAAAGATGCGGTCATCGCCGTCACCACCATGGATGACATCGCGGCCTTCGCCACCGATCAGCACGTCGTCGCCCGCACCGCCGAGGATCAGGTCGTCGGCTTCGCGCCCATAGACCGTGTCGTTGCCGGCACCGGCATCGATCAGATCCTTGCCCGGTGTGCCGAGGAGAATGTCATCTTGATCGGTTCCGGTGATCTCGGTGTCGGCATGCGCACGCAGATCGAGAAAGCCCTGCCCCTGGACCGAGGCCTTGCCGTCGCTCAGCGTAAAGGTGAGGTTCACCAGGCCATAGCTGTCGCGTTCGGGCACATAGATCCAGGCATCGTCGCCATAGGCGCGGATCTCGCCCGATGTCGCGCGGATCGCGGAGATCGTCAGCGGATCGCCGTCCGGGTCCATGGCTGCGCGCGCAAGGTCGGCCCACATCAGAAGCATCGACAGGTTGACGAGGCCCGTTCCGAGATAGATCGGTCCACGGGACAAGGGGGCACGATTGGTCGGTGCCGGCGGGTTCCCGGAAGTACCCCCATTCGAGGAGCCCCCGCCAGACGTGGTATCGACTGGCAGACCGCCGTCATCAGGCGTATCGCCATTACCGTCTGCCGCCTGACCAGCGGCGGGGGTATCGTTTGCAGCACTGGGCAGGCCGAAGCCGGAGAACTTCGGCTTGGCCACGCTTGGCGCCACAAAGCGGAAACCGTTGGCTGCGACATCGATGGTGACACCCTGGAACGGGCGTCCGGCATAGTCGCCTTCGAGCGCAAAATCCTGGGCGTTGAAGCGGATCGAGGAGTAAAGCCTGCGCGGTGGCTCGATCTGCTCGACCACGTCCTCGTAGGCCCGCTGGATCTCCTGCCAGAAGGCGGCGATGTCCAGCCCGGCCTCGGGCGCATCCTCGATCGGCGCTGTCGTGCCGTCGTCGAGTGCCACGGTCTTCCGTTCGTCCGGGGCTTGCGCATTGGGCGCCGGATTGACGATCTCGCGCAGACGCCCGAGATAAGCGCCGAGCCCCATGGAGAGCACGGCGAAGATACCCGGCGACCAAAGCGTGCGATCCTGAACTTCGGGAAGCGCAAACTTGCGCGCCGGCGCCTTGGCCGACAGGGCGTCGCCATGGCCGAGCTTCAGGGTCTCATCATGATCGGGAATGGAGCTTGCCATGATCCCTTACTCCGCCGCGATCGGCATCAAGCGGGTCGGCCGCAGCGGCTTCTCCTGCGTGTTGGCCGGGACCTTGATGATCTCCTCCTTCGGCCCGTAGGAGACAAGCTTGCCGCCCTGGACCACGCCGACCATGTCGACGGCCTGAAGGACGCTTGGGCGATGGGCGACGATGACGACGATGCCGCCGCGCTCGCGCACCTTGACGATCGCCTTCATCAGCGCCTCTTCACCCTCAGCATCAAGGTTCGAATTGGGCTCGTCGAGCACCACCAGGAAGGGATCGCCGTAAAGCGCACGCGCCAGCGCCACGCGCTGCCGCTGGCCGGCCGACAGCGATTGGCCACTCGGACCGATCTGGGTCTGGTAGCCGTTCGGCAACCGCACGATCAGATCATGAATACCGGCGGCGCGTGCGGCCCGGAAGATCATCTTGGAATCGGCATCCGGATCGAAACGGGCGATGTTGTCGGCGACCGTCCCATCGAGAAGGGCCACTTCCTGGGGGAGATAGCCGACATTCTCGGTGAAGAAGCTGGTCGGCCACTGCTTGAGGTCGGCCCCATCGACGCGAACCGAGCCGCGCAGGAGTGGCCAGATGCCGAGCAGCGAACGCGCGAGCGTCGTCTTGCCGCCGCCGGATGGACCGATCAGCGCCAGCGCCTGGCCAGCCGTGAGTTTGAACGAGACATCGCTCAGAAGCACGGTGCCGGTCGTGGGTGCCACTGTCGTCATGCCTTCGACGACAAGGTCTTCGCTCGGCGCCGGCAAGTCGAACTGCGTCGGCGGACGGTCGAGTACGGCGAGCGTGTCCTTGATCCGCGACCAGGAGCGGCGTGCGGCGATGACGCCCTTCCATTGGGCGATCGCCTGGTCGACCGGGGCGAGCGCCCGGCCCGTGACGATCGAGGAGGCGATGATCGCACCGGCGGACATCTCGCCCTGGATGGTCAGATAGGCGCCAAGCCCAAGGGTCGCCGATTGCAGCATCATGCGCAGGACCTTGGAGATCCCGGCAAAGGTGCCCGCGATGTCGGAGGTTGCCGTCTGGGTTTCCAAATGGCGGCGATTGGCGCTTTCGAAGCGGTCGATCGCGCGGTCCGTCATGCCCATCGAATAGAGGATATCGCCATTGCGGACATGGTTGTCCGAGACGTTGTTGCGCTGGATGGCGGCGCGCGTCATCTCCTTGGCATGGCGGCGCGACAGAAGCTCGGCAGCGATCGTCAGGCAGGCGAGGAAGGCAGCTCCCCCCAGCGTCAGCATGCCGAGTACCGGATGCAGCATCCAGACGAAGACCAGGTAGACCGGGATCCAGGGCAGGTCGAAGAGGGCGACCGGGCCCGCACCCGACAGGAAGGAACGCACGGTATCGACGTCGCGGCCGCGCTCGGAGGCTTCCGCCGAGGAATAGCCGAAGCGCGGCATGTCGATCACCACCCGGTGCACGAGCGGTGCGATCTGGCGATCGACATTGGAGCCGAAACGCACCAGCATCTGGGACCGCAGGATGTCGAACATGCCCTGGAACAGGTAGAGGCCGACCGCGATCACCGAGAGCCAGATCAGGGTCGGCACGCTGCCGCTGGTCAGTGCCCGGTCGTAGATCTGCAGCATGTAGAAGGCGCCGGTCAGCGCCAGGATGTTGATGATGCCCGAAAGGCCGAAGACGAAGCCCGTCACGAGGCCGATACCGGACAGTTTGTAGCTTGACTGCTTGTTCATGGCTTCCCCCACTCAACGTCTGTCTGCCGGCCCCGCCAGGCCGGCAGTTCTGCCATGTCGTCCTCAGGAAACGCCGAGGAAGTCGTTGATCGTCAGGTTGTGACGGCCATGCAGCGAGAGTTCGAAGTCCGCTGCATTGTCCCCTTGCGTGTTGCCCCTGATCACCGTGAACTCCTCGCCGTCGCGCATCTCGTGCGTGATGGTCACGTCGCCGATCGCATCGATCGTCTGGCCGGCTTCGAGCTTCATCGCCCCCATGCCGGTAAAGTCGATCCGGTCGCCGGTCTGGAAGCCGTAGATCGTGTCGCCATTGGCATTGGCGGCCGAGGTGAACTTGAAGACATCGTCGCCAAGTCCGCCATCGATGACGTTGACCGCAGACGAGGCCGTGATCGTGTCGTGGCCGGAACCGCCGATGAAGTTCTCGAAGCCGTAGAAGCTATCCGAGCCCGTCGTCCCGCCGGAAACCGAGCCGCGGCTGTTGAGGCCATTGCCGAGATCGACCGTCAGGTTGGCGCTGGTCGCTGCATAGTCCAGCGTGTCGATGCCGTCTTCGCCGTAGTAGACGTCATTGCCGTCATTCAGGGTCGCGATGACGGTGTCGTCGCCGCTTCCCGCCCAGACACGGTCGTCGCCTGCTCCGCCCTCGATCACGTCATTGCCGGCATCGCCGAAGATCAGATCGGCACCGGCCCCGCCGAAGACGATGTCGTTGCCACCGCCGGCATGCACCTCGTCGTCGCCGAGCCCGGCATTGATGACGTCATTGCCATCACCGCCCGACACCACGTCGTCGCCGTCCTCGCCACGCAGAATGTCAGAACCACCCTGGCCGACCAGAACATCCGTACCAGCACCACCCAGGATCGTGTCGTCTCCACCAGCGCCAAGCAACGCATCCGCAGAAGAAGTGCCGATGAGCGTCAGGGCTGCAATCGGAACCGGCGTTGGTGTCGTTCCACCACCCGTTCCGGAGCCACCTCCTGTGCCGCCACCAGTGCCAGAGCCACCACCTGTGCCAGCGCCGGCGCCATCGTCGTCCCCTTCGCCTTCCGAGGCGCCGTCGTCGTCCTCATCCTCACCGTCGTCACCATCGTCGATGCCGTCGTCGTTGTCGGTCTGGCCATCATCGTTGCCATCACCGTCGTCATCATCATCGTCTTCGCCGCCATCGCCAGGGCCATCCTCGAGATCCGAGGAGAAGATGTCTTCCGGCAGGCCGGTGAGACCGGTATTGCGAGCGACGATGTCCGAGAAGCCCTGACCATCGATGAAGTTTTCATAGAGGTCGAAGTTGTCGAAGCGCTCCAGATAGTAGAAGCGGTCGGCTTCCTGCAGGCGATCGAACTGTTCGTGCAGAACCACCCAGAAGGTGTCGCCGGCCATGCCGCCGTTGAAGTGCTTCTCGGCAAGGCCGCCGACCCAGAGATCGACCCGATCAATGCCCTTGACCAGACCGGTACCATCCTGCTGGACCGCGACGATATTGCCGTTGATTGCCTTGAAGGCGGCAATCTGGTCGGCCTGCAACACGAGATCCGGATAGGCTGCCATGAACTGTGCGAGCACGACATTGCTGATCCCGTTCCGCTGCTGGAAGTCCTGCCAGCTGGAATAGGGGTTCATCGAACCGCCATTTGCCTCGAGGAATTCTACAGCGAACTTGATATAGGGATCGGTCGAGGCCTTCAGATCGGCCTTCACTTGGTTGAGGGTACCGAGACCCACGTCGCGTCCACGCGCCACGTTGAAGGCGAAGAGATCGGCCCGGATACGAACGAGGTCGTTGCGCACCGCATCGACGACGTTGAAATCGACGTCTTCCGCCGGCTGCTCGACGATGCCGGCAAGGATCGCACCGGTGCCAAGCTGCTCATAGCCGGGCTTAGGATCATATCCTCTGGCCCTTAGTGCCGCCAGTTCGCTCTCCGTGAACACGTCGTTGGTCGGGTTCAGGAAGGCATCGAACAGATTGACCGAGACGTTTTGCCCATCCGGCCCCTTGACCGTAATCGTGTCGCCGATCAGCGAGTGGCCGATACGGTAGACGGCAGCGGCAAATTCGTGGCTGATGCCGGCGTCTGCCGTGTCGTTGTATCCTTCGAAGCCGTGGCTGCCGTTGCCCTGGATGCCGCCGATGAGCGCATCGGCGAATTCCGTGAAGACGACGCGCTGATACTCGGCTTCATTGACCATCTTGGCGGCCTGGAAGAGTTCTTCCGGGGTGCCCTCAAACCCGGCCGCCTGCAGCTTCTCGACATGGAAGTTGTGGTTGCGGGCCCAGATGGTGTGCATCGAGGTCAGCGTGAAGTTCTCATTCGCGCGCCCGTCGCCGCCGATATAATGGTCGAGCGGGCTGATTACCGGATTGGCGTCGAGCAGAAGCGCATGGGTAGACCCCATGAAGTCTCCGGCAAGCTGGCGGACGACGGTCATGTTGTATCCACCGGCCTCAGTCCATAGCGTCGGATAGTATTCCATGAGGGTCTTGCCGGTGCCAAGGCCCGGGCCCTCGAAGACGGTTCCGGCCGCCCGGTGATGGTCGAGCAGTTCGCGCAGCGTCGACATCAGTTGGAAACCTGGGGCCGAGGGATCTTCCGGACCCATCAGGATATGTGAGCCCACCCCCTTGTTGCCATCGCTCTCGCGCAGGAACTGGCCAACAATGATGTTGGAACCATAGACCTGGTTCTGGTCGACGAAAGGTGAGGTCTTGTTGATATGCTGGGGCGTATTACTCGCCGACTGCAGCGGGCTCGCCAAAGAACCACGGGTCAGATCGGTGAAGTTGGCCGCCGTCGGTCCGGGGATGTCCGCACCGTCGATGATCACCTTGCCGGCGCCACCCTTTGGCAGGAAGTCGAGACCGTGGTCGAAATACTGACCGAAGGCCATGAAGAAGATGTTGGCCTCGTTCGGTGCCTTCGGCAGGTTTGCCTCCTGAGCGCCGATGGCATTGGAGATCGCCCGCGGGTCGAGCCCGTCGAAGATCGGATTGAGGGCCCGGTTGATGATGTTGCCCTGTGCATCCAGCTCGACACCGGCGCCATAGCGGGCTTCGGTCAGGCGGAGGAAGGGCTGGTCGGCGGATCCGAACGTCGGAGTGCCGATGTTGTTGCCGTTGCCCGAGAGATCACGGACGCCGCCAGCACCTGCCGTATCATCATCTCCCTCGAAGGCGGGGAGCCCCTTGAGGAGGTTCGTGATGCCCTGAATATCACGCGCCGTGTATTCGAAGGCGCCTGCGGGGCCGGGAAGCGGGTCGGGGTTGGCACTACCGTGATCGCTCGGGGGCTGAAGCTGCGGTGCCTCGCCCGAGAACGTGATCGAATGCGTACCGTTCGACAACGTCTTCGTCCCGTTGCCGTTCTCCGTCAGCGTATAATCTGCCGGACTCGTGCCTTCGGGGATCTCAACGACATCCTGTGCACGCAAGTTGCCGATGATCGTGTCTTGGCCCCCGGCACCTCGGAATAGAATACGATGCGCGGACTCCAGATCAGAAATGTTGACCGTGTCGTTTCCTTCGGAGCCTTCGATCGTGATCGTATTAAAGTTCAGGCTGGTGGGGTTGAAGTTACCGATCGGGATGACAAGATCGTTCCCCGGACCAGTGTTGATGATGATTTCCTCGATATTGTCGAGCTCGGCGATCACGTTGTTGTTGGCCGTACCATTGCGAGTGATAACGATCTCGGTGTTGGCATTGAGGGGCGCGCCAGGATTTTGCAGGAGCCAATCGGCTCGGGCATAGATCCGATAGGTTTCCGCCGTGTTGTTGCCGTTGACGATGAAGGTGTCATTCGTGCCGGCGCCACCATCGATGAAGTCGCGACCATCTGTGATCGTACCGAAGAAGAAAATCGGGTTGCGGGCCGTCCAGCTGATCACGTCATCACCCGCCGTGCCTACGATCGTGTCGTTCAAGACAGGAGTGCTGGCTATGACATTGCCTACGGTACCAGTCGGAACGGAATTCAACGTTGTCAGCGCACCGCTGCCGTCCGTATAGGTCACTTGCACGCGCACAAGGTTACCGACCTGCGCCTGCACAGGCGTAAAGACGGGTTGAGTTGCTGCAGGGATATTGGTCCAGCTTGCGCCATTGTTTGCCGAAACCTGCCACTGGTAGCTGAACGCCCCCAGACCGTCAGGATCCGCGATGCTTGCCGTGTTCACGGAAAGCTGCTGTGTACGTGTGGGCGTCAGATCCGATATGACCGGAGCCCCGCTCTGACCTTCCTGCGCGTTGGTGACTGTGACAGCGAGAGCCTGGGTGTCGACTGCAATTCCGTCCGAGACCTGGACCACGACGTCATAGACGTTGTTGCCGCCGGCATCCGTCGGTGCTTCGAAGTTCGGCGCAGAAATGAACGACAGAACACCAGTGTTCTCGTCAATCGAGAACAATCCGGCATCTGCCCCACCGCTGATCGAATAGGTCAGTACCTGACCGGCATCAAGCTCAGTTGCTGTAACCGTGGTAACGACGGTCGAGTTTTCGGGGCGAGAGACTGCGGCCGTATCACCGCCGCCGTTTGACGTGATGACGGGTGGCCGGTTCAGTAGATCTTCGAGCAAGACCGTCGAACCGTCTCCGAAGCGCAAGGCTTCGATGTTCGACAGGCGGTCCGTTCCGTCAGACGTAACAAGCCCAAGCGTACCGTCCGGATCGACCGATACATGCGTGACAGTGACGCTACCGTCCGCGTTGCGTGTGAACGAGTAATTTTCGCGAACGTCGGAATAGACTGCAACGTCGACATCGCCCGATTTGCCGCCATCGACGATTTCGCGAACGATCTTCATCTGGCCTGGCGTGATCGTACGCTCGAGCAGAAGGTCTGACAGCGCCTTGCCGCTGAAAGCCGGTGCCGTATTCGCCGGGATTTCACCGTTGACGAGCTGCGACTGCAGATAGACGGGACCTGCGAGGCTGTCGGCCGTGTAGATGGGGCCATCCGGCGTTGGCGAGATCCTGATCCGCACATTCAGCCAAGCGTCGCCGTCGATGACATCGTCGCCGCCACGGCCCTCGATCACGTCGCTGCCACCGCCGCCGAGCAGGATATTGCCGTCGTCGAAGGCGATTTCAGCCTCGCGGGCGGCTTCACCCACGGTCGTTGTGTTCTGAACGAGATCTCCAAGCAGTTCGCGCAACCCGGCAATACGATCAATCCCGGCCTGACTCAGGTGATGCTTGACCATGGTGTTTTCGGCACCCGCGAGGTTTGCATCGGGTTCCGCCTCAGGGTCGGCCTCCGTCGGGAAGGCTGTCGAGCGGTTATCACCCTTCAATAGGTCATTCTGGTCGTAGCCTGAAAGACCTTCGACGGCATCGAAGCGATTGCGCAGGATATCCTGCTGATCGGTCGTGAAAATCGGACGCAGAAGGTCGGCATCTGCAGACTTGGTGCTGCCTTTGTAGATCGCCCAGTCGTAGCCCCACATGCCCTCATTGCGCATGACGCTTTCGCCCTGCACCATGATGTCGTCACCGGATTCGGCGTCGAAGTCGTTCTCGTTCTCACCCGCGAACATGACGTCGTGGCCGAGAATGGTCGAATTGAAGAAGAGTTCGGAATTGTCGCCGGCAATCACATCGAAGCCATTGCCGCCCTCGATCCAGTCGTCGCCTTCATTGCCGAGCAGGAAGTCGCCGCCTTCGCCGCCGAGCATGAAATCGTCGCCTTCGCCGCCGAACATTTCCTTGCCATCAGGGCCTGCGATCAGAACGTCAGACCCCTGGTTGCCGAAAACGAGTGCCAGACCCGACCCCGCATGGATGACGTCGTCTCCTTCCTCACCCATGAGGAAGTCGGTTTCGCCGATGTCTGTGCCGGAATTGGTGATGATATCGTCGCCCTCACCACCATGGATCTTGTCGACACCATAGCCGGCTTCAATGCGGTCATTGCCGCCGCGACCCCAGACAGAATCGTCACCGCCGCCGGAGATGATGGTGTCGTTGCCGTTCGTTCCCTGGATGAGGACGTGGTCGAGACCATTGTATTTGATGAAGTTGGTCCCACGTTCGACGAGCGGAGCAAGCGCGTTCTGGAACGGATCTGTACCGACCGGATCGGTATAGCCCCACTTGGTCTGTTCGGCGCGGTCGACATAGAGGACATGGTCCGGGACGGAGAAGATGTCGCCCGGCACGGCATAGCCTGTCTGACCGATATCGGTGTTACGGATGACCATTTCGGCGAAGGAATTGGCTTCCAGCTCGTTGAGCAGGTTGAGGCCCTGGGTACGCGACAGATAGTAGAAGCGGTCGCCGTTCTGCAGGTTTTCAAGCTGCAGTTCGAAGACGAAGGAGAAGGTGGAGCCCAGCATGCCGCCGAAGGCCATCTTCTTTTCGGCCAGACCGCCAATCCAGAGATCGACGTCGTTCAGGCCGCCGAGATCGGCGTAGTCACCAGTGCCGTTGAGGAAGTCCAGACGGTCGGCCGGTGCTCCCGTGCCACCGAAGACCAGCTTCATTGCCGCGTCGCGCTTTTCTTCAAGAGTCGTTGCCCGGGTACCATTGGGATTGGTGGCAGTTATCAGTGAAGGGTCGTCGATGGTCGTGATGGATTCATGCGTGCCGTAGGCAGCGATGAAGTTAACGATCGAGGCCGGGTTCTTCAGGTTCATGCCGAAATCGACCCAGTTCTTGTAGGGGTCGAGCTGTGTGTCGCCGTTGGCAATTTCCTTGAACTGGGCGCGCGCAGCGTTCAGGCTGGGAATGCCTGTCTCGCGGCCACGAGCGATGTTCAGCGCGGCCAGATCGAGCGGGATGCCGACCAGGTGGTTGCGCAGAACGTCCGTGACGAATTCGTCGATCTCGTTGCCGACCTGGCCGGTCATGCCGCGAATGACGGCACCGGCCCCTTGATCCGCCGTGATCTCACCTGGTGCGTACGCTATTGGATTGAGGAACGCGGTGAAGAGATCCATCGAGGTCGACTTCCCCGTCGCATCGATGCTGTCCACCGTCTCGTTTAGCATCGAATGGCCGAAGCGATAGACCACATGCGCGAACTCGGCAAAGATTGCCGGGTTGATGTCCATCGACGGGTTGAACACGAAGGCATCGACGTCCGGCTGGATTTTGCGGGCAAACTCTTCGAAGACCAGGTGTTGGTACTGCATTTCCGTGGTGAAGCGAGCAGCCTGGAAAAGGCGCTCACCGTCCCAGTTCAGCGCGCTCTTGATGGCTGCGAGATTGCCACCTGGCAGCGACTGGATATCTGTCGCAAGCCATTCGTTCAGGAAGGCGAAATCACCGTTCTGAGCCGCCGCAATCGCCTGTTCCTTGACCTGTTCGACAATGCGGTTGTGCTCGGAATGGAAGATGTGATGGACAGCGGTCAGGCCGATGTTTTCGTTGCCACGCCCGTCGCCGGTGACGAAATGCGCATCGAGGAGCTCGTTGTCATAGACGGAGTATTGTCCTCGGCCGTTCGGGATTGGCGATGTGCCGTCCGCATTCTTCAGCCCGATGCCATCAACTGGTTTCCTATCCTGATCGAGGACTAGCTCTCCAGTGACAGGGTCCCGCTTGGCAACGTCGCCATCCGGAGCAAGTGCTCCGTTCACCACGACGGGCACTGCGAGGTGCGCGATATCGTCGAGGAAGGCGTGGTTTGTCAGAACGGCATTTGCAAGGCTGATTGCAGCCGGACCGGGTCTGCCTTCGACGAGGCCTGACGAGGTTTCAAGCAATGGGAAGCCGTTCGGGCCGCGAACGAATTCGCCGTACGCATCCATCCGGAACAGCGGCACGGAACCCACATACTCGTCAGTCAGGTTGATCCCGAGAATGTCGCGAGCTTGCGCCTTGACCTCCGCCCAGGTTGCGATCCCCTTTGCTCCCTCAAGCAGGTGACCCGTCGCCATCGGCTTGCCGTCCACCAGCTTGTATTCACGCAGGAAAAGCTGCTTGGAGGCGATCGAGGAGTAAGTCTGGTTCTGATCGACGAACGGTGTTGTCAGGTTGAGCGGCTGCAGTGGTGCGCGCGTCAGCACCATGTAGTTCGTCAAGCTGCCGGGCACGTAAAGCGGATCGTCCGGTGCCAGCGGAATGTAGATTTTCTCGTTGCCGCCCTTCTGAACCAGGTCAAGGCCGTGGTCGAAGAACTGGCCAAACAGAGTGAACCAGGAATTGTAGGGCGCCGAGAGGCCCTCGTCCGGCGCGACATTTTCGATGAGGATCGAGGGACCATCGAACTTGATCCCGTATTCGCTCTCGATTACCGGAGCGACCAACTTTGTGGCCTTGGCGATCAAAACCGCATCGGTTTCAAACGGAGCGTCGCTTGCAGGCGTGACTTGTTGCAAGGCATCGGCGAAGTCCGCTCTGATCGCATCAACCGCAGCCATCAGGTCGCCCGTGAAGCCTGCCTGCACGAGGGCTGTGTAAATCGCGGCCGGATTTGACAGTGTCTGGTCGACGATCAGATTGGAAATGATGCGTGGATCAGCATCCACAACCGCACCGGAAGGTGAGTACGTGCTGTTGGTCAGCGTAGTGAAGGTCGGTCCGTTGGGGCCAAACCCGGTCACCAGGTTGATCTTATCATCCGTCTCAATACGCCACCCCTGCTCCAACAGACGTTCGAACGGCTGATCGACAGCACCCCAGTATTCGCGGCCGGCACCCAGATTGTTGAAGCTGCCGTCAACGGTGCGCAGACCATAAGGAACGTGCTCGGCGCTGATGGCGAGCGTCGCGCCGGGCGCGCCTTCCGATACAACATTGCCGAGTTCATCGACCCAAATATTGGTCAAAGCCCTCGCGTTGTTGCCCGAGTGAGCGACCGAGTTCGCCTCGGCGATCTTGATCTGGCGCAAGATGAATTCGAGATCGTGCTGGTTGACCTGGACCATGATTTTATCCGGGGAAGCCCCCGCCTCCGGTGTTCGTCCCTGTACGTCCTGTCAGGGTTTTGTCAGGCAAGCAGGGTCTCACAGCCACGCGGAATGGTAAGGGTACTTGGTCCCGCGAAAACATGGATCAAAGTCCAAATTTAGTTCGGACCTTGGTCTGAACTTTTGTCGAACTTGATCGACAAGAAGACAGAAGCGTGCATCAATCCAAACTCAAGTGTAGGCAGGAAAAAGCATTAGAGTGAGTGCGTGTGAAAGCGCGGGGGGGGAGGAGAACCGATGCTGAAATTCTGGACAGAACTCGGCCCGGTGTAATGAACACCAAGTGGAATGCGTCTTTACCTGAACCTGCGCCGCCATCCCTGGTCCAGGGCGCGTGGCTCAGGCTGAAATCCCTGTCGCTCTCGGCACAGTTCCTGATTGCTGCATCGCTGATCGTCTTTGGCCTGATGACGGGCGTGAGCCTGTTTGTCGCCGCGCAGGTCGAGAAGGCGGCTCTGAATGCTGCGGGCTCTGCAGGAGCCGTCAGATTGCAGACCCTCGTCGCCCCCCTGCTGGAGCGCGCTGAGGACGGGGAGTTTCGCTTCGACGAGCAATTTCAAGCCCGTGTTTCCAGCCTGATCGGGACCGGGCCTCCGGGGCAGCGTGTCATCAACATCAAGATCTGGTCTGCCGATGGCCGACAGGTCTATCCCCTTGCGCCCGCGGACGGGCCAGAGCTTTTCGAGGAGCTCGAACGAGCCCTGGCCGGAAGGACGATCGTCTCCCGGACCACGGTTGCCAAGCACAGCTATACGGACGAAGAGGAAGCCCAGTCTCTTCTGGAGGTTTACAGTCCTCTCGTCAGGTCGCCCGAGGGCGAGGTTCTGCTGGCGGGCGAGGTTTACGAAGAATCCGAAGTGCTCGAACGGCAGATTGCCGAAACCCGGCAAACGTCGATGGCTGGCGTCCTTCTTCTGTCTGTCCCGATGCTGTCACTGCTCTATCTGGTGGTCCGGCGAGGCGCGCAACTTATCGAACAGCAGCGCAGAACTCTGAAGGAAAGTCTCCGCAACGCCATCGAGTTGTCGGTCGAAAACAATCGCCTGCGCCTCCTTGCCGACAATGCGCGGACAGAAGCCGGCAAGCTGAACGAGCGCATCCTGGATCAGATCGGTGCGGACCTGCATGACGGATCGGTGCAGCTTCTCACGCTCCTGAAACTGCGCTTGAGCGATCTGGTCACGCCGAGGCCGGATGTCTCCCCAGAGATGCGGGATGCCCTTGCCAAGATCCTGGATCTCGTGGGCAGTGTTCTCGATGAGGTACGCAACCTGTCGGCAGGGTTGGTGCTTCCCGAGCTTGAGGACGCCTCCATCGACGAAGCCCTTCAGTTAGCAACCAAGCGTTATCTCGAGATCACGGGACGTGAAACGGTTTTGACTGGATGCGCCGGCACGGACCTGCGCATTCCCGATCTGTCGATCTGCCTTTACCGGTTCGTTCTCGAAGGGCTGATGAACAGCTATCGTCACGCCAACAGCAATTCTCAGATGGTGCGTTGCAGCTACAAAAGCGGACGCCTGTTCGTTGCTGTGGTGGATATTGGTCAGCGCCCGGTCTTATCGTCGAAACGTGAGGTGCAGCGGGCTCGATTGGGCAAGGTCAGCCAGAAGCGGCGCGTTCGCACATTTGGTGGTCGGGTCCGCTACTTCCCGCGCCGAAACGGTTCATTCGTGGTTGCGAGCCTGCCGATTGGAAATGCCGACTGAATTATCAGTTTGCGACCCGGTCCCGTGGTGATGTCCGGTTCCTGACGGCGATCACGAGTTCTACGCGATTGCGGACGTTGAGTTTGCTCATCAGTGAAGTCATGTAGTGTTTGACCGTCTTTTCGCTGATGTTCAGACTGACGCCGATTTCCCTGTTCGTCATGCCCTTGAGCAGGCCACTGACGATCTGCTCTTCACGATGGTGTAGCCGCTCACGCGGCTGTGCTTTGCGACGCATCTCCGACGTTTTCATCGACACGATCACCTTGGTCGCAAAGCCGGGTGTGATGTAGGTCTCGCCGCTATGCGCACTGATGATGGCGTGATGCAAATCCGAAGACGATGCGCCCTTTAGGACATAACCGCTGATACCAGCTTCGATGAGTTCCACGGCAGGCTGGATCGAGCTGGAAGCCGTGAAAACGATCACCTTGGTGGCAGGATAGGACGCGAGCATGACATCGATCGCGGCGAAGGAATCTCCCGGCATGCTCAGATCCATGACGATCACGTCCGGGTGGTGGTCCTCGACGATATTCAAGGCATCTACGGTGGTGTGACCCATGGCCACAACATCTAGATCAGCCTTGGTCCTGTACAGGCTGACCAGGCCCTCCAACAGTATCGGGTGATCGTCTACAAACGCGACACGTACAAGCATTACCCCTACCCCTCTAGGGATAAACTTACCATGGCCAGTACCTTTCAGGAAGGTCTTGTTTAAGATTCGGTTAATACTGGCGTGGCCTTTTCTGGGGGAGTCGGTGGGCTGGCGTCCCGACCGCAGTTGCTGGTCAGCGCTGGGCCACGTCTATTGCCGCAGAGATTTGATGCTCAAAGCGATTTTAGGTGAGCCCAGTTATATTTCAATCTTTATATTTTTATTATCTAATGTTTCTTTCCCGGTGCCACCATTTGGCGAGTGCGACGCTTGGCGGTCTCGATCTTTACCGGGTTGGTCGGACAAGCAGGGAGGCAGCTCATCGGAATTATGCGCCTTAGCGCGCAATTGCCAAAGGTTTTCCAGTTGGTTCATGGGCGATGACGTCCATTGGCACACCGTAGATTCGCTGCAATGTTTCAGACGTCATGATCGTCTCCGGTGCTCCCTCTATGATTATGCGGCCAGAATGGAGAGCGGTGATGGTATCGCAGAAGCGGGACGCCATGTTGATATCGTGCAGCACGATCATGATACCGAGACCTTTCTCCTGAGACAGTTTGCGGATCAGTGATAGCACCTCGATCTGGTGGGCAATGTCGAGGGCCGAGATTGGTTCGTCAAGCAGCAGGCATTCCGTATCCTGAGCCACCAGCATGGCGAGCCATGCGCGCTGTCGTTCGCCGCCGGAGAGGGTGTCGACGAGGCGGTCGGCGAGCAGGGCGACACCGGTCAACTCGATTGCCTCTTCTGTCTTTTGTCTGTCCACTTCGCCAAATCGACCGAGCGCGCCATGCCAGGGATAGCGTCCCAGCGACACAAGTTCGCGGACGGTCATTCCGGCCGCAGAGGGTAGGTGCTGCGCCAGATAGGCGACCTTGCGCGCCAATGCCCGGTCGCCCCAAGCGTTGAGCGGCTTTCCGTCCAGGTTGATGCTTCCGCTCGTTGGCGCTTGCTGACGTGCCAGAAGCTTCAGCAGCGTCGATTTGCCGGAGCCGTTGTGCCCGATCAGTCCGTGAACCTGGCCGTCCATAGGAATGTCGAGCGTCAACGGTGCAAGAATGGGCCGCTCGGCCACGTCGAACGCGACGTCGCAGAGTGAGAAGGTCGATCTCTGTCTGTTCAAGATTTGATCCTTTTTACTCGATCTGGGCAAAGGGTGCCGCAATCCTCGACGCCCGGAATGCGATCCCTCAGACAGCAGACTTTCCGGCGACGCACGCGCAGTCCGTCTTCCTCGACATAGCGGATGGCGTCCGTCATCGGGGCGGGGAGGGCAAAGCCCGACATTTTCTCAGGAAGTTGCCGGATAATCCACTCGAGATAATGCGCCGCATTGCCCCAGAAGACCTTTCTCGACAGGCCGCTGCGCCCTGCCAAGGCCTCAATGATTGGGGTCAGGTGCGTGGTGACCAACAGGGAGGCTGCCTGATCTGCCTCTTCTGTCGTGAAATCGGAAGGGAGGCGCAATCCGACCGGCTCGCCGTCGTCATCGACGACGAACGCTGTGCTCTCGATGCCAGCACTCACGGCTTTTCCCCCGATCATCGATAGGGCCATGACGGGGATGATGACCGTCGCCATATATTTCTGCGACCACAGGGAAACCAGATAGCCGTCCGGCGATACGCCAAAGCGACCTGCATAGCATTGTATGAGATAGGCAAAGACATCGGCTTCCAGGACCTGAGCGGATGGCACCATCCTGCGGAATTCCGGTCCATAGGACAGTCTGTCCCTGATTGGCGCCAGCGGGCCGCTCAATCGCGAGAGCAGTTCCTCCGGGCTACTGAGGCCGTTCATGGGTGCCTCCGGTACAGCAGCCAGAGGAAGTAAGGCCCACCGACGAAGGCCGCGAGGACGCCTGCCGGGATCTCGTAAGGAAAATGAATGCTGCGACCGAGCCAGTCAGCCGCGGTCATCAAGGCCGCCCCGATGGCTGCCGCACACAAGGTTCGGTTCAGTGGTTTTGGAGGCGTGGTCAACGCCGCGATATGGGGGGCGATCAGTCCGACAAAGCTCAAGGGGCCGACTATCAAGGTCGCACTGGCTGTCAGGACGGCCGACAGGGACAGGAGCGCGGTCCGGGACCGTCTTGGGGCAAGACCCAGTTCGCGCGCTGCTTGGTCTCCGAGTGGCAGGATTTGCAGCCAGCGTCGAACAAGAGGGACCAGAGCAAGAGCGACCACCAACACGGCCAGTCCCGCCAAGCCGGTGATTGCGGTTGCGCGGTAGGTCGGCCCCATGGACCAGGCCAGCACATAGACCGCACGCGGATCGCCGCTTGCCAACACAACAGTGATGAGCGTGGCGGCAAAGGTGCCGATGGCGGCACCTGCGAGCAGGACCTGCCCGGGCGCGTGGGCGGATTTAGCGGTGATGGCCATCATCACGAGAAATGTCGCAAGCGCCCCACCAATGCCGGCCAGCAACATGACCAGCGGAGAGAAGGTGCCGGCCAGCAGGAGGGTCGCGACAATGCCAAGCGCTGCCCCAGAACTCACGCCGAGGCCTTCGGGGCTCGCCAGCGGATTGGCCGTGACCGACTGCATGATCGTGCCGGCGAGCGCCAGCATGGCCCCAGCCGAGGCCGCCGAAAGAATGCGCGGCCATCGACCCGAAAACAGTTCCGCCGATGGAAGGTTATCGATGAAAAACTGCTCTGTCAGAGAGAAGGCGGCGACCAGGCTCATCATCACGATCGCGATGAGCAGGGCGAAGTGCGGGCGGTGGCGCGGGCTGGAGATGTGGCTTCGGGCTTCAACCTGCAGCGCCGTCACGGGCATGTTCTTCAAAAGCATGAGCAGCAGGAAGGCACCGAAAAATGCGGTTGCCGTGCCGGTGGGTACTTCGGCGATGTAGCGCGCCATGACCAGGACCGAGCCATCGGCGAGAAGCAGGAGCGCCCCGCCCAGAAGCGGCGACCATAACAAGCGCTCCGAGAAGGTTCGGGCGCCTGCCACTCTCGCCAGGTGCGGCGCGGCGAGGCCGATGAAGGCAATGACGCCGACCCTTGCCACAACGAAGGCGGCCAGAACCGATGCGATGAACAAGGCGGCGAGCCTCAATGTCCGGACGGGTACGCCGAGGCTGCGGCCGCTTGCATCGTCGAGCCCGGCAATCGCCAGCGGACGGGCGAGAAGCACGAGCATCGGAATGCAGATCGCCAAGCGCCAGGACAGTGCCACGCCATTCGAATAATCGTTCTGAACGAGCGAGCCGCTGGCCCAGATGAAGACAGAGCGCAGATATTCATGGTTGAAGAGCGCAAGGACGACCGAGGCAGTTCCCGCAAAGAAACTGACGATCATGCCGGCAAGGAGCATGGTGACGGGGGAAAAGCCATCTCTCGACGCGAGCAGCATGACAAGCCCAAGCGTGGCCAGGGCTCCGGTGACGGCGGATAGTTCGATAAACCATGCCGCCATGCCCGGTGCTGCGAGTGCCGCGAGCGTGATGGCAAGTTGCGCTCCGGACAGAAGCCCCAGCGTGCTGGGTTCCGCCAGAGGGTTCTTCAGGACCTGTTGGAAGACCACTCCGGACAGTGAGAGGGCAGCTCCAGCAAACAGCGCCACAAAAATGCGTGGGAGAAGGGCGTAGTGCAGATAGATTTCGCCGAAGCTGTCTGGCGCGGGATCGAGGATCGCCGCCATGATCCGGGGCAGGGGAACATGGCTGCTATAGCCCAGAATGGTCAGCGCAAGTGCAGACAAAAGCAGCAGTATGAACAGAAGGAGGGGACGGTGCTTCATACCGGTTGCAGCGCCTTTCCGAGGATGGTCGCAAAGCGCAGGGCAGACGGCAGGGCGCCGAAGACCCAGGTCGGCGGGATGGTCGTGACACGGTTTGCCCTCACGGAGGGAATGGCCCTCCACAAGGCGCTCTCGAAAAGTTCTTCGGGTGGGCCTGGCTCGATAATCACAAGCCTTGCCTTCGGATTTCGTGCAACCGCATCTAGCCCCGAGGTCGAGAAACCCCAGTGATTGCCAGCTTCTGTCCAGGCGTTTTCAAGGCCGAGTCGACCAAGCACGTCATGAAACAGGCTGCCGGGGCCGTAGATGTCGAGAATGCGCTCGTCGGCGAATTTGACGAGCAGCAGGGGGCGTCCGTCATAGGAGCGCAGACTGGTTCGGATTTCTGAGAGCTTCTGCTCGAATTCGACCTTGTATTGGAGGGCCTGCTGCTCGCGCTGTATTCGCGCCGCGATAGCATCTAGGCCGGCTTCGGCGAGTTGCAGCGGGCGGCGTTCGGCTGTGAAAAGTGGCAGGGCCAGTGTCGGCGCGATCGGCTCAAGCGATTCCGCCTGCATGCCATAGCCGGCCTGGGTGAGGATAAGATCTGGTCGCAGCGATTTGAGTAGCTCCATGTTGGGCCAGGAGCGCAAGCCGAGGTCGATGACGTCACGTGGCAGCTCGGGCATCACCACACGTTCCCGGTAGAGTTCGGCTTCCGCAATCGCATAGGGGCGAGCACCAAGCGCTAGCAGGGTTTCGGCCCAGGCCCAGTCGAGCGCGGCTAAGCGCGGCTCTGGCTGTTGCGCGCGGACGTACTGCGGCTTGGCCAGAATCGCCAGCATCGCGGCGGAAAAGCTCCGCCGCGACAAGGCATGATTTGCAATGGTTCTCACGGAGGCCGTCACCAGCTGTATTTCAGCGTTCCGTAGATCGTGCGTCCTTCGCCCCAATAGCATCCGGTGGCGCCGATGCAGGAGGAGACATACTTCTTGTCGAAGAGGTTGCTGACGTTGAGAGACGCCTTGAGGCCTTCCAGCTTGGGATCCGCCTTGCCGAAGTCATATCGGATGGCTGCATCGAACAG
>JAESGS010000603.1_pt1 | contig 21757 bp, 15 predicted proteins | sample 9269761 | NCBI WGS metagenome assembly JAESGS01 (sample SAMN15741799, study PRJNA653493) | algae metagenome | isolation source: Cyanosarcina radialis HA8281-LM2 and co-occurring heterotrophs from damp... | place: USA: Makauwahi cave, Hawaii | collected 2011-01-06 | reverse complement strand
CGATCCTCACCGGGAGGGAAAGGCTTACCCCCCTCCCTAACCCTCCCCCCAAGGGGGGAGGGAACAAAGCCAAGACCGTCTCGCGTCGGGCGTCGCGGCGTATCCTCCTCGACCCGACCTACAACTCCGCCATCATCCCCGCGACCGCCCGCGAGTTCTCGTCGGTCCGCCCGCCGAGGGCGCGGATTACCTTCGCCCGCCGCTCGGCCGGGTGGTTCTGGTTCAACTTCCACTTCCCCTCGATCCGCTCGATCGCGATTCGGAAGCCGACGATCTGCAACGCCATCCGCTCCAGGAACGTCGCGTTCTCGCCGAGCGTCCACGGTTGCGGCATCCCGCGCTCGTACACGTCCACGGACTGCCGCACGATGTCCAGAATCCCGGCCGTGTCCTCGACGAGTTGCACGCGGCCGTAAACATGAACGGCGACATAGTTCCACGTCGGGACGGTGTTCTCCTCCTCGTACCACGTCGGCGAGACGTAGGCGTGCGGCCCGGCGAACACGCACAGGGCCGTCCGGTCGGCCAGCTGCCGCCACTGCGGGTTCGCCTTCGCCATGTGGCCGATGAGCGTGTTGCTCTCGCGGTCGAGCAGGAAAGGGAGGTGCGAGACGAACGGCACGCCGTCGAGGACGGAGACGAGCTGGCCGAAGCTGTTCGCCTCGACGAATGCGTGGAGCGTGTCGCGGTCGGTCACGGCGAACGCCGGGGGCACGTACATGTCAGCCTCTCGGAAGGAGCGCCCGCAGGACACGCCGCAAGTTTACCAGGTTCACGCGCCGCCGGGGCGTCGTCGGTTCCTCCGACACACTCGGCCCGACCCGTCCGATTCTGACGCGCGTGCCGGCGGTTCCTGCCCTAGATTTCGGCGTCTGCGGCCGCCCCGCACCACCGCCGGGCCGTCGCGTTGCACACACGGAACCAAAATTCATGCGGCCCAATCCCCACAGAGTTCGGCCGGACCTCGTCCGGCTCGAAACCCGCGACGTGCCCGCGTTCTTCGGCAACAACCTGTTTCCCGACGATAGCGCCTGGAACCAGAAGATCACCGACGCCCCGGTCGCCGAGAACTCGGCCGCGATCATTAACCGGATCGTCGCCCGCACCGGCACGCGGGGCATCAAGCCGGACTTCGGCAACCCGGTCACGGACGGCGAGTTGTACGGCATCCCGATCACCGTCGTCGATGCGAGCACGCCGAAAGTGTCCGTGTTCATCCCGAACGAGGGGTACGCGGACGAGAGCGACAACGTGATGGTCCCGATCCCGGCGAACGCCGTCATCGAAGGCGACGGCGCGACCGGGCCGAACCCGCCGTCGAGCCGCGGGGACTCGCACGTCCTCATCTACGACAAGTCGGCCAACCACCTGTACGAGCTGTACTGCGCGTCCCGCCCCGGCGAGACGACGTTCTCCTACGGCGGCACGAAGCCGTCGAACGTGTGGGGCGCGTATCAGGTCAGCTTCTGGGACCTGAACAAGAACACCTTCCGCACGCCGAACTGGACGAGCGCGGACGCGGCCGGGCTGCCGATCGCGACCGGGCTGGTCCGGCCGGACGAGGCGAAGCCGGCGTCGGCCGGCGGGCAGGGCGTCATCGACCACGCGATCCGCGTGACGATGGTGCAGACGCGGAACCAGTACGTCTACCCGGCGTCGCACTTCGCGAGCAGCCGGACCGACGCCGACCTGCCGCGAATGGGCGAGCGGTTCCGGCTGCGGGCCGACTTCGCCATCCCCGCGACTTGGTCCGCGGAGGCGAAGGCCATCGCCCAGGCGATGAAGGACTACGGCCTGATCGTCGCGGACAACGGCAGCGACTTCTTCTTCCAGGGGACGCCGTCGAGCGAGTGGAACATGGGCCAAATCCTGGCGCTGCGGGGGATCAAGCCCGCGGACTTCCAGGTCGTGGACCTGAAGCCGACGGTGACGGGCCTCAGCGTCACCGGCGGGCCGGTCCTCGGCGGCACGCCGGTGTCGATCTTCGGGAAGAACTTCAGCGGCGCGGCCGGGAACCTGTTGGTCAGCTTCGGCGGCGTGCCCGTCCCGGCGTTCACCGTCGTCTCCGACTCGCGGATCGACCTGCTCGCGCCGCCGCAACTGGCCGGGACCGTGGACGTGAAGGTGCAGTCCGGCACGACGAAACTGGACTCGAACGGGAAGTCGATCTTCTTTGGGTACGGTACGTCGAACAACACGGCCGCGGACGACTACACCTACGGCCTGGCGACCAGCCCGCCGGGGAACGTGCCCCCGCCGGTCAGCCCGCCGGGGAACGTGCCCCCGCCGGTCAGCCCGCCGCCGACCGTGCCGCCGCCCCCGCTGTCGCCGTCGGCGCAGCCGTTCGCGGCCGGGGTCGGGAACTCGCTGCGGTTCATGAACGCGGACGGGACGCTGCGGTTCTCGACGACGCCGTTCCCGAACACCACCGTCACCGTCCGCACGGCGACGGCCGACTTCAACGGAGACGGCACGCTCGACGTGGTCGCCGGGACCGGGCCGGGCGCGGCCACCCGCGTCCGCGTCCTGGACGGCGTCACGCAGCAGGAGCTGTTCGCCGTCAGCCCGTTCGAGCCGAACTTCACCGGCGGCGTGTACGTCGCGGCCGGGGACGTGACCGGCGACGGCATCCCGGACCTGACGATCACGCCGGACCAGGGCGGCGGCCCGCGGGTGGACGTGTTCGACGGCGGCGGCTTCGCGAGGGTGGCGAGCTTCTTCGGCATCGACGACCGCAACTTCCGCGGCGGGGCGCGGGCGAGTATCGGCGACATCAACGGCGACGGCACGGGTGATCTCGTGGTCGTGGCCGGGTTCAAGGGCGGCCCCCGCGTCGCGGCGTTCAGCGGGAAGTCCGTGTCAGCGGGCGCACCGGCCCGGCTGTTCGGCGACTTCTTCGCGTTCGAGCAGACACTCCGCAACGGCATCTTCGTGACGGCCGGCGACGTGAACGGCGACGGGTTCGCGGACCTGATCGCCGGCGGCGGCCCCGGCGGCGGCCCGCGGGTGTTGGCGTTCGACGGCAAAGCCCTCCTGTCGAACCAGTACGTGACGGTCGCGAACTTCTTCGCCGGCGACGCCAACACCCGCGGCGGCGTGCGGCTGAGCGTGAAGGACCTCGACGGCGACGACCGCATGGACATCCTGGCCGGCGACGGGTCCGGGGCGGGCAGCAGCGTGGTCGCGTACGCGGGGGCGGCCCTCACGCCGGCCGGCGCGCCGCCGACGTTCTTCGACCGCGAACTCGAACCCGGCTTCACCGGCGGCGTGTTCGTCGGCTGAGCGAAACTCGCGCGGAATCTGGTTCCGATCTTCGGCCGTTGCCGTTAGGATGTGGGGCGTTGTCACACAACCCCCGAGGTCCGCGGCATGGCTCCCGCATCCCCGTTGAATCGCCGTGAGTTCTTCCAGGCGTCGGCCGCCGTCGGCGCGACCGCCGCCCTGGGTTCGGCCGCGACCGCGGCGGCCCCGGTCGGCACGGCGAAGAGTTGCATCTTCTTGATGCTCACCGGCGGGCCGAGCCAGCTCGACACGTGGGACCCGAAGCCGGACGCGCCGAGCGAGGTACGCGGCCCATTCGCGCCAAATCGCACCCGCGTGCCGGGCGTGCTGTTGAGCGAGCTGTTCCCGAAGATGGCGGCGATGGCGGACAAGTTCTCGCTCGTCCGCACGATGCACCACGAGCACGCGCCGATCCACGAGAATGGGATGCAATTGCTGAACACCGGCCGCCGGTTCGGGGACGGCCCGGTGTGGCCGAACGTCGGCATCGTCATCGCCGACCGGCTCGACCGCGAGGGCCGGTTCGGGAAGTGGCTGCTCACGCCGGACAACCGCATCAAGTGCGGCCTCGACATCCCGCTCGGCCAGTGGGTCGGGTTCCTCGGCGGGCGGCCGTACACGTGCATCTCGCAGGCGTTCAACGGCCGGACGCAAGCCCTCGACACAAGCATCGCCACGTCCTGCGAGACGGCGTTGGAGGCCGTGAACGACGGGACGCCGTTCGTGATCGTAAACCACTTTCTCAACGTCTTCGACGCCGTGTCGTGGGACTGTCACGCGGACAAGGGGTCGCTCCGCACGACGCTCGCCGACTACCGTGACGAGGTCGCCCCGGCGTTCGACGCGGCCTACACCACGCTGCTCACCCGCCTCGAAGAAACCGGCAAGCTGGCCGAAACGCTCGTCGTCGCGGTCGGCGAGTTCGGGCGGACGCCGAAGCTGAACTGCAACGGCGGCCGCGACCACTGGGCGAACTGCTGGACGGCCCTCGTCGCCGGCGGCGGCGTGCAGGGCGGCCGCGTCGTCGGCACGTCCGACGCGCACGCCGCGGAGCCGAAGGATCGGCCGGTGCATTGCGCCGAACTCGTCTCCACGATCTGCCACGCGATGGGCGTCCCGCCGACCGCGACCATCCCCGGCCCGGACGGGCAACCGGCGCGTGTGGTGGAAGCCGCGCCGGTGCTGGAACTGTTCTGACGACTCACACACCCCGCCGCCGCACTTCCCGGAGAAAGCTCCATGCGCACGACCGCGCTCGCACTCGCGCTGCTGTTCGTTCACGCCGCGCCCGCTGCCGAGTTGCCCGGCACGAAGCCGCTGACCGAGGGCGGCGACCTCGCGAAGCAGATGGTGGACGGCATCCACCGCTACCTCGACCGCGAGTTGGAACTGGCCCCGACGAAGCGGAATCAACTCCCGACCGCTTCGGACGCGAAGGCGAAGCGGGAGCGGTTGAAGAAACTCCTCGGCGTCGTCGATCCCCGCGTGCCGGCGAAGCTGGAGTACGTCGGCGGGCCGGACGTGCCGGCGCTCCTCGCCGAGATCGACGGGTGCAAGGTCCACGCGGTCCGCTGGGCCGTGCTGAACGGCGTCGATGCGGAAGGACTGCTCATCGAGCCGGACGGCAAGCCGAAGGCGAACGTCGTCGCGGTCCCGCACGCCGACCAGCATCCGGAGCACGTCGCGGGGCTGCTCCCCGGCGACGACTTCGGCCTCCGCCTCGCCCGCAACGGCTGCCGCGTGCTGATCCCCACGCTCATCGACCGCGACGACAAGCATTCGGGCAACGCCCGGCTGAACCGGTGGACGAACTACTCGCACCGCGAGTGGGTCCACCGCATGTGCTACGAGATGGGCCGCACGCTGCCGGGGTACGAGGTGCAAAAGGTCCTCGCGGCCGTCGATTGGTTCCAGAAGCAAGACGCCGCGCTGAAGGTCGGCGTCATCGGGTACGGGGACGGCGGCATGATCGCGCTGTACGCCGGGGCGCTGGACGACCGAATCAAGGTCACGCAATGCTCGGCCTACTTCGCCCCGCGGGAGCGGCTGTGGGAGGAGCCGATCGACCGCAACGTCTGGGACCGCGTCCGCGAGTTCGGCGACGCCGAGGTCGCCGCGCTCATCGCCGGGCGGGACTTCATCCTGGAGCCGGACGGCGTCGATTTCGTCGCGGACGGGTTCTGGCCGACGTGGAAGACGCCGGCCGCGAAGCCCGGCCGCGGCGGCACCGCCCCCGGCTCCCTCGGCCCTCACCTCGGCAAACAGGTCGCCGGCGAGTCGGTCCGGCTCGCCGCGCTGACGAAGGCGGCCGAGAAGATCATGCGCCGCGTCGGCCCGCACGTCTCCGACGAGTTCTTCCTCCCGAAGCTCGCCGGCCGTACGGTCGAGCCGGCGAAGGAGAAGGACCGCCCTCGACCGGCAGTTGCGGTCGATGCCGCGGCCCGGCACAAGCGGCAGTTCGACCAACTCGTCGCGTTCACACAGAACCTCTGGCGGAACTCCGAACCCGTCCGCAAGGAGTTCTGGAAGAAGGCCGACGCGAGTTCGCCGGAGAAGTGGGAGCAGTCGTGCGAGTGGTATCGCACCTACTTCCACGAGGAAGTCATCGGCAAGCTGCCGGAGCCGACGATGCCGGCGAACCCGCGGTCGCGCCAAATCTACGACACGCCAAAGTGGACCGGCCACGAAGTGATGTTGGACGTGTACCCGGACGTGTTCGCCCACGGCATCGTGCTGTTGCCGAAGGACCTGAAGCCCGGCGAGAAGCGGCCGGTCGTCGTCTGCCAGCACGGTCTCGAAGGGCGGCCGACGGACGTGTGCGACCCGAAGACCCGCACGAAGTACTACAACTCGTTCGGGGCGCAACTCGCCGACCGCGGGTACATCGTGTTCGCGCCGCAGAACCCGTACATCTTCGACACGTACTTCCGCCAGATCATGCGGAAGGCCAACCCGCTGCGGCTGTCGCTGTTCAGCTTCATCATCCGCCAGCACCAGCGCATCATCGACTGGCTGGAGGCGCACCCGAACGTGGACCCGAAGCGGATCGCGTTCTACGGCCTCAGCTACGGCGGCAAGACGGCGATGCGGGTCCCGGCCGTCGAGAAGCGGTACTGCCTGAGCATCTGCTCCGGCGACTTCAACGAGTGGGTCGGCAAGATCGTGAGCACGGAGCTGCCGATGAGCTACATGTTCACGAAGGAGTACGACATGCTCGAGTTCGACCTCGGGCACACGTTCAACTACGCGGAGATGGCGCACCTGATCGCCCCGCGGCCGTTCATGGTCGAGCGGGGCCACGACGACGGCGTCGGCATCGACGAGATGATCGCGTGGGAGTACGCGAAGGTGCGGTACCTGTACGAGAACCGCCTGAAAATCGGCGACCGGACGGAGTTGGAGTTCTTCGTCGGCGGCCACGAGATCCATGGGAAGGGGACGTTCGCGTTCCTCGACAGGCACCTGAGGTGGAAGCCGTGACGGTTGGAAGTCGTTGCGAGGCGGGTGGCCCTGGGACCGCGGGCGTCCCGCCCGCCACGGCCCCAGCCGCGTGAGACGGGTCTCCGAAGCCGGGAAAGTGAGCGGGCGGGACGCCCGCGGTCCCAGGCGTTAACACCGCGACTTAACCGTCGACCCACGCCTCGAACTGCTTCGCCTTCCCGGCCCACCCCTCCGCTTGCAGCCGCTCGCGATTACGCCGCTGCCCTTCCGGCGTCCCACCATCCAACCGCTCCCGGACCCGGTCGGCGAACGCCTCGACCGTGTCGCACACGTCGCAGCAGTCGGCCCACGATCTCGTGGAAGGCAGGCCGCGGACCACGACCGGCTTCCCGGTCGCGAGGTACTCCTTCAGCTTCAGCGGCTGGATCGCCCGCGTCACCGGCAGGTCGGCGTAGGGCATCACCAGCACCCCCGCGGCCGCGGCCAGTGCCGGCAATCGCGCGAACGCCATCGGCGGCAGCGCGTGGACCCGCGGGGTCGCGAGCAACGCCGGGTCCGGGTCTTCCCGCGGCCCGATGAGGACGATGCTGCCATTTTCCAGCTTCGCGGCGAGGTGTTTGACGAACGCCGTGTCCATCCGCCGGTCGATGACGCCCCAGAACACGACGAACGGCGGCGCGAGTCCGCTCAGTTCCGGCAGCTTGTCGGCCACCCCCGTCTGCCAGTGGTCGAGATCGACGCCGTGCGTCAGTAGATGGGCCTGCTTTCCGAACGTGCCGACGTGCTTCACGAGCGTGTCGCTGACGGCGATCGCGTCGTTTACCTTCGGCACGAGGTCGCGCTCCATCCGCAGCATCGTCTCGCCGTCGTAGCCGGGCCAGACGCTGAAGTCGTCCACGCAGTAGTAGACCCAGCGGTGCGCCGGCAACTCGCCGACGAGGTCCGCGACGAGCGGTAGCGTCGTGACGACGTTCGGCGGCTGCGGCAGAGCCTCGAACACCGGCCGCAGGGCGCGGAGCAGCAGCTTGCGGTTGAGCGCGCGGACGAACCGGGACTTGAACGACGGCCACATCTTCGGCGCGACTACGCGTGGGGCCGCGACTTCTTGTTCCCTCCCCCCTTGGGGGGGAGGGTTAGGGAGGGGGGTACGCGGGGCCAGCGGCTGATGACTCCCTTGAGTGATTGCACCCGCCGACCCCCCTCCCCGGCCCTCCCCCCCAAGGGGGGAGGGAGAAAGAGTTGAACCCCCGCGACCTCCGGTCCACTCCCGCAGCTTCCCCATCACCCGCTTCGCCGTGCCCCAGTCGAGCCGCGGCGGGCGGGTTCCAATCGTGTTCACCCAAACCACCTCGCGGCGGCCGAGCAGCTTCCGCACGAGGTGCTGGCAGCTCGACGGGTGACGGCCCCAATCGTCGGCGAACACGACCAGCGGGCGGGCGGCGGTTTGTGACATAGAGTCATTATGGAACACGAACCCGCCGCGAGGCCGCTTCATGCCGTTGTCCTGCCCGCTGTTCTTCCACACGCTCGAACCGTGCGCCCGCCGCGGCGAGCCAGTGACCGTCGGCCTGCCGTGGCCCCGCGGGGCGGTCGCGGACGACCGGCTGTTCCAACTGATCGGCCCGGACGGGTCGCCGCAGGTGCTGCAAACGCGGGTGCTCGACCGCTGGCCGGACGGCAGCGTGCGGTGGTGCCTGTTCGACTTCCTCGCGACGTGGGACGGCGTGACCCGCGAGAGCGGGTATCGGGTGGAAATGACGGATCGACCGCGGGCGTCCGAGACCTTTCCGGTGGTCGGGCCGCCGCCATTCGTATTGTCTGCCAAGTTCGACCTCAATCGTAACGACTGGCCGGTCGCGGCGACTGAAGTAGTGGAGGAAGGTTCCATCCGCCGCCGGTGGGAGTTGACCGAAACCCGCGTCGGTCCGTGCCGGGTGTTCGGTCATGCGGACACGTTTCCCAACAGCAAGACGGTGAGACTACAACTCACGATTCAGAACCCGCAGCCGGCGGCCCACCCTGGAGGGAATTGGGACCTCGGCAACGACGGTTCCTTTCTGTTCACATGGCTCTACTGCTCCTTCGTCATCGCCCCATCCTCGTCAGCAGTCGCCCGGTTGTCGGCCGAGGCCAACACCGAGTTCATCGAATACGAGAACCACGTGGAGATCCATCAGGAATCGAGCGGAGGACCGAACTGGCAATCCACAAACCACGTCACTCGCGACCGTGTCGTCCCGCTGCGGTATTCCGGGTACGAGATCGAGGCCAACAAGGGCCATCGAACCAGGGGCGGCCGCGCAACGCCCATCCTTACCGTTCAGAATGAGTCGCATTTCCTCGGCGTGGCTGTGCCCCGGTTCTGGGAAAACTTTCCCAAGCGTATCTCCGCTTTCGACGAGGTTGTCTTCGTTGAGTTGTTCCCGAACAAAGTCCACTGGGACGATCTCAAGGAGAATGGTTCCCCTTACGAAACCCCCAAGCACGAACTCCAGGGCGGCGAGCAGAAGACGCACGCGTTCTACGTCGCGTTCGGCAAGGACGCGATCACCGACGACCCGATGGTCTGGTGCCGCTCGCCGATCGTCTGCCACGCGGCCCCGACGTGGTACGCGGACAGCGGCGCGATACCGTACCTGACGCCGAAGGCCGGCGACCCGCACGCGAAGTACCTCGCACTCGTCGATCAGGCGCTCGACGGGCCGGACACGTTCGTTCACAAGCGGGAGAAGATCGACGAGTACGGCTGGCGGAACTTCGGCGACGTGTACGGCGACCACGAGGCCGTCTACCACAAGGTCGAGACGCCGCTCGTCTCGCATTACAACAACCAGTACGACTGCGTCGCCGGGTTCCTGTGGCAATTCCTCCGCAGCGGCGACGTGCGGTGGCTCGCGCACGGGCTGGAGTGCGCCGACCACACCTGCGACATCGACATCTACCACACCGACGGCGACAAGGCGGCGTACAACCGCGGGCTGTTCTGGCACACGTACCACTACGCCGACGCCGACACCGGCACGCACCGCAGCTACCCGAAGGCCATCACCCGCGGGCCGGTCGAGAGCCTGACGACGAAGATGGACGCCCTCGGCGCGACGGCCGCGTCGTTGAAGAAGACGTACCAGGTCGGCGGCGGCCCGGCGTCCTCGAACAACTACAACCACGGACTAATGCTCGCGTACTTCCTGACCGGCAACCCACTCTACCGGGACGGCGCGCTCGACCTGGCCGGGTACGTGCTGGGCATCGAGGACCCGTCGAAGACGCCGTTCCGGTTCCTGTCCCGCGAGTTCACCGGCCTCGCGTCCGAGAGCAACCCCGGCTACCACGGCCCCGGCCGCGGGTCCGCGAACTCCATCAACGCCACGCTCGTCGGCCACCAGCTGACCGGCGACGCGAAGTACCTGGCGAAGGCCGAACAAATCATCCGCCGCGTCGTCCACCCCAGGCAGAACCTCGAACGGCTGGACCTGCTGAACGCCGAGCTGCGGTGGTACTACACGATGACGCTGCAAGCCGTCGGCCGCTACCTCGACTACAAGGCCGACCTCGGCCAGCTCGACGAGACCTACGCCTACGCGCGGTTGGCGATGTTGCACTACGCCCGGTGGATGGCGGCGAACGAGCGGCCGATCCTCGACACGCCGGAAAAATTGCAGTACCCGACGGAGACGTGGGCCGCGCAAGACATGCGGAAGGTCGAAGTCTTCCAGTACGCCGCGAAGCACGCGGCCGGCGACGAGCGGGCGAAGTTCCTCGAACGGGCCGCGTGGTTCTTCGACTACGTGCAGAACAAGTTAAGCGAGTTCGAGACGAAGTCGCTGTGCCGGCCGGTGATCCTGATGCTAACGAACGGCTGGTCCCGCAACTGGTGGCGACTGAACCCGGACGCAACCGCGCCGGAACCGGCGGTGACGAAGTCGCCGGACGACTTCGGCGAGTGGCGGATGTTCGTGCCGCAGAAGGCGAAGGCGATCAAGCGGGCGAAGATGATCGTCGCCGTCGGCGGGATACTTGCCGGGGGGATGTTCGTCGTGCTCCTTGTCTATCTTTTCAAGTGACCCCGACCCGTCGGGGTCCAGGAGAACGCCCGTCATGGTCAAAAATGATGTCCATGAGTAATCACGGCGATTTCCAGCCGCGAGGAGCTTGCGGGCCGCGGAGCGGGTGTCCGAATCGGGGTGGATTTAGTGGACGGGCGTTTACAGAAATGGGGCGATTCGCCGGCCGGCGCGGACCTTCGACGCGGCCGGTCGCAGACGGCCAGGAACGACTTGGCTTGCTCTTGCGGCGGTCAGGCCGCGGCGCGGTGGTAGTGCCGGAGCAGCCCGCCCAACCGCTTCTTGCACCGCACGCGGCCGGCCGAGAACTTGAGGATCGCTTGCGGCTCGCCGCCGAGTGGGGCGTTCCCGATCCCTTGGTGGGGACGCTCGCCGCTGTAGTGGGTCAAAAACTCCGCCAGCAAGTGCCGCAGGTGCTTCTCGCCGAAGATCACGAAATGGTCGAGCAGCTTCTGTCGCAGGGTCTGCGCGAACAGCTCGGCGTGGGCGTTCAGGTTCGGGGCGTTCGGGCCCACCCGCTGAACGGTCGCCCCCTCGGCCGCGAACACCGCGTCGAACGCCTTCGTGTACTTCCCGTCGTGCTCGATGATGAGATACCGCGGCGGTAGCCCCATCTCCTCCACCCGCATCGTCGCGTTCCGCGCCTGCTGCTTCACCCACTCCGGGGTCGAGCTGGCACTGACGCCCGCGACGAACGCCTTCCGTGATCCCGGGTGCAGGAAGAACAGCACGAACACGTCCACGATCCCTCGCGTGGTCCGCGTCTTGACCGTGAGGAAGTCGCTGGCCCACAGCGTGGCCGCGTGGCGGGAGAGGAAGGCCGTCCACGTGCCGACGCCCCGTTTCGGCCCGGGGTCCAGACCGGCCTCGCGAAGGATGTTGATGACCGTGGACCGGCTCACCGCCCGGACGCCGAGCATCCTCAGCTCGCCGAGGATGCGGGAGTAGCCCCACACGGTCTCGCGGGCCAAGCGAAGGACCAGGTCCCGCAGTCGGCGTCCGTCCGCGGGCGGGGCATCCTCCGCGTCGGCTTCTCGCCCTTGCCCACCGGGCGAACGTCCGCGGGGACACGATCGTGATGACGCCCGCGATCGCCGTCCCGAGCCGCCGCCCGTACTTGACCAGCCGGGCCCGCTCCCGCGGCGTCACCGTGATCCGGTCGGGGAGTTTGTCCCGCAGAATCCCGTTCTCCTCCCGGAGGTACTCGACGGTTTGCGCGAGCTTCCGCTCGCGGAGGGTGACGAGGATGAGCCACAATGGCTCCAACAGGCGGGGCATCGGGAACCCGTCGATTCGTTGGAGAATTGCAGGGATGGACATGGTTTTTGTACACCGCCGAAGGGCCGAGGAATCGTCGGCCCGATGCCGCCGCCGGCCATACCCCGCAACCGAGGGCGCGATCCTGCCGGTCGTGCCGCCGGAGGCGCGAAGGCCGCAGGGAGGAGAAACTGGCGCGCGGCTGTTAACCCGCCGGTCGTTGAATTTTGGCCTGAACCCATTTCGACCCGCCGGTTAACATAAGTCGAGAGTTTGAAGTTCGAAACTGTTCCACTCGGACACCGAGTAGGATTCGGAATGGAATAGCTTTTCAGACGTATTTCATCCGTCGCCTCGATTAAATCACCTGCAAAATCAATGAACACCGCATCTGTCGGGGGCGATCTCGCGCCGACGGTCGCGCGAGGAGTTTGAAATCTGTTCTCCTCGGGACGGCCCCGATCGAGGCTCACGACGAGAGGTTCAAGGCCGCGTTGTGCGTCATCTCCGTCCGCGAGACGTGGCGGACCTTCGCGATGTTCGCGTCGGCCGTGTGGGTCGCGTTGTCCACGTCCCACGAGACCCGCAGGGTCCACGCCCCCGGCTCGACGCCGTGCAGCAGCTGGACCGGCAAGCCTGGCGGGGCGGACGGGAAAAGCGCCCCATACCCGTCCGGGTCGGCGGCGACGGCGAGGGCCACGGACGCGTCGAGGTAGTGCCTCGGGTCGTCGGCCAGGACGTTGCGGTACACGGCAGCTCCTCCGGTAGGGCCACTACTCGGGAGCAACGAGGGGCCGGACCCGGAGGCGCGAAGGGGAATGGGGATTGCCCCGACAGCCGGCGGTCAGTGCGAGACGGGGATGCGGACGAACACGGCCGTGCCGCCGCCGGGCCGGGACTCGATCTCCAGCGTGCCGCCGACGAGCGACACCCGCTCCCGCATGCCGACGATGCCGAGCCGCTCGGTCGCCGCGTCCGGGTCGAACCCGCCGCCGTCGTCCTCGACGACGGCCAGGACGTGCCCCTCGTGCCGGGTAAGGGTCACCGTCGCCCGGCCGGCCCGCGCGTGGCGGGCCACGTTCGTCAGCGCCTCCTGAACGACACGGTACAGGGTCGTTTCCACCTCCGGCGGCAGCCGGGCCGCGGACAGGTCCGGGACCGCCGACTCGACGCGGACGCCGGTGCGGGCCGACCAGTCGGCGAGCAGTTGCCCCACGGCCGCGTACAGGCCGATGTCGTCCAGGGCCGTCGGCCGCAGGCGGACGGCGAGGTCGTGCAGCTGGCGGCCGAGGTCGTCGGTCAGTTTCTGCACGCCGGCCAGCCGGTCGGTGGCGGCCGGGGGCAGCGGCCCGGCCGCCCGGACGGCCCCCAGGCCCAGGGCGATCGCGGTGAGCGTCTGCCCGACCTGGTCGTGCAGGTCGCGGGCCAGCCGCTGCCGCTCGTCCTCCTGGACGGTCGCCAGCCGCCGGCTCAGCTCCTGCCGCTGGGTCATTTCTTCCTGCAGGTCGGCGGTGCGGGTGGCGACCCGCTCCTCCAACTCGTCCCGCACCCGCCGCAGGGCTTCCTCCGTCTCCTTCAAGCCGGTGATGTCCATGCACGCCCCGGACAGCCGCGGCGACCCGGCGGTGTGGAACACGTCCCCCTGGTCCCGCAGCCACCGGACCGCGCCGTCCGGCCAGACGACGCGGAACTCGACGTTCAACGGCCGGGCGTGCTTCACCGACCGGTCGAACGCGGCCGCCACCGCGGGGCGGTCGTCCGGGTGGACGTGCGCCAGGAAGTCGGCGAACGGCCGCCGCGTCCGCTCCGGCGGCAACCCGAGCAGCCGGTTCAGGTTCTCGTCGCGGGCGTGCTCGTCGGCCATCACGTCCCACTGCCAAATCCCCATCCGCGCGGCCGTCAGCGCCAGCCGGAGTTGTTCCTCGGCCCGCGCCTGGGCGGCCTCGGCGCGCTTCCGGTCGGTGATGTCGTAGGACACGGCCAGCGCCGCCGTCACCCGCCCGTCGGCGTCCCGCAGCGGGACGCCGTGGGTGACGTAGTGCCGGCCGTGGGCGGCGTGTTCCGCCTGGAACGCCTCCCCGGCCAGCACCCGCCGGTAGTTGGCGGCGTACTCCCGCTCCAGGTCCGGGGGCAGAACCTCCGCGAGCGCCTTCCCCTCCAGGTCGGCCGGCGTCAGCCCGGCCGGGGCGAGCGCCTCGCCGGCGGCCAGCTCGTACCGCAGGTCGTGGCCGAGGACGAACACCGCCCCGTTCGGCAGGTTGGCCGCCACCGCCCGCAGCCGGTCCGCGCTCGTCCGCGCGGCGTCCCGCGCCTGAAGGGCGTCCTCCATGACGTTCAGCGCGGCCCGCCGGCCGGCCGCGAGTTCGGCGTTGGCCCGGCGGAGGACGGCCAGCGGGTCAGCCATCGCCCGCCTCGTTCTCGAAGTCGAGCGGGTACGGCTCGGCCTCGCCCAGCCGCCGGCACAGCGCGTTGATCTCCTTCTTCAACTCGACCATCCGGGACTCGCGGGCGACCATCGCCCGGTTGAACCGGGTCAGCTCGTCCAGGCTCGCCCGCAGGTCCCCCTCGGCCGCCTTCCGGTCGGTCACGTCGGCGGCCACGCCGGCCACCCGGACGGCCCGCCGCGGGTCGCCGGCGAACTCCGTCCGGGCGGTGACGGTCAGCCACCGCTCCGCCCCGTCCGGGTGGACGACGCGGACGTCCTGCCGCAGCGCGCCGTCCCCGGCCGGGTCGGTCGCCCGCGCGAGGGCGGCGGCGTACCGGTCGCGGTCGTCCGGGTGAATTAGCGGCGCGAGGCCGGCCACCAGGCTGAGGTTGCCGCCGACCGGCAGGCCGAACAGGGCGACCGTGGCCGCGTCCGGGTCGCCCCGGTCCTCCGCCGGGTACCACACGAACGACCCCATCGCGGCCGCGTCCAGGGCCAGCCGCTCCCGCCCCTCGGACGCCAGCAGGGCGGCGTCCGCCTTCCGCTGGTCCGTCACGTCCACGAACGTCACCACCACGCCGTCGATCCGGTTGTCCGCCGTCCGGTACGGCAGCACCCGCCGCAGGTACGCCCGGCCGCTCTCGCTCTTGACCTCGCGGACGACCGGGACGAGCTTGTCCAGCACGGCCTGCGCGTCCGGGATGAGGTTCAGGTCGGCGAACTTCCGCCGCAGGTCGGACAGCGGCCGGCCGGCGTCCGACGGGATCAGGTCGAACAGGTCCTTCGTCGCCGGGGTGAACCGGCGGATGCGGAACCGCTGGTCGAGGAACAGCACGGCGATGTCCGTGCTCGTCAGCAGGCTGGACAGGTCGTTGGTGGTGCTCTCCAGCTCGGCCATCTTGGCCTCCAGCTGGGCGTTCACCGTCGTCAGCTCCTCGTTGAGGCTCTGCAGCTCCTCCTTGCTGGTCTCCAGCTCCTCGTTCGTGCTCTGCAGCTCCTCGTTGATGCTCGTCACCTCCTCGTGGGAGGCCTTCATCTCCTCGCTGGACGTCTGCATCTCCTCCAGGGCGCTCTGCAGCTCGTCGCGGGTCCGCTGGAGTTCCTCGACGAGCCGGGCCTCGGCCGTCGGGTCGCCGGGCGGGAGTTGGGGCGGGGGCGGCAGCTCCGGGTAGTTGCGGAACGTGACGAGCCAGTACGCGTCCCCGGCCCGGCGGTCGAGCGGGGAGACGCCGACCTCGACCCGGCGGCGGCCGGCCGGCGTGTCGATCAGCCCGTCCCGGACGGCGACCGCCTGCCGCTGCTCGCCCGCCCGGTGCAGGGCGGTCCGGACGGCCCCGCGGACCTGGTCGTTGGCCAGGGTCAGCAGGTCCCGGCTCGGCTCCCCCCGCGGCTGGTTCAGGTACGGGCCGGTCTCCCCGTGGAAGTAGACGATCTGCCCCTGGGCGTCCACGACCACGGCCGGCGGGGTGTGGGCGTCGAGCAGCATCCGGGCCGCCGTCTGGGCGACCGACGCCCGCGGCACCTTGGCCGCCGGGATCGTTCGCCCCTCGTTTTCCGTCGCGACCATCGTGGGGAAGTCGAGCGTCCCGTGCCGGGTCGGGCCGACCCGGCGGAACAGCCGGTGCTTCTTGTCGATCGGCTGGAAGTCGTCCTCCAGCCCGCCGACGGACTCGCTGTTGCCGAGCATCAGCGCCCCGCCCTCCCGCAGCCCGAAGTGCAGCAGGTTCAGCACCCGCCGCTGGACCTCCGGCTCCAGGTAGATGAGCAGGTTGCGGCAGGTGACGATGTCCAGCCGGCTGAACGGCGGGTCCTGGAGGACGTTCTGCGGGGCGAAAATGACCAGCTCCCGCAGCCCCCGCTTGACCCGGTAGTTGCTGTCGTCCTTGTCGAAGAACCGCTCCAGCCGCTCCGGGGTGACCTCGCTCTCGATCCCGCCGGGGAACACGCCGGCGCGGGCGTGGCCGAGCGCCCGCTCGGCCATGTCGGTGGCGAACACCTTGATGTCCAGCGCCTTGCCGCGGGCCTCCGCCTCCTCGACCAGAAGGATGGCGAGCGAGTACGCCTCCTCGCCGGTGGCGCACGCCGCCACCCACGCCCGGACCGGGGACCCGTCCGGCCGGTCCTCGACGAGCGGGGCGATGACCTTCTCCCGGAGCACGTCCCACGCCTCCGGGTCGCGGAAGAACCCGGTGACGTGGATAAGCAGGTCGTCGGCCAGGGCGGTGACCTCGCTGGCGCTCTGCCGGAGGCCCTTGACGTACTCGCTGAGGGAGGCGACCTGTCCCAACCCCATCCGCCGCTGGACGCGGCGGAGGATGGTCGGCTTGCGGTACCCGGTGAAGTCGTGCCGGGTGCGGGCGCGGAGGACGCTGAGGACTTCGGCCAGCGCCTGCTCCTCCCGCCGGGGGACGACCTCGGCCGGGCCGGCGGCGACGTACGGGTGGCCGGCGTACCGGACCACGACCTCCGGCATCTCGGTCGGCCGGAGGATGAAGTCCGCGAGGCCGGCGTCGATCAGGCTGCGGGGCATCGGCGGGTACTTGGCCGACTCCGGGTCCTGGGCGAGGACGAGGCCGCCGACGGCCTCGACGGCTTCGGCCCCGGCCGTCCCGTTCGACCCCATGCCGGACAGGACGACGGCGATGGCCCGCTGCTGCTGCTCCTCGGCCAGCGACCGGAAGAAGTCGTCGATCGGCCGGCCGTGCCCGCGGGCGGCGAGCGGCTCGCCGAGCCGGAGGCGGCCGTCGTGCAGCGTGAGCGTGTGGCCGGGGCGGATGACGTAGACGTGGTCCGGCTCGACGGGCAGGTCGTCCGTGACCTCGACGACCGGCATCCGGGTGTGCTTGCCGAGGATTTCGGCGAGCAGGCTCTCGCGGTCCGGCGGCAGGTGCTGGACGAGGACGAACGCCAGCCCGGTGTCGGCCGGGCACGCCTTGAGGAGCTCCGTGTACGCCTCCAGCCCGCCGGCGCTGGCCCCGACGCCGACGACCGGGAACGGCAGCCGCGGCCGCCGCGACGCGTCGGCCGGGGAGGTCAGCCGGTCCGCCCCGCTGGCCCCGGCCGCGCCGTCGAGCGCGCCCTTGTCGTCGGTCGATTCGTCGCTCATGTGCGTGGTCCCGATGGGCCGCGGTGTGCCGCGTCCGAAAGTATCCCGACGCCGGAAGGGGACGCGCCCGAGTGTGGCGCAATTCTACGGACCGCGGCCCACACTCCCGTGGATTGAACACCCACCCGCCGCGCTCTCGGGCCTGGATTTGAAGGCCGGTCGCCGTCGGCGGGGGGTTCGGCTTGTCCTGGATACTCCCGACAGACGCGCGCTTCCTTCTCACAAATTTCGAGATTACCATGAGGTTCACTCGCGGCGGGCGAAATTGATTACCACATCGACACTCGCGATTGGATAGTTCATGAAAACTCTTCGCATCATGTTGGCCGACGACCACGCGGTCGTCCGCGAGGGCCTGCGAGCCCTCATCAACGCGCAACCGGGCATGGAAGTCGTCGGCGAGGCGGCGGACGGCGTGGCCGCCGTCGAGGCGGTGGCGGCGCTCGACCCGGATGTGGTCGTGCTGGACGTGTCCCTGCCCGGCCTGAACGGGGCGCAGGTGGCGAAGCGGTTGCGGGCGGCGTCGCCGAACCGGGTCATTCTCGCGCTAACCGTCCACGAGGACGCGGCCTACTTCCGGCTGCTGGTGGACGCCGGGGTCGCCGGGTACGTGCTGAAGCGGTCCGCGGCCGACGAACTGATCCGCGCGATCCGCGTGGTCGCGGCCGGCGGGACGTACTTCGACACGGCGCTAACCGGGTGGCGGGCGGACGCCGGCGGCGACCCGGAGTCGCGGCCGCCGGTGCTGCCGGAACTCAGCGAGCGGGAGGTCGAGGTGATGAAGCTCATCGCCCAGGGGTACAGCAACAAGGAGATCGCGGCCCGGCTGGTGCTGAGCGTGAAGACGGTCGAGACGTACAAGACGCGGTCGCTGGAGAAGCTCGGCCTCCGCAGCCGGGTGGACATCGTCCGGTACGCCGCCCGCCAGGGGTGGCTCTTGAACATCGGCGAGGGCCACGGGTGAGGTTTTCACGGGTTCTCCCGACAACCCCGCCCGCAGAATTCGCACAAACTAACTCGGCACTCCGAAAACCAACACCAGGTAACGCGCCGTGACGCTCACGCCCCCGAGCTTGCACGTATTGGTTGTCGATGACTTCCGCGACGCGGCCGAGAGCATGGCCGACGTGCTGGCGCTCCACGGCCACCGCGTGGCCGTCGCGTTCACCGCCCGGAAGGCGCTGGAGGTCGTGGCGGCGGACGCGATCGACGTGGTGCTGCTCGACGTGGAGATGCCGGGCATGGACGGGTGCGAGATGGTCCGCGAGGTCTTCGCCCGTGCGGCCCGGAAGCGGCCGTTCCTGATCGCGGTGACGGCCTGCACGTCGGACGGGGACCGGGAGCGGTGCCTGGCGGCCGGGGTGGACGCGTACCTGACGAAGCCGGTCGAGCCGGCGGTGATCGTCGGGATGCTCGGCCGCATCCGCCGGTTCCTCCACCCGGCCGTCGCCGAGGCGAACGGCAAGCACGTCTGACCCGCCGTCTCTATACGAGCGCCGCCCGGACCGCGTCGCGGGCGAGCAGGTGCCGCTCGAACTGTTTCAACATCTTCATCAGCGCCGCCGTGTCGAGCGGCTGGGCGAGCTGCAGGTGGACGCGGTCGCCGGACAGGTACTCGCGGTCCCCGGCCCGCGGCCCGGTCGTGGCGATGACGATCGGGCGGGCCACGTTCAACCGGACGGCGAACGCCAACGCGAGGCCGCACACGTCGATCCCGGACGCCGTGTCCAACAGGATGACGTGCGGCGGGGCTTCCTCGACCATCTCGTGGGCGGCGTCGGCCGAGGTCGCGACGCGGACCCCGAACGCGTGGTCGGCGAGCGCGGGCAGGAGGGCGTCGAGCGACGCCTCGTTCTCGGTGACGATCAACACGTCCAGCGTGTGGCTCATGGTGAGGGTCTGGGTCATGGCGACCGCCTTGCGGGTCGAAAATCGAGGGGATGGGTGCGAGTGACTATTCTTTTGTCCCATCGCCCGGCGGACTGTCAGGACAACGGGCGGAAGTTTCGCCATTCGCACAACCCCGGCAACGGCCCGATGACGAAGAAGGCCCGGTGAGGAAGCTCACCGGGCCGCGGGGGTCAGGCTTTCGCCCCCTCGTTAATCCCGGCCTCGGCCAGCCGCGTCAACTTCTCGTCGGTCCGCTTCTCCTCGTCGAGCGTCTCGTGGAGCAACTTCGCCGCGTCGGCGTGGCCGAGCTTCTTCGCGAACGCGCACAGCGTCCCGTACAAGGCGATCTCGTAGTGCTCCGCCTTCTGCGCCGCCGCGATCAGCCCGGCGTCCTGCGCGTCCGGCTCGAGGCCGAGGCCCATCACCTCCTCGCCCTCGGCCACCAGCCCTTCCATCGCCTCGCACGTGCCGGACCCGGTCTTGCACCCGACCTGGTCGCACACCCGCTCCAGCCGCGCGAGCTGGTTCTTCGTCTCGCTCAGGTGCGTCTCGAACCCGGCCCGCTGTTCCGCCGAGGCCGCCGCCTTCGCCATCTTGGGCAGTGCCTTCGTCAGTTGCGTCTCGGCGCTGTACGCGTCCTGGAGTTGATCGAAGAACAGGTCCTTCAACGTCTTCGTCGCCATGTCGGTCGTCCTCCGCGGGCGAGTGGAAAGGGGTCCGCCAGACAAGGGCAGATCGGATGACGAGGGCGACGCGGCGGATTGGCCTCACACCGTCGCGGATCGGGCGGACGGTAGGAACGGCCGTGCGCGGCCGTGGAACACGGCCTGCTGTCGGGACCAGCCCGGACGCCGGAATCGAACGAGTCTGGCATCGGGAATGTATCTCCGTTCCCATCGCCCGTTCCGGAGGGACGCGATGCGCGATCAAACGAGCAAGGCCGGAAGGCCGACAACGCGAAACAAGGGACGACCCGCGAGCATGACCAGGAAAACCGGCCGCGACCCGAAGACCGCGGACCAAGACGCTGCGGGCCAGGCCGCGGTCGGCGGGCAGGTGACGCGGGACAAGGGCCGCGTGCCGGTGCGGACGACGACACGACCGAGGACCAGCCCGGCGAGAACCGGTGACGCCATTACCCCGAGAACTGCCCCGTTCGAGGTTTCGCTCGCCCTCGCCCGCATCCGCGAGGCCGTCCGCCCGTTCCCGAAGGCGGCACTGTTCCAGCTCGCTGCCGACGGGCACACGTCCGTCTTCGAGCAGCTCGTCGCGTGCGTCATCTCCGTCCGCACGTTCGACGAGGTGACGCTGCCGACGGCGAAGCGACTGTTCGCGGCCGCGCCGACGCCGGCTACGATGGCGACGTTGAGCGTGGAAGAGATCGACGAGTTGATCCGGCCGAGCACGTTCCACGAGGCGAAGGCCCCGCAACTTCACGCCCTCGCGGCGCGGACGGCGACGGAGTTCGGTGGGGCGTTACCGTGTGACCGCGACGTGCTGCTCTCGTTCCGCGGCGTCGGGCCGAAGTGCGCGAACCTGGTGTTAGGCATCGCGTGCGACCAGCCGTTCGTCAGCGTGGACGTCCACGTTCACCGCGTCGTCAACCGGTGGGGGTACGTCGCGACCGACGCCGGAGAGGACAATGCTCGCCCTGAACGAGCGGCTGCCGAAGAAATACTGGATCGAGTTGAACAGCCTGCTCGTGCCGTTCGGCAAGCACGTCTGTACCGGGCGGTCGCCGAAATGTTCGACGTGCCCGGTACGGGACCAGTGCCGGCGGGACGGGGTGACCGACCACCGCTGACTTACTTCTCGCGAACCCGGTCGCTGGCCTCGACCATATGCTTGAACCGGACGAGGGCGGCGCGGACTAGCTGGTTCGGCTCCTCGCCGAACAACCCCGCGACGGCCCTGCCGACCTTCCCGAGCGGCGGGACGTAATTCAGCGACACCCGCACCCTCCCCGGGTAGGACAGATTTCAAACTTTTCGTGCGAGACTCTCGGCGCGAGATTTCGCCCAATCGGTTGCGAATTGCCTTGTTTTGTAGGTGATTTCGTCGAAGCGGCAGATGGAATGCGTCTGAAAAACTACTTCATTCCGAATCCGACCCGGTGTCCGAGTAGAACGGATTTCGAACCTCGGACTCTCGACTGGTGTTAACCCGCGGGTCGAAACGGGTTCACGCCAAAGCTCAACGACCGGCGGGTAAACAGTCGGCGCGACATTTCCTCATTACTACGGCCGTCTCGCTCCCGGCGGCACGACCGGCAGGATCGCGCGTCCGTCGCGA
>JAESGS010000600.1_pt1 | contig 22047 bp, 15 predicted proteins | sample 9269761 | NCBI WGS metagenome assembly JAESGS01 (sample SAMN15741799, study PRJNA653493) | algae metagenome | isolation source: Cyanosarcina radialis HA8281-LM2 and co-occurring heterotrophs from damp... | place: USA: Makauwahi cave, Hawaii | collected 2011-01-06 | reverse complement strand
AAAACTACAAAGAGTTCAAAACCCGGTCTTTGAAATCTCTTCTTGGTTTTCTCCGCGCCCTCTGCGCCCTCCGCGGTGAAATCGGTTTTGTTGCTCAATAGTGCGGCGGCAGCGTCGCGCTCCGTTTCCACGCCGCGTACCACACGTCGAGCGTAAGCTGCGCCCCGGCCCGGCAGCGGGCCAGCACGAACGCCCGGCTCGCGTCCGTCGGCGTCTCGAACGCCCCGGCCGCGTCCAACTCGTAGCACGTGTCGATGTGCGTGAACGACTCTGCCAGGAACGCCTCGACGTGCTTCCACACGTCGTCGAGGGCCTTCGGCTCCAGCCCGCGGGTGATCTCCTCCGGCGTCAGCTTGAACTTCTCCGGGAACGCGTCCAACTTCGCGTGGATGCCCCGCTGCTTCTTCTCCGCCTGCCCCGGCGTCACCCGGCCGTCGAAGTGGATCGTCGTGTGCAACGGCATCGATGCGTCCGTCGTGAAGTGCGCCAGGTTCCCGGCGTACACGAGGCACTTCATCTTGATCGACTCGTTCTCCGGCTCCTTGCGGTGGTCGTAGAACGCGGCGGCCAGTTTCTCGTACCCCTCGACGATGGCGTAGGGCAGCAGGCCGACGCGGTTCGGCTCCTTCTTCAGGTCGCGCATCAGGGCCATGCCCTTGAACCGGCTGTCCGGCGGCAGCGATTTTCCTTCCAGGTCTTCTAGGTCCAGGTAGTGGTCCGCCTCGATGCTCGCGCGGAGCGTCTTCAACTCGCGGTTCTTCCACCGGTCGGGGTCGCCGACGAAGTGGGCGAGGTGCTTGCCGCCGCCGCGGAAGAACGCCGGCATCTCGTCCGGGAGCTTCGCGGCCGCCGCCTCCGTGATGCTCTCGTGCCCCTTCACCCACCAGGCCGGGGCGAGGCCGACGAGGGTACACAGGCCGAGGACGGGGATGAGCCAAAGGCAGGCGCGCCGCATGTTTCACCGGGAAGTTGGGGGACGTAGTCGGGCCGGGCAAGGAGAGTGTACCCCGGCGGCCCGGCGGCGGGCGTGATTTCTCCGTGAAGGGGTATTGCGGGGGGTTCCGGCGGGCCGATGACAGACGATGTGAGACGATGCCACGGAGGGCACCGGATGCGCGGGGCTTGGATGCTGTTGCTGGTCGCCTGCGCCCCGGCCCGCGCCGCGGAGTTGCCGCGGCTGCTCGAAGCCCCGGTCGTCCTCGGCCCGGCCCGCGCCGCCGCGGAGGACATGCCGTCCGAGCCGACCCGCGGCGCGATCCGGCCGGTAGACGCGAAGGAACTCGAACTGCTGAAGCCCAAGCCCGTCCGCCTCGGGAAGCCGACCGGCTCCCAGCCGCTGGACGAGGACGATTCCCCCCGCGCCGACCGGCGGCCGCCGGTTCGCGACGAACTGTTCGACCCGTTCGAGCCGACGGAACCGCGGCGGGGCCGCGACGACGAGGACGACTTCCTCGACCGGCGGTCGCCGCTCGGCCGCCGGGACCGCGACCGGGACGACGACCGGCGGCGGGCGAGCGGGAAGTTCGGCGACCGCCTCCGCGACTGGCTCGTCCCCGCCGACCGCGCGTCGTGGCTGTTCAGCGACCACGCGTTCGACCAGTTCGCGTCGCCGATCTCCAACCCGTTCCTGGCGGAAGACCCGCGGGCGCTGTCCGAGATTCGGCCGATCTTCATCTACCAGAACGTGCCGTCGCCGCAGCCGAACTTCCGCGGCGGGAACATCTACTTCTTCGGGGCGCGGGGCAGCATCGCGTTCACCGAGCGGCTGTCGCTGACGATCAACAAGCTCGGCGCGATCTCGGTCAACCCGTCGAACAAGCCGCTGCTCGACAGCGAGTTCGGGTTCGCGGAGCTGTGGCTCGGGCCGAAGTTCACGTTCTACCGTGACCCGCAGTTCGGCACGATCCTCGCGGCCGGGGCGATCTTCCAGATTCCGACCGGCCCGGCGAAGGTGTTCCAGGACACCGGGAACCTGTCCATCGTGCCGTATCTGAGCGCCGGGAAGACGCTGACCGAGTTCCGGGCCGGGTCGTTCAACGGCATCCTGACGGCCGGGTACGCGTTCAGCACGAACCGGCTACGGAGCGAGTACCTGTACGCGACGGCGCACCTCGACTTCGACGTGCGGAACAACCACCGGCTGTACCCGATCGCGGAGTTGAACTACTTCCAGTACACCCGCGACGGCCGGCAGAGGGCGTTCAGCGGCGAGGGGCACGACCTGTTCAACTTCGGCAGCGCGTCGAGCGGCGCGAGCCTCGTGACGGGGGCGATCGGCGGGCGGTTCAAGATCACGGAGGCGGCGCAGGTCGGGGCGGCGTTCGAGCTACCGCTGTTCGGGAACAAGGACGTGTTCCGCTACCGGTTCACGATGGACTTGATCTTCCGGTATTGAACCGGTTGGCGGGCGACCCGACGGGTCGCCCGCGAACCGCGGGTCACTTCGCGGGGGTGAACGACTTCAGCTCCGAGATCACTTTCCCGTCCTTCTCGTACCGGATCGTGCCGATCCCGTCCGCGTACCACCGCCGCTCCGTCCCGAGTTCGTAGACCTGTTCGACCGGCAGCGCGGTGAATTCCCCGGCCGGGGTCTTGATCTTTTGCGGCTCGCCGACCTTGTGCGTCATCTTCCACAGCGCGCCGCCCCGCCAACTGTGCTCGGTCTTCCACTCGTCCCCCGGCTTGATGACCCGCTTCATGACCAGGCCGGGCCGGTCCGCTTCCAGGTCGTTCGCCCCGACGGAGAAGATGTCGTCCTTCTCGACCCGGTAGACGCGCTTGTGAACGTCCGGCGGGCTTAATACCCCGGTGATAACGATGGTGAAGGTGCGGACGTTGTCCACTTCCTCCACCGAGACGACCTCCGACGTTTTCACGTCGTCCCCCTCGACCCGTTCCCATTTGTGCCCGACCGCCAACGGGCAGTAATCGAGCTTCTTCGCCCCCTTCGGAACCGGGGCGGCGAGGAGCGACCCCACGATCAGTAGCGTCACGATTTGCATGATTTCACCTGAATGGGCGGTTCTAGCCTACCCACGCCCCGCGGCCGGTACAACTCTCATCTTTTGCCCGAAATCACTCGTCATCCCGTCGCCGGGCGGCTACTCTAGCATCCACTTACGGGCACGCCGGTCACGAGGAAGTGGCCGGCGTGCCCGTGGTCATCTTCTCTCTCGGAGCAATCCGCATGACTTCCGCCGTCTTCCGACGGGTCGCGCCGGTCCTCGCCCTGGCCGCCCTCCTCGCCTTCCCCGCCGCCGCGTGCGCGTCCGAAGCCAGCCTCGTCCTGCCCGACTTGAACTCCGCCACGTTCGTCGGCGGCCTCGGCGGCAAGGACCTGCTCTACTCCGGCCTCGCCGTGTCCGTCGTCGGGCTGCTGTTCGGGCTGATGATGTACTCGCAGTTGAAGAACCTGCCCGTCCACAAGTCGATGCTGGAAGTCAGCGAGCTGATCTACGAGACGTGCAAGACGTACCTGTTCACGCAGGGGAAGTTCCTGTTCATCCTCTGGCTGTTCATCGGCACGATCATCGCCGTCTACTTCGGCGCGCTGGCCGACTTTACGGACGCGGCCGGGAACAAGCAGCACGGGTTCCCGCCGGACCGGATCGCCATCATCCTGGCGTTCAGCGTCGTCGGCATCCTCGGCAGCTACGGCGTCGCGTGGTTCGGCATCCGCGTCAACACGTTCGCGAACAGCCGGACGGCGTTCGCCGCCCTCACGGGCAAGGCGTACCCGTGCTACGCCATCCCGCTGAAGGCCGGCATTAGCATCGGCATGCTGCTCATCTCCGTCGAGCTGCTGCTCATGCTCATCATCCTGATGTTCATCCCCGGCGAGCTGGCCGGGCCGTGCTTTATCGGGTTCGCCATCGGCGAGTCGCTCGGCGCGGCCGCGCTGCGGGTGGCCGGCGGCATCTTCACGAAGATCGCCGACATCGGCGCGGACCTGATGAAGATCGTGTTCAAGATCAAGGAGGACGACGCCCGGAACCCCGGCGTCATCGCCGACTGCACGGGGGACAATGCCGGCGACTCCGTCGGCCCGAGCGCCGACGGGTTCGAGACCTACGGCGTGACCGGGGTGGCGCTTATCACGTTCATCCTGCTGGCCGTGACCAACACGCAGATTCAGGTCCAGCTGCTGGTGTGGATTTTCATGATGCGGGTCATGATGGTGATCGCGTCCGGCGTCTCGTACTTCGTCAACGAGGCGATCGCGAAGGCGAAGTACGGCGACAAGAAGGACTTCAACTACGAGGCCCCGCTGACGGCCCTCGTGTGGCTCACGTCGATCGTGTCCGTCGTCGCGACCTACGGCGTGTCGTACCTGCTCATCCCGACCGTCGGCGGCGACACGTCCGTGTGGTGGAAGCTGTCCACGATCATCACCTGCGGCACGCTCGCCGGGGCGATCATCCCGGAGCTGGTAAAGGTGTTCACGTCCACCGAGTCCGGCCACGTCAACGAGGTCGTCGTCTCGTCGAAGCAGGGCGGGGCGTCGCTCAACATCCTGTCCGGCCTCGTGGCCGGGAACTTCAGCGGGTACTGGCTGGGCGTGGTCCTCGTCGCCCTCATGGGCGTGGCCTACGGGATCAGCATCCTGCTGCCCGGCGGCCTCATGCTCGCGCCGGCCGTGTTCGCGTTCGGCCTCGTCGCGTTCGGGTTCCTCGGCATGGGGCCGGTGACGATCGCCGTGGACAGCTACGGCCCGGTGACGGACAACGCCCAGAGCGTGTACGAACTCTCGACCATCGAGGAAATCCCGAACATCAAGGAGGAGGTGAAGCGGGACTTCAACATCGACGCCGACTTCGCCACGGCGAAGGACAACCTGGAGAAGAACGACGGGGCCGGGAACACGTTCAAGGCGACGGCCAAGCCGGTGCTCATCGGCACGGCCGTGGTCGGGGCGGCGACGATGATCTTCAGCATCATCATGAGCCTGACGACCGACCCGAACACGAAGGCGGCGCTGGCGATCAACTTGGACAAGCTGTCGATCCTGCACCCGCCGTTCCTGCTCGGCCTCATCACCGGCGGGGCGATCATCTACTGGTTCACCGGGGCGAGCATGCAGGCCGTCACGACCGGCGCGTACCGGGCCGTGGAGTTCATCAAGGCGAACATCCGCCTCGACGACACGGTGAAGAAGGCGAGCACGGCGGACAGCAAGAAGGTGGTCGAGATTTGCACCCAGTACGCGCAGACGGGGATGTTCAACATCTTCTTCACCGTCTTCTTCGCGACGCTCGGGTTCGCGTTCCTCGACTCGTTCTTCTTCATCGGCTACCTGATCAGCATCGCCATCTTCGGGCTGTACCAGGCGATCTTCATGGCGAACGCCGGCGGGGCGTGGGACAACGCGAAGAAGATCGTGGAGACGGAGTTGAAGGCGAAGGGGACCGACCTGCACGCCGCGACGGTCGTGGGCGACACGGTCGGCGACCCCTTCAAGGACACCAGCTCCGTGGCGCTGAACCCGATCATCAAGTTCACGACGCTTTTCGGGCTGTTGGCCGTCGAGCTGGCGGAGGAGCTGAAGAAGGACGCCTCGAAGCAAAACCTGTCGCTGGGGCTGACGGTGGCGTTCCTGGTGGTGTCGATGTTCTTCGTGTACCGCAGCTTCTACGGCATGCGGATCGGCGGGCGGGAAGAACACGGGAAGAAGTAAGCGGAGCGTTTAGCGTGCGACCCGACGGGTCGCACGCTAACCGGTCACTTGATTTTCGCCGACGTAGTCCACTCGCCGATCGTCACCTCGACGGACCGCAACTGGTTCTCCCGCCACACGCTCAGCCGAACCTTGTGGTTCGGCGGCAGGTTGCTGATGAGGTTAATGAGGTGGTTCTCGTCCCGGAGTTCCACGGCCTCCAGCTTCAGTATCACGTCCTTCACTTTCAGTCCCGCGAGCGCCGCCGGGCTGCCGGGGTTCACGCTGTCCACGAGTGCGCCCCGCACCTTGTCCAGCCCCAACCGGAGCGCCTCGGCCGGTTCGAGCGTCGGCGAGAGCTGCACGCCGAGGTAGCCGCGGTTCACGCTGCCGGTTTCGAGCAACTCGCGGCCGATCCGCTTGACGAGGTTGATCGGGATGCTGAACGCGACGCCGCTGTTGCTGCCGCTGTTCGACGCGATGGCCGTGTTGATGCCGATCACGGTGCCGTCGGTGGAAACCAACGGGCCGCCGCTGCTGCCGGGGTTGATCGCGGCGTCCGTCTGCAGGAACTCCTTGATCCGGATCGTGTTCCCGAGGCTGATCTGCCCACGATCCTTCGCCGAGATGATGCCGTGCGTGACGGTCTGGTTTAGCCCGAACGGGCTGCCGAACGCCAGCACCCACTGGCCGGGCCGGACGCGGTCGCTGTCGCCCATCGCCGCCGGCCGCAGGTTCGGGGCCTCGACCTGTAGCATCGCGATGTCCGACTCCGGGTCGGTCCAAACCCGCTTCGGCCGGAGGATGCGGCCGTCCGCCAGCGTCACCGTGATCTCCTCGGCCTTGGCCCCGCTGACGACGTGGTTGTTCGTCACGGCGAAGACGCCGGCGTGCTTCTCGAACTGGAGCAGCACGCCGGACCCGGACTCTTCCAGCGGCTTGTTCTTGTTCGTCGTGCTCGGCTGCTGCGGCTTCACCGCGTCCACGGCCACGACCGACGCGGACACCTTCGAGACAACTAAATCGAACGGCTCGCCGGCCGGCGCGAACGGCTGCGCGACGCCGGGCAGCGGCGGTTGCGCCACGGCCGGGCGGGTCGGGTTGACGAACACGGTCGTCGCGAAGCCGCCAAGGGCGGCCCCGAGGAGGACGATGCCGAGGGTCGCGAAGGGGTTCCGCATGGTGCGTGCGTGTCGGTTGGGGAAGGCGGAGCGGCGGTAATGACGCCGACCGGGGCGGCCACCGTCACTTTACCGGGCGGCGGAAAAGCGCCTTAAGTCGGAGTGCAAAGCTCGGTCCAGAATTCGAGGCGGCGGTTCGGCACAACCGGCAGGGAACGAAAAAAGCCCGCAGGCTGTGCAGCCTACGGGCCGGGGGATTACCCAGGTTCACACTCAGTCGCGGAAGCCGGCTTCGAGGTCGGCCAGCCGCACCTCGCGGTCGCCGTCGCCGTCGCGGACGCCTTCCCACCCGACGATGCCGCGGTCGGCGAAGAACGAGCTGTCGTTCTCCGACTCCCGCTGGCACTTGATGCAGAGCGTGCTGTACGGCAGGGCCGTCAGCCGGGCGACCGGAATCTTCGCGGCACAGCCGTCGCAGACGCCGTACTTGCCCTGCTTGATGCGGAGGAGGGCCTGGTTGATCTGGCCCAATTCCTTCGCCTCCATCTCGGCCAGTTGCGAGTTCAACTCGTCGCCGACGTTATCGAACGCGGAGTCGGCCGCGTCGCCGGCCGCGTTGGCCGCGCCGCCGAGGTTGGCGAGTTGGCCGTGCAACCGGCGCTGAAGTTCGTTACGGCGAGCGGTCAGCGTTTGCTGGAGCTTCTTCAGAGCGTCAGTCCTGGCCATCTCGCACCTCCTTTCCCGTAGACGCGGCTTTTGGGCCGACTTCGGGGTTGTTCGTGTATACGGTTCCGAAACGATTCTGGATGGAATTCGCTCCGGCCGAGTTCGATTTTGTCTGCCCCACTATAGATGCGCAGTCAATGCCTAATTACAAGAAATCGGCGGATTTTTCGCAACGGGTTCAGTCGGAAGCGTCAGATTTTCTTAAAGTGAGAACGAAGCTCGCTTTGCAATCGTTTGAGTTCGCGCCAAAAATCGCACGAAACCGTTCGGTGGGGCGGGCGGATGTCGAAGGTGTCCAACAAGTTGTGACGAAGTCGTTGCGCAAGTCTTGTTTTGTAGGGCGGGTCAAGGCTTTGCGCCGACCCGCCGCAACCATCCCGGCCAGTTCGGCGTCCCTCCGACGCCGTTGCGGTCCCCGGCGGGTCGGCGCAAAGCCTTGACCCGCCCTACAAATCACGACTGCAGGTTCTGCAGCATTTCGCGCAGCGGGACGAGCCGCTGGCCGCGGCAGTCCTCGATCTTCAGCTTCTTCAAGAGCCGCTTCCGCAGCACGGCCTGGAGGTCGTCGAACGCCGTCGGCGTGTCGCTCGACAGCTTGATGCTGCCGCCCGCCCGCCGGTCGTGGCCGCCGGCGCGGCCGAGCTTCCCGACGACCGCCCGCAGCAGGTCGCCGGCCGCGGCGTGGGCGAGGTTCGCCCGCAGGGAAAGGAACAGCGTCCCGTTGTGAACGCCGCCGCACAGCGCCCAATCGACGTGCTCGAACCGCACCATGAAGTCCGCGACCTCCGCCGCCTGTTCCGGTTGCGGCAGGTCGTCCACCCAACTGATGATGAGCCGGTCGTAGATGAACGAGCTTTGCAAGGCGTGCAGCAGGCACTCGAAGTGCGTGTGCGGCAGCCGGGCGTTCTTGATCTGCGCGAGCAAGTCCTTGTCCGCGAGCGGGAACAGGTACGCCTGGGCCTCGTCGTCGGCCGTGGACGCCTCGCGGGGGAACCCGGTCACCTCCGTCTCGATGCCGTAGAGCAGGGCGGTCGCCACCTTGTCGGGGATTTCCACGTCCTGCTCGGCGAGGTACTTCGTCACCAGCGTGCAGGTCGCCCCGAGGTTCGGCCGCACGTCCACGAACGACACGTCCCGCAACTCGCCCGGCGTGTCGTGGTGGTCGATGACGGCGTACAGGTCGCCGGCGTGATCGACGCTGTGCCGGCCGGTCTTCGGCTGGCTGTCCACCATCACGATGGCGTCGTGGCCGTGCCACTCGACCGCGTCGATCGGCGTCAGGTCGAGGTTCAACGCCTCGACCATCGCCCGGTTCTCCGGCCGGCTGATCGGGCCGTCTTGCGTGAGCAGGGTGGGGATGTCGAGCTTCGTCTCGACGAGGTGGGCCAGCCCCAACATGCTGCCGAGGCCGTCGGGGTCCGGATGGATGTGGGACACGAGCACGACGCGGTCCGCGTCGTCCAAGCCCGAGAGGAACCGGTCCGATCGCCGCAAACCCATCATTTGTTTGACGTTGCGTGAAGGACTGGGGATCGTCCGCCCCATGAGAGGCAAACCTCGTCGAATCCCCGTGAAGGCACGGGTAACACTCGGGACGTGCCGCCCCGGAGCAAATCCCTTTGTAGCGTGGTGAAAGTGGCGTGCCTAGCGCCGAGTGGGTTGAAATTCGATGCCAACCCGGAACTGTCGTCGGATGTGCAGTTCGGACAACCTGTTCGGGTGCGTGAAGTTCTAGCGGCGAGGGACATTTCCGCGGATTTTTGGGGATAAACCTGACTTCCGAAGTCCGGCTTCGACTTCGGAAGTCGGAACGGCAACGACCGTGTGCAGGGGGAGTGGTTGCGACCTCGACTTCCGAAGTCGAAGCCGGACTTCGGAAGTCAGGGCCTCAGTCAACCTGTCTTGCCCGTAGTTTCCCCCTCTGCTATCAGCCCCACCACTGGGGGGAAGTCGTTTGAAGCTGCGCCAGTTATTCCTGGTGTGCGTCTGCGCCGCGGGGTGCAGCCGGACCTACTACCGGCTGGACGCCGACCGCGAGACGTACCCGGTGATCGGCGAGCGCATCGTGAAGCCGGAGTACGCCATCGGCCGCACGCAGGTCGAACCGCCCGCCGGGTCGCGGCTCGCCGACCCGACCAACCCCGACTGCCCGCCGAAGCCGCCGGACGACCCCGCCGCCGCGATCTTCATGCAGAACCCCGGCGGCCTCCCCGGCTACCGGAAGTGGGAGAAGGACGGCGTCCTCAGCCAGATCGAGCCGCCCGGCTGGGAGGAAGCCCTCGGCCTCAACGAGGCCGGCGTCCTGAAGCTCGACTCGGAGAAGGCCACGGCCATCGCGCTCCTGAACAGCCGCGAGTACCAGACGCGGCTGGAGGCGGTCTACCTGCAGGCCCTGGCGCTAACGCTCAACCGGTTCGACTTCGACCTGCAATTCTTCCTGCGGCGGTCCACGACGTTCACCCACGTCGGCGGCGGCCCGCGGACGCCGGAGACGAACACGCTCGTCAACGCCGCGAACGTCGGGTTCACGAAGAACTTCGCGGCCGGCGGGCAACTCCTCGTCGATTTCGCGAACAGCTTCGTCTGGGAGTTCACCGGCCGCACGCACACGGCGTCCAGTTCCATCGGCGGGACGCTCATCCAGCCGCTGCTCCGCAACTTCGGCCGCAACGTCCGGCTCGAATCGTTGACCCAGGCGGAGCGGGACACGCTGTACGCCGTCCGCGACTACGCCCGGTTCCGCAAGCTGTTCTGGGCGTCCGTGAACGTGGACGGCGGCGGCTACCTGCAAATCCTCCGGCAGGTCCAGGGCGTCCGCAACGCGAAGGCCAACCTCCGCAGCCAGGAGGAGAACTACGCCCTCTACCTGAAGCTGTTCGAGGGCGGCCGCACGCAGGTCGCGAACGTCGATCAGGTGTATCAGGCGCTGCTCAGCGCCCGCCGGGACGTGATCTCCACCGAGATCGAGTTGCAGAACTCGCTCGACCGATACAAGCTCCTCCTCGGCATCCCGCCGCGGATCAAGATGGAACTCGACGACACGCCGCTGAACCGGTTCGTTCTCGTCGATCCGGCCGTGGACAAGCTCCGCGAGGAGATCGACCAGTTCGAGCGGCAGCGGAAGTCCGAACTCGACGCCCCGCCGGCGCTCGTGGTGCTGCAAGAGTCGCTGACGACGCTCGGCAACTTCACCGACCGCGCGGAAACGGCCGTCGCCGGGATCGAGAAGTCGCTGAAGGAGTTGAACGAGCAACTGGCCCGCCCGGTGCCGCCGGAGGAGGCGGAGCAACTCGCCCGCGCGAAGGCCGCCTACGAGCAGCAGAAGGACAAGCCGGCCGAGCTGCGGGAGCGGATCAAGGCGTTGCGGACGGAACTGCGGCGGATTCAGATGACGGTGACGGAGGCGACCCGCGAGCAGGGGTGGAAGGACGTGATCGCCGCCGCCCGCGAGGTCGCGAGCGTCGCCGACGCCGGCATCGCGGCCGAGTCGCAGGCCCGGATTTACACCATCCGCCTGCCGGACCAGCCGCTCACCGAGGAGGCACTGCTGCCGTTCGCGAAGGAGAACCGGCTCGACCTCCAGAACCAGCTCGGCCAAGTCACGGATGCGTGGCGGCGGGTGTCCGTCGCGGCCAACCAACTGAAGTCCGACTTGAACGTGACGCTCGGCGCGAACCTCGTTACCGAGCCGGGCGGCAAGAACCCGGTCGCGTTCGGCGCGGAGGGGAGCCGGTTCACCGCCGGCGTGCAGTTCGACGGCCCGCTGAACCGGCAGCTCGAACGGAACGTCTACCGCGCGAGCATCATCAACTACCAGCGGTCGCGGCGGGACTACATGCAGCTCTCGGACGCCATCGAACTCGACGTGCGGACCGGCCTCCGCGAGCTGCAGCGGCAGCGGATCAACTTCGAGATCGCCCGGCAGCAACTCCTCGTCGCCGTCCGGCAGCTGGCCATCGAGCGGCGGCTGCTCACCGCCCCGGTCCAGGACCGCCGCGGCGACGACGGGGCCGCGACCCTGCGGATTCTGAACGCCCAGCAGTCGCTGCTGGTCGCCCGCAACGGGTTGGCGGACAGTTTCTTCAATTACGAACAACAACGCGTCCGACTTCTGATAAACTCGGAGATGTTCCGACTGGACGACCGAGGTTACCCGACCGATGACCCAGCCCCCCCCGCTGGCGGCCCTGCGCGAGCAGGCGTCCCTGTCCGCGACCCCGCTCCCGGCCCTTCCGTCCCGTCCGCCGGCCGCCCCTAAGCGGAACGCCCGCCTCTGGGTGAAGCGCGCGGTCCTCGTCGGCGCGATCACCGTCGGTGGGTATGCCGGGTGGAAGTACGGCCTCTCGAAGTTCTTCGCCGCTCGGTCCACCGACCGCCCGGTCACGGCCGTGGTCGGTCGCGGTGAGTTGAAAATCACGATCACCGACCGCGGCGAGTTGGAAAGCCTGAACGCCCTGCAGGTGACGTGTGAGTTGCAGGGGGGCGGCAAGCTCGTCTCGATCATCGACGAGGGAAAGCGGGTCAAGAAGGGGGACGAGGTCGCGAAGCTCGACACCGACGCGCTGATGAACCTGCTCAACACGCAAGACGTGAAGTGGCAGGCGGCCGAGGGCAAGGTGAAGTCCTGCCGCAGCGAATTGGCCCAGGCCAAGAACAAGAAGGAGAGCGAGGTCGCGAAGGCCGAACTCGCGTGGACGCTCGCGAAGATCGACCTGGAGTCCTACGACGACCCGCAGGGCGAGTACAAGCGGGAGGTGGACAAGCTCAAGGGCGTGCTCGAACTCAAGAAGAAGGAACTCAAGGAGGCCGAGGACGACATCGCGTTCACGAAGGACCTCGTCAAGGACGGGTACGCGCAGCTCACGCAGATTCGCGCGAAGGAACTGACCGTCCAGCAGCGGAAGTTCGAGGTGACGAGTGCCGAGGCGGACGTGACGCTTCTGGAGAAGTTCACCCGCAAGAAGAAGATCACCGAATTCAAGGCGAAGGCGGAGGAGGCCGAACGGGAACTGAAGCGGACGGAAGAGACGCAGAAGTCGCTGGTCGAGAAGGCCGACTCGGAACTGAAGGCGGCGGAGGTGACGGCCACCATCGAGAAGAAGCAACTCGACCGGCTGGAGCAGCAGGTTAAGAACTGCACGATCCTCGCCCCGTCCGAAGGAATCGTCGTCTACTCGAACTCCCGGTACTGGGACGATTCGGCCCGCATCCGGCCGGGGGCGCAGCTCTACTACCGGCAGGAAATCTTCAGCCTCCCCGACCTGTCGAAGATGCGGGTGAAGATGAAGATTCACGAGTCGGTCATCAAGAAGGTCCGTGTCGGGATGTCGGCGACGTTCCAGATCGACGCCCTCGGCGGCCGGTTGCTGAACGGCAAGGTGACGAAGATCGCGACGATCGCCCAGGCCGATGGCTGGCGCGGGGCCGGGGTGAAGCAGTACGAAACGGAGCTGAGCATCGAGGACATGCCGGCCGACGCCGGGCTGAAGCCGGGGATGACGGCCGAGGTCAAGATTCTGGTTGGCGCGGTGTCGGACGCGGTGAGCGTCCCGGTCGGGGGGATCACGGAGTACGAGAACGAGAAGGTCGTTTACGTGGTGAAGCCCGGTGGCATCGAGCGGCGGACGGTGACCGTCGGCGACAGCAACGAGCAGTACGTGCAGGTGACCGACGGCGTGTCGGCCGGCGAGGAGGTTGCCCTCGACGCGCGGACGCGGGCGGCGGCCGACCTGAAGGCGGCGAAACCGGACGCCGCGAAGGAGCCAAAGGACGTGAAGCCGGACGAGAAGGCGACGACCGGCCCGAAGCCGCCGGTGGCGCAGAAGTGAGCGTTCCCATCGTGGCGGGAGTTACCAGAACTTCCACCACGGCCGCCGCGGAAATGATCGAAGGCACTCCAGAAAATCTAGCTCGATCAACTCGATCAGTCCCCACTGGTCCGCGTGTTCAATGGCATTTAGCGTGAACCGGTATGCTTGTGCGACGTGTTCGACCGATTTTTCGGGACTCGCAAGGGCCGCATTCGCGGCCATCTCAGCGGGCTTGACCGAAAGAGATGCCAACTCCGCAGAATCAATATCGGCTGGCGGCGTTTCCGGCTTCTCCCATTCGCGAGTCGGGTATAGATGATATGCGAGCGGGGTTCCCGCTGTCACACCGGCGATCAGCGCCGCTTCCGCCAGACCATCGCACGCCCGCCCTGATGCGACCGACCGTTCCGCCAATTGAATGGCTTTCTCAATTGACTGTCGCAATCCGTCCGATGCTTCCGGCCACGCCCTGGTAAAGAACGGTTGAACCCGTCGTGCGCACTTCGCCGCGAATGCCACACGCCCCCAATGGGATAACCTCTCAACTTCAATCTCCATTTCCTACCTCGCGACCTTCACATTGTTGCCGGTTCGAGCCGCTGCTATCTTCAATTACATTCCTATAGAGTGACGCTTCCCAATGGCCGTCCGGTTCTCCCACGTCGTTCGCGTCGGCCTGCGGGCGCTCGCCGCCCACCGGCTGCGGTCCATGCTCACGGCCCTCGGCATCGTCCTCGGCGTCGCGTCCGTCATCGTCATGCTCGCCGTCGGCGAGGCCGCCCGGTACGAGGCCCTCAAGCAACTCGAAGACCTCGGCGCGAACACCATCCTCCTCCGGAGCATGAAGCCGGCCGAGGACAACTCGGAGCGGAAGGGCGCGGACCTGTTCGCCTACGGGTTGACTTACGCCGACCTCGGCCGCATCCGCGACACGATCCCGACCGTCACGTCCGCGACGCCGACCCGCGAGTTCCGCAAGACGATCCGCCACCGCGAACTCAAGCTCGAAGTCCGGCTCGTGTCCGTCAACCCGGTCTTCTTCAAGCAGAACAATATCAAGGTCTCCCGCGGCCGGGCCATCGAGGACGCCGACGAGGAGAAGCTCGACAACGTGGCCGTCATCGGCGCGTCGGCGGCGGACGCGCTGTTCCCGGCCGAGGACCCGGTCGGCAAGACGGTCGGCGTGGACGGCCTGGGCGACCAGATCACGTTCACCATCGTCGGCGTCACCGAGGACAAGAAGCTCGCGGCCGGCACGCTCGGCGGCGGCGACGCGGAGTTCGCCCGCGTGCTGTTCATCCCGTTCGCGACCGACCGCGCCCGCATCGGCCGGGAACTGGTGACGTTCAAGAACGGGTACAACATCGAGCGGCTGGACATGAGCCAGATCACCGTCACGGTGGACACGCTGGAGAACGTGCCGCGGACGGCCCAGGTGCTGCAAGCGTTGATCGACCAGTACCACCCGCAGAAGGACGTGCAGGCGTTCGTGCCGCTGGAACTGCTGCGGAAGGCCGAGGAGACGCAGCGGCTGTTCACGCTCATCCTCGGGGCCATCGCCGGGATTTCGCTCGTCGTCGGCGGCATCGGCATCATGAACATCATGCTGGCGACGGTGACGGAGCGGACCCGCGAGATCGGCATCCGCCGGGCGCTCGGCGCGAAGCAGCGGGACATCGCGACGCAGTTCCTGATCGAGACGCTCGTGCTGTCGTGCGGCGGCGGCCTCATCGGCATCGCGCTCGGCATGGGGCTGGCCTACGGGCTGACGGAACTGTTCGGTGTGCCGACGCTGGTGCGGTCGTGGTCGCCGATGGTGGCGTTCAGCACGTCCGTGCTGGTGGGGCTGCTGTCCGGGCTGTACCCGGCGCGGCGGGCGGCGCGGCTCGACCCGATCGAGGCGCTGCGGCACAACTGAGCTACTCGCGCGACCCGCTTGCTTTGGTTTTGTTCCCTCCCCCCCAAGGGGGGAGGGAACAAGAACTAAGCCACCGGCATGGCTCGCTGATACAACTTCACCTGAACTCACCCCCCGCCTCCTCCACCGCGGTCATGCTCACCCTCACGCTGAAATCCCCGCTCGCCGTGCCGCTGGAAGCCGAAACCATCACCCCGGACGCGCTCGCGCCGCTGTCGCTCGACGACGTCCGCGCCCGGCCCGTCTTCCTCGGCAAGCGGCAACTGCGGCTCGACGACGTGTTCGCCGTCGAGGGTGAACCTTCGGAAGAAATCGAAATCCGCGGCGACCTGTCGAAGGTGAAGTGGGTCGGCCGCGCGATGACGAAGGGCCGCGTGCGAATCTTCGGCAACGTCGGCATGCACGTCGGCGCGTACATGAAGGGCGGCGTCATCGAAGTCCACGGCCGGGCCGGGGACTGGCTCGGCGGCGAGATGAAGGGCGGGTTCATACACGTCCGCGGCGACGCCGGCGGGCAGGTCGGCGCGGCCTACCGCGGCAGCGTCTCCGGCATGGCCGGCGGCACGATCCTGATCGAAGGTACGGCCGGCCTGGAAGTCGGGATGCGGATGAAGAAGGGGATCATCGCGATCCGCGGCCGCGTTCGGGACTTCTGTGGCCTGCAGATGAAAGGCGGCACGATCGTGCTGATGAGCGGCGCGGAGATCCGCACCGGCGCATGGATGGCCCGCGGCACGATCATCTCGCTGCAGCCGGTGCAGTTGCTGCCGACGTTCGCGTTCGCTTCGGAAATGATGCCGACGTTCCTGCGGCTGTACGCGAAGCACCTGTCGCCGCTCGGGTTCGAGCTGCCGGTCGCGGGCGGCACGTACCACCGGTACGCGGGCGACTCGTCCGGTCTCGGCAAGGGCGAACTCTTCCTGTGGCAGCCGGCCGCGGCGTGAGCCATGCCCCACCCGCCGCCGATTCTGGTGAAGTTCGCGTTCGGCTTCACCGTCCTCGGGCTGGCGGTTCCACTTTTCAACGTCTTTTCTCTCGAACCGGGTTCGGCCCCGACCCATCGCGCGGTGTTCGTCTCGGCGTGGCTGGCGATGGTCTTCTGGTACTTCGGCGCGACGGCGGTGTGGCTGTTCCGCCACGAGCCGGAACCCTCCACGATCGCGCAATGGCTGTGGGCGACGGGGTGTTGCTACCAGCTGCTGCACGTCGCGATCGCGTTCCACACGGCCCACGGCTGGTCGCACGCGGCGGCGTTCGCGCACACGAAGGCGGTCGGCGGGTTCGGCGAAGGCGTGTACGTCAACTATCTCTTCACCGGGCTGTGGGTGGGCGATGCGATGTGGGCGTGCCTCGCGCCGACGAGCTACCAGCGGCGGCCGCGGTGGCTGACGGTCGCGGTGCTCGGGTTCATGGCGTTCATCGTGTTCAACGCGATGGTCGTGTTCGGCTCGTGGGTCGCGCGGGGCATTTTCGCGGCGTTCGCGGCCGGAGTGCTGGTGGAAGTGGTTCCGCAATCCGTGCCGCGTCGCGGCTGAACGGCGTCACACCTTGATCCGCTCCTTCCACGCCGCCCGCAACCCCGCCTCCAGGCTCCGCACGTAGGCCCGCGGCTCGCCGACGGATTTCGCCACCCGCTCCCGCAGGCCGGCGCGGATGTCCGCGAGCAAATCGCGGTTCGCGGCCCACGTCTTCGCCACCTCCACCAGCTGCGCCGGCGACTCGGCCGCGAACTCCGGGTGGCCCATGTGCGTCAGCACGCTCACGCCCTGCCGGGAGACGTAGCTCTTGCCGGCCACGGCCAGCACCGGGACGCCCATCCAGAGCGCGTCGCCGGTCGTCACGCCGCCGTTGTACGGGAACGGGTCGAGCGCCAGGTCGAACCGCGAGTACGCCTCGAAATACTCCCGCTTCGGCAGCCGCATCAGTAGTTCGAGTTGTTCCCGCTTCAGCCCCGCGGCGGTGAACTTCTGCACGAGCCGGTCGGCCCCGGCCTTCGACTGCCCGGCCAGCAGCACGAGCTTCGCGTTCGGCACTGCCAAGACGAGCTTCGCCCACGTCTCCAGGCAGGCGTCCGAAATCTTCGCGGCGTTGTTCAGGCAGCCGAACGTGAACGTGTCGGTCGAAGCGGAGGGAAGGGGCGTCACCGGCGGCGGGTCGGCCGGCGGCTGATACGCCCACGCAAGGCCGTCGAGGCGGAGCAGCTTCTCCGCGTACAGGTGTTCCGAAATCCCCGTCGGGTCTGACACGGCGTCCGTGATCCGGTAATCGACCGCCCCCAGCCCGGTCGTGTTGGGGTAACCGAACAGCAGCGCCTGGACTGCGGCCGGCCGCTGCGCTAGCAACAGGAGGCGGTTCCCGGCCGTGTGGCCGCTCAAGTCGATGAGTATGTCGATCTTGTCCGCGCGGACTTGGGCCGCGGCCTGCTCGTCCGTCTGCGCGTAGACGAACCGCCACCGGTCGGCGAGCTTTTGCAGCTTCGCCGTCGTGTCGTCCGTGCGGTGGACGTTCGCGTAGGCCGTGACGTGGAACCGGTCGCGGTCGTGGTGCGTCAGCAGCAGCTCGATGAACCCGGCGACCGTGTGCTGGCGGAAGTCGCCCGAGAGGTAGCCGATGCGGAGCCGCCGCTCCGGGTCCGGGTCGGTTGGGAGCGGAGAGGGCGGCGTGGTCGGGGCGAACTGCTCGGCGTACCTGCGGTGTTCCGCCGCGACCTGTTCCGGCGTGAGGTTCGAGGAGTAGTTCAGCGTCAGCAGGAGGTTGCTGAAGATGGCCGGGGCGTGCGGCCGGACCGCGAGCGACTGCCGCAGCGCGGCGGTGGCCTCGTCCGCGCGGCCTTGCTCCGTCAGGTTCGTGCCGAGGTTGCTCCAGGCGTCCGCGAAGTTCGGGTTCAGCCGGACCGCCTCGCGGTAGTGGTGCGAGGCGTCGTCCTTGCGGCCGAGGGCCTCGTAGGCCAGCGCGAGCGTGTTGTGCGCGTCCGGGTAGTTCGGGTTGAGCGCCAGCGCCTTCAGCAGCAGTTCGACGGCCTCGTTCGACCGCCCGGCATTCGCGACGGCCAGGCCGAGGTTGTTGTACCCCCGCGGGTCGTCCGGCCGCAGCGACACGTACTGGCGGAACTGCTCGATCCCCTCGTTCACCTGCCCCATCCGCAGCAGGAGGTCGCCGAGGCGGTTGTAGGCGTCCGTGTGGCCGGGCTGGAGGGCGATCGTCTGGCGGAAGCACTCGGCCGCGGCCGCGAGTTCGCCGAGCGCGATGAGGGCCAGCCCCATGTTGAAGTAGGCGCTCGAGTGGCTGGGGTTCCCCTTCAGGCAGCTTTGGTACTCGGCGACCGACTCGCGGTAGCGGCCGACCTTGCGGTACAGGTTGCCGAAGTTGTAGTGGGCGTCGGCGTACCCCGGCGTGGCGGACAGGCAGAGGCTGTAGCACCGCGCCGCCTCGTCGTTCCGCTCCTGCCGGGCGAGGACCGCGCCGAGGTTGCAGAGCGTGGCCGCGTGCGTCGGGGCCTGTTCCAGCACGGCCCGGTAGAGCTGCTCCGCCTCCGCGAGCTGGCCCGCCTGATGCCGGGCCACGGCGTCCGCGAACGTCTGATTGATGTCGGCCATGCGTCACCCACGGACGAGGCGTAAAAAAACCCGGCGCAGGGCCGGGTGGTGGCTCATTCTAGGGGGGCCGGTCATTCGCCGACGTAGGGCAGGAGGGCCATGAACCGCGCCCGCTTGACGGCGGCGGAGACGGCCCGCTGGTAGGTCGCGCACAGCCCGCTCCTCTTGCGGCTGAACAGCTTGCCCTGGCCGGAGACGAGCTTCTTGAGGCTGGCCACGTCCTTGTAATCGACGAACGTGGGCCGCGGGCAGCCTTCCTTCGTGCAGAACCGGCAGCGGGTCTTGCCCTTCCGCCGCGAAACCTTCCGTACCGCTCCGTTCGTCGTCGCGTTCATCTCGTGTACCTGTGTCTTCGGCCCGAAATTTTGGGAAGAGGAAGTCTAGAGGCGGGGGCCGGCGGCGGCAACGGGAAATCGACCGCGGGCGGCCGGCCGGGGGTGTCATTTCGGCAGTTCTGCCGGCGATTACGCTGGAAATGAAGCGGTTTCTCGTCTGGCACGGCCGTTGCACTTCTCATTTCCCAGGAGTCAACAACATGGACCTCAACCGATTCACCGAAAAAGCCCGCGAGGCGCTCGCGGGCTCGCAGACGCTGGCCGCGAAACTCGGCCACCAACAAATCGATGTCGAACACCTCCTGCTCGCGATGCTCGATCAGGACCGCGGCCTCACGCCCGCGATCCTGAACAAGGCAGGCGTCGCCGCCGACGCGCTCACGCTGAAGCTCCAGCGGGAGCTGGAGAAGCAGCCGTCGGTGAGCGGCGGGCAACAGAACCAGTACGGCAGCGGCCGGTTCAACAAGGTCATCGGGCTGGCCGAGGACGAGGCCAAGCGGATGAAGGACGAGTACGTCTCCGTCGAGCACCTGCTGCTCGCGATGGCCGACGACCGGGGCACGGCCGGGAACCTGCTCCGCGAGTTCGGCCTGACCAAGAAGCGGCTCGAAGCGGCACTCAAGGACGTGCGCGGCAGCCAGCGGGTCACCACGCAGAACCCGGAGGAGACGTACCAGTCGCTGGAGAAGTACGGCCGCGACCTGACGCAGTTCGCGGCGAAGGGGAAGCTCGACCCGGTCATCGGCCGGGACGAGGAGATCCGCCGCGTCATGCAGGTGCTGTCCCGGCGGACGAAGAACAACCCGGTCCTGATCGGCGAGCCCGGCGTCGGCAAGACGGCCGTGGTCGAGGGGCTGGCCCTCCGCATCTTCCGCGGCGACGTGCCCGAGGGGCTGAAGGACAAGAAGATCGTCGCGCTGGACATGGGCGCGCTCATCGCCGGGGCGAAGTACCGCGGCGAGTTCGAGGAGCGGTTGAAGGCCGTGCTGAAGGAAGTGACCGACTCCGAGGGGCAGGTCATCCTGTTCATCGACGAGCTGCACACGATCGTCGGCGCGGGCAAGGCGGACGGCGCGATGGACGCCGGCAACCTGCTCAAGCCGATGCTCGCCCGCGGCGAGCTGCACTGCATCGGCGCGACGACGCTCGACGAGTACCGCCAGCACATCGAGAAGGACGCCGCCCTGGAGCGGCGGTTCCAGCCGGTGTTCGTGGACCAGCCGTCGGTCGAGGACACGATCTCGATCCTCCGCGGGTTAAAGGACCGCTACCAGACGCACCACGGCGTCCGCATCAAGGACGCCGCGCTCGTCGCCGCGGCCGTGCTGTCGAACCGGTACATCTCGGACCGCTTCCTGCCGGACAAGGCCATCGACCTGGTGGACGAGGCGGCCGCGAAGATCCGCACGGAGATCGACTCGCTGCCGCAGGAACTCGACGAGATTTCCCGCCGCGTCATGCAACTCGAGATCGAGCGGGAGGCGTTGAGGAAGGAGACCGACCGCGCGTCGAAGGATCGGCTCGAACGGCTGGAGAAGGAACTCGCCAACGCGAAGGCCGAGAGCGATTCCCTGAAGGCCGTGTGGCAGGAGGAGAAGGACTCCGTCCGGACGGTCCAACTGGCCCGCGAGGAGATCGAGAAGGCGAAGACCGAGATCGAGCGGGCCGAGCGGAACTACGACCTGAGCAAGGCCGCGGAGCTGAAGTACGGCACGCTGCCGGAGTTGGAGAAGCGCGTCCAGAACCTGGAGGCCGGCCTCGGCGCGAAGACCAACAAGCTCCTCAAGGAGGAGGTCGGCGAGGAGGACATCGCGGCCGTCGTCAGCCGGTGGACCGGCGTGCCGGTATCGAAGCTGCTCGAGGGCGAGAAGGCGAAGCTCCTTCACCTGGAGGACGAGCTGCACAAGCGGGTCATCGGCCAGGACGAGGCGGTGCGGGCCGTCAGCGAGGCGGTCATCCGCGCCCGCGCCGGGCTGAACGACCCGCAGCGGCCGCTCGGGTCGTTCATCTTCCTCGGCCCCACCGGGGTGGGGAAGACGGAACTGGCCCGCGCCCTGGCCGAGTTCCTATTCGACGACGAAAAGGCGATGGTCCGCATCGACATGAGCGAGTACCAGGAGAAGCACACCGTCAGCCGGCTCGTCGGCGCGCCGCCGGGGTACGTCGGGTACGACGAGGGCGGGCAGCTGACGGAAGCCGTCCGCCGGCGGCCGTACTGCGTCATCCTCTTCGACGAGATCGAGAAGGCGCACCCGGACGTGTTCAACGTGCTGCTGCAAGTCCTCGACGACGGCCGACTGACGGACAGCCAGGGCCGGACGGTGGACTTCAAGAACACGATCGTGCTGATGACCTCGAACATCGGCAGCCAGAAGATCCTGCAGTTCAAGGGGTCGCACATCGGCGAGGTGTACGACCGGATGAAGGACGCGGTGACGGACGAACTCCGCAAGGCGTTCCGGCCGGAGTTCCTCAACCGGGTGGACGAGACGATCGTGTTTCACGCCCTGACGACCGCCGACCTCGCGAAAATCATCGACATCCAGCTCGAGCGGCTGAAGGAGCGGCTGGCGGACCGCAAGATCACGCTGACCCTGACGAAGGAGGCGAAGGAACACCTGGTGAAGACCGGCTACGACCCCAGCTACGGGGCGCGGCCGCTGAAGCGGGTGCTCCAGCGGGAGATCGAGACGGCCCTCGGCAAGAAGCTCCTGACCGGCGAGGTCCGCGACGGCACGGCCGTGACGGTCGATTACGACGTGAGCCACGACGCGCTAGCGTTCCAGACCTGAAGCGTGTCCGCGGGGATGAACGTCCCGCGGAATCTCGGCGAGCGGGGGGCGTCAGCCCCCTGATTCTGGTGAGGGCGACCCCAGAATCAGGGGGCT
>JAESGS010000599.1_pt1 | contig 22048 bp, 20 predicted proteins | sample 9269761 | NCBI WGS metagenome assembly JAESGS01 (sample SAMN15741799, study PRJNA653493) | algae metagenome | isolation source: Cyanosarcina radialis HA8281-LM2 and co-occurring heterotrophs from damp... | place: USA: Makauwahi cave, Hawaii | collected 2011-01-06 | reverse complement strand
CGGTTCCAGGAAGCCGGCTGGGCAAAGCCGGGCTTTGCCGCCTTCGTCTCCTCGATCATCGAGAGCGGCTACGATCCGGCAAAGATGGATGGCGTGCGCGCGCGGCTGCGCGAGCTCGGACTTGAACCCTATGATTGCCTCAACCCGGTCCTGATGGACGTTCTTGCCACATGGGCGGCCAAGAAGAGCGGCGCGCTTCCTGCCTAACAGTCAGACGCCTGACCGTCCGCTATGTCGATCGCTAGGCCAAGCCTAGCGATCGATGACGAGATCACTGAGCGGCTTCGAACAGCAAGGAAGGAAAAGGCCGGCATCGATCTCTCGTTGCCTTATGCCGCCATTGTGGTTCATCTCGACCGAACCCGATACGAGCTTGGACTTGCACGTGCCGCAGACGCCGTTCGAACAGGATGAGGGAAGTTTTACACCCGATTTCTTTGCGCAGGAAAGTACGGTCTGCTCGCCCCCGATTTCGATCTTGCGGCCCTGTTTGGAGAACTCGACCTGGAACGTCCGGGTCGCCGGCTGATCGACGATAGGAATATCCAGGGTGTCGATCACGGCCGCATCGAAGCTCTCTTCGATGTAGTTGGATTGCGAAACACCGAGTTCGGCAGCGATCGTGCGCGCTGCCGCCATGAAAGGCGCTGGGCCGCAGCACATGACAATGCGTTCGGCTATGTCGGGAACAGCAAGCTGCACGTAAGCAGCCGATATGCGTCCCGTCAGGCCATGCCAGTTGGTTTCGCCGGTAACGACTTCCGGCAAGAACTGCAGACGCAGGCCCTTCACCCGGTTGGCGAGCGCCGCGAGTTCGTTGCGGAAGATGAGGTCCTTCGGGGTTCGCGCCGCGTGCATGAAGACGACGTCGACGGGCTCACATGTATCGGCCAATTCGCGGACCATCGCCATGACCGGGGTGATGCCCGACCCTCCCGACAGAAACAGGTACTTCCGACCGTTCGGGCGAATGAACTGGCCGAGAGGACCGTTCGCTTTGACCTTGGCGTTGACGGTGAGCTGATCGTGAAGCCAGTTCGAGATCTTGCCGTCGGCGACGCGCTTGACGGTCACCGAAAACGCATTGCTGCGCTTCGGCGAGGACGAGATGCTGTAGCAGCGGCTTTCCGGCTCGCCCTCGATATCGAGGTCGAACAGGAAATACTGACCGGCTTCGAAGGCAAAACGTTTGCCCTCGGTGGACGCAAAGGTAAAGGTCTTCACGTCGTGTGTTTCCTGATGGACATCGATGCAGACCAGGTCCTCGTCCGCGTCGCGGCTCCAGATATCGCTCGGCTCGAGGCGCCCGGCGGGAGAAAAGTTGCTTCTAGTATCCATGGGCGCGCATCCGGTCGATGTACCACGACGCGAACTTGTCGAGGTTGGTTTCGGAGAAGGGTGAGTAGGGGCCTGGCACGTAAGCGGGATCTTCGACGCCGGCGTGGGAGCGGGCGACCAGTTCGGCGTCCTGTTCGGTTGTGGCGATCCAGACGTTGGTGAGCTTTTCGAGATCGTAGTCGACGCCCTCGACGGCGTCCTTGTGCACAAGCCATTTTGTCCGCACGAGCGTCTTGTCGGCCGAGAGCGGGATGACGATCGAAACGACGGCGTGGTCGCCCATGAAGTGGTTCCAGCTGTTGTGACCCCAGAGATGCATGTCGCCGAGATCCTTGCGCGACATCGTGCCGAGCAGCTTTGCCGAGGCAGCGGTCGCGTCGGGGGTCTGGGATTCGCCCGCCCCCGAAATGATCAGCCGTTGCGTCCGGAAGTTGGTGGTGCAGTCCACCAGTTGCTCGACCGCTGCGGAGGGGTAGCCGTCTGCCTCCCACTGCCTGGTGCGCTCCTCATAGAGCGAAAAGTGCTCCTCCGCCTGGGCGCGATCTTCCGGACTCAAAGCGTCCGGATCGAAGCCGAAATCGAGGTCGACGAAGGATACGCAGAGCTCGGGATGGTTGGCGGAACAGTGGTAGCATTCACGGTTGTTTTCGATCGTGAGCTTCCAGTTGCCCTGTTCGATGACATCGGATTCATACGCGACCTTGGCGTTGGCGATATCGTAGGGCGCAAGCCGTTCGGCCATGACCCCGACGAGACGCTCAATATCTTCGGGCGGATCGTTCGAAAGGCAGACATAGATAAGGCCGCCAACCGACCTGAAGGTCACGGGCTTGAGGCTGCGGCATTCCTTGTCGAAGCTCTTGCCCATATGGGGCGCATAGCTCAGTTCACCGGTCAGCTCATATGTCCAGGTGTGGTAGGGACAGACGAGCTTCGAAACGATCGTCTTGCCTGGATCGAGCAGCCGGGCGCCTCGATGGCGGCAGACATTGTGCATGACGCGGATCTCGCCGTCATCGTCGCGCACAAGGATGAGGCTGGTCTTGCCAATATCGACGACGGTTGCATCGCCCGGCTCCGGCACATCGCATTCAAGCCCAATGCAGATCCAGTGCCGGCGGAAAAAGACCTCCAGATCCGCCTCGAAGACATCCTCTCGCGTGTAGAGACCGGCGGGAAGCGAGTGGCCCTGCGCTCTTGCATCAAGCAGCGATGATATGGGAGAAGCAAATGTCTGCAGCATAATTCCACCTTATGTTCCGATCGGAAGCTCGACGGGCTCCACAAAGAAGATCGCTCAGGCGCGGCAGTCGCTCAACGGCATAAATATGCGCGTTTCACATTACCAAATGTAATGGATCCAAGATGGTGAACCTGAGGAAGAAGCTACCGCCGCTCACCGCGCTGACGGCCTTTGAGGCAGCGGCTCGACTGTCGAGCTTCACACGGGCCGCGACGGAGCTCGGCGTGACCCAGGCGGCTATAAGCCGACAGATCCATTTGCTCGAAGAGGATTTTGGGTTCCCCCTGTTTCGGCGGCTTCATCGCAAGATCGAACTGACTGATAAAGGCCGACTGCTTTCCGCAGCGGCCGGCGACGCGTTCAATCTTATTGCCGACACCGTTGCGGATCTTAGGTCGGAGGGCGCAGATGACGAGCTGGCAATTGCAGCGACCATCTCCTTTTCACATTTCTGGCTGCTGCCAAGGATCGCCGCCTTTTCTCGAGCCTATCCCGAAATCAAGCTTCGCATCATCACACAGGATGCTCGAACGAGTATCGAGGCTGGCGATGTGGACCTGGCGATCCGCTACGGGACCGGTACCTGGCCGGACGGCCAGGCGGAGTTCTTGTTCGAGGACGAGGTTTTCCCGATTTGCAGCGCAGATTATCTGGCCACGGCGGATCCGATCCGCACGCCGGGAGACCTCATCAATCATCCGCTGATTACGAGCGATATTGACGACCCGACATGGACGGGCTGGGATGAATGGCTTGCAGCATTTTCCGTGAAGGCGCCGAAACGCGCCCGCGGCCTGCGATGCAGCTTCTATACGGAGGCCATTTATGCGGCGATGAACGGGCAAGGCATTGCCCTCGGCTGGAACCGCCTTGTCTCCGACCTTATTCGGCAAACTCGTTTGGTCCGCCTTACCGAAGCCTCCATTCGCACCAGGGCGGCATACTTTGTCGTGGTGCCGGCGAGAAGACCGAAAAAGGAAAGCGGACGGCTGTTCATCGAGTGGCTGCGCGAGGTCTCTTCAAGCGCTGAATGAGAGATCGTCCGTAACTTGTGGTCGGGGGGGGGCGATTTAGCGCGTCCCGCCACTCTTCTTTTTTTGAGAACTGAGCGACCCGTTTGGTGATCGATAATGCTCCTTCACGGCGGCCGAGCTCGCTCCGGAATGAGCCAACGCGACGCCTTTTTTGCTGCGCCAACCGATGCACTTGCCGAGCACACTAAGACCTTTGCCGGCCGCCATAAGACTGAGGTCCTATGGCGGAACCTCTCGCGGTAACTAAGTTGGTCAGAGGGATTCGATCTGTTGATGATCGGTGGCACCCGCATGGTGCCGAGCCCATTTGACCCGTTGGAGGTCGAATGCCGATCGCTAGGACTCTGTAGGTGGGAAATTCATGAAGAAAATAGGTGCAGTACTCTTGGCCGCCGGCACGGCGCTATCGGCGGTCTCGGCGCAGGCGGTTCCGATGTTTGCTGTTTCCACTGGGCAGACTTCCCAGCCGGTCGATTTGATCCATCATAAGCCAGGCCATTACGGCGGACCGCCGCACAAGCGCGGCTACGACGGCTACCGCTACGGCAGCAACCGGTACAATGCAGCTCCACGATACGGCTATTACAATGGCTATGAGGGTTACCGGTACCGCCGCGACGGGTACCGTCGTCACAGTGATGGATGGTGGTATCCCCTGGCCGCATTCGGGACGGGAGTGATCATCGGTGGCGCAATCGCCTCACCGCCTCGGCAGGTCTATTCCAACGCGCCGTCGTCGCATGTCGAATGGTGCTATGACCGCTATCGTTCGTACCGTGCCTACGACAACTCCTTCCAACCCTATTATGGGCCGCGCCAGGAATGTGTGTCGCCGTACTACTGACCAGCGAGGCGCCCGCTTGCGAGAACGTGTCGGGTCGCTTCGATGCTCTCCGACACCGTGGTGGTTGCTGCTTCAGCCGCGTTGCTTGAAGTGGCGGCCTAGAATTTGGGGGATCATGCCGCCTGCTAGGAGGGTCTCTACTTCTTGCCCCGTCTCCACGGCTGCTCGGGCCGTCAATTGCTGGCTTTCACCTGAAACACGTCTCAAGACCAGTGGCACGGGTCCGCGCGGAGAAATGGTCGTCGCGTTGACTTCCAGGAGATCAGTGGCTGTTATCCGCGGCACTTCCTCCTCCTGCAGAAGAATAGGAAGAACGCCCATGCCAATGAGGTTTGTTCGATGAATCCGCTCAAAACTCAAGGCGATCACGGCACGAACGCCGAGTAGCCCGATGCCTTTTGCGGCCCAGTCTCGCGACGATCCGGCGCCATAGCGTTGCCCTGCGATGATAACGACGGACCGGTGCTCCAATCGGTAGCGCTCGGCCGTCTCCCACAGCGGGGCTTCCTCTCCTGTAGGCGCGTGGATGGTCATCGATGCAGGCCTTCCGCCAAGGAGGTGGTTGGCGGCTGTACGATTGTCAAAGAGGCCGCGCACCATTGCTTTCCAATTACCGCGACGTGCGGCGTAGACGTTAAGATCGTGCGCAGGGTCGCCAGCGGCCACGAGGTGGCGGCCGGCGAAGCTCGAAGCGCTAATCTGGCCCGCGGGCGAGATATGGTCCGTCGTCATGTCGTCCCCCAACACGAGCAAGGGATGTGCCCTGTAGTTTCCGAGGCGATTGGCTGTCTCCACAGCAGCAAAGGGTGGCCGGCGGATGTAGGTTGAGGCTTCGTTCCACGGAAACGTCGGCGACTTCGGAGCGGCCAGCGCGCGCCAGGCATCATTTCGTTCTGCATCCAGGAAAGCCTGGGGAAAGTCTTGTGGGTCGGAATGCTGCTTGAGAATAGCGTCGATCTCGTCACTGCCAGGCATCAAATCACCGAGATGAATGGCTGTCTGCTCCGGGCTCCGGGCGATTTCCCACTTCATGGGGTTTGGAATGAACCTTCCGATCAAGGACAGAGCCACAACATGAGGCGGCGATGCCAGGAAGCCGAACTGGAGGCTTGGATGTACGCGGCCAGGAAAGTTGCGATTACCGGAAAGCAGTGCTGCCGCGATCGTGCCGCCGGCGATGGCCTCAGCCATATCGCCCTGAAGCGGGCCAGAGTTTCCGATGCAGGTCGTGCACCCGTGCCCCACAATGTCGAACCCGACGGCCTCAAGATCAGCAAGCAATCCACTGCGCCTCAAGAAACGCTCGGCCGATGGCGAGCCGGGTGCCAGCGATGTCTTGACCCAGTATGGTGGGCGCAGGCCCAACCGGTTCGCATTGCGGGCAACCAGGCCCGCCGCGACCAACAGCCGTTGATCCGACGTGTTGGTGCAACTCGTGATGGCGGCGATCGCGATTGCGCCGTCTGGTATGCCGGGTTTGCCTTGCTCCAAGGGCCGGCCGCATGCGGTCTCAAGTGCACCTAGGGCATTGGCAAGTGGGAGCTTGTCCTGCGGGCGGCGTGGACCGGCCATCAAGGGTTCGACCGCCGCAAGGTCGAGCTCGATCACGCCGGTATAGCGCGGCGAAGCCGCAGGCTCGAACCAGAGGCCGAGCCTCTTCGCCGCATCGCGGACGAGTTGGCAATGGGACGGAGACCGACCCGTCTGGGCGAGATAGGAAAGGGTTTGTTCGTCAATAGGGAAGTAACCCGTCGAGGCGCCGTATTCCGGTGCCATATTGGCGACGACGGCGCGGTCTCCGGCCGAAAGCGTCGAAACACCCTCGCCGAAGAATTCGACAAATTCGCCTGATATTCCATGACACCGCAGCAGATGGGTCACTTCCAGCGCGAGATCGGTCGACAGTACACCTGGTGCAAGCCGCCCCATCAACCGCACGCCGACCACATCGGGAATGCGTAGCGTGACAGGAAACCCAAAAAGGACGCTTTCGGCCTCAAGACCCCCGACGCCCCAAGCCAATACGCCGATGCCGTTGATCATCGGCGTATGGCTGTCAGTGCCGATCAGCGTGTCGGGTACGGCCCATTTTTCTCCATCGCGTTCCTCGACGGAAATCACCTTTGCGAGTTGCTCGAGGTTAATCGTGTGCATGATGCCGGTACCCGGGGCGTGCACCTTGACACCCGGTAGAGCCTGGGTCGCCCACTTCATCAGGCGGTAGCGCTCGCTGTTTCTGTCCATTTCCCGTTGCATGTTGAAACGGCGGGCATCAGGCTGGCCGTAGCGGTCGACGGCAACGCTATGATCGACGGAGACGTCGACCGGGAGAACGGGGCTCAATTCGCTCGGATCGCCACCAGAATCCGCGACCGCGTCCCGCATGGCGGCAATATCGACGAGAGCCGGCACACACGTCGTGTCGTGCATGAGGACACGGGAGGGGTGAAATGCGATTTCTGCCTCGCTCGTGCCGGTCAAAAGCCAGGCCTTGAGGGCTGCAATGGTGGCGGATAACCGTGCCACATCCTTGCGCGCTACGTTTTCAAGGAGATTACGCAGAACCCAGGGCAGGCATTCGAAGTCAGGACCAAAATCGGTGCGCAGGTCAATTGCGTTCAGCGTTCCGTGTTCCGAAGGAATGCGCAGCACCATGTCGATTGCTCCAATATTGATTTTTGAGAACTACAAAACCAAAATTGTGGCGCAGTCAATCAATGAACCGCCTTCCTTTGGCTTTTTCGTTGGCGAAATATGCAAAAAGAAGGGATGTCAGTTCCCTTTGGCGGTGGGGTGAAATATCGTTGGACCCGGCAAAGCTTTCCGAATCCGGGGAATATCGACATGCGTTCCAGCCAATTGGCACAGACCATCGCCAACGAAATCAGCCTGCTTGTGACATCGGGAGAGCTCACTGTCGGCGACCATGTAAAGACGCAACAATTGGCCGACCGTTTCGGCGTTTCCCGTTCACCGGTCCGTGAGGCGATGGAGATCCTAGCCGGGCAGGGGCTGCTGGAGCAGAAGGAGAACCGCGGCTTCTTCGTGAAAGAACCGCCAGGCGCCATCGCCGAGCGGGTCCGTGAAGACGCCGAGCCGTTCGAAGTTGCGAACGACTACCAGCGCCTCGCCGAAGACTGGCTAACCGACCGCATCCCGGCGGAGGTCACGGAGCAGACGCTGCGCGAGCGCTACGAACTGACCAAGTCCCAGGTCAACGACGTTTTGATGCGCGCGACCCGTGAAGGATGGGCTGAGCGCAAGCAGGGCTATGGCTGGCGCTTCCTGCCGGTCGCAAAAACACCGGAAGCCTTCGAGCAGATTTATCGTTTTCGCATGCTGATCGAGCCGGCCGCCATGCTTGAGCCGGAGTTCAGCCTCGATCGAAAGATCATCGATGAGCAGCGGCGCATCCAGATGCGCATGCTTGAGACAGACATCGAGCGACTACCGGCGGAGCGCCTGCTGCACAATGGCGCGCTTTTCCACGAAGAGCTCATCAAGATGTCAAACAATCCCTTCTTCCACATCTCGCTAGTGCGGGTAAACCGCATGCGACGCCTCCTCGAATATCGCTCCCGCGTCGATCGTAGCCGTACGGTACGGCAATGCCAGGAACACCTCGAAATCCTTGATCTTCTTGAGCGCGGCGAGGTCGTCGAGGCTTCCTACGCTATGCGTCGGCACCTTGGGGGCGCGCTGTCGAAGAAGTCGCCGATTACCTGGTCCTGGTCGCACCAAGCGCATGAAAAAGATAATCTCGAAAAATAGAGATTGCATTTTCCGATTTAAAAAGCCAATAATCTGCCCGTGACGTAGAGCGGCGACTTCGCTCGTCGCCTCATGGGAGATTAGCTGATGAAAATATTCGTGACGCCGTGCGATGGAATCGGTCCGGAGATCACTGCGGCAACCATGGAGGTCCTGAAGGCAGCCGACGCGGCTTTCGGTCTCGGCCTCGAGTACCATTTCGAAGACACCGGTTTCGCGAGCCTGGAAAAATTCGGCTCGACGCTTCGCGACGAGACGCTGGATCGTGCCCGCACCTTTGATGGCATTATCTTGGGCCCCCAGTCCCACATGGATTATCCGGCCCGCGACAAGGGTGGCGTGAACGTCTCGGCAGGCTTCCGCGTCAAGCTGGACCTCTACGCCAATGTGCGTCCGGCGCGCTCCCGTCCGTTCTTGAACGACGCCAAGAAGATGGACCTCGTCATTATGCGCGAGGCGACGGAAGGCTTTTATCCCGATCGCAACATGTATGCCGGTACGGGAGAGTTCATGCCGACGCCGGACGTGGCGCTTTCCGTGCGCAAAATCACCGCCTCTGCCTGCGAGCGCATCGCGCGACAGGCCTTCCTGCTCGCCATGAAGCGCAACAAGAAGGTGACTGCGGTCCACAAAGCCAACAACTTTATCCTTACGGACGGCCTGTTCCTTCAGCAGGTACGCAAGGTCGCCGCCGAATTCCCCGAGGTCACGCTCAACGAATTCATCATCGATGCGATGGCTGCCCATCTGGTTCGCGACCCCTCGCGATTTGACGTGATCGTCGCGACAAATTTCTACTCGGACATTCTTTCGGATCTCGCCAGCGAGCTCTCGGGTAGTCTCGGCTTGGCCGGTTCGATCAACGCCAATGCCGAGACAGGCCTTGTCTGTGCCCAGGCGCAGCACGGCTCTGCCCCCGATATCCAGAACCAGAACGTCGCCAACCCGACTTCGCTAATCCTGTCCGCTGCCATGATGCTCAGTTGGCTCGGCGAGCAGCGGGGTCTGCCACAATTTGAAGCGGCGGGCGCGGAGATCGAGCGGGCGGTCGACGAGGTTCTCGCGAAGCCCGACGCGCGGACGCGCGACCTCGGCGGCAGCACCGGCACGGATGCTTTTGGTTCGCTCGTGGCACGTGCTGTTCGCAGTGGTGAGGGTGATCGGAAGCTTGCGAGCGCCTGATCGAGGTTTGTACTTTGGATAATTAAAAGCCAAAGTGTGGACATGGAGACGCGAGGGCGGCAACGGCCCTCGCGAAACTGCCCGGAGGAGATTTGGAGCCGGGCGTCTTTTGGGAGAAGAGAAGATGAACAAGTATGTTTCCGGCCGCCTTGGGGCCGTTGCGGTCACCGCGGTCATGACGGCATTTTCGGCGCATGCGCAGGAAGTACCCGCGGGCTATCCAGCAGATTATGCGGAACTCATCGCCAAGGCGAAACAGGAGGGCACCGTTTCGATCTACACCTCGACCGATGCTGCCCAGTCGCAGAAGCTACAGGATGCCTTTACCAAGAAGTACGGGATCAAGATCGCCTATAACGATCTCGGGACGAACGGCGCCTATAACCAGGTGATCTCGGAGGCCGCCGCCAGCCAGACCACCGCCGACATCGTTTGGAGTTCGGCGATGGACCTGCAGATGACGCTGGTTCAGGATGGCTATGCGGCCGAATACGCTTCACCTGAAGCCGGCAATCTTCCGAGCTGGGCCAACTACAAGAACACGCTCTACGCCACCACCGTCGAACCGATCGGCGTGATCTACAACACCAAGGCGCTTTCCGAAGACAAGCTTCCGAAGACCTATGGCGACATGATCACGTTCCTGAAGAGCAACAAGACCGAGCTTCAGGGCAAGGTTGCCACGTTCGATCCTGAAAAGAGCGGCTCCGGCTTCCTGCACCACTCCAACGACGCACGCAACCGGCCGGATTTCTGGGATCTTGCCAAGGCCATGGGCGACGATGGCGCCAAGATCTATTCCAGCTCCGGCGGCATGAAGGAAACAGTCGTTTCGGGTGAAAACGTCATCGCTATCAACATTATCGGCTCTTACGCGCTCGATTGGGTCAAGGAGAGCCCGAACCTCGGCGTGCATTTCGCCACGGACTATACGCCGGCCTTCTCGCGTCTGGCGCTGATCACCAAGGACGCTCCGCATTCGAACGCGGCCAAGCTTTTCGTCGACTTCATGTTGTCGTCCGAAGGCCAGTCGCTTCTGGCTGAAGGCGGCCTGCCGTCGATCCGTGAAGACGTGACCGCCGGCCTCAACATCAAGACGCTTAACGAACGCGTCGGCGGCGGCCTGAAGCCGATCGCCGTCGACGAGGGTGTTCTGGAATACATGGACCAGATGAAGCGCGTTCAGTTCCTCAACGACTGGAAAGCCGCCCTCGGCCGCTGATGCTTAGCCGACCGCGGCGCTCAGGCGCCGCGGTTCCGCCACCGTTTGCGAGAGGCATAGAATGTCAACCCACATCCAAGCACCGGCTGCAGTCCCTTTGACGAAAGCCGCAGCCGAAAAGAAGTATCCGGCAAAGATGCCGCGGCATGGCAATGCAAACTTTTATCGGCGCATCGTCATCGGTCTGCTCGCGGTTGCCGTCCTGGCACCCGTCGGCCTGATCATCTATCAGAGTTTCCTGACGGCTGCGTTCTTCAGCCCCCGTGCGCACTTCGGCCTCGATGCGTACAAGTACGTCTTCACTGACAAGAATTTCTATCGCGCTCTCGGCACGACGGCGATCTTCTCCTTCGGCATGGTGGCGATCGCAGTGCCGCTCGGGGGTCTGCTCGCCTTTCTGATCACGCGCACCGACATCAAGGGCAAGCGACTGCTCGAGATCCTCGTGCTCGTGCCTATGTTCATTTCGTCTATCGTGCTTGCCTTTGGCTACACGGTGTCGGTCGGTCCGACCGGTTTCGTCTCGCTCTTCGTCCGCAGTGTGCTGGGCTTCGTACCCTGGAACATTTACAGCCTGCCGGGCATGATCCTGATCGCCGGTCTGAGCCACGTACCGCACGTCTACCTCTATGTCTCTTCGGCCATGAGGAACCTGCCGTCGGACCTCGAAGAAGCCGCACGCACCACCGGCGCTTCCGTCTGGCAGGTTTCGCGCGACGTCACGCTGCCTATGGTGCTGCCGGCGCTGATTTTTGCGGCGGCCCTCAACATCCTGCTCGGCTTCGAGACCTTCGGCATTCCGCTTGTTCTTGGCGATCCGAACGGGATCATGGTGCTGACCACCTATATCTACAAGTTGACGACGCTGTTCGGCACGCCGACCTATCAGCTCATGGCTGTCGTTGCGGTCGTTTTGGTATTGATCACGCTGCCGCTCGTCTGGATGCAGCGCAGGCTGCTGCGCAATGCTCGCAAGTATGCAGCGCTCGGCGGCAAGGGCGCCCGGGTCGCCACCTTGAAACTCGGCGCGAGCGGCCAGGTCATTGCCCTTTCGCTCATCGGTTTCTGGCTCTTCGTATCGGTTGTCCTCCCGATCGGCGGCATCACCGTACGTGCCTTCGTCGATGCCTGGGGCGAGGGCGTCAACCTCTTCGACCAACTGACGCTCACCAATTTCAGCCGCATGCTCGAAGTGCCGAGCCTCTACAACGGTATCGTCAACACGATCATCCTGTCGGTCGTCGGTGGTGCTGCGGCGGTGGCGATCTATCTCGCCGTCGGCCTGGCCGGTCACCGCAACTGGGGCATGTCGAACACGGTGCTGGATTACATCGTCCTCTTGCCGCGTGCGCTTCCGGGCCTCGTCGTCGGGCTTGCCTTCTTCTGGGTCTTCCTGTTTGTGCCGTTGCTTACGCCGCTGAGGCCAACGCTGGTCAGCCTTTTCGTCGCCTATCTGGTCGTTGGCCTGTCCTATGGTCTGCGCCTCTTGCAGGGCACGCTCATCCAGGTTGCGCCGGAGCTCGAGGAGTCCGCGCGCACCACGGGCGCCACGATCGGCCGCACCTGGAAGGATGTGGTGATCCCGATCGTCCGGCCGGGTCTGGCCGGTGCCTGGGCGCTCATCATGATCATCTTCCTCCGCGAATATGCGACAGGCGTCTACCTCATGGGCGCCGGCACGGAAGTCATCGGTTCGCTGATGGTCTCGCTTCTTCAGACCGGCGCCATGAACACGATCGCCGCTCTTTCCCTCATCAGCATCGTCTTGACGGGCGCAGGTCTCGCACTCGCCCTCCGCTTGGGAGCAAAAATCCATGACTGAACTCGTTGTCAGCAATGTCCAGAAGTGGCTGGGCGGTCTGCAGATCCTCAAAGGCGCGTCCTTCACCGCGCAGCGCGGCTCCATCGTCGCCCTGCTCGGCGCGTCGGGCAGCGGCAAGACCACACTGTTGCGCTGTATCGCCGGGCTCGAGCAGCCGGAGATTGGCCAGATTGTCATCGGCGGCAAGACTGTGCTCGATGGCGAAAAGAAGCTCGCGCTTCCGCCCGAGCAGCGCAACATCGGTCTGGTGTTTCAGTCCTACGCTCTTTGGCCACATCGCACCGTCAAGGAAAATGTCGGCTACGGGCTGAAGCTCCGCGGCGTGACGCAGGCCGATATCGAAAAGCGCGTGCAGGCGATCCTGGAGCGCATGGGTCTTGGCCATCTTTCCGATCGCTTCCCGTCGCAACTGTCGGGCGGTCAGCAACAGCGCGTCGCCATCTGCCGAGCGCTGGTTTACGAGCCGCGCGTGCTGTTGCTCGACGAGCCGCTCTCCAATCTCGATGCGAAGCTGAGGGAGGAAGCTCGCTACTGGATCCGCAAGCTGATCCTCGACCTTGAAATTTGCGCCATCCTCGTCACGCACGATCAGAGCGAGGCGCTCGCCGCAGCCGACAACATTCTCCTGCTGCAGGACGGTCGCATCGTTCAGCAAGGCGGACCACAGGAGATCTATTCCAACCCGAACAGCTTCTATTCGGCTGACTTCCTGGGCGCGAACAACATCGTCAAGGCGAAGGTCAAGTCGATCAACGGCCGCAGCGCCGTCATCGGCGGCGACAACTGGAGCCTTGACGGCACCGTGCGCGATGCCTCCGGCGTCAACCCATCCGACGACGCGCGGGCGGTGATCCGGGTCGAGCAGATCAGCGTCAGCGACCAGCCCGAGGCGGGTGGGCTCGAGATGAACCTCGACGACAGTATCTATCTCGGCGACCGCTGGGAATACCGTCTGCGTCGCGGTGATTTCGTCGCCAAGGCACACGGCGCAAGGCAGCTTGCGACCGGCACGGTCTGGGCACGAATTCCATCTGAAAGCGTCTGGGTGTTCTCGGCAGGCCAACGCTAGCGAAGGCCGCCAGGCGGTCGCTGCTCCTTGCGGCGACCGCTCCATTCAAGGGTATATTCATGTCGAGACAGCCTCGGATAACGCTCGTCCATGCGACGCCGATTGCGATGGAACCGATCAAACTTGCTTTCGCAACGGCCTGGCCGGACGCGGATCTGGTCAACCTTTTGGAAGACAGCCTTTCGCCCGACCGTGCCGCCAGCGCCGACATCACCGAAGTCCTGACGGCGCGTATCGAGGCTCTGACCCAATATGCGCGGCAGATCGGGAGTGCGGCGGTGCTGTTTACCTGCTCGGCCTTCGGTCGGGCGATCGAGCAGGCTGCGGCGACCGTCGACATCCCGGTGCTGAAACCCAACGAGGCGATGTTCGAGGCTGCGATCCGGAAAGGCGGCAGGACTGCCATGCTCTACACCTTCCCGCCTGCGCGCGACGGCATGGAGGCGGAGTTCCTGGAAGAGGCCGAAAGGATCGATCCGACCGCGACCATGGAGAGCTTCCTGGTTCACGGAGCGATCGAGGCGGTGCGGGCGGGTGATGTAGAGACCCACAATCGGCTCGTCGCCGAAGCAGCGGCGGGTTTGCGTGGCTTCGACAGCATCGTGCTTGCACATTTCTCCACGGCACGCGCCGTACCTTCGGTGCGGGCGGTGACGGACATCCCGGTTCTGTCGAGCCCGGATGCCGCCATCGACAAACTCAAGCGCCTTCTCGGCGCAGCATGATATTCGGGAGTACACCTCAATGCTGCTTGGCGTTATCGCAGACGATTTTACAGGGGCAAGCGATATCGCGAATACGCTCGCCAAGGGCCTGCCGCGGCAGGGTGGTCTTCGCACGGTACAATACCTTGGAACCCCTCGTGCAAAGGCCGAGCCCGAGGTGGAAGCCGGCGTCATTGCGCTAAAGAGCCGGTCGATCGATGTAGCTTCGGCCGTCGAACAGTCGCTGGATAGCCTGCGCTGGCTGCTCGAACAGGGGTGCCGGCAGATCGTCTTCAAGTACTGCTCGACCTTCGATTCCACTCCGGCCGGCAACATCGGCCCGGTTGCCGAAGCGCTTGCCGGGGCCTTGGGCGTCAGCGGCGTGATTGCCTGCCCCGCATTTCCCGGTGCCGGCCGAACGGTCTATAAGGGTCACCTCTTCGTGAAGGATCGGCTTCTAAGCGAGTCCGGCCTGCAAAACCATCCACTTAACCCGATGACCGACGCGGACATCCGGCGCTGGCTGCGGCTCCAGTCGACGACTGAGGTTGGACATGTCGATATTGCTGTCGTGCGGCAAGGCTCGGCCGAAATCGGAGCAGCACTGCGGGAGAACGGCGAGCGCAATCGCACGCTCGTCATCGTCGATGCAATTACGGATGACGATCTCATCGCAATAGGTCGTGCGGCGGCGGAAGATCGCCTTGTCACGGGAGGTTCCGGCATCGCGATCGGTCTTGCCGCGAACTTCATCGAGCAAGGCCTTGCTGCCGGAACCAGCGCCAGCGTCGCAGGCGTCGATGGGCCGGAGGCCATTCTCGCCGGAAGCTGCTCCGGTGCGACCCGCGAACAGGTCGAGATCCACCGCAAGAACCACCCGACGCTCGCGATCGACGTTGGAGGTGTCATGGCCGGCTCGGTGACGACCGCCATGCTGACATCCTTCCTGGTTGCGAACGAGGGCAGGGCGCCGCTCGTCTATTCCTCGAGCACCCCCGACGAGGTCCAGGCGGTCCAAGCGCACTTCGGCCGGGAAGCGGTTGCCGCGGCGCTCGATGAACTCTTTGCGAAAACGGCTCAGGAACTGGTCAAGGCCGGTGTCCGTCGCATCGTCGTTGCCGGTGGGGAAACGTCCGGGGCGGTCGTTTCGGCACTCGATCTCGGTGCGCTGACGATTGGGCCGGAAATCGATCCCGGGGTGCCGGTGCTGTTGTCGGGTGGGGCAAAAGCTGTGGCGTTGGCGCTGAAGTCCGGCAATTTCGGTGCCCCCGATTTTTTTGTCAAAGCCTTGGAAAGGCTCGCAGGCAAATGAGTGCTGAAATCAGGATACGCGACGAGATCGCTCGGCTTTCGAAGTCGTTGTTCGACCGTGGTTTCTCGGTCGGCTCCGCCGGCAACATCAGTGCTGCGGTCGAGGACGGGATCCTGATGACCCCGACGAATTCGTGCCTCGGTTTCCTCGATCCTGCACGTATCTCGAAGCTCGATCGCAGCGGCCGGCACATCTCCGGAGACAAGCCCTCGAAGGAAGTGTTCCTGCACCGGGCGTTCTATGAAACGCGACCGCAGACAGGTGCAGTGGTTCACCTCCACTCGACCTTCGCCACGGCTCTCTCTTGTCTTGCCGACATCGATCCGGACGACTGCATTCCGCCGCTCACCCCTTACGTCGTCATGCGCGTGGGGCAAGTGAAGCTGCTCCCCTACGTCAAGCCGGGCGATGAAAGCATGGGCGACATGATCGCGCAGCTTGGTGGTCGCTATGCCGCCGTGCTGCTTGCCAATCATGGCCCCGTCGTTACCGGCAAGGATATCGCATCGGCGGTCTACGCGGCCGAGGAACTGGAGGAAACTGCCAAGCTGCTGGTGCTGCTGCGCGATGCGCCGAAACACATGCTTTCCCCTGAAAACGTCACGGAATTAAAGGCCGTTTTCGGCGGCTATTGAAGGAAACACTGATGAAAACGGCTGATCTCGTCGATGCGCACGGGGAGGAAGTGCACTTCTGCGATCTTCCCTTTCTGAAACTCGGGAAGACGAAGTCCTTCAGCGGTCCGATTGCGACCGTCAAATGCTTCGAGGACAATGCTGTGTTGAAGGCCGAACTGCAGAAGCCGGGCGAGGGCAGGGTCATGGTCGTCGATGGTGGCGCCTCGAGCCGCGTCGCTTTGCTCGGCGACCAGATCGCGATGATCCTTCGCGACAATGGCTGGGCCGGCATCGTGATCAACGGTGCGGTGAGCGACAGTGCTGAGATCGCGGAGATGGACGTGGGCGTTTTCTGCCTTTCGGTGACACCGAAGAAGTCCGTGAAAGACGGTGCCGGCAAGACGGGCATACCTGTCCAATTTGGCGGCGTCACGTTCGCGCCCGGCGCCTACCTCTATGCGGATGCGGACGGCGTGCTCGTCAGCGCCCGCAATCTTTGCTGAGGGGATAACGCGGTGACCGCGCGGTCCATGTTCTCGGCCCATATCGGCTATCTGTTCAGGGAGCTACCCTTCGAAGAACGCTTCGAAGCGGCGGCTGCGGTGGGTTTTGATGCCATTGAACACCCTTATCTGGAGATGTTCGAGCCGACGATCATCCGCGGTCTTTTAGAGAAACACCGTCTCCGCTTTGCGCAGCTCTCCTGCGCATTCGGCGACCTCGCGAAGGGCGAAAAAGGTCTCGCCGCGCTGCCGGGCCGGCAGTCCGAATTTCGCGCAGCCTTCGATAACGCCCTTGAGTTCGCGCTCACCGTCGATGCGCCCTACCTTCACCCGATGGCCGGCATTCCACCTCGCGATGCAGACGCCGAAAGCGTGTACTTCGAGAACCTGCATTACGCCATCCAGCGAACCGCCGGCACGCCGGTGAAGATCCTGATCGAGGCGATCAGTGAGCGGTCGGTGCCAGGCTATGCGCTCTCCACACTGGAGCAGGCGCGCCACGTGCAGGATGTCTTTGGAACCGGCAATCTCTTGCTGCTCCTCGATACCTTCCATGCGAGCGCGACCGGCATCGATCCGGCTCAGTGGATCGCGGCAAATGCCTATCGCATCGGGCACGTCCACATCGCCGATTATCCGGGGCGGCAAGAGCCGGGGACTGGGACGATCGATTTCGAACCGGTCCTTTCGGCACTCAAAGCGCATGGCTTCCACGGCGCCGTCGGCTTCGAGTTCACACCCTCGGCGAACACTGCCGAGAGTTTGACATTTCTCGCCGCCTGGCGGGCGAGATCAGAAACCAGGAGAAGAGCATGATCGTTTCCATCAATCCGGCCAACGACCGCGAGCTCGCGCGCTACGACCTTCACGACGATGCCTATGTTGACCGGGCGTTGAGCGCGGCGGCGAAGGCACAGGCCGGCTGGCGAAGAGTGCCAGTCGCTGAGCGCTGCACGCTTCTTTACGCCATGGCGCGGGTGCTGCGTTCCGGAAAGTCTCGCTATGCCGCCATGATCACCCGCGAAATGGGCAAGCCGATCGTAGAAGCCGAAGCTGAGGTGGAAAAGTGCGCCTACAACTGCGATTTCTACGCCGAGAATGCGCCGAAGTATCTTGCGGATGAACCGGTGGCGTCGAACGCGGCTGAGAGCGTCATCGCCTTCGATCCGCTCGGTGTGGTCTTGGCGATCATGCCGTGGAACTATCCGTTCTGGCAGTTCTTCCGCTTTGCGGCCCCGGCCTTTGCAGCAGGCAATGGCGCAATCTTGAAGCACGCCAACAATGTTCCGGAATGCGCGCTCGCGATCGAAGAGGTGATGCGGGAAGCCGGCTGCCCTGAAGGTCTCTTCGCCACGCTGCTGATCGAGCCGTCGAAGGTTGCCGGCATCATCGCGGACGATCGGATCGCCGCCGTGACGTTGACAGGATCGACGGAAGTGGGGGCGATTGTCGCTGCCCAGGCCGGCAAGGCCTTGAAGAAGCAGGTGCTTGAGCTTGGCGGCTCGGACCCGTTCATCGTGCTCGCCGATGCCGATCTCGAAGAGGCGGCAAAGATCGCAGTCAAGGCGCGCTATATCAATGTCGGCCAATCCTGCGTCAATGCCAAGCGCTTCATCGTCGAGGAAACCATCGCCGACCGGTTCGTTGAACTCTTCCTACAAGAGGTGGCGAAGCTGAAGATCGGCGACCCGATGGAGCGCGAAACGAATATCGGCCCGATGGCCAGGGAGAACCTGATGACTGGCCTGCACAAACAGGTCGAGCGCAGCCTTTCTGCCGGCGCGATACTTAGAGTTGGCGGTGCGCCGCTTGAAGGTGATGGATTCTACTATCCGCCGACGGTCCTCGACCATGTCCGCCCCGACATGGCTGCGTTTTGCGAGGAGACCTTAGGGCCGGTTGCGGCGATTATCCGCGTTAAGGATGCCAAAGAGGCGGTGGCGCTCGCCAACCAGACGGAGTTCGGCCTCGGTGCCGCGCTCTGGACCAGCGATCTTAAACGCGCCCGATCGCTTGCGCACGAAATCGAAGCCGGCGCTGTCTTCATCAACGGCATGGTCGCCTCCGACCCTCGCTACCCTTTCGGCGGCATCAAGCGCTCCGGCTACGGGCGCGAACTGGGGGTCTACGGCATCCGCGAGTTCGTCAACATCAAGACCGTGTGGATTGGCGCCGCCCAGACGCCCGCGACAGCACTGGGAGGAGCACGATGAGCATTGCGATGCCGGCCGTACTGCGGCCAAGGGAATTGAAGACCAACGACCGTGGCAACGGCGCACGCACCACGCCGCTGGTCACGCGCAAGTGCGGCTCAACGAGCATGATCAACGGCATCACCGCGTTCGATCCAGGCGCTGCGATTGGCATGCACAAGCACAATTGCGAGGAAAGCGTAATGATCCTCGATGGCGAGGCGATCGCCGAGATCGACGGTGTGCGCTATCCCCTCGGCCCCAATGACACGACCTGGATCCCGGCGAACGTTCCGCATCGCTTCATCAATGCGTCGGAGACGGAGCCCATGCGGATCTTCTGGGTCTATGCATCGATCGATGCCACCCGGACGATGATCGACACCGGCGAGGAGCACACGATTGACGCCGAGCATGGCCACAAGCCGGGGGCCCAGGCATGATCCAGGAAGTTGCAGAACTGACCATCAAGCCGGGGATGGAGGGTGATTTCGAGCGGGGCGTCGAAAAGGCCGCTCCGCTGCTCCTCCACGCCAGGGGATGTCGCGGGATCGCTCTCCACCGTGTCATCGAGACGCCGCAGGTCTATCGCCTCGTCGTCGATTGGGAAACGGTCGAGGATCACACGGTCGGGTTTAAAGGCTCGGCGGGTTTTCAGACTTGGCGCGAGATCGTCGGTCCGTGCTTCGCGACCACACCCGTCGTAACGCACATGCGCCAGGTTATGAGCTTCCGGTGAACCGCGCCGGTAGGAAGACGGGCGGGCGATTTGCACTGACGCTCTCCATAGGTGCTTTCGGCGGTTCCTTGATGTGGCTCGCGCATATGCCGCTTGCATGGCTGCTGGGGGCCATGCTGGCCACGGCCGTCTGTGCCTTTGCAGGCGTTCCCGTCTCTCTGCCAAAACAGGCCAGACCACCGATGACAGCGGTGATCGGAGCGATGCTCGGCACTTCGTTCTCACCGGATACATTCGCGCATGCGGCAGCCTGGAGCATTTCGCTCGTCGGCTTGGTCGCCTTCATTGCCATCACCGGTGCACTGGCCTTTGGTTATTTTCGGTGGATTGCCAGGCTTGATCCCGTCACCGCGTTTTTCTCGGCTATGCCAGGTGGGCTCGTCGAAATGATCACACTTGGCGCGGAAAAGGGCGGCGATGAGCGCATGATCGCCCTCATTCACTCTGCCCGGATTTTCCTCGTCGTCTTAACTCTGCCTTTTCTGATCCAGACGTTTGCAGGCATTACCATTGACAGAACGGGCATCGTCTCTGCCGGTGAAATGGCAATCTCGGCGGAGGACGTGATCTGGTTTGGCAGTGCAGTCGTTGGTGGCGTTGCCCTTGGCACGCTTCTAAAACTCCCGGCACGGTTTCTCGTGGGGCCAATGCTTGCCAGCGCCATCCTGCATCTGGTTGGTGTGACGGATTTCGAACTGCCGGTGGTCGCTCTCGCCGGTGCGCAGGTCGTGATCGGCGCGACGATTGGATGCCGCTTTGCCAATGCCTCGCCGCGCTTGATCTTGCGCGCGCTGGCGCTATCCGCTGGCGCGACGGTCCTGATGCTTCTGTCCACCGTCATGTTCGCCTGGCTGTTGTCGCTGGCCGGCGGCGACCGCTTCGTTGCCTATGTCCTTGCCTATTCTCCCGGTGGGGTCGCTGAAATGAGCCTCATTGCCTTGTCGCTGCATGTGGAGGTGCCCTTTGTCGTACTGCACCATGTTGTGCGTGTGCTCACCGTCGTCGCCGGCGCATCCATCGCCTTCCGGCTGCTCAAAGAGCGGGTGCGGTGATGTTCGTGCAGCGCGTGTGTTCGGGTAGCTAAAGGGCAGAACGAGTCTTGAGCGCACGCCGGGCGGCTCATTTGGTGGCTCGGAAGCTGCAGCCACAGTTTGCGGCTCGTTTTCGGCCGCGATGGCGGCGGCTCTATCCGCATATCCTGTTGGCCCTGGGTGTTTGGCACCCCGCGTGACCGTCAAAAATGGGCTAAAAGCGCCCCCTATGCGACGACAATCGGGACTTTGGTCGGCGACGCCTTGACCCGGTTGTACAGATCGACAACGTCCTGGTTGATCATTCGCACGCAACCGGAAGATGCCTGTGTGCCGATGGTCCACCACTCCGGTGAGCCGTGCACGCGATAGCCGGTGTCCTGGCCGTCTTTGAAGATATAGTGTGCCCGTGCTCCAAGCGGGTTGTCGAGGCCACCCGGCTGGCCGCCCGTCCATTTCACCAACTCAGGCTTGCGCGCAATCATCTCTTTGGGGGGCGTCCAGGTCGGCCACACCTTCGCGTACTGGATTTCTGCGCGGCCGCTCCACTCGAAGCCGGCCTTGCCGATGCCGACACCGTAGCGGACAGCTTCGCCACCTTCCTGCACCCAATAGAGATGCCGCTCATTGAGCCGCACCACGATCGTGCCCGGCGCCTCGCCGGTGGGGTCGCGAACGATCTGACGACGGAATTCCGGTTTGACCTTCTGAAATGGGATTGCCGGGATGACGAAGCCATTGTCGTTCAGCGCGGCATACATCGTGCTGTTGTCGGTGATATTGCTGTCGACACTGATCGGTGGGATTGCCCCGGTCGACATATAGTCAACGCCCGTAGTCGACATCCGACCGGACGGCTCGAGCGATGGGAGTTCGAGGGACTGGGAGCAGCCGGAGGCACCAAGCAGGGTCATGACGCCGAGGTTGGAAAGCAGGGCACGGCGGGTGACGAGGTAGCCGGGTTGCGAATTGGTCGCGCCGGAGGACAGCTTCTGATCTTGCGGGTTACGCATGCACTTTTACCCTAGACGAACGTCGGCATCATGCCTCCGGATCGGTGCAGTTTCACGATTCATGGTTAAAAAGATGTGAAGGCGTCCCCCGGCCGCGTCGCTTGCTTTTCGTACAGAAGCGAGTTAGATACTGAACTATATGGTTCAGTATTCTAATGCCCCTCTCGACCTCTCCTTCGCGGCGCTATCCGATGCGACCCGTCGCGGCATCATCGATCTACTTGGGAAAGGGGACGCGTCGATCACCAGTCTGGCGGACAAGTTCCAAATGACGCTGACCGGTATGAAGAAGCACGTCCAGGTTCTCGAACGGGCGGGGCTCGTGGTTACGCAGAAGGTCGGACGGGTGAGAACCTGCAAGCTTGGGAAACGCGGCCTTGAGGCGGAGGCCGAGTGGATCGAGGCGCATCGC
>JAESGS010000597.1_pt1 | contig 22110 bp, 15 predicted proteins | sample 9269761 | NCBI WGS metagenome assembly JAESGS01 (sample SAMN15741799, study PRJNA653493) | algae metagenome | isolation source: Cyanosarcina radialis HA8281-LM2 and co-occurring heterotrophs from damp... | place: USA: Makauwahi cave, Hawaii | collected 2011-01-06 | reverse complement strand
TGGGCGCGCTTGCCGTTCATCGCCGCGGTGCCATAGACGTAGCGGGCGATCGGGGTCGAGCCGACGAAGGAAACGGCAGCGATATCGGGATGCGTCAGGATCGCGTCGACAGCACCCTTGTCGCCATTGACGACGTTGAGGATGCCTGCCGGCAGGCCGGCTTCGATCATCAGTTCAGCAAGGCGGATCGGAACGGACGGATCACGCTCGGACGGCTTCAGGATGAAGGCGTTGCCGCAGGCGATTGCAGGCGCAAACATCCACATCGGGATCATCGCCGGGAAGTTGAAGGGCGTGATGCCGGCGCCGATGCCGACGGCCTGGCGGATCGAGTACATGTCGATGCCGGGACCGGCACCTTCGGTGAACTCGCTCTTCTGCAGATGCGGAATGCCGATGACGAATTCGCAGACTTCGAGACCGCGGATGAGGTCACCCTTGGCGTCTTCGATCGTCTTGCCATGCTCGCGCGACAGGATCTCGGCGAGCTCGTTCATGTTGGCGTTCAGAAGTTCGACGAACTTCATGAAGACGCGGGCGCGGCGCTGCGGGTTGGTGGCGGCCCACTTCGGCTGCGCTGCCTTGGCGCTTTCGACGGCTGCCGAAAGTTCCGCGTCGCTTGCCAGCGCCACGGTGCCCTGCACTTCGCCGGTTGCCGGGTTGAAGATGTTGCTGACGCGGCCGCTCTTGCCGGCGACGCGCTTGCCATCGATGAAATGACCGAGTTCGTACATGAATGGTTCCTCCAGATCTTGATTGTGGCGGCATGATCGCACTACGATTTCAACAAATCAATTTCCGATATTCAGCAACCGTTGTGCAAAAATTGAAGTCCAACGGTTTTGTATAGGGTTGTCGCACTATGAACTGGGACGATGTCAGAATGTTTCTAGCGGTAGCGCGCACCGGTCAGATACTCGCCGCGTCGAAAAGGCTGGGGGTCAACCACGCCACGCTCAGCCGTCGGGTGACTGCGCTGGAAGAGGCGATGAAGACACGGTTGCTCGTTCGTCGGCCGAACGGCTGCGAACTGACCGCCGAAGGCGAGATCTTCCTTGCGGCAGCCGAGCGGATGGAAACGGAGATGCTGGCAGCGCAATCACAGATCGGCCGGATCGACACGGCGATTGCCGGGACGGTGCGGATCGGCGCGCCCGACGGCTTCGGCGTCTCCTTCCTCGCCCCTCGCCTCGGCCGTCTGACGGCGCGCTATCCGGAATTGAAACTGCAGCTCGTGCCGGTGCCCCGCTCCTTCTCGCTGTCGCAGCGCGAGGCCGACATCGCCATCACCATCGAGCGGCCGGAACAGGGACGGCTGGTCTCCTCGAAGCTCACCGACTACACGCTCGGGCTCTACGCATCGCTGGACTATCTGGAAAAGCACGGCACGCCGCAGACGATCGACGATCTCCGGGAGCACCGCCGTATCGGTTACGTCGAGGACCTGATCTTCACGCCGTCGCTGAATTTCTCCGCCGAAATCATGCGCAGCTGGGACGCGTCGTTCGAGATCTCCAGCGCCACCGGCCAAACGGAAGCGGTGCGTTCCAGCGCCGGGATCGGCATTCTGCACAATTACATTGCCCGCCATGCGCCGGAGTTGAAACGCATCCTTCCGGAAACGACCATCCGCCGGGCCTATTGGACCACCTATCACGAAAGCGCGCGCGATCTCGTGCGCGTTCGCACCGTCGTCGCCTTCCTGCAGGAACTGGTGACCGCGCAGCACCAGATCTTCGTCTGAGACCTCCGGCGCATTGGCACGCTTCTCACGAGCGAACGCGGTCGAGGCAGTTGCTTGGCGCGCTAAAGGGAAATCCCGGCCTCCCGCAGGCCGTCGATCAGCCGCGGAATGACGGCCGGATCCTGGTAAGGCATCGCCCGCTTGAAGTGGTCGATGGAAAAGTCCGGATTGACCTCGAAGACCTCGTGCCAGTAGCGCCGCGCCTCCTCATGGCGTCCGGTGCGGCCATAGAGACAGGCGAGATAGAAGCGCGTCATGTCCGAACGCGGTGCCAAGGCCAGGCGCCGCTTGAAGGCAATCTCGGCTTCATCGAAACGGCCGAGGTTGAGCAGGGTCCGGCCGAGGAAATGCAGCGCCAGGTCGAACTGCGGATCGAGCCGGTGAGCGCGGGTATAGAAGGGCAAGGCCTCCTCGAACTGGCCCAGGAAATCCCTGATCGTTCCGAGCTGGGTGTGGCCGCCGGCGGAGTTCGGGTCGAGCTCGATCGTGCGTTGGGCGGCCCGCTCGGCCTCGTCGAAGCGGCGCTTCCAGCACAGCGCAATCGCGAGCGCGTGGTGGCCGTGGGGTTCATGCTCGTCGGTCTCGACGGCCTTCTGTGCAAGCTTGAGCGCGCGCTCGATATTGTCGACGGTGCCACCGTTCCAGCGGTTGATGTAGTCGGTCATGGCGATGATCGCGAGCGACGCATAGGCCGCGGCAAGAGCCGGGTCGATGGCGATCGCGCGTTCGAGCATGCTGCGCGCCTCCGCAGACGATACCGCGTCGAACCGCAGGATCGCCTGACGCGACCGCACGAACAGATCGTAGGCCTCCGGGTCGACCTTGCCGCGCCCCTCGCGCCGCTCCGTTTCGCCGGCCGTCAGCTTCACCTTGAGCGCCGTCACGATGGTGCGCGTTACCTCGTCCTGAACCTCGAAAATATCCTCGATGCCGCGATCGTAACGCTCGGCCCAGAGATGGCCCCCGGTGGTGCCGTCGATCATTTGAGCGTTGATGCGAATGCGGTTGGCGGCGCGGCGCACGCTGCCTTCCAGCACATAGCGAACGCCGAGATCGCGGCTCACCTGGCGGATATCCGCCGACTTGCCCTTGTAGGCGAAAGAGGAGTTGCGGGCGATGACGAAGAGGCCGGAGACCTTCGAGAGATCGGTGATGATGTCCTCGGTGATGCCGTCGGCGAAATAGCCCTGCTCCGGATCGCCGGACATATTGTCGAACGGCAGCACGGCGATCGACGGCCGGCTCGGAAGCTGCGGTGGCACCTCGGCGGCGACCTTGATGGGCGCGTCGGCATACTCGTCCGGCGACCAGCTCCAGATATGCACCGGCCGCTCGATGTTCTTGACCTCGTGATGGCCGCTATCGACGAAATTGAGGTCGATGCGGCCGGTCACATATTCGTGCACCCCGTCCGAAATCGCCACGCCGCCGGGCCTCGCAAGCGCCTCGATCCGGGCGGCGACATTGACGCCGTCGCCATAGAGGTCGCTGTCGGCGACCATGATGTCGCCCATGTTGATGCCGACGCGCAGCACGATCTGATGATCGTGGGGCACATCCGCATTGGCGGAGATCATCGCCCTCTGCAAGGCAGCCGCACATTCGACCGCGTTGACCGCGCTGGAAAACTCGATCAGCACGCCGTCGCCCGTCCGCTTGAACACCCGGCCCTGGTGGGTTTCGACGAGCGGCTCCAGCACTTCGCTCCAGCGCGCCATGAGCTGCGTATAGGTGGTTTTCTCGTCTCGCTCCATCAGCCGGCTGTAGCCAACGACGTCAGCAGCCAGGATGGCGGCAAGCCGCCGTGTGATGGATTCTTTGGCCATGGATTGCGACGCCTTACTGGGAATCCTCTTGGCGAAATTTTACCGGCGGATGAGCCCTATGTCCATTCGAACCGGATCCGCCCCGCGCCCAAGCGCTAGCCCGAATTGGGTATCGCTGCGGCAGGAACCTGGCGTGGTATCCCGGCGTTGCTTGCACAGGGAATTGCGCTGCTTGCTCAAGGCGATGGGTGCGAGCACGCCGATCGCAATCGGCTTGCGCTCCCGTTTCGACAAAGGAGTGTGGAAGGATGCTTGTGTCCATGCCGGGCCGGCCGATCCTGCCGGGTGAACTCACCAAGATCGACGATGTCTTCAAGGAAACACTAAGAGAGCGAGAACTGTCGCGCCAGTCGGCAGAGGCAACGGCACTCGCTGCCCGGCTGATCGAACTTTATCAGAATGGCATACAGGATATGGTGGCGCTCAGAGCCCTGGCCAAGCTGTTCTGACGAAGCAAGGCGCCCCGCAAATCGCGATACCGATAGTACAGGGAAGAAATGGTACGGTTGGTGGGAATCGAACCTACGACCTCAGGTGCCACAAACCTGCGCTCTAACCAACTGAGCTACAACCGCACATAAAGCGACATCAGTCGCTTGGCGGCTCACATACGGAGACTTCTGTCGCTTTGCAAGCCTTAACTTGAGATTATCCTGGAAAAAATCCGGATGGCAAGCCATCCGGATTCTTGGATTTGGGCGCAGATGGCAGAATTCGGCGACAGCAGTCTGTCGCCATCGTTCCGCCGACGCGGTCGGATTGACTTTAGACCTTCTTGAAGGACGACATCGCCTTTTCAGCGGCGTCCTTGCCCGGCTTAGTGACGTTTTCGGCAACCTTCTTGGTGGCTTCCTGCATCGACTTCGCCTGCTCGACGGCGAGTTCGGCCTGCTTGCGGACAAAGCTCGTCTGCAGCTCGACGAATTCCGACAGCGACTTCACGCCGAGCAGCGCTTCCATGTGAGACAGCGAGTTTTCAGCATTGGTGCGCAGTGCGTCGATGGCCTTGAGACCGAGTTCGACGGAGCCGGTCTGGGCGCTTTCGAGCGTTGCTTCGACGGTCTTCGTTGCCTCTTCGGCAGCGGTCTTCATCTTGGCATAGGCTTCCTTCGACTGGGCGGCACCCTTTTCCGCGAAGTCGCGGAAGCTGTCGGTGAACTTCGCCGGGTCGAAAGAGGAAAGGGAAAATACGTCGTCGGTCTTCTTGGTAGCCATGAAAGCGCTCCTTGGTGTCTGGCCCTCTTCAGAGGCGCCGTTGATTGATGCGCATTATATAAACTACTTGCTTGTGCATTGCAATAAAATTGTGCAGTGCACAAAATCCGGAGAATTAACCTTTCGCGCTGAAAGCCGTGACGAAGCTCCGGCCCTCGCTGGACCCTTGCAGGCCTGCCGGGTATTAATAGAGTGTTAACCCGCAAGCGATCCGTCAATAGGCCCCCTTTATGCCCGCGAGACAGTATCCCTTCATTGATATCGCCGTGCATGCGCGGGTGCGGGAGCATTTTGCCCGCGGCGACGCGGCGATCCTGTTTTCACGGGACTTTGCGCGCATTCTCTGGGCCAACGACCAGGGCGCGGCCTTTTTCGGCGCCGGGTCGATTTATGATTTCATCGATGCGGGACCGGACCAGGGCGACCTGTCGCTGCGTCAGCTCAAGGCCGCGGGAGCGCAGCTCGTGCGCGCCGGCGACCGGCGCCAGCTTTCGATCCGGAAGTTCTCGGGCTTCCGCGGCACACCGCTCAATGTGAGCGTGGAGATGATCCGTGTGCGCCCGGACGAGGATGCGGTCCTCTTTACTGCGCCGCATTCGGGCACGCCGCTGTCGCTTGAGGATCGCGCTGCGCGCATGATCGCCGGCCTCGACGGCCCGGACACCCACATGGCCGTTCTCGACGGCAACGGCGGCATCATCGCGCACTCGCCGGGCTTCATCGATCTCGGCATGTCGGATGAGACGCGCAAGCAGCTCATCGATACGGTCGGCCGAGACCACGACTGGCTGATCAAGCGCCCGGTCGCAACGCGGAAGGGGCACCTGCCGGCCGCGGTCGGAAAGATCGCCGACGAACCGTCGCTGCATCTGCTCTTTGCTGTCGAGACCATTCTCGGCACGCTCGATCCGGACGAAGAGACCTCGGCTGCGCAAGCGTTGACAATCTTGCCGCCGACCGAGGAGCTTGAACCGACCGCCGAGACAGCGGCCCCAGAGGCAAAGGACGCCGTCGAACCGGCCGAAGCGCCGGTCGAAGGAGCTGCACCTGCCGAAGACGCTGGCCCGGCCGACGCCTTCGAAAAGGCGGAGCCTGTCGAAGCGGATGCCGCGCCGCAGGACGATGGCGACCTTGAGGACGCAGACGTCGACGTCGCTGCAGACCAGGTCGTTCTGCCGGAGGAACCGGAGGCGCTTGCCGCCGCAGATGCGGAAACGTCGGCGCAGGGCGTGGAGCCAGCGGAAGATGAAGGCGAGCCGGCGCTTGCAGTCGCGACCGACGTGACCGCGACCGATACGCCGGTTGCCGCGGAAATCCCCGTGACGGAAGAGATCACTCGCGAGGACGAGACGGTCGAGGCGACCGATGCCGGCACCGCTGAGACAGGAGAGGCCGACTTCGCGTTCGTGCCCGGCGGCCGTGCGGTCCGCTTCGTCTGGAAGATCGACGCCGAAGGCCGCTTCAGCGAGATTTCCGAGGAATTCGCTATCGCCGTCGGCCCGCGCGCCGCCGATGTGATCGGCACCACCTTTAACCACGTGGCAGCACGCTACGGCCTCGATCCTGATCAGAAGATCGGCGCGCTGCTGCAGCGCCGCGACACCTGGTCGGGCAAGACGATTTTCTGGCCCGTGCAGGGCACCAGCCTCAAGGTTCCGGTCGATCTGGCGGCCCTGCCCACCTACTCGCGCTCACGCGAATTCGACGGCTTTCGCGGTTTCGGTATCGTGCGCCTTGCCGATGCCGTCGAAGACGAACACGCCAACGGCCTGACGTTCGGCGCCGCAACGGACATGACGGCAGAAGCCGCCGCGGAAGCGACGCCGTCGGAAGACCACGCGCATATTCCAGCGGTCGGCCCTGAGATCGAGGAGCGGTCCGCCGACGAGGAGCAGGTCGTCGAGGAGCGGTCTTCCGAAGCGGAGGTCGAGCCTGTCGAGGCTGCGCAGGATCGTGATGTGCCCGAAGACCAGACCCTCACTTCCAGCGAGGAGGCAGAGCCAGGCGATGTTGCGGACGAACAGGTCGCGGCAACTGACGATCTGTTCCAGGGAGAGCGCCCTGCCCTACGACTCGTCGACAGCGCTGAACCCCCCGTTTCCGACAAGATCGTCGAACTCGAAAAACATCGCGCGGCAACCGCGCTGACTCGAGGCGAGCAGGCGGCGTTCCGCGAGATCGCGCGGCAACTGGGCGAGCATTTTGGCAAGCCGGCGGAAACCACACCGACAGAGGAAAGCGACACGGCGGCCGATGCAAGCACACCCTTCCCGGTGGACGTGCACAACGCCATCTCGTCCTCGACGCCCCCGGCAGACGAACAGGTTGACGCCGAAGAAACCGGAGAAGAGACCGACGACGGCGCAGCCGAGGACGAACAGGCGAACGTGCATCTCGAGCCGCAGGCCGCCGATATCGGCCTTAGTGGCGAGATTCTCGACAGCCTGCCGATCGGCATGCTCGTGCATCGCGGGGAAGAGCTGCTGCACGCCAATCCGGAATTCCTGCGGCTCACCGCCTATGGCGACCTCGACGACTTTGTCCGGGAAGGCGGCCTCGACGCACTCTTTGCCAATGGCGAAGAGGCGACCGACCAGGAACCTGACGGCACGATGATGCTGATCCGCAGGGACGGTCAAATGCGGCCGGTCATTGCACGCCTGCACACGATCCGCTGGGACGGCCGGAGCGCGCTGATGCTGGCGCTGACGCCGGCAGCCGCGAACACGCCGTCGACCAAAGCAGACGATGTGGTCTCCGGTGACGACGTCGACCGTCTGAAGACGGAAATCGACGAACTCAAGTCAATCCTCGAAACCGCGACCGACGGCGTCGTCATTCTCGGGCATGACGGCGACATCCGCTCGATGAACCGCTCGGCAAGCGCGCTCTTCAATTATGACGAGGGCGAGATCCGCGGCAAACCCTTCGCCGCGCTCTTCGCCCACGAAAGCCAGAAGGCAGTCATCGACTACCTGCACGGGCTTTCAGGACATGGCGTCGCGAGTGTTCTGAACGACGGGCGCGAGGTGATCGGGCGGGAAGCGAATGGCGGCTTCATTCCGCTGTTCATGACCATCGGCCGGCTTTCGGCCTCCAATGGCTTTTGCGCCGTGATCCGCGACATCACCCAGTGGAAGCGCACGGAAGAGGAACTCCGAAACGCCAAGCGCGCCGCGGAAACGGCCAATGCCCACAAGACCGAGTTCCTCGCCCGCGTCAGCCACGAGATCCGCACCCCGCTCAACGCGATCATCGGCTTTTCCGACATGATGGCGAGCGAGCATTTCGGCCCTGTCGGCCACCCGCGCTACATCGAATATGCCGGCGACATCGGCCGATCCGGTCGCCACGTGCTCGATATCGTCAATGATCTGCTCGACATCTCCAAGATCGAAGCCGGCGAAATGGAACTCGATTTCGGCGCCGTCGAGATCAACGACGCGGTCTCGGAAGCCGTGTCGCTCGTCCAGCCGCAGGCCAACAGCCAGCGCGTCATCATCCGCACCTCGCTGTCAGCGGCCGTGCCCAACGTCGTGGCCGACGGCCGTTCGATCAAGCAGATCGCGCTCAACATTCTGGCGAACGCCATCCGTTTCACGCCTTCGGGCGGCCAGATCGTGGTGTCGACCTCCTATGAGGCGAACGGCAGCGTCATGCTGCGGATCCGCGACACCGGCGTCGGCATGACCCGCGGCGAACTGGACCAGGCGATGAAACCGTTCCGGCAGGTGACGACAGGCGCGCGCAAGCGTGGCGACGGCACCGGGCTCGGGCTGCCGCTGACCAAGGCGATGGCGGAGGCGAACCGCGCCCACTTCTCGATCACCTCGGCACCCAACGAGGGAACGCTGGTGGAAATTTCCTTCCCGTCACAACGCGTCTTGGCGAACTGAGGCCGGATGCTATAAGGAAATGTTGACTTGTGGTGGCCAGTTTGCTGGCCGCCACTGGCCATTTCCTGCCGTCATGCCGCGGAATCGATCGATTGCAGTCCACATCTCAGAGCATCAAGCGCCGCCATGCGCGCGCGGGAACCGGTCTTTCGCATCCCCTGCTGGCGACATGGGCCGGATTGACATCGGTCATCGTGCTGATGCCGATCATTGCGATCGCCTGGCTGGCGATCTCCGGCGGCGGCGGCGACTGGCCGCATCTGATGCAGAACGTCATTCCGCGCGCCACCGGACGCACGCTGCTCTTGATCTCGTTGACGGGTGCCGTGACCGCCTTCGTCGGCATCCTCACCGCCTGGCTTGTCGCAAGCTGCGAGTTTCCGCTGCGGCGCTTCCTGTCGGCAGCACTGGTGTTGCCGCTCGCAATCCCCGCCTATCTCGCTGCCTATGCGTTCGGCGAGCTTTTCACCTTTACCGGGCCGGTGCAGGGACTGATCCGCGCGATCTTCGGCTTCAAGACGAGCCGTGACTACTGGTTTCCGGATATCCGCTCGCTTGGCGGCGCCGTGCTCGTACTGAGTTCGGTTCTCTATCCCTATATCTATCTCGCCTGCCGTTCGATGTTCCTGATGCAGGGACGCGCCGCGGCCGATGTCGCGCGCACGCTCGGCGCCGGGCCGCTGAAGGTGTTCTTCCGCATCCAGATCCCGATGGCGCGCCCGGCCGTCATGATCGGCCTGACGCTCGTGGCGATGGAAACGCTGAACGACATCGGCGCGGTCGAATTCCTTGGCGTGCAGACGCTGACCTTCTCGATATTCGATACCTGGCTGAACCGCGGCAGCCTCGCGGGCGCCGCGCAGATCGCCTGCATCATGCTGGTCTTCGTCATCGGCCTGATGATGATCGAGCGGGCCGCGCGGCGGCGCCAGCGCTTCTCCAGCCAGAAGACGACCTCCGCCGTCCATGATGCCGCCCGGCTCGTGCTGTCAGGCTGGAAGAAGTGGGCCGCCATGGTCGCATGCCTGCTGCCGGTGCTTTCAGGCTTTGCCGTTCCCGTGCTGATCCTCGGCAATTTTGCGCTCAAGCGCATCGACCAGTTCGTCGAGCCGCGGCTGCTCAACGCGCTCTTTCATAGCATCCTGGTCTCAGGCGCGACCGCAACGGTTACCGTTCTGCTCGGTTTCGTCCTCGCCTATGCGGCACGCACGGGGCATTCGCGGGTGAGCGACATCGCCGGACGGCTCGCCTCATTCGGCTATGGCGTGCCCGGCACCGTTCTTGCGATCGGCGTGCTCTTCCCGCTGGCCGCTCTCGACAACATCATCGATGCCGGCATGCGCGATACGTTCGGTATCTCCACCGGGCTGATGATGACCGGCACCGGCTTTGCGATCATCTACGCCTGCAGCGTGCGCTTCCTCACCATGGCCGAGGGCTCGCTCGAAGCGGGTTTCCAGAAGCTTTCGCCGCATCTCGACATGGCGGCGCGCGCCCTCGGCCGCACCGGCGGCCAGACCCTGCGCACCGTGCTTTTGCCGATGATGCGGCCGGCAGTACTGACCGCCGCTCTCCTTGTCTTCATCGAGACGATGAAGGAGCTTTCGGCAACGATCATGCTCAGGCCCTTCAACTTCAACACGCTCGCGACACTCGTCTACGAAGACGCGTCTCGGGCCAAGGTCGAAGACGCTTCGGTCGCCGCGATGATCATCGTCGTCGCCGGCATGATCCCTGTGATCCTCGTGTCGCGATCGCTCGAACGCCGCTCCTGAGCTCCGTTCAGCAAGGCCTGGGCGGGCGAGAAACGCATAAAAAAAAGGTGGCTGGGAGGCCACCTCGATAGTTGAATGCTAAACCAACAATCGCTCGAGAAGTAACGACGTCATGTCCGCGACGGCATCTCTGCCGAACGCCGATCCAACATCGATCGGCCTCAAGTTGGCATGACCATGCGCCCCCAATCCTTAACAAGACCTTACCCGCCAGATCCGCAATTTTAGGGATTTTTCAGCAAGTCTGAAGCCTTGGTTAATTCCAATCACGCGAATCCGTTAACGCGCCATCAATTTTTAAGGGCATCCAGTCCGGCGTAAAGATCAAGCGCCTCGGGGTTGGCGAGCGCCTCCTTGTTCTTCACCGGACGCCCGTGCACGACATCGCGGACCGCTAGTTCGACGATCTTGCCCGACTTCGTGCGCGGGATATCGGCGACCGCGATCACCTTTGCCGGCACATGGCGCGGCGAGGCGCCGACGCGGATACGGTTCTTGATCGCCTTCGTCAGGTCGTCGGTCAGGGCAACGCCGGCGGCGAGACGAACGAAGAGAACGACGCGCACGTCGTCTTCCCAGTCCTGCCCGATGCAGAGCGCCTCTGCGACCTCCTCCATCTGCTCGACCTGATTGTAGATCTCCGCCGTGCCGATGCGCACGCCTCCGGGATTCAGCGTCGCATCCGACCGGCCGTGGATGATGATGCCGCCATGCTCTGTCCATTCGGCGAAGTCGCCATGGCACCAGACATTGTCAAAGCGCTCGAAATAGGCGGCGCGATACTTCGCGCCCTCGGGATCGTTCCAGAACATCACCGGCATCGACGGGAATGCCTTCGTGCAGACGAGCTCTCCCTTCTCACCGCGTACCGATTGCCCCTCGTCGTTCCAGACGTCGATCGCCAGCCCAAGACCCGGCCCCTGAATCTCGCCGCGCCAGACGGGCTTCAGCGGGTTGCCGAGAACGAAGCAGGAGACGATGTCGGTACCGCCCGAGATCGACGCAAGCTGAACGTCCGACTTGATGCCTTCGTAAACGAAGGAGAAGCCCTCCGGCGACAGCGGCGAACCGGTCGAGGTCAACAGCCGAAGGGTGGAGAGATCATGCGTGTTGGCTGGGACGAAGCCGCCTTTGCGCACGGCGTCGATGTATTTCGCCGAGGTGCCGAACACCGCGAACGTCTCGGCTGCGGCATAGTCGAAGAGCACGTTGCCATCGGGATAGAAGGGCGAGCCGTCGAACAGGCAGAGGGTCGCGCCCACCGCCAATCCGGAAACCAGCCAGTTCCACATCATCCAGCCGCAGGTGGTGAAATAGAAGAGCTTTTCGCCGCGGCGCAGGCCGCAGTGGAAACGATGCTCCTTCAGGTGCTGCAGCAGGGTGCCGCCGGCCGAATGCACGATGCATTTGGGAACGCCCGTCGTGCCCGAGGAAAACAGCACATAGAGCGGATGGCTGAAGGGCAAGCGTTCGAAGGTCAGGATCGTTGCCGCAAACGGCGCGATGAAATCGGCAAGGGTTGCGCCCCCTTCGATCGAGGCTGCGAGAGCCGCACAGTCGCCGGCATAGGGAACGATCAGCGCCGGCACGCCAAGGGCCTTGGAGACCGCGCGAACCTTCACATCGACGTCCTGGCGCTTGCCGTTGTACCAATAGCCGTCGCAGGCAATGAACAGCTTCGGCGTGATCTGGCCGAAACGATCGAGAACGCCCTGCTCGCCGAAATCGGGAGAACAGGACGACCAGATGGCGCCGATCGAAGCGGTCGCCAGCATCAAAGCGATGGTTTCGGGCATGTTCGGCATCATCGCGGCGACGCGATCGCCGGAGCCGATACCTTGAGCCTTCAGCGCCTGCTGCAGGCGCGACACGAGCGCGCGAAGTTCGTCCCACGACAGGCGATACTCGACCTTGTCTTCACCGCGGAAGACGAGTGCGTCGCCGTCGCCGGTTTCGCGAAGAAGGTTCTCGGCAAAGTTCAGCTTCGCCTCGGGAAAGAAGCGGGCATCGAGCATGCGGTCGCCGTTGACGAGGGCTGTCGCGCCGCGTTCGCCGATGACGCCGCAGTGCTCCCAGACCGCGGTCCAGAAGTCGCCGCGCTCGGCCACCGACCAGGCGTGGAAGGCATCGTAATCCGCAAAGGTTTTGCCAAAGCGTTCACTGCTCCAGGCGATGAATTCGGCCATGGGGCTATGCGCAAGGATTTCCGGACCTGGAACCCACAACGGCTGTTCTGCGTGCATGCTTTCCTCCACTCCTGCTCCATGCCCTCTATACCATGCTGCATCGCAAAATAAACAGCACCGGGAAGCGCCTCGTCATCGCGTGGACGACATTTACCTGTCTGTTGCCTGTCCGTCGCATTTGATTTCTGAGGACCGAAGGCCTATCCAAGCTCACGTGACCCAAGCGACGGCGACCAGGCGGACATGAGACGTAAATTTCTGCATATGATGCGCGACGTACGCCTGTTGTCGCGGCTGCGGCGCCGCCACTTCCTGTGGCCGGCCGCGATCGGCGTCGGGCTTGCGGCCGGCTACAACGCCGTCCTGCCTCTGCTGATTTCGACGACGAACGTGCGTCCGACCGTGGAGCATATGCTGGACGCCTGGTCCGGCGGAAAGAGCCGGATATCGGGCAATCCCGAGATCAGCTTCTGGCCGGAACCGACGTTGACGCTCCGCTCGGCGACGATCGAAACTACGGACGGATCGTCCCGCAAGCTCGCGCATATCGGCAGCATTACCGCGACGTTCAGCCTGTTTTCAGCGATCGACGGCACACCGGCGCTGGACGATATCCGGCTGGTCGAGCCCGTCGTCACGCTCGAGCGGCGCACGAACGGCACACTCAACTGGCAGCGGCCGCACTGGCTGAGTACCCCGGACACACAGGCTGCCGAGAAGGATACGCCGTTCGGCGACGTCACCGTCGAAAACGGCCGCCTACAGATCATCGACCTCGTCACCAACCAGACCCGGGAATTCTCCGGCATATCCGGAACCGTCTCCTGGCCGTCGTTCACCAAGCAGCTCAGCGCCCGGCTTTCGGGAAGCCTTGGCGGACAGATGGTGGCCTGGACGCTCGAATGCAACGAACCGCTGATGCTGCTGACCGGCCGCGATGCGGCGCTCAAGACGTCGCTATCCTCGGCGGCGCTCAATCTGTCGTTCGAAGGCAACGGCAATCTCTCCCCTGCACCGACTGCCGCGGGACGGCTGCAGTTTTCGACGGCCTCGCTGCAGGCCCTGGCGGCCTGGTACAAAGGCAAGGCGGTGGGCACGTTGCCGGACAGCGGCTTCAGCCTCAGTGCCAACGTCACCAGCGGCAACGCCGCGCTGAAGCTCGACGAGCTTCATCTGACGCTCGGCGGCGCCAATGCGACCGGCATCCTCGACATCTCCACGCCCATCGACGATACCCACCGCGTCGAAGGCACGCTCGCCTTCGACCGCATCGATCTCAATGGGCTGCAGCCGTTCATTGACCCGCTGGAGCCGGACGAACTCACACAACAACTCGGCGACGCGTTCGCGCGCAGCTGGCGTGCCGATGTGCGGCTGTCAGCGCAGGAGGCGCTGGTAGGCCCGCTGCGGCTCGAAGATCTCGCCGCCGGTGTCATCATCGACCACGGGCGCGCCTCCATCGACGTCGCCGACAGCACCTATGCCAATGGCCGGCTCAGCGGGCGGCTCGCCGCTTCGGAAAAGGGGCTCTCCGGCGGCGGCAAGCTGGAGCTGGTGCTAAAGAATGCTGACCTTGCCGCCGCCCTTGCGGACTTCGGTTTCACCGGCCCGGTTCCGACCGGTCGAGGCAATGTCAATCTGGACCTTACGACGGAACACCCGTTCTGGCGCGCGCAGGCGGCCGAGGCTTCGGGCCGCATCAGGCTTTCGCTCGCCAATGGCAACCTCACCGGCTTCGACGCAAATGCCTTCGCGAACCTTGTCCGGGCCGGTGAATTCTTTTCGCTGGCGCAGGCGAGCGACGGCAACTTCGCCTTCCAGACGGCGGATATCGAAGCCAGCTTCGGGGAAGGGTCGGCGCGGCTGAACCGAGCGACCTTTGCCGGCCAAACCGGCAATCTCTCGGTCAACGGCGTCATTCCCTACCGCAGCGGCAGCCTGGCGCTCGCAGGTACCTACACCGACACGTTGAACGCCGGGCAAAGGCTGCGTTTCTTCGTCGGCGGTTCCTGGCCGAACGCGGTGATCTCACCCCTGTCGGTTCTTGGCGAACCCAACTGAAACGGCCAGTGTCAGGGACACCGGCCGTCGGTTCGTAGCGGACACGCCGCTTCAGGATTGGGCGAAAGCGGCCCGCTCGTCCCGCTCGCGCTGCGCCTCGCGCTGCTTCGTGACGATCGAGGCAACCACCACCCCGATGGCGACGACACCGATGAGGATGGTGCAGATCGCGTTGATTTCCGGCGTCACGCCCAGCCGCACCTGGCTGTAGATCTTCATCGGCAGCGTGGTGGCGCCCGGCCCCGTGGTGAAGCTCGAAATCACCAGATCGTCCAGCGACAGCGTGAAGGCGAGAACCCAGCCGGAAAACACCGCGGGCGCGATGACCGGAAGGGTGATTGAGAAGAAGGTCGCCACCGGCGTAGCGCCGAGATCGAGAGCCGCCTCTTCGATCGAGCGGTCGAAGCTTAAGAGCCGCGATTGCACCACCACGGCAACGAAGCACATGGTGAAAGTGATGTGCGCCAGCGTGATCGTCCAGAAGCCGCGGTCGAGACCGATGGCAACGAACAATAACAGCAGCGACAGGCCAGTGATCACCTCGGGCATGACGAGCGGTGCATAGACCATGCCGGAAAACAGCATGCGGCCACGGAAGCGCGTGTAGCGGACGAGCGCCAAAGCCGCGAGCGTACCGAGCACGGTGGCGAAGGTCGCCGAGATCAGCGCGACGCGGATCGTCACCCAGGCGGCATCGAGCAGCGCCTGGTTATGCCAGAGCTGCGTGTACCACTTGGTCGAAAACCCGGCCCAGACGGTGACGAGCTTCGATTCGTTGAAGGAGAAGATCACCAGAAGCACGATCGGCAGGTAGAGGAAGCCGAAGCCGAGCACGATCGAGGCGATGTTGAAGCGTGACCAGTTGCCCATGTCCTACCTCCCCTCGCCGTCGGCTTTGGCCTGGGCGTTCTGGAAATAGACGATCGGCAGCACCAGGATCAGAAGCAGGATCGTCGCCACGGCCGAAGAGACCGGCCAGTCGCGGTTGGCGTTGAACTCGTTCCACAGCGTCTTGCCGATCATCAGCGTTTCCGAACCGCCAAGCAGGTCGGGGATAACGAATTCGCCGACGGCGGGGATGAAGACCAGCAGGCAACCAGCGACGACGCCGGCCAGCGACAGCGGGAAGGTCACCCGCCAGAAGGCGGTAAACGGCGTGCAGCCGAGGTCGAGCGCGGCCTCCGTCAGGGTGTGATCCATCTTCTCAAGCGACGAATAGATCGGCAGCACCATGAAGGGCAGATAGGAATAGACGATGCCAATATAGATCGCCCAATTGGTATTGAGGATGATCAGCGGCTGGTCGATGACGTTGATGCTCATCAGGAACTGGTTGAGCAGCCCCTCAGGCTTGAGGATCGCGATCCAGGCGTAGACGCGGATCAGGAAGCTCGTCCAGAACGGCAGGATCACCAGCATCAGCAGTGTCGGGCGAATGGTCTTCGGCGCTTTCGCCATGCCGTAGGCGACCGGATAGGCGATCAGCAGCGTCAGCACGGTCGAGACGCCCGCGATGATGACGCTCGACACATAGGCGTTGAAGTAGAGGACGTCTTCCGTCAGCCAGACGTAGTTGTCGAAGGAGAATTCCCGGGCCTTTTCAAGGATGCCGGACAGGCCGCCGAAGAGATCGAAGACCGGCGTATAGGGCGGCATCGCCACCGCCGTCTGCGACAGCGAGATGCGGAAGACGATGAAGAAGGGGATCAGAAAGAAAAACAGCAGCCAGGCATAGGGGATGATGATGACGAGGCGGCTGAAGAGCGCGGATGCGACACGGGTCATGGCCTCAATCCTTCAGAACGACGCCGGCGTCTTCGCCGAAGGAAACCCAGACCTCCTGGTCGTAGCCGAGCGGATCCTCGACCGCGCGAACCGCGTTGAGCGACGACGCCTTGATCACGCGTCCGTCCTTCAGGCGCACGTGGAAAACGGTCATGTCGCCGAGATAACCGATATCCCAGATCTCACCCTGGATGGCGTTGACGGGCGCGTGCGCCGGCGGCTGGCGGCTGACGCGGATCTTTTCCGGGCGGACGGCGACGGCGGACTTGCCGCCGGCAGCCGGCGTCTCGGGCGATGCCATGCGGATCGGGAAACCGTTGGTGCCCTCAAGGCGCACATAGCCGCCCTCGGCGCCGGAAACAGCGCCCTCGAAAATGTTGACGTCGCCGATAAAGTCCGCGACGAAGCGCGAGTTCGGCGCCTCGTAGATTTCGGCAGGCGTCGCCACCTGAATGACCTTGCCGTGGCTCATGACCGCGATGCGGTCGGCCATGGTCATTGCCTCTTCCTGGTCGTGGGTGACGACGACGAAGGTGAGACCGAGTTCCTGCTGCAGATCCATCAGTTCGAACTGGGTTTCCTCGCGCAGCTTCTTGTCGAGCGCGCCGAGCGGTTCGTCGAGGAGCAGCACCTTCGGCCGCTTGGCAAGCGAGCGGGCAAGCGCGACACGCTGGCGCTGACCGCCCGAAAGCTGGTGCGGCTTGCGCTGGGAGAACTTTTCGAGCTTCACCAGCTTCAGCATCTGGGCGACGCGCTCGGCAATATCCGCCTTCGGCATGCCATCCTGCTTCAGGCCGAAAGCGATGTTCTTCTCCACGTTCATATGCGGGAAGAGCGCGTAGGACTGGAACATCATGTTGACCGGACGCCTGTAGGGCGGAATGCCGGCCAGGCTCTGTCCGTCGAGAATGATTTCGCCCGACGTCGGCTGTTCGAAGCCGGCGAGCATGCGCAGTAGCGTCGACTTTCCGCAGCCGGACGCGCCGAGCAGCGCAAAGAACTCGCGCGTGTAGATATCCAGCGAAAGGTCGTCGACGGCAGTGAAATCGCCGAAGCGCTTGGTCACGTTCTTGAAGGAAATGAATGGCTTGGAAGCGGGATCCGCCCAAGGGGCAAAGGACCGCCGGATACTGCCGAGAGACTTCATCATCTATCCCCGAATGATACAGCCGATGGGCACTCTCGTTTTCCCCGGTGCCCCCTTAAGAAAATTGCCCGGATTTTGAGGTCCGGGCAATTCGTTTTCCGCTCTTACTGGCCGGTTACGACCTTTGTCCAGAGTCGGGTCAATACCCTCTGTTCTTTCGCCTCGAAGGGCGTCACCGTGAACAGTTTCTGCATCACCTCTTCCGTCGGGTAGATGGCGGTATCTTCCATGACGGCCTTGTCGAGGAACTGCTGCGAGGCCTTGTTACCGTTGGCGTAGAAGACATAGTTCGATGCCTTGGCGACGACCTCAGGCTTCATCATGTAGTTGAGGAACGCGTGCGCCTCCTCGACGTGCGGTGCATCAGCCGGGACCGCAAGCATGTCGAACCACATCTGCGCCCCCTGGGACGGGATCGCGTAGTCGACGGTCACACCGGCCTTTGCTTCGGCCGCACGGTCACGGGCCTGGAAGACGTCGCCGGAGAACCCGATTGCAAGGCAGATGTCGCCGTTGGCAAGCGCATTGATGTATTCCGAGGAATGGAACTTGCGCACATAGGGGCGGATGCTCGCCAGCAGCTCAGCCGCCTTTTCGAGATCGGCAGCCTCGTGGCTATCCGGATTGAGACCGAGATAGGCGAGCGCCGAAGGCATCACGTCGGTCGGGGAATCGAGGATGTGGATGCCGCAATCCTTGAACTTCGCCGCCAGCTCCGGCTTGAAGATGACGTCCCAGTTGGGCTTCTCGTCCGTGCCGAGGATCGCCTTCATCTTGTCGACATTGTAGCCGATGCCGGTGGTGCCCCACATGTAGTCGATGGCATAGTCGTTGCCCGGATCGTACTTGGCCGTACGATCCATGATCACATCCCACATATTGGAAAGGTTCGGCAGCTTCGACTTGTCGAGCTTCTGGAACACGCCGGCGGCGATCTGCCGCTGCAGGAAGGTTGCCGTCGGCACCACTACGTCGTAGCCGGAGCCACCTGCAAGCAGCTTCGTCTCCAGGATCTCGTTGGAATCGAAGACGTCGTAGACGACCTTGATGCCGGTCTCCTTGGTGAAGTCTTCCAGAATGCTGCTGTCGATATAATCCGACCAGTTGTAGACGTTGACCACGCGCTCCTGCGCCGAGGCCAGCATGGTCGAGCCGGCCAGAACGGCTGCCGCCAGGGTTGTGACGATGAGCTTGGACATACAACTCCCCTCTTGGTTTTCATTTCGGGTCCGGCGTGCCGGAACTCCGTGCAATACGCTTCGCTCAGGGCCGGAGGTTAGGCATGTTTGTTGATAACCTCAAGCGCTTTCATGCCAATGTGACGCGCCGTCGCGCCTGCCTTGCGATTTTCACAAGTCGAAGAAAAACGGGCACTTATGGCGCCAAGCGGGGCGCCAGCCTCCCACCGACCCGGCTGGCCGCCATCGTTGATCGCAGTGTTTCGGCCCGTGGACAGATCGCCATTCACGGTTGATTAACCATGACGGCCATGCGATTTTCCCGGCGGTTGTGCATCAGTATCCAGGTGTCGTCATGGGTGAGCAGGTCGTCGGCGGGAAAAGCCGCAGGATCGATCCGAAGCAGTTGAAGCGCCTGTCGGTTCTTGAGCCGCGAAAAGCCCTTGCGGCAATCGCGTTCGACTGGGCAACGATCGCGGCGGCAATCGCCGTCAGCGAGTATTTCGGCAACATCCTCGTCTACCTGATTGCCGTGGTGCTGATCGCCGGACGCATGCATGCGCTCGGCTGCATGATCCACGAGGCGGCGCACTATCGCATCATCCGCAACCGGAAACTCAGCGACTGGATGAGCGACCTGCTGCTCGCCTGGCCGGTGCTTGCCACCGTCGACGGTTATCGCCAGAACCATCTCGCCCACCATCAGCACGCCAATACCGACGAGGATCCCGACTGGACGGCGAAGCTCGGCATGCCGCAATTCACCTTTCCGCAAAAGGTCGTGCGCGGCGTCACGCAATTGCTCGGCTATCTCATCGCGGTCAATTCGCTACGCGACATGTTGCATATGGCCAAACGCATGGGCAAGAACGACCACTCGACGCTGCAATACAAGCTGCTGCGCATCGGCTTCTACGTCGCCGCCGCCGCGATCTTCACACTCTTCGGCATCTGGCGGGAAGTGGCGCTCTACTGGGTGGTGCCGTTCCTCACCTTCTTCTGCCTGTTCCTTTATATACGCAGCGTCGCCGAGCATTTCGGCAGCATGGATTATGGCGACGAGCTGACGAGCTCACGCACCGTCTATCCGCACGCCTGGGAGAAGCTGTTCTTCGCGCCCCACAACATCAACTATCACCTGGAGCACCATCTTTATCCCGGCGTGCCGTTCTACAATCTGCCCGAACTGCACGCGATGCTGATGGGCAACAAGGCCTATGCCGACAAGGCGCACATTACCTGCGGCTATACGACAGGGCTGCCGGCAGAATGCTTCGCGGCGAATGCGCCGCTTCTGCCGAACCACCGCCCCGTCAGCTACTGAAAATCGAAAACGCTGAGGCCGGTCGCCATTTCGTCGAGCCCGAGCGGCCGGGTGACCGGCGGCTCGGCGCGCGCCAGACAGCCCTGACGCTCGCAGAGCCGACAGGCGGCACCGATCGCGACCGCCGGCGGCAGCGCAGAACCATAGACGGTCTCGTCGGCAACCGACGCCTCGCAGCCAAGTAGAAGCGCCGTGCGCCGGACGCGCTCATGGAACGCTGCCTGCGGCCCCTCCAGTGTGCGCGCCACCGTCAGGAACGCAGCGCCATCGGGCATCTCGACGCGATCGACGAGAAGCTGGCCCGGCACCGAGAAGGCGGCGTGGATGTTGAGCTTCGGGCAGCCGCCACCGAATTTCGCCTGCGGGAAGCCCGATGCGCCGGCCCGTCGCAACCGGTGGCCGGCATTGTCGATCTCCATCAGGAAGAACGGCAGCCCTTGGGCGCCCGGCCGCTGCAGCATGGTCAGCCGGTTGGCCGCCTGTTCGAACGAGACCTGGAAACGGGCGCGCAGGACATCGATGTCGTACTTCGCCCGCTGTGCGGCGGCAAGGAAAGAGGCATAGGGCATCATCAGCGCATGGGCGCCATAGCGCGCCAACTCGAAGCGGGCGATGCGGCGTGCCTCCGCAGTCGACAGCCGCAAGGCCCCAAGCTCCGCCGTGATCGCCTCATGACAGGCAATCGACACGGCCTCCATCGCGATCTCGCGCAACTGATCGTAGGGCGACAGCCGCTCGGAGACGAAGAGGCGCATGGAGTGCCTGTCGAAGCGACGGCGAAGGTTCGGCATGGCGTGCACCGGCAGACTGCGAACGACGAGGCCATGCTCCTTCTTCAGCCAGGCCTTGAGCGCGCCGATGAGATCGTCACCCGGCGACAGCACCTCGTGGAAGGTTTCCGCCGCCGCCTCGATGCCTGCAAAATAATTCGTCCGCCCCTCGAAGGTCTCGCGCACCTCGTCCATCGGCAACCGCGTGCCCGAAAGCGCCTCCATGTGCCCCTGCCCCGCCAGGAGGCCGGCCAAGTCCTTGAGGCGCGCTGCCTGCTCGCGATAGGCGCGATAGAGCTTGACGACGCCGCCGGCGGCATTGGGAGCGGCTTCCACCACCTCGATCAGCTCCTGCTCTCCCGGCAGCTCGGCCGACAGCAGCGGATCGGCGAAAACCTCGCGCAATTGCGTGAGGTTGCCGCCGGTTTCGCCCTGCAATTCGTCGAGATCGACCTTGTAGACCGAGGCAAGTTTCAAAAGCAGCTGCACCGTCAGCGGCCGCTGGTTGCGCTCGATCAGATTGAGGTAGGACGGCGAGATGCCGAGCGCCTCGGCCATGGCAGTCTGCGTCAGCGACATGCCATTGCGAATGCGCCTGACCCGCGGGCCAGCAAAGATCTTGTTCTCGGCCATTTGTAACTACCTTTACAATCCGCGCAACGCAGGGCGTTTTACATTCTTTACAAATTTACTTCGCGCTTCTGTCAAAGGCAAGACAAGATAACCCTTTTGACTTCGCCATCCCATCGTTTCCGATAGCCGAATACTGCAACGCAATGTAAAAACTGTCACATGAACTCGAACCACGAGGCGCCATACGACAAAAGTCGAATGGGTGTTTGATTTTGACAGGAGGAAGTAATGACTGATTTTTACAAGCTCGTTCCCAGCGCACCGGAAGGCCGCTTCGATGGCGTCGATCGCCCGTATACCGCAGAGACCGTGAAGCGGCTGCGCGGGTCGGTCGAGATCCGCCATTCGCTGGCCGAAATGGGCGCGAACCGCTTGTGGAAACTCATTCACGAAGATGACTTCGTCAATGCGCTCGGCGCACTCTCGGGCAACCAGGCCATGCAGATGGTCCGTGCCGGCCTGAAGGCAATCTATCTCTCCGGCTGGCAGGTCGCAGCCGATGCCAACACCGCTTCGGCCATGTATCCGGACCAGTCGCTCTATCCGGCCAACGCTGCGCCTGAGCTTGCC
>JAESGS010000596.1_pt1 | contig 22390 bp, 20 predicted proteins | sample 9269761 | NCBI WGS metagenome assembly JAESGS01 (sample SAMN15741799, study PRJNA653493) | algae metagenome | isolation source: Cyanosarcina radialis HA8281-LM2 and co-occurring heterotrophs from damp... | place: USA: Makauwahi cave, Hawaii | collected 2011-01-06 | reverse complement strand
TCGCGGCGGCACCGCGTCTGTGACGCTGTTCACAGGCTTGCTCCGCCGGCCATGCCAATGATAGCGGCGGGGTGGGCCGTGCGTCGTCGCCGGCTATCTTTATTCAAATCCCTCCTGCAATCTCGCAGGAGGCATTGCCATGTCATTATGCGGAGCTGCGAATGAGCAAGTACCAAAGCATTCTGGGTACGATCGGCAACACGCCTGTCGTGCGCGTCAACAGGCTTGCGCCCAAGGGCGTGAATCTCTTCGTCAAGATCGAGGCGTTCAACCCGCTGGGGTCCGTCAAGGATCGCCTCGCGCTCGGCGTGATCGAGGCGGCGGAAAAGGCCGGGCAGCTCAAGCCGGGCCAGACCGTCATCGAGGCGACCAGCGGCAACACCGGGATCGGCCTGGCGATGGTCTGCGCCCAGAAGGGCTATCCGCTGGTCGTCACGATGGCGGAGCAGTTCAGCGTGGAGCGGCGCAAGCTGATGCGCTTCCTCGGCGCCAAGGTCGTGCTGACGCCGGCGGCGGGACGCGCCGTCGGGATGGTGACGAAGGCGGTCGAACTCGCCAGGACGCATGGCTGGTTTCTGACCCGCCAGTTCGAGAACGAGGCCAATGCCGATATCCATTCGCGCACCACGGCGCGCGAGATCATCGAGGATTTCAGGGGCGAACGGCTCGACTATTGGGTCACGGGCTACGGCACCGGCGGCACGCTGAAGGGTGTCTCGCGCGTGCTCGCGGGAGAAATGCCCGACACGAAGATCGTCGTCTGCGAGCCGGAGGATGCGCCGCTCCTCGGCAGCGGGATCGAGCAGGTGCGCAACCCCGACGGCTCCGCCGCCGCGCCTCATCCCGCGTTCAAGCCGCACCCGATGCAGGGCTGGACGCCTGATTTCATTCCAAAGCTGACCGCGGACGTCCTGCAGATGAACGTGATCGATCGCATCATCCGCATCCCGGGCGCGGAAGCGATCCGCTACAGCGCGGAGCTGGCGCAGAAGGAAGGCATCTTCGTGGGTATCACGGCCGGCGCCACGTTCGCGGGCGCGTTGCGCGTGTGCGCGGACGCGCCGAAGGACGCCAACATCCTCTGCATGCTGCCGGACACGGGCGAGCGCTATCTGAGCACGCCCCTGTTCGCCAACGTTCCGGCGGACATGACGCCGGAAGAGGTCGAGATCTCCCGGTCGACCCCGAGCGCGCAGTTCGCGGCGTAAGCGCGGGCGGCGCGGGGCAGGGCTTCGCCCCGCCCACGGGCACCGGCACGACGGGGGTCGGCGCAGCTTGGCTGTGCCGACCCGCGCCCGCGCGGTTCTCGGTCGTTGCCCGGGCGGCGTGCCGGACTGTATCATCCCCGTTCAGCTCGGCTGTCGACCCACGCCGGCTCAGGGCGCCAGACACGGCGCGCTAGGGGGATCAAAATGTTTCTACGCATGCGTACGGTGTTCGCCGCCGCGTTGGCGGCTGTCCTGACGGTGTCCGCCGCATCGGCGCAGACGACGCAGTTTTCGTCCGAGCGCATGAACCAGGGCACGGTCGGGATCGTCTCCGGCGGCGTCGCCGGGACCTATATCCGGGTCGCGGCCGACCTCGCCGCGGTGCTCGACGATGGCGACAACCTCCGCGTCATGGCGATGATCGGCAAGGGCTCGGTGCAGAACATCGCGGACGTGCTGTACCTGAAGGGCGTCGACATCGGCATCGTCCAGTCCGACGTCCTCGCCTATATCAAGCGCGAGAATCTCTTCGCGAGCGTCGACCGGCGGATCAATTTCATCACAAAGCTCTACAACGAGGAGTTCCATCTTCTCGTCCGCAGCGACATCACGCAGCTCAGCGACCTCGCGGGCAAGAAGGTCAACTTCGACAATCGCGGCAGCGGCACCTTCATTACCGCGACCGTCGTCTTCGATACGCTCGGCATCGCGGTCGAGCCGACCTATTTCGATCAGGCCCTGGCGCTGGAGCGGCTCAAGGCCGGCGACATCTCGGCCATGGTCTATGTCGCAGGCAAGCCGGCGACGCTGTTCCGCGATCTCGGCGGGCCGGACAATCTCCGCCTGCTGCCGGTGCCGGCATCGAACAAGCTGATGGAAACCTATCTGCCGTCGCGCTTCACGACCGCGGACTACCCGCGCCTGATCGCTGCGGGGCAGGAGGTCGAGACCATCGCCGTCGGCGCGGTCATGGCGGTGTTCAACTGGGAGCAGAGCAACCCGCGCCACCAGAAAGTTTCGCGCTTCGTCGAGGCGTTCTTCAGCCGCTTCGAGGAATTCCAGAAGCCGCCGCGTCATCCTAAGTGGCAGGAAGTGAGCCTGACCGCTCAGGTGCCTGGCTGGAAGCGGTTCCAGCCCGCCGAGGATTGGCTGCGTCGCGCGGCGACGACGGCCAGCGCGGATTCGCCGTTGCGTCGCGACTTCGACACGTTCCTGACGGAGCGTCGCGGCGGCGCCGCCCTGAACCTGTCTCGCGAGCAGCGCGACGCGATGTTCCAGGAATTCCTGCGCTGGCAGGGACAGCGGCCGCGTCAGTGAGCTGACGTCACCGCGGGCGCGCGAGCCACGCGGACAGGTCGCTCGCGATCTTGCCCGCGTCCGTGTCGCCCGCGTCCGCGCCGCGGCGGTACCATTCCAGCGCGCGTTCGCCGTTGGCGCCGCCGCCGCGAATGTTGAGCTGGCGCAGCACGGTCGGATCGTAGGTACGGCCGACAGCGGTGAAGCCCTTGGCGAGGCCACGTGCCGCGGCGCGCTCATAGAACAGGCGCGCGGAGGCCGGGTCGCCGATCCGCATCATCTCGTCGCCGCGCGCCATCAGCCGCGAAAGCTCCGCCGCGTCGACGGGGGAAACCACCGGAGCCGCGCCCACCTGCGCGGTTTGCCGCGGCGCCTCCGCCGCGGCCACCTGCGTCGGCGCTGCCGCCTGTGCTGGCGCCGGTTCAGGCGCGGGCGTGGCGGGCGACGGTAGCGCGCTTCGCGCCGGCTCGGCGGGCGGCGGCTCCGCCCTCGTTTCCGCCGTCGCGGGATCGGAACGCGGCGGGTCGGCGATCGGCGCGGCCGCGTCGCGACCTGCGGCCGGCTCGACCGCCGCCGCCGATGCGGCAGGCTGCGGCGCGGCAGCGTCGCCGACCGCGATCTCGGTCGGCTCCGGTCGCGGCGGCACATCCGCTTGCGTCAGCGCCTGCGTCTCCGGCATCGCCGGCGGCGGGTCGGGTTGCGGCTGGGCCTCCGCCACCGTTGTCGCCGGGGCCGGTGATTCCGTTGCGGCTGGCGGGGACGGGAGTTGCTGCGGGGAAGCAGCGGGCGGTGGCTCGGCCTGTGGCGCGGCCTCTGCCATCGTCGTCGCTGGCGCCTGCGCTTCCGCGGCGGCCGGCTCGGGCGCCTGGGCGACTTGCTGTGGTTGCGCCTCAGCCGACGGGCTAGGTGGCGGTTCGGGTTGTGGTTGCGCTTCCGCAATCGCTGTCGCCGGGTTGGGCGGTTCCACGACCACTGGTTGAGACGCCTCGGCGACTTGCTGCGGTTCAGGCGCTGGCGGCTCGGCTTTGACGACAGGCGGCGGAGTGGCGACAGACTCCGCAATCCAGGGGACGGCCGCGGCAGGCTCGGAAGGAGCGACGGGCTCTATCGCGGCAGCGGTCTGTACCGCTGGCAGCGTATCGCTCGACGCGACGGTAACGGGCGGCTGGCTGGCCGGCTCCGCTGCGGCTGGTGCCGGTTCCGGTGCGGCGGCCATCGCCGGCGGGACGACGGGCGCCGGCGTCTCCGCCACATCGCTAGCCGAAGCAGTGCGTGTTTCCGCGGCAGCCGATCGGCTGATCTCGGGAACGGCCGGTTCGGCCGTGGCCATGACGGCATGGTCGCCTGTGGACCGGTACCACAGGCCCAGCGCCGTCGCCGACGTCGCGACCAACGCGATCGAGGCGGCGATGCGCAGCGCCGGCAGCCGTCGCCGGGCCGCGACCGCTGGTGCGGCTTCATCGATCGGATTCGACAGTTCCAGAATGGGCGGCGCGGGTTGCGTCAGCTCGAGAACCGCGGGTGCCGCGGCGGGAGCGGGCGGGCGCGGGCTGGCGGGCGGCGCCGGCTGCGTCAGCTCCAGGACGGCCGGCGCAGCGGCAGGCGTCGGCACGCGTGGCGTTGCCGGCGGCGCCGGTTGCGTCAGCTCCAGAACCGCGGGCGGCGGGACCGGCATGGGCGCGCGCGGCGTTGCGGCTGGCGCGGGGTCCGGCTTCGCGGGCGCTTCCGCAATCGGCGGCAGGATGGCTTTGACCCAGGCGCGTTCCGCTTCGGCCAATGCGAGCGCATCCGGCGTTGCGGCAGCCGGCATTCGGGGGCGTGCAGCTTGCACCGCCTGTGGCTTCGGCTGTTGCGATGCCGCCGCTGCAGGCTGCGGCGCGGCTGCCTCGGCGGGCGCTGCCTTCTTGTCCGCACTCGGGAGCGGCGCTTCCGCCGGACGCGCGACCGGCATGCCGGCGAGTTCGCATCCCATGGCCGCTTCGTCGATGATCTCGGCCGAGATGTGCTCGCTCTGCTGCTCGCGTGCGACGAACAAGGCGCCGCTGCACAGCCGGTTGACGAGGCGCGGCGTGCCGCGCGTGATTTCGTAGACGCGCTTGACCGCAGCCTTCTCGAACAGGTCCGGCGTCGTCAGGCCGGCGACGCTGCAGCGGTGCGCGATGTATCCTGACAGTTCCTCCTCGCTGAGCGGTTGCAGCCGCGCGCGATGACCGATCACCTGTTGCAGCGTCGCCAACCCGTTCTGCTGCAGGCGCTGCTCGAATATCGGCAGCGCGGCGAGCACGATTTGCAGCGTGTCGGACAAGGGATGTCCCGGCGCAGTCAGCCGGTACAGATCGATGAGCTGCGCGTCGCTGAATTGTCCGGCCTCGTCGATCACCAGCACCGCCGGCGGTCCGCCGGCGCGCGTACCCAGTTTCACGAGATCGATCAGGGCGCGGACGCGCGCCGATTCATCGACGGGAATCTCGCGGCTGCCAAGCTCGGCAAGGCACGAGGTCAGCAGATCGCCGGTGATCTCCGGATGAAAGCGCACGAAGACGATCGCGCCGTCGCGCTGCATCTCTTCCTGCAGCGCCTGGAGCAGCGTTGTCTTGCCGCAGCCCGATGGCCCCGTGAGCAGGACGATTCCGCGCCGGACACGAAATCCGTCGAGCATCCCTTCGAAAGCGCGGCGAAAGCCGTCGGTCGAAAAGATGAATCGCCGATCCGGCATGAGCCGGAACGGATCTTCTCGGAAGCTCAGTGCGCCCCCTGCCACCGGCTGTCTCCAACCTCGAGCTGTGGCCGCGTCGGCCGATCCCGGCGACATTCGGCGCGCGTCAAGCCCCCTTGCTGCGGCGCCGAGTCAACCTGTGGATATCCTATCGCGTAGAACGCCGGTGAGCAAACAAGATGCCAGTGCCGAATGCGAAATCTGGGCACCAAAAAGCAACCAGCTCGGGCTCTGGCGCGCACGCTTTGCGGGTGTTAACGTTCTTCAACTCCAAAACACCGCCACGGACCAGCGATCCGACCGAAGGCGGTTTTTTTGTGCAATGACCTCAATTGGGAGATTCCGTCATGGCGCGCCTGAATGTGAACGGCAAGGTTGTCGAAGTAGAGGTTGAGCCGGATACGCCGCTGTTGTGGGCGCTCCGGGAGCAAGTCGGCCTCACCGGCACGAAATACGGCTGCGGCGTCGCCCAATGCGGTGCCTGCACGGTGCATGTGGACGGCGTTGCCACGCGGTCATGCGCGTTGCCCGTCTCGGCGGTGACCGAGGACCAGAAGATCGTCACCATCGAAGGCTTGTCCGCGGACGGATCGCACCCGGTGCAGAAGGCGTGGGCCGAGCTCGATGTGCCGCAGTGCGGATACTGCCAAGCTGGCATGATCATGTCGGTCGCGGCCATGCTTCAGACGACCCCACGGCCCACCGACAGCGACATTAACAACGAGATCACGAATATTTGTAGATGCGGCACCTATAACCGGGTGCGCGCCGCGATCAAGCTCGCGGCCAATCGTGGCCAGACTGGCTGAACCCGGGACATAGGAGAGGAAGATGACGATGACTGAGCAAGTCCTGACTCAGACCGGTGTCTCGCGCCGCGGTTTCCTGGTCGGCTCCGCCGCCGCTGTCGGCGGTCTGTCCCTCGGCTTCAACGTTCCGTTCGGCTCTGCCGCCGCGCAGGCCGTGGCGGACGAGATCAACGCGTGGGTCGTGGTCAAGGCGGACGACACCGTCGTGATCCGCATCGCGCGTTCGGAAATGGGACAGGGCACATTGACGGGCCTCGCGCAGCTCGTCGCTGAAGAGCTCGAATGCGACTGGTCCAAGGTGACGACCGAATATCCAACGCCCGGCCAGAACCTCGCGCGCAACCGCGTGTGGGGCAATTTCTCGACCGGCGGCAGCCGCGGCGTGCGCGAGTCGCACGACTACGTCCGCAAGGGCGGTGCCGCGGCGCGCATGATGCTGATCCAGGCCGCGGCGACTGAATGGAAGGTTCCGGTCGCCGAATGCCGCGCCGAGAACAGCGTGATCACGCACACGCCATCGGGACGCACGACGACATACGGCAAGGTCGCCATGGCCGCCGCGCGGGTCGAGCCGCCCAAGGACGTGCCGCTGAAGGATCCGAAGAACTGGAAGATCGCCGGCAAGTCGGTGAAGCGCCTCGACACGGTCGACAAGCTGACCGGCAAGCAGGTGTACGGCACCGACCTGAAGCTGCCCAACATGCTGAACGCGGCGATCAAGGACTGCCCGGTGTTCGGCGGCAAGGTGAAGAGCTTCAACGCCGCCGCGGTGCAGAACATGCCCGGCGTGAAGAAAGTCGTGCAGGTCAACGAGTCCACCGTCGCGGTCGTCGCCGATACGTGGTGGCGCGCCAAGACCGCGCTCGATGCGCTGCCGATCGAATGGGACAACGGCCCGAACGTCAATGTCTCCAGCGCCAGCATCGCCGAGTGGCTCAAGGCCGGTCTCGATGCCAATGACGCCGTCGTCGGCAACCAGAACGGCGACGTGAAGGCGGCCCTCGCTTCGGCGGCGAAGAAGGTCGAAGCCGTCTACTCGTATCCGTACCAGAACCACGCGACGATGGAGACCATGAACGCGACGGCGCTGTACACCGCCGATCGCTGCGAGGTGTGGACGCCGACGCAGAACGGCGAGGCGGCGCTGGCCGCCGCGTCCGAGGCAAGCGGGCTGCCGCCCTCGAAATGCGACGTCCACAAGGTCCATCTGGGTGGCGGCTTCGGGCGCCGCGGCGCGGTGCATGACTGGGTTCGCCAGGTCGTCGCGATCGCCAAGCAGATGCCCGGCACGCCGATCAAGCTGATCTGGTCGCGCGAGGAAGACATGCTGCACGGCCGATTCCACCCGGTCACGCAGTGCAAGCTGGTCGGCGGATTCGATGCGCAAGGCAATCTCACCGCCCTGCACATGCGCATCTCCGGCCAATCGATCGTCGCCGGCATCTTCCCGCAGAACATCCGGGACGGTAAGGATCCGGTCGTCTTCCAGGGCCTCAACCCGCCGGGACCCGAGGCATCGATCGGCTATTCAGTACCGAACCTGCTGATCGACCATGCGATGCGCAACCCGCCGGTGCCGCCGGGCTTCTGGCGCGGCGTCAACCTGAACCACAACGCCATCTACCTCGAATGCTTCATGGACGAGCTGGCGCAGTCGGCGGGCGTCGATGAGCTCGAGTTCCGGCGCAGGCTGATGGCCAACCATCCGAAGCATCTCGGGGTGCTCAACGCGGTGGCGGAGAAGGGCGGCTGGGGCAAGCCGGCGCCTGCGGGCGTGTTCCGCGGGCTGGCGCACACGATGGGCTTCGGCAGCTACGTTGCCGCCTGCGCGGAGGTGTCGGTCGCCGATGACGGGAAGCTGAAGATCCATCGCATCGTCGCCGCAACCGATTGCGGCCATGCCGTCAACCCGCAGCAGATCGAGGCGCAGGTCGAGGGCTCCTTCGTCTACGGCCTTGGCGCGGCGCTCTATCAGGAGTGCACCGTCGCCGGCGGCCGCATGGAGCAGGAGAACTTCGACACCTACCCGATGATGCGGATGGACGAGATGCCGGAGGTCGAGACCATCGTCATGCCGTCAGGCGGCTTCTGGGGCGGCGTCGGCGAGCCGACGATCGCGGTCGCGGCACCTGCGGTGCTGAACGCGATCTACAAGGCCACGGGCAAGCGCATCCGCAGCCTGCCGCTCTCGCATCACGACCTGAAGAAGGCGTGAGCGGCGGCGGTCATCGGACGGATGCACGGACGATCGTGATGAGGGGAGGCGGGCATCACCCGCCTCCCGCTCTTTCTCGTTCGGCGCGGGCGCCATGGCATGTCTGTATCCTCGTTGCAGTCGCGGTCGGCGGCAGCCTTGCGCCAGCCCGGGCGCAGGACGTTCCGCTGCGCGATTTCACGATCGTCGACGATACCATTCCGGCATCGCTCACCGGGGAGCCCGGTAATGCGGGGCGGGGACGCGCCATCATCACCAACCGCCAGACAGGGCTTTGCCTGCTGTGCCATACGGGGCCGTTCCCGGAGGAACGCTTCCAGGGCAACCTGGCACCCGATCTGCGCGGTGCGGGATCGCGCTGGTCGGCGGCCCAGCTCCGGCTGCGGCTGGTCGACAGCGGCCGCCTCAACCCCGACACGATCATGCCGTCCTATTACCGCGTCGACCATCTGACCCGTGTGGGCCGTGCATGGCAGGGCAAGCCGGTTCTCACGGCACAGCAGATCGAGGACGTCGTTTCCTTCCTGACCACGTTACGCGACTAGGCAGCTTCGGGAGTTTGCGATGCGCGCACAGTCATTCCCAGATACGACACGCCGGCAGGTTCTGCTGGGCGGCGCCGCCTTGCTGTCGGTAGCGCTCGTGCGCCCCGCGCGCGCGGATGTGCCGAGCATGCAGGACGCCATCCGCGAATTCGTCGGAAAGGCGGGGGTCCGTCCCGGAAAGATCCGGCTCGACATCCCGCCGCTGGTGGAGAACGGCAACGCCGCGCCGGTCACGCTGACGGTCGACAGCCCGATGACGCAGAAGGAGTTCGTCAAGACAGTGGCGCTGTTCAACGAGAAGAACCCGCAGCCGAACGTCGCGGTGTTCCATCTCGGGCCGCGCGCCGGGCATGCGCAGGTGTCGACGCGGATGCGCCTCGCCACCTCGCAGAAGGTGACCGCGATCGCGGCACTCAGCGACGGCACATTCTGGTCGGACAGCGCGGACGTGATCGTCACGCTGGCCGCATGCATCGAGGGGTGACGCCATGGCGCGTGCATTGATCACCGTGCCGACAAGCGCGAAGCGCGGCGAGGTCGTCGAGATCAAGACCCTGATGTCGCATCCGATGGAGACGGGCTATCGCGCCGGATCGGACGGCCGCGTCCTGCCGCGCGACATCATCCAGCGCTTCACCTGCAGCTACAACGGCGCGGAGATCTTCCGCGCCGACCTGTTCCCGGCGATGAGCGCCAATCCGTTCATCGCCTTCACGACGGTTGCGACCGAAAGCGGCACGCTGACCTTCCATTGGCAGGGGGATAACGGATTTTCGCACACCGAGACGGCGAAGATCACGGTCGCATGATCCGGGCAGCGGCGCGGCGCGCGTCTCTCGTCATCGCCGCCGCGCTGGTTTGCACCCTGGCCGCCGCTGCGGAGATTTCGGAGGCGGATCGCAAATCCGGCTTCGATTTCATGAGCCGCGAGACGCAGTCCATGCAGCGTGACGACACGCTCAACCCCGGCATGCTGTGGGTGCTCGACGGCGCGGCGCGCTGGAGCCGCAAGGACGGCACTGCGGACCGGTCATGCGCCGACTGCCACGGCGACGCGGCGACCAGCATGCGTGGCGTCGCGGCCCGCTATCCGTCCTATGACGAGCAGGAATCGCGCGCGATCGACCTGCAGGGCCGCGTCAATGCCTGCCGCGTGCGCCATCAGCAGGCGACGCCGTTCGCACCGGAATCGCAGGAGCTCCTGGGCCTCGTCACATACGTCGCCAACCAGTCGCGCGGACTGGCGATCGATCCCGACAACGACGAGCGGCTCGTTCCGTCGCGCGAGCGTGGCCGGGAGCTCTTCAATGCGCGGATCGGCCAGCTCCATTTTTCCTGCGCGCAATGCCACGACGACCTGTGGGGCGAACGGCTTGGCAGCGCGATAATTCCGCAGGGCCATCCGACGGGCTATCCGATCTATCGGCTGGAATGGCAGACGGTCGGATCGCTGCAGCGGCGCCTGCGCAACTGCATGATCGGCGTGCGCGCCGAGCCGCCCGCCTACGGCGCGCAGGACTATGTCGATCTCGAGCTGTTCCTCATGCATCGCGCGCGCGGCCTGCCGGTCGAGACGCCCGCCGTCCGCCCTTGAGTTTGGGCCGCCGCGTCCGTTGGGTTAATCTCGGATCGGTTCCAGCCGATCCATAAAGCAGGAGGCCACCCATGTCCGAGCGGCTCCCTATCAAGATCGACTCCACCAGCAACGGTGAATTCCGTCCCGTCCCCCTCGGTCCCGAGCACCGCGCCGCGCGCCGCCTCGCGGTCGAGCGCATCGCGGAGAATGCACGGCGCGTCGATGTCTCGCGCCGCAGCTTCCTGACCGGCCTGTGCGGCGCCGCGACGACACTCATGGCGTATCAGGAAGTGTTTGCCGCAAGCGGCACCCCCGGTGGCGGCTTCGTGCTGCACAAGGAGGCGGCGTTCGAGCCCGCGGCGGCCGCGCAGACGCTGGCCGGCCGCGAGTTCATCTTCGACGTGCAGACGCACATGGTCGACGTCAAGGGCGCATGGCGCCAGCGCGGCGGCGCGCAGCGCTGGGAGCGCTCGCTCGCCGGCATGCCGCAGGGCTCATGCGGCGAGGCCGATCCGGTCGCCTGTTTCTCCGCCGAGCGGTTCATCAAGGAAGTGTTCGTCGACAGCGATACGCAGATCGCGTTGCTGAGCTTCGTCCCCGGCCTGCCCGAGGACAACCCGTTGACGACCGAGGAGGCGCGCCGGACGCGCGAGCTGGTCGCGCGCCTGAAGGGCACCGACCGGTTGCTGCTGCATGCGCCGGTCGTGCCCAATGCGCCGGGCGAGGTCGACCGCATGGCGCAGATGGCGCGGACCTATCCGGTCGCCGCATGGAAGGTCTACACGCAATGGGGGCCGCAGGGCACGGGCTGGCGGCTCGACGATCCGCGCGTCGGCGTGCCGTTCATCGAGCAGGCACGCGCGCTGGGCATCAAGAACATCGCGATCCACAAGGGCCTGCCGTTTGCCGGGATGCCCAGGGAGTTCGCGACCTGCGCCGATGTCGGGCCCGCCGCGCGGATGTTCCCCGACGTGAACTTCATCATCTACCATTCCGGCTTCGAGACCGACCGGCGCGAGGGGCCCTACAACGCGGCCGACGCGGAGCGCGGCATCGACAGTCTTGTGAAGTCACTGCAGGACAACGGCATCGGACCGGGCGGCAACGTCTATGCGGAACTCGGCAGCACCTGGCGGTTCCTGATGCGCGACCCCACCGCCGCGGCGCACGGCGTCGGCAAGCTGCTGCGCTCTGTCGGCGAGGACAGGGTACTGTGGGGCACGGATTCGATCTGGTACGGCTCGCCGCAGGACCAGATCCAGGCGTTCCGCGCATTCCAGATCGCCGACAGCCTCGTCCAGCAGCACGGCTATCCGGCACTGACACCGGATCTCAAGGCGAAGGTGATGGGCCTCAGCGGCGCCAGGCTCTATGGGGTCGATCCGGTCGCGGTGATGCGGCACGGCGCCAACGATCCGATCGGCAAGCGCAAGCTGGCGGAAGAAAGCCGTCCCACTTTCGAGACGTACGGCCCGAGGACATCAGCCGAATACGACGTGTTCCTCGCCGAACACGGGTCCTCGCCGATCTGATGCACACACCACAAGGGCGGCCCGCACCGGGCCGCCCCCAATCTGCTGTGATGCCGTGCTCGCGCTCGCGTGCGGCGGTCAGACTTTCAGCGGGCTGATCTTCGTGCCGTTGATCGAGGCGTCCAGCATCAGCCCGCTCTTTGTCAGCACGAAGCCGACCACAGGCTGCTGCATGGTCTGCGTATCGACCGAACCGCTCGCGCCGGTGTTGATCAGCGCGACGGAGGCGTCGGCGCCGGCGGTCCAGCCCTCGCTCGCACGGAACTTGTCGAGCGCGTCCTTGGTCATGAACATCATGATGACCGACTTCGTCTGCGCACCCGCCTGCAATCCGATCGAGCCGGCGGTCGCACTGTAATAGCCGACTGTCTGGTTGCGGACGCGCAGCGCGCCCTCGCCGTACTCTCCGCCAACGACAAGGCCCGCCTTGGTCACGTTCGGGAAGACGAGGATACCCTCAGCCTTCTGTCCAAGCGTCCGCGCGTTGGCATCGGTGGCATAGAGCTGCGACAGCGTTGAATCGACACCGGCGTCGATTTCGCGACGCTTCGCGGAAGCCTGTTCCGGCGTGTCGGGGGTCGACTCGCAACCGATGACAGTGGTCGTCACGAGCCCTGCGGCCGCGACGATGAATGAGCGCCGGTCCATTGCCTTCTCCGTTGGTATGAGCGTTTTATTGGGGCTGCAATCACCGGGCGAAGGAAGGCGCGACCTGCGGTCTTGCAGGGATTTCGGGGGAGTTCAGCAGGTCGCGCCAAGTTCAACGCTAGGGAACAGCAACCTACACGGTCGGGAGCATTGCAGATGCGAAGCGCAAGCTGCATCCGCTGATTTCCCGATGGACGCCGGGGAGTTCCGGTAGAGGAGACGATGCGTGCCTGGTTTGCGATTAAGCACAGTCGGCCGGCGCGCCGGGGGAGCACACCTCGAATGGACCGGAGTTTAAGCAGTTCGGTCGATTGTGCGGCATTGCGCACGAATGTCACAACTGACCCGTACCGTGCCTATTGCAGAATTGATTGGGCGCAACATAAGGAACGCCGGCAGGGCGCTTGATCCCAAAACCGCCCGAGCATCCGGTGAAGTGAGGAGGGGGCCTTGAACAAGCTTCGCATTCTACTTGCCGATGACCACGACGTCGTGCGCCGCGGGATCAAGGGCGTGCTCGAGGAAAGGCCTGACTGGACGGTCTGCGGCGAAGCGCGGACGGGGCGCGAGGCGGTGGCACTGGCGGCGGCGCTGCAGCCGAACGTCGCCGTCCTGGACCTCGCGATGCCGGATCTGAATGGCATCGAGGCGACCCGGCAGATCGCCAAGATCTCGCCCCAGACCGAGATCCTTCTGTTCACCGTCCACATGACGGAGGCGCTGCTGCCGGAGGTCGTTGCCGCCGGAGCCCGCGGCTATCTCCTCAAATCCGACGCAGTCAAATCCATCGCTACCGCGGTCGAGAGCGTCGCGCACCACAAGCCGTTTTTCTCGCCAGCCGTTTCGGCCAATACGACGGCCGCGCAGATGCGCAGCGCTCCGGCGGCAGGCGAGGGGCGTGCCGCGCTGGCGCTCACGCCGCGCGAGCGCGAAGTGACGCAGCTGATCGCCGAAGGCCGCTCGAACAAGAAGATAGCGACGCTGCTCGATCTCAGCGTCAAGACGGTGGAAACGCACCGCGCCGCGGTGATGCGTAAACTGGGTGTCAACTCCGTGGCGGGCGTCGTGCGTTACGCCGTGCGCAACCATCTCACCGAAGTCTAGCCGGTCACGCCTCGACGATGTGATTGCGGATGGCGTAACGCACGACGCCGGCAATCGAATTCACCCCGAGCTTGCGCATGAGCGTCGCCCGATGGGTTTCCACGGTCTTCACGCTGATGCCGAGTGTGGCGGCGATCGTCTTGTTGCTGCGGCCCTCTGCCAGGAGCTGGACGATCTCTCGCTCGCGGGAGGTCAGAGGCGTGCTCGCCGGTGCACCCTCCGCGCGCAGGAAGCGGTCGAGCATGGTTTCGGACACCTTGCCCGTGAAGAACGGCTGGCGGCGCACCAGGGATTCGATCGCGGCAACGACGTAGGTCGGCGCGTCGGACTTGAGCAGGAAGCCGCGGGCGCCGGCAGCCAGCACCTCGCAGATGATCTCCTCGCTCTCGTGCATGGTGAACACGAGAATTTCCGTGCTGGGGGATTCCTTGCGGATGCGCCGCGTGGCCTCGAGCCCGTTCAGTTCGGGCATGGACAGGTCGAGGATGGCGACATGGGGGCGCAACTTCGCCGCAAGTTCAACGGCTTCGCGGCCATTGCTGGCTTCGGCCTGGACCCGCCACCCGGGGTGCTCCTCGATCAGCTCGCGCAATCCTCGCCTGACGATGTCATGATCGTCGGCCAACAGGATCCGAATAGCCGGGTCTGCTGTAGCCATTTGTTGCTCCGCGGCAAATGCGCTCCACCCACGCACCAACAGCCATGCTCAGGCCCGCAAACTGAGCGTTATGACGCTTGTAGCATACCTGCAAACAGATAACACCGGGCCCGGGGTCGTGGCGTCGGGCCATCAACGTAACGGCCAACGAAAAACTACGCATGCGCGGAAACCCGCGGGCGACGTCCGTGCGGTGCCCAAGGGAGCCTCGCCGGGTACGAGACTTCGTCCGCCGCCCTCAGGGAATTACCTGATATTCCGAGCTTGCTTGGCGGCCGGATGATGGCGCCCGGACGACATCGGGTGGAGCATCGGACGTGCGCGGAACCCTGTTGGCTTTTGTCATGGCCGCCGGCCTGGTTGTACCCGCCGGTGCGCAGATAAACCCCTTCGGCCCATATTCCACCGACAACCTGAACGCGGAGGATCGGCGCCTGGCCGAGGAAGCGGCAAGCAAGGTCTACCGGGCGGACCCCCCAAGCATCGGCGCGGAGCAGGCCTGGGCGAACAGCGGCAGCGGCAACAGCGGCACGATCACCCTCATCCGGGTCCATGACTACCAGGGCCTGCCGTGTAGGACGCTGGAGCATCGCATCAAGGTGCATGGGCGCAACGAGCCGATCGTCTTTCACATCGACCGATGCAGGACCGCCGCGGGCGAATGGAAGATCCTGTAGCCGGTTCCCCGGGCCCCTCTCGACATGTGCCGTAAAGGCGCCAGCGTGCCAATCCGGCGCTTCCGGCATCCGCAAATACCCAACCCACCCGATCCAACCGTCCTGTCAAGTTGGCCATACTTCGCGGGTGCGTCGGTCGGAATCGAGGGGATCGAGGGAGTGCCGACGCTCAGCGGAGGGGCCTTACGGAGGCGTAATGAACGATCTCATGGGGGCAAGCCGGTGCGCGAGCGTGCGCGCCGTGCACGGCCAGCCTGCGGGCCCGGCGCAGGCTCCCGAGCTGGAACGGGAACAGGACGAGCCACTTGCGGATGAGGAGGGCCGCTTGGCCGCTGAGTCGTCGGATGTCCTGCTGCACGAACTGAATCACCGGCTGAAGAACAGCCTGCAATCGCTCCTGTCCTATCTGTCGTTACGGGCGCGGCAGGCGCGGACGAGCCAGGTCAAGGACGCCTTGCACGACGTCCGCAAGCAGATCATCGCGATCGCGGTGCTGCACGACGAGATCAGCTTCTCGGCGACGCTCGAAACGGGCTCGGTCCTGCGGAAGATCGCCACGCATCTCGGCGCTCTCGCCGCGTCGGGAGGCCGAATCGAACTGTCGGTTCGCGGGCCAGGAGCCGAGCTGGACCCGCGGCTCGCATCGCCGTTCGCCATGATCGCCGCGGAGCTGGTCTGGAACGCCTGCAAGCACGCGTTTCCCAAGCGGCGGCGCGGCGCGGTGGTGGTCGCTGCCGCCTGCGACGGCGGCGAGCTGATCCTGCGCGTGAGCGACAACGGCGTCGGAATGGCGATGCCGGCGCAGGGCGGTGGCACCGGCTTGACGATGGTCAGGAAGATCGCCGGCCAGAACCGTGGCCGCGTCGTGATCGAAGCCGAACCCGGTGCAGGCACCTGCGTCACCGTTACCTTTGCCTTGCCGACGCGGCGCGGCACGGCAAAGGGCGCAGCGCGTCGTTCGGTGCGTCAGGACAGCGCGGACCTACAGCCAAATTGGTCCGACGATCGGAAATCGACCGTCTGATCCGTCGTCCGCCTTCGGGCTATGCATGAGCCGGCGGCGAGGAGCGCCGGCTCATGACGCGCATGCGGTTTGGATCGGGCATGGCTGCGGGCGGCCTGTTTGTCGCAGCGCTCACATCATGCGCGTCCCCGAATATGCCGCCGCCGGCGGAGCAGGCCGCGGTGCCCGCGGCGGCCGTCCCGTCCCAACCAAGCGGTGCGGTCGAGCGCGCGCCTGCCATGCCGCAAGCCACGCAGCCCATGACCGCGCAGGACGCAGAGCGACTGCGCACGCAGCTTGCCGACATGCAGGTCGCGCAGGCACCGCGCGGCGTGGTCGTGACCATCAGCAATGCGCTCTTCAAGACGAACAGCGCGGAACTGAATGCCGGTGCGGCGGCCAGCCTCGATCGCCTGGCCGAATACCTGAAGGATCGTCCCGTGGCGACCGTGCAGGTCGCGGGTCATACCGACAGTTCGCGGAGCGGGGACTACAATATTGGTTTCTCCCAGCGCCGGGCGAACGCCGTGCGGCAGGCCCTGATCGCCCGTGGCGTCGATCCGGCGAGGATCGAAGCGCGCGGTGTCGGCGCGGCTGAGCCTGTCGCGGGCAATGAAACGGCGGAGGGGCGTCAGTTGAACCGGCGGGTCGAAGTCATCATCGCCCCGTCCGGCGGGCAAGGGCAGGCGTTGGAGGGGGCAACGCCGGCGCCCTGACAGGGTCGGATCGCGCGGGCGTCCCAAAAGGCGGCCCCGCGCTGCAAATGGAGCTGGTACAGGCGACGGCGCCGCGCGCCGCCGCAGAGAGGGGGGCTGTCTGCTTCCCTACAAGGATTTTCCCGGGCAGGCCGGGGGTTTCCTGTATCTCCGCCAACCTATCTTTGCAGTAGCGTGCATTAACGAGCGGCCGGCGACGACGCCCGCATCTACGTCCTGAGGCGCAACCTAGGCGTGATGAAAGGGCCCGGCGCATCGCGCCGGGAGTGGCAGCAAAACACGGCATGGCTGACGCAAGGCCGCCTTCCGGCCGGGGGCCCTTGCGAGACGGGCCGGAGAAGTCGCAGTCCTGACGTGGTAAGGTGGATGGTGCCGCTTGCGTACGGGGCTGCCAGGCATGAAGGCTGAAGCTCTTCTCCAGTCGGCGCATCTGTCCTGGTTCACGCGCGGCGTCCCGCTGGGCGTGCGCGGCAGGGTGTTGCTGGCTGTCCTGACCAGCATCCTCGTCGTCCTGGGATTCACCGCCGCACTGGCATGGCACTTTGCCAAGGTCGAAGAGCACGCGATCGCCCATCGCATCGGGCTCGCCGCCCAGAACACGGCCCATGCGGTCGACCTGGAGATCGCCGCCGCGCAGGCTCTGCTGTCCGGGCTCGCCACGTCGCCGCTGCTTCAGGCCGGCGACATGCGGGCGTTCTATGACCAGCTCGTCCGGAGCGAGCGGCCTAACGGAAGCCGTTTCATGCTCTACGGCCTCGACGGCGCGCAACTGATCAACACATTCCATCCGTATGGCACCGCGCTGCCGGGGCCGAAGGCATTACCGCCCAATCTCGAGGCGATCAGGACCGGTCGTCCGCAGGTCAGCAACCTGATCTACGGGCGGGCCAGCAACGACTACGTCATCGGCGTGCTGATGCCGGTCCGTCGCGCCGACACCGTCGCCTATGTCCTGGCGGTTTCGATTCCGGCGACGAGCCTGGGACGCATCCTGCACAAGCTTCCGGAAGGACTGGTCGGGACCGTCGTCGATGGAACGGGCGCGGTGATCGTCTCGAACGGCGGCGCCAAACGGGATGTGGGCCATTCGATAGCCGCGGAGCTGCAAACCCCCGCGGCGGCGCCCAACACCTACGGCCTGCATCGGGGCGTGGGGGGCGATGGCGCCCCGACGATGAAGGCCTTGGCGCAGTCTGCCATTTCGCCGTGGCTGGTGATCGTCGAGATGCCGAAAGCGGCCTTCGATGCGCCGAAGCGCGCCGCGCTGATGCTGATCGGCGCCGGCGCGCTGGTGTTCCTGCTGGGCGGCATTCTCCTGGCGCCGTTCGCAAGCCGCGGCATCGTCGCCCTGTTCGAAGGGGTGCGCAGGGCCGCCGACAAGGCGACGCGCGAGAAGGACGATGTCGAGACGCTGTATCGCACGTATTTCGACAGCACGACCGAGAGCCTGTTCATCGTCGAGGTCACGCCGGACGGCCGCTTCGTGTTCGAGGCGCTCAATCCCGTGCACGAGCGCCTGACCGGCCTCAAGACCGAGTCCATCCGCGGCAAGGAACCGCGCGAGTGCCTGACGCCGGAGCTGGCCGCGTGGGTGACCGGCAACTACCGGCGCTGTGTCGAGGGCGGCGTGCCGATCCGCTACGACGAAGTCCTTGCGCTGCCGGGCGGTACGCGCGCATGGGAGACCGCGCTCGTTCCCGTCCGCGATCCGGAAGCCGGCCGCGTCTGCCGCATCGTCGGCAGCGCGCGCGACATCACGGAGCGCCGCGCGATGTTCGAGGCGCTGCGCGAGAGCGAGGAACGCTTCCGCGCGATGGCCGACACCGTGCCCGACATCCTGTACGTCTCCGACGCGCAGGGCCGGTGCATGTACGTCAACGCGCGCTACTACGAATACACCGGCCGGCGGTTCGGCGCGGTGGCGGGGAAGGGCTGGATCGATGCCATCCATCCGGACGACGTCGCCTCCGTCATGGCGGCGATCCGCGCGGGCGCCGACGGCGCGATGCTCGAATGCGAGTTCCGCATGTGCGCCGCGGATGGCAGCTATCGCTGGTTCGTCGGCCGCTCGCGCCCGATCCATGACACGTCGGGCCGCATCGTGCGCTGGTTCGGGACAGCGACCGACGTCGACGAACTGAAGGGCGCGCAGTCGGCGTTGCAGTCGACCAACCGGCGGCTGCGCACGATCCTGTCGAGCATCAGCGATGCATATTACGCGGTCGACCGCGAATGGCGCTTCGTTGATATCAACGAGCAGGCGGCATCATGGATCGGCCTGTCGCCCGAGGACATGATCGGCCGGTCGTTCACGGAGATTTTCCCGAGCGCGTCGGTCGTCTCGCATGTCCGCCGCGTCATGTCGGGCAGCATGCCGGTTCATGTGGAGGTGCCTTCGATCTTCAAGCCGGACCGATGGATCGACCTGCATGTCTATCCTTCGGCGGAGGGCGTCAGCGTTTTCTTCCGCGACATCACGCGGCGCAAGCAGGCGGAGCTTGCGGCGCTCGGAAACCAGGACCTGCTGCAGTCGACGATGGATGCCCTGTCCGCGCACATCGCGATCCTCGATTCGCGCGGCGACATCCTCACCGTCAACGCCGCGTGGCGCCGCTTCATCGATGCCAACGGAATGACGCTCGCCAACGCCGGCGTCGGCGCCAACTACTTCCAGATATGCGGTGGCCCGGGTCCCGCCTGCGCCGATGCGACCGCGGTCACCACCGGCCTGCGCGCGATCATGCAGGGCGAGCATACGGAGTTCCGCTTCGAGTATCCCTGCAACTGCGGCGACCAGCCGCGCTGGTTCCAGCTCCGCGCCACGCGCTTCGGCGCCGACGAGGCGATGCGCCTGGTCGTGGCGCATGAGAACATCACCGAGATCATGCAGGCCGAGCACGCGCTGCGTCGCCTGGCCGGCCGCCTCCTGCGCACGCAGGACGAGGAGCGGCGGCGCATCGCCCGCGACCTGCATGATTCGACGGCGCAGAATCTGCTGGGGGCGGCGCTGGGGATCGAGCGGGCCTTGCGGCTCGCCCCGAACGTGTCGGAGCGCGCGAGGATGGCGCTGGCCGACAGCCAGGCCCTGATCGAGCAGAGCCAGCAGGAGATCCGCACGGTGTCCTACCTGCTGCATCCGCCGATGCTGGACGAGATGGGCCTTCCGTCGGCGCTGCGCTGGTACATGGAAGGCTTCACCAAGCGCAGCGGAATCGCGGTGGAGATCGTCATCGCCAAGCAGATCGAAGGGCGGCGTTTCCCGTTCGACGTCGAGGCGGCGCTGTTCCGCGTGCTGCAGGAGTGCATGACCAACGTGCATCGCCATTCCGGAAGCGCCACGGCGCGGATCGAGATGCTCACCGAGGCGCTATCGTCGGGAACCGAGCGTCTTGTGCTGCGCGTCGAGGACCGCGGCAAGGGCATGCTGATGGCCGCACGCGGCCGGGCGGCGCCGGCGGAGACCGGCGCAGAGGTAGGTCCCGTATCGATCGGCGTCGGTCTCGCAGGAATGCGCGAGCGGCTGCTTCAGCTCGGCGGCAATCTGGACATCTGGTCGAGCCCCAAGGGCACGACGGTGCGCGCGTCGGTTCCCGTCGAGGCGGTGCGCGAAGCGCTCGACTCCGCCAATCTGGCTTCGGCGTCCTCGGCCTAGAGGTCGGCGATACGGACCCAGAGCCCGAGCAGCACGGCCACGATCGCGCCCGAGGCGATCTCGACCGGGCCATGGCTGCCGAGCACGAGCAGCCACAGCACGAAGACGAAGATGGCGATGACGATGCCGCCGATCAGCGAGGCGGCCGAGCGTTTGATCTCCGCGTGCTGAGCCATGGCGGCCTCAGGCCCGCACGACGGCGACGGACGGGTCGTCGGCGGTCATCCGCGCCTTCTTCAGGTTCCGCTTGCGGAAGCGCGTGTCGTAGCCGTTGAAGATGTGGCCGATAAGGCCGCGATCGAGATCGCTGGTCCCAAACAGCCAGTCGCCGATCGGATAGGTCAGGTTGAAGTTCTTCTCCATCATGATCGCCGTGTTGTGGTGGGCGATGTGATGGCGGCGGATCGTGTTGATGAACGGCAGGTGCTTCACCAGCCAGTCGTTCTTGACGTGGCAGCAGAAGTGGAAGAGCTCGTAGTTCAGGTAGATCGCCGTCGTGGTGCACATCAGCAGCCATGCGGCGTTGGCCGACCAGATCTGGCCGACGATCCAGGCCGGCACGATCGTCATCATGATGAACGTCGCCAGCGCGTAAGGCGGGAAGAACGTGATCCGGTAGTCCTTCGTGCTGTCGAAGGTCGGCTCGTCTTCGGTGAAGAACTGGTGGTGCGCCAGCGTGTGGCGCTTGTAGATGCCCATGAAGCCCTTGATCGGGCGGTGCATCACGTAGCGGTGGATCCACCACTCGAAGATATTCGCTCCGAGGAAGGCGATCGGCACGATAAGCCAGTCCGTCCAGACGGTGTTCTCGACGTGCCGCGCGAAGTACCAGATCGCGCTCAGCCCGATAGCATAGATCACCGCGACATGCGCCGGGCCGCTGTAGAACCTGGAGATCTTGGTCCGGTAGTCGGCCCGAAAGGCCGCCTGGCGCTTCGACATCATGGGCGACACTCCTCCTGCTGGACGCAACTGGGCATCCTGTATTCCAGTCGATTATACGGAACGGCCCTCTGATATATCAACGGTATATTTAGGCCTTTTTCGTGCTGCCAAGGCGTCAAGGTTAAGCTCGAAAAATCAGTGGCTTAAGCGTCGTCCGCGATCGTCGCGCGGGCGCACTCCTCGACATAGTCGATCAGCTTGTCCGATGCCTCTCCCGCACGGCTCTCGTCGGCCGCGGCGACGGCCCGCGCAATCTCCGCATGAAGGCGGGCGGTGAGGGGGAGGTCGGCGACTTCCTTGTGGTGGATGTACCAGAACCGGCGCGCCAGTCCCTGCATCAGCATCATGGCACCGGCCGCGAATTCGTTGCGCGAGGACTGGAGCGTCAGGCCGTTGAATTCATGATCGAGGCGCAGGAAGGCGATATCGTCGTTCCGGCGTGCCGCATCGTCCATGCTCTCGGCGATCTCGCTGAAGCGGGCGCGTTCGGCCTGTGTTGCGCGCCGCGCGGCGCGCCGCGCGATCAGCCGTTCGAGCTCGCGGCGGGCTTCGAGCATCCGGAGCTGCGTGCGCACATTGACCTCGGAGACCATGATACCGCGCCGCGGCAGCACGACGACGAGGCGCTCGCGGGCGAGCTGCTGCAGCGCCTCGCGGATCGGGGTGCGGCCGATTCCGAGCCGTTTGCTCAGCGCCGTCTCGGACACGACCGAGCCCGGTGCGAGCTGGAGGGTGACGATCATCTCCTCGAGCCGGCGGTACGCCCGCTCGCTCAGGCTGGCTCCTGGCTCCCGAGGCTCCGGTGCCGGGCGACGCTCGGCGCGGGCCTTGCGCGGGCGCCTGCGCCCGGGATCCCTCGTTCGGTTGCGATGCGGGCTCGCTGTATCCATTACGCTCTCATGCCTGCTTACCCCGGTCCGAGCAATACCTTAGGTAGCCAGGTGATTACGCCAGGGAAAATGAGGCAGATCGTGAGTGTGCAGACCTGCAGCGCGATGAAGGGGAGAACGCCACGATACATGTGCGCGGTCGTGATCTCCGGCGGGCTGATGGCGCGGAAGTAGAAGATGGCGGGTGCCATCGGCGGCGA